>Ga0302291_10000369_pt1 | contig 13076 bp, 15 predicted proteins | sample III_Fen_N1_4_FD_194548 | JGI IMG/M metagenome (GOLD analysis project Ga0302291, IMG submission 194548) | Peat permafrost microbial communities from Stordalen Mire near Abisko, Sweden - III_Fen_N1_4 | ecosystem: Environmental > Terrestrial > Soil > Wetlands > Permafrost | place: Sweden: Abisko... | reverse complement strand
GAGGCGAGGGACATGTCGGGCTTTCGGCGGAGGCCCGGATTATGGGCAGCGGGGGCTCACGGCGTGGCCGCATCCCGCAGATCGACAAGGTCTTCGACGCCGTAGAGCCGCACCAGTTCGACCAGCGCCAGACCGGCGTTGTCGAGGCTGAGCGGCCGGCCGGCGCTCGCGGCGCTGCGGCGCCAGGCCAGCAGCAGCGCAACCGCCGAGGAATCGACGTCGGTCGCGGCGGCGAGGTCGATGCGCGATTCGCCGGCGGAAATTGCGGCGCGGCCGGCGTCGAGCGCGGCGTTGGCGTCGGCCATGCGCAGCCGGGTCGGTGCCTGCCAGGTCATGTCAGCTCGCCTTGCCGCCGGACAGCTCGGCGTTCTTGGTCTGGAGCGACTTGATCAGGCCGTCGATGCCGCTCTTGTTCACTTCCTGCGCGAAGGTGTTGCGGTAGTTCTCGACCAGCCAGACGCCGACGACGTTCAGATCGTAGATCTTCCAGACCGCGCCTTGCTTCTGCAGCCGGTAGTCGAGCTGGATCGGATCGCCGCCCTTGGCCTGGATCACTTGCGTGCGCACCGTCACCTCGGTGTCCTCGGGCGCGGCGCGGTAGGGCAGGAAGTTGAAGCGCACGTCGCGGACCTGGTTCAGCGCGCCGGATTTGGTGCGCACCAGCAGCTGCTTGAAGTTCTCGGTCAGCGCCTTCTTCTGCTCGGGCGTGGCCTGGCGCCAGGCGCGGCCGACGGCGAGGCCGGTGGTGCGCTCGAAATCGACATGCGGCATCACCTTCTGGTCGACCAGCGTCATGACCTTGTTGATGTCGCCCGACTGATAGGCCTTGTCGGATTGCAGCGCGTCGAGCACCTCGGACGAGAGCTGGCGGATCAGCTGCTCGGGCCCGGCGCCGTCGTCGGCGGCGCGGGCGGTGAAGGTCGGACCGAGCATCAGTGCGGCGGCCAGCAAGGCGCCTTGCTTGATCAGATCGCGTCGTTGCATGGAATGTTCCTCGTGCGGCATTCGGTGGGCGGAAAGGTCCGGCGCGGGCCGGAAACCGGGGCCGACATCATCGGGCGCGGCGGCGGGCGGCGGTGTAACAGGGGCCGCAGCGTGGGCCGCGTCTGGCGTTTGCGGTCAGCGCGCGGCGGGCGGCGTGGATGGTGCCGGTTCGGGCGCGGGCGCGCCTCCCGGCGTGCCGCTCGGACCCGGATCGAAACCGTCGTCGTCGTCGTACTTCGGCCGGTCGTCGGGCGGATTGCCGTCGTACACCATCGACCGGCGGCGTTGCAGATAGGCGTCGCGCGTGAACGCATACGGGTCGAACGACGCGTTGTCGAGCACGTCCTTGCTGTCGAGCAGCTCGGCGCGCAGCGACAGCACGCGCGTCGCCGACAGCGCCCAGTAGGTCGTGTTGTCGCCGAGGTAGGCCAGCGGCTCGCCGAAACGATCGGCGACAAAGCCGACCGCGTCGCGCCCCGAACTCGGGCCGAAGATCGGCAGCACCAGATACGGCCCCGAACCGACGCCCCAGACGCCGAGCGTCTGGCCGACATCTTCCTGGCGCTTCTGCAGGCCCGGCAGCGTGCTCGCGATGTCGTTGCAGCCGCCGAAGCCGAACAGCGTGTTGATGCCGACGCGCGTCAACGTGTTCGCGGTGTCGCCCGGCTTGCCTTGCAGCAGGCTGTTCACGGCCGACCACAGGTCGCCGACGTTGCCGAAGGCGTTCGAGATGCAGTGCTGGACCGGATCGGGCAGCACCGCGCGGTAGGCCCGCGCCGCCGGCTTCAGCGCGTAGCGATCGACCTTCTCGTTGAAGTTGTAGACCGAGCGGTTGAAGCCTTCGTACGGATCGGCCGGATTCGGTGCCGACGAGCCGCCGGTGGTCGCGCAACCGGCGAGGCTGACGGCGAGCAGCGCAGCGCCGATGGCGCGCGTGGTGCGTGGGAGGCGATCGGTCGTCATCACTGCGCGTTCTCCTTTTTGCCGCCGCCTGCATCGGCCGCCGACTTGAACAGGAACTGGCTGATCAGCGTCTCCAGCACCACCGCCGATTGCGTCGAGCTGATGCGCGCGCCCGGTTCGAGGTTGTCCGGATCGCCGCCGGCATTCAGGCCGACGTACTGCTCGCCGAGCAGCCCGGCGGTCAGGATCGCCGCGCTCGTGTCCTTCGGGAAGGCGTAACGCTTGTCGAGCTGGAGCCGGACCACCGCCTGATAGGTCTGGTCGTCGAAGCCGATGCCGGCAACGCGCCCGACCACCACGCCCGCGCTCTTGATCGGCGCGCGATCCTTCAGCCCGCCGATGTTGTCGAACTTGGCGCTGATCTCGTAGCTCTCGCCGCGCCGGAAGGTCGCGAGATTGCCGGCCTGAAGCGCGAGGAAAATCAGTGCCGCCACGCCGAGCATGACGAACAGCCCGACGGAAATGTTGACCGATCTGGTTTGCATCTGGGTTCTCTCCGGCGCGTCAGCGGAACATCAGCGCGGTCATGACGAAATCGACGCCGAGCACCAGCAGCGAGGCGATGACGACGGTACGGGTGGTGGCGCGGGACACGCCCTCGGGCGTCGGCGCGGCGATGAAGCCCTCGCGCAGCGCGATGAATGTGACGATGAAACCGAACACGACGCTCTTGAGCAGGCCGTTGCCGATGTCGGTGAAGATGTCGACGCCGGATTCCATCTGGCCCCAGAAGGCGCCGGCGTCGATGCCGATGAGCTTCACCGAGATCAGCCAGCCGCCCAGGATGCCGACCGCCGAGAACACGCTGGCCAGCACCGGCATTGCGATCACGCCGGCCCAGAAGCGCGGCGCAAGCACGCGCTGCACCGGATCGACCGCCATCATCTCCATGGCCGCGAGCTGCTCGCCGGCCTTCATCAGCCCGATCTCGGCCGTCAGCGACGTGCCCGCGCGGCCCGCGAACAGCAGCGCCGATACCACCGGCCCCAGCTCGCGCAGCAGCGCCAGCGCCACCAGCAGCCCGACCGATTGCTCGGTGCCGTAGCGGCTGAGGATGTAGTCGCCCTGGAAGCCGAGCACAAAGCCGATGAACAGGCCCGACACGGCAATGATCACCAGCGAGTAATTGCCGATGAAGTGAATCTGGTCGATGACGAGGCGCGGCCGGGCGAAGGCGCCAAGCCCGCGCGTCAGCAGCCGGAAGAACAGCATCGCGCCCTCGCCAAGCATGGCGAGCAGCCCGATGACGCGTGCGCCGAGCAGGTCGAGGCGGTCGAGCAATGCGGTCATGCCTCGCTCCCGGGCGTGGCTGCGGCAACGGGCGCGGCTGCCGCGACGCCAGTGGCGCCGGCGGTCGGCACGACGCCGGTCAGCCCGAAGGCGTCGGCCAGCGGTGACGCCGCCATGTGGAACGCGACCGGGCCTTCCGGGCTGGCCGAGATGAACTGGCGCACGAACGGATCGGTCGAGGCTTGCAGCTCGGCCGGCTTGCCCTCGGCGGCGATGCGGCCGTCAGCAACGAAATAGACGTAGTCGGCGATCAGGAAGGTCTCGTGCACGTCGTGGCTGACGATGATCGAGGTGGCGCCGAGCGCGGTGTTCAGGCTGCGGATCAGGTTGGCGGTGATGCCCATCGAGATCGGGTCGAGGCCGGCGAAGGGCTCGTCGTACATGATCAGTTGCGGGTCGAGCGCGATGGCGCGGGCCAGCGCGATGCGGCGCGCCATGCCGCCGGAAATCTCGGCCGGCTTGAGCTTGGCGGCGCCGCGCAGGCCGACCGCGTTGAGCTTCATCAGCACCAGATCGTGGATGAGTTCTTCCGGCAGATCGGTGTGCTCGCGCAGCGGGAAGGCGACGTTGTCGAAGCAGCTGAGGTCGGTGAACAGCGCGCCGAACTGGAACAGCATGCCCATGCGGCGGCGCGCGGCGTAGAGCGCATCGCGGTTGGCGATGTCGACGGTGGCGCCGTCGAACAGCACCTCGCCGTGCTTCGGCCGGACCATGCCGCCGATGAGGCGCAGCGCGGTGGTCTTGCCGGAACCCGATCCGCCCATGATCGCGACGACCTGCCCGCGATTGAACCGCATCGACACGTCGTTCAGGATGGGCCGTTCGGAATAGGCGAACGACACCTGCCTGAGTTCGACGAGCGGTAATGCGGAGTCGGGCGGTTTCATGGAGGAAGTGGCGCGGAAAACCCTGATTATTCTTGGGAAAAAACCGATGGCCAGCCGAAAGGCTGATCGGGCGCGGATTCTAGCAGCGGGGTTTCCCTTGTCCTGCGAGGGCAATTGTGTTGCTTGGTAAGCCGCAGACCGGCGGTGCAGACCGTAGGTTCACCGCATTTCGGCTTGATTGGCGATTTGTAATCGTTGCACTTCGCCCGGTGGGGCGCGGCGCCCCGGCAGCGTCACCGGCGCCGGGCGGACCGGGTGTTAGCATTTTGTGCATGACCCAAACCGCTCCGCTGATCGAGTTCGCGGCCGTCCGCAAGGCCTATCCCGGCAGCCGGGGCGATGCACTCGCCGGGCTCGATCTCAGCATCGGGCGCGGTGAATTCATCGCGGTGCTGGGGCCTTCCGGTGCCGGCAAATCCACCCTGTTCAAGCTGATTGCCGCGATCGAGCGGCCGACGGCCGGGCGCGTCAGCGTCGGCGGCCAGGATGTCGGCCGGCTGTCGCGCGCCGCCGTGCCGTGGTTTCGCCGCAAGCTCGGCCTGACCTTCCAGGACACCAAGCTGCTCTACGACCGCAGCGTGCTCGACAACGTGATGCTGCCGCTGCTGTGTACCGGCAGCTTCGGCGAACAGGCGCGGGCGCGCGGTCGCGCGGCGCTTGACAAGGTCGGGCTGCGCCAGTTTGAAACCGCGCTGCCGGCGACGCTGTCGGGCGGCGAGCAGCAGCGGGTTGCGCTCGCGCGGGCCATCGTCAACCGACCAGCGGTGCTGCTGGCCGACGAACCGACGGCCAATCTCGATGCGGCGGCGGCCGAACGCATCGTCGGCATCTTTGCCGACTTCCATCGGCTCGGCACGACGGTGATGGTCGCGACCCACACGCCCGCCACGCTCGCCGGCATGGCGACGCGGACCATTCACCTGAGCGACGGCCGGCTGGTCGGCGACGAGCAGCACGCGCCGCGCGAATCGTCGGCCCCGGCGCAGGAGGACATCTGATGCCCTGGCTGCGCGCCCATCTCCATGCGCTGAGCATTGCGCTGCGCGGCATTGCGCGCGAGCCGCTGAGCTGGCTTGCCGGCGTCATCGTGATCGCGGTCGCGGTGCTGCTGCCGATGGTGCTGCACGCGACCGTCGGCGCGCTTGCGCCGATGCTGCGCGACATCGCGGCCGAGCCGGAAATCTCGGTCTTCATGACGCCCGACGCGGCGCCGGGCGCCAATGTCGAACTGCGCGGCCGGCTCGAAACGCTGCTCGTCGCCGCCCGCGCCGACACGCGTGGTGCGCGCTTCGCGTTGCGCGAAGTGCCGCGCGGCGAGGCGCTCGAACGCTTTCGCATCGATGCCGAACGGGCTGGCGGCACCGGCGCGCTTGACGCGCTCAAGGACAATCCGCTGCCCGACAGCTTCATCGTCACCGCCGGCGGCGTCGAGGCCGACCGGCTCGGTCAGCTTGCCGAGGCGGCGCGCGCGCTGCCCGGCGTCGATCTGGTCCAGCTCGACGCGGCCTGGGTGCAGCGGCTTGCGTCGGCGCTCGGCGTCGTGACCGCGCTGCAATGGGCGCTCGCCGCGCTGCTCGCGCTGGTGGTCATGGCCGTGACCTTCAACGCAACCCGCGTGCAGGTGCTGCTGCTGCGCGACGAAATCGAGATTGCGCGGCTCGTCGGCGCGACCGGCGCCTTCATCCGGCGGCCGTTCGTGTATCGCGGCGCGTTGCTCGGGCTGGCCGGCGGCACGCTCGCGCTCGGGCTGATGGCGCTGCTCGGCCAGGCCTTGCGCATGGCCTTCGAGCAACGCGGCGGCGCCGATTTCGCCGCGCTCGCGGCGGCGGTGCCGATCGGCCTGCCGCTGGTCGAGGCGCTGCTGTCGGTCATCGTCTGCGTGCTGCTCGGCGCGATGGGCGGCAACTGGTCGGCATGGCGGCAATTGCGGGTTCACCTCTGAACCGCGCTGGCGGTGCAAAAAGCGCAGCCAAATCCTGCGATTTCGTTACCTGCGCCCACTGCCGTTTGCGCTAGCGTGCTGGCTATCAATACGACGCATGTGATTTGGTTTTGCGAATCGTAAGCCTTGCTCTCGCTTGTTAGCACTCTCGATGTTCGAGTGCTAAGATTTTTTCGAAAGTAGCGGCGCGGCATCTTTGCGACGTCGCCGCCTCAGGAGATAAGCCACATGACCACCGCCCTTGCCCTGCCTTCGGTTCTGCAATCGTCGGCGCGCTTCAACATGCCGGTCCCGGTCGGCAACCTCGATTCCTACATCCACGCGGTCAACCGCATCCCGCTGCTGACGCCCGAAGAGGAAACCCGGTTTGCGCGCGAATTCCGCGACAACAACGACCTCGACGCGGCCGGCAAGCTGGTGATGTCGCATCTGCGCCTCGTGGTGTCGATCGCGCGCCAGTACCTCGGCTACGGGCTGCCGCATGCCGACCTGATCCAGGAAGGCAACGTCGGGCTGATGAAGGCGGTCAAGCGCTTCGACCCGGAGCGCGGCGTGCGTCTCGTCAGCTTCGCGATGCACTGGGTGAAGGCCGAGATCCACGAATACGTGCTGCGCAACTGGCGCCTCGTGAAGATTGCGACGACCAAGGCGCAGCGCAAGCTGTTCTTCAACCTGCGCAGCATGAAGACCGGCTCGCACTCGCTCAGCGACGCCGAGATCGACGCGATGGCCGAGACGCTCGACGTCAAGCGCTCGGATGTCGTCGAGATGGAAGCGCGGTTGTCGGGCGGCGAAGTCGCGCTCGATGGTCAGAACGACGATGGCGAGGACGATTTCGCGCCGATCGCCTACCTGTCGGACGACCACGACGAGCCGACCAAGGTGATCGAGGCGCGGCGCCGTGACGCACTGGCCGGCGTCGGCCTGCGCGATGCGCTCGACAAGCTCGATCCGCGCAGCCGCCGCATCGTCGAAACGCGCTGGCTTGCCGACGAAGGCGAGGACAAGACACTGCACGATCTCGCCGGCGAGTTCGGCGTGTCGGCGGAACGGATTCGCCAGATCGAATCGGCCGCGCTGAAGAAGATGCGCGGCTCGCTGGCGGAATACCGCGCCTGAGCCCTTGCATCGCGCCGCTTGAGTTCAGGCGGCGCGGCCGGTTGCTCCGGCGACCGCGCTGCCGCACCATCCAGAGCCCGTGCCGTCCCGCACGGGCTTTTTCATTGGCTGATCATGAAACTCCGCTTCACCAAGATGCACGGCGCGGGCAATGACTTCATCGTCATCGATGCCACGCGCGAACCTGTCGAACTGCCGCCGGCGCGCTGGCAGGCGCTGGCCGATCGCCACTTCGGCATTGGCGCCGACCAGATCCTGATCGTCGGCCGGCCGAAGAACCCGGCGCACGATTTTTCGTACCGGATCATCAACGCCGACGGCGCCGAGGTTGAGCACTGCGGCAACGGTTCGCGCGCCTTCATGCACTACGTGACGGCCAAGGGCCTGACCGCCAAGCGCGCGCTGACGGTGGAAATCATGCCGGGGCTGATCACGCTGGCGATGGACGCGGCCGGCGCGGTGTCGGTCGGCATGGGCGTGCCGGTGCTCGACGCGGCGCTCGTGCCGTTCGACGCCACAGGGCTCGAACCGCGCCGGGAAGGTTCGCTTGACCGCTGGCCGCTTGACCTCGACGGCCGCACGGTGGAAGTCGGCGTCGTGTCGATGGGCAATCCGCATGCGGTGCTGCGCGTTGACGACGTCGATGCGGCGCCAGTCGCGACCGACGGCCCGCGCATCGAGCATCACCCGCGCTTCCCGCGCCGCGTCAACGTTGGCTTCGTGCAGGTGGTCGGCGACCACGCGATCCGCCTGCGCGTGTGGGAACGCGGCGCCGGCGAGACGCTGGCCTGCGGCACCGGCGCCTGCGGCGCGGTGGTCGCGGCGATTCTTGCGGGCTGGGTGCAATCGCCGGTCAGCGTCGAGGCGCGCGGCGGGATGTTGAGCGTTGCATGGGACGGTCCGGGCAGCGTCGCGGTGCTCGGCGGGCCGACCGCCATCGTCTTCGAAGGCGAGATCGAGATCTGACCGCCACGGCGCGGCGCCGCGAGGCGCACCATCGGCCCGCCGCCGCGCCCCATCCTCCGAACGCGGCATCGTTAGAATCCGCGCCCGTCGCCGACCGCTTTTTCCTGCCTCCGCCCATGTCCCTCGATCCGACCGAAGTCGCCGCCTGGCTCCAGGCGCATCCCGAATTCTTCAACGAGCATGCCGACGCGCTGGCCGCGCTGAGCATCATTTCGCCGCACGGCAATCGCGCAGTGTCGCTGCACGAGCGCCAGCTCGAACTGCTGCGCGACAAGTTGCACGCGACCGAACGCAAGCTGACCGAGCTGATCCGCTTCGGCCAGGAAAACGACGCCATCGCCGACAACACCCAGCGCCTCGTGCGCGACCTGCTGATCGAGACCGATCCGCTCAAGCTGCCCGGCATCGTGCTGCGCGACATCAAGAACAGTTTCGCGCTGCCCGCGATCGCGATGCGCATCTGGGGCGCGCCGGCCGCGACCGATCAGCCCTGGGCCGCCGAGGTGTCGGCCGACGCGCGCAGCTTCGCCAACAGCCTGATGTCGCTCTACTGCGGCCCGAACTCGGGCTTCGACGCGGTGCACTGGCTGACCGAAGGCCACGACGGCCTGCAAATCCGCTCGGTTGCGATCCTGCCGCTGCGCGTTGGCGCGGCGCCCGGCGCCTTCGGTCTGCTGCTGCTCGGCTCGCCCGACAGCGGCCGCTTCACCGCCGACATGAGCACCACGTATCTGGCACGCATCGGCGAAGTCGCCAGCGCGGCCTTGTCGCGCCTGCTCAAGGCCTGAGCGCTGCCGCCGTGGATGTCGCCAGCCTGCCCGACGAGGCGCGCGCCTTCCTCGACGCGATGCGCTGCGAGCGCCGCCTCGCCGAGCGCACGGTCGAGATGTACGCGCTGGCGCTGTCCGAGCTGATTGCGACGCTCGACGGCCGCGTGGCGCTGGTGGCGGTGCAGCCGAATCACATCCGGCGCGCGGCGGCGAAGCTGGCCGAGCGCGGCCAGGCGCCGCGCAGCGTGGCGCTGGCGCTGTCGGCGTGGCGCGCGTTCTACCGCTGGCTGGCGCGGCGGGATGGCATCGAGGCGAATCCGGCGCTGGGCGTGAAAGCGCCGAAGGCCGCGCGGCTGCTGCCGAAGGCGCTGGTGCCCGACGCGACGCATCAGCTGATGGAAGTCGTGCCCGCGACGCCGACGGAATGGCGCGATCACGCGATGTTCGAGCTGCTGTATTCGTCGGGCCTGCGGTTGGCGGAGCTGGTCGGGCTCGACCTCCGGCCGTCGAACACCTCGATCTGCTGGCTCGCCGACGACCTGCGCGAAACCATCGTCACCGGCAAGGGCGGCAAGCGCCGCAGCGTGCCGGTCGGCGTGAAGGCGGCCGAGGCGCTGGCGCGCTGGCTCGCGGCGCGGCACGAACTGGCGCTGGCCGACGAGCCGGCGCTGTTTGTCGGCGCGCGCGGCGCGCGGATTTCGCCGCGCGTGGTGCAGCTGCAACTCAAGGCCTGGGCGCTGCGCGCCGGGCTGCCGAGCGGCGTCAGCCCGCATGTGCTGCGCCACAGTTTTGCGAGCCACGTGCTGCAAAGCTCGGGCGACCTGCGCGCGGTGCAGGAAATGCTCGGCCACGCCAGCCTCTCGACCACGCAGGTCTACACCCGGCTCGATTTCCAGCATCTCGCCATCGCCTACGACGCCGCGCATCCGCGCGCCAAGCGCCGCGATTGATCCGGTCGGCGCGCCGCGCCGCCGTTCCTGCTTTGACTCCCGCTTCCATGACTGCCCGACTCGTTCTCAAACCCGGCCGCGACAAGGCCATGCTGCATGGCCATCCGTGGGTGTTTTCGGGCGCGCTCGCGGCCGAGCCGCAGGGCGTCGCGCCCGGCGCCACGGTCGTCGTCGAGAGCGCCGAGGGCCGGGCGCTGGCGCTCGCGAGCTGGTCGCCGGCGTCGCAGATTCGCGCACGGGTCTGGAGCTTCGACACGACGCGGCCGATCGACCACGCCTTCTTCAAGCGCCGCGTCGCCGAGGCGATCGCAATGCGGCGCCAGCTCATGCCCGACTTCGACCGGCAGGGCGCGCTGCGGCTGCTGCACGGCGAATCGGACGGGCTGCCGGGCGTGATCTGCGACTGGTATCGCGCAGCGACCGGTGATACAGGCGACTCGCGCGCTGCATCGCCGGCCGAATCCTGGCTCGTCATCCAGCTCACCAGCGCTGGCGCCGAGCACTGGCGCGACGCCATCGTCGCCGCGCTGGTCGCCGTGACCGGCACCGTCAACGTCTACGAGCGCAGCGATGGCGACATGCGCGGCCTCGAAGGGCTTGAACCGCGCGCCGGCATCGTCCGTGCGGGCGAGGGCATCACCGCCCCGTCGGCCGATTTCTCGATCGAGGAAAACGGCCTGCGCCTCGGCGTCGACATCGTCGGCGGCCACAAGACCGGCTTCTACGCCGACCAGCGCGTCAACCGCGCCAAGGTCGGCCGCATGGCCGCCGGCAAGCGCGTGCTCAACACCTTCTGCTACACCGGCGGCTTCTCGGTCGCGGCGCTCGCGGGCGGCGCGGAAAGCGTGCTGTCGATCGATTCCTCCGCCGACGCGATTGCGCTGGCCCGCGCCAACGTCGCGCGCAACGGCCTCGACGCCGATCGCGCCGACTGGTTCTGCGGCGACGCCTTCCAGGCGCTGCGCCGGCTGCGCGCTGAAGCGCGCCAGTTCGACCTGATCGTGCTCGATCCGCCCAAGCTCGCGCCGTCGGCCTCGCATGTCGATCGCGCCGCGCGCGCCTACAAGGACATCAACCTCAACGGCCTGCGCCTGCTCGCGCCGGGCGGCTTGCTGTTCACCTACTCGTGTTCGGGCGCAATCTCGGCCGAGCTGTTCCAGAAGATCGTCGCCGGCGCCGCTGCCGATGCGCCGGCCGACGCGGTCATCGTCGAGCGCCTCGGCGCCGATGTCGATCACCCGCTGCGGCTCGCATTTCCGGAAGGCGAGTACCTGAAAGGACTCGTACTCCGCCGCGCCGCCTGAAACCCGGCCGCTTGAAACCCGGCCGATCCGCCCCACATGCTGCGCGGCACCATCGAAGCGCGCGCTGACCGCGCTGCAATTGCACATGCCGCCGTCCAGCGAATGACGGCCGGATGCCGCCAGGCCTCCGTCGAACCAGGGAAGCTCCATGTCCAACACCATGATTCCGGTGACCATCCTCACCGGCTTTCTCGGCGCCGGTAAGACGACGCTGCTCAACCGCATCCTCAAGACCGAGCACGGCCACAAGATCGCCGTCATCGAGAACGAGTTCGGGCCGGAGAGCGTCGACAACGACCTGCTGGTGCGCGAAGGCGGCGAGCAGATCGTCGAGATGAACAACGGCTGCGTCTGCTGCACGGTGCGCGGCGATCTGGTGCGCATCCTGGGCGACCTGGCCGACAAGCGGAACGCCGGCACGCTGAACTTCGACCGCGTGGTGATCGAGACCACCGGCATGGCCAATCCGGGGCCGGTCACGCAGACCTTCTTCATGGACGAGAAGGTCGCCGAGGCCTACATCCTCGACGGCGTCGTCACCGTGGTCGATGCCAAGCACGGCGGCGCGACGCTCGACGAGCAGACCGAGGCGCAGGCGCAGGTGGGCTTCGCCGACCGCATCCTGCTCAGCAAGACCGACCTCGTCACGCCCGGGGAAGCCGAGGCGCTCAAGCAGCGACTGGTATCGATCAACCCGCGCGCGCCGATCAAGCCGGTGGCCTTCGGCGACGCCGACGTGTCGGATGTGCTCGACATCAAGGGCTTCAATCTCAACGCCATCCTCGACATCGACCCCGAGTTCCTCGCCGGCCGCCATGTGCACTCGCACGAAGGCGATGTCGCAGCGTTTGCTTTCACCAGCGACAAGGCCTTCGACGGCGCCAAGCTCGATGAATTTCTTTCTTCGATTGTTCAGGTGTTCGGAGAGAGTCTCTTGCGCTATAAAGGCGTGCTTTTCATCAAGGGAATGGACCGCCGGGTGATTTTTCAGGGGGTCCACATGATGATGGGCTCCGACATGGGCAAGGCTTGGGCCAAGGGCGAAAAGCGCTCGAACAAGATGGTTTTCATCGGGCGCAAGCTGCCTCAGGACGTGATCCTGAAGGGGCTTGAGCAGTGCTTGACACGTTAAACAGAGGATCGAGATGGCAGCGACCGCATCGAACAACACGTCGTCTTCCAAAGGCGGCTCGGCCGTTGTGAATCCGGCTCACGCTATTCGTTATGCCGGCATGAACGAGGCTGAACTCCTCGCGATGCCGGAAGACGCTTACATGAACGCGAAGCAACTGGCGTTCTTCAAGGCAAGGCTCCAAGCGATGGAGAACGAGATTCTCCAGAACGCCGACGAGACCACCGAACACCTGCGCGAAACCGTGGTGGTTCCCGATCCGGCGGACCGCGCCACGATCGAGGAAGAACACGCGCTTGAACTGCGCACCCGCGACCGCGAACGCAAGCTGCTGAAGAAGATTCAGCAGGCGCTCCAGCATGTCGACAGCGGCGAGTACGGTTTCTGCGAGGAAACCGGCGAGCCGATCGGCCTGCCGCGGCTGCTGGCGCGGCCGACGGCGACGCTGTCGGTCGAAGCCCAGCAACGGCGCGAGCTGAAGCAGAAGCTCTACGGCGACTAAGCCGTTCAAGCCATGAGTCTGTCGAACAGGCGCACGCGACCCAGGTCCGTGCGCCTGTTTGCTTTTGGCCCGGCGCTTGATGCCGGCGCGCGGCGGCGGATGGTGCTGCTGCTGGCGCTGCTGCTGTTGTTGACGCAGGCGCTGGGACAGGTGCATCGCGTCGTGCACGGGCTGGCGCTCGATGCGCCGGTCGCGATGCAGGCGCCGGTCGGCAGCGCGCCGGCCGCAAGTCCGGCGCGGTTTGTTTCCGATGGCGCTTCCGCCTTC
>Ga0302291_10000368_pt1 | contig 13084 bp, 14 predicted proteins | sample III_Fen_N1_4_FD_194548 | JGI IMG/M metagenome (GOLD analysis project Ga0302291, IMG submission 194548) | Peat permafrost microbial communities from Stordalen Mire near Abisko, Sweden - III_Fen_N1_4 | ecosystem: Environmental > Terrestrial > Soil > Wetlands > Permafrost | place: Sweden: Abisko... | reverse complement strand
CATCGCCTACAACATCATCGGCGCGAAGACCGCCTACGTCATGGATGACACGCAGACGTACGGCAAGGGCCTGGCCCAGGGCTTCACGGATGCGTACACCAAGTTTGGCGGCAAGGTCGTGGCGACCGACGGCGTGCCTGACACGACCACCGACTTCACGAGCTACGTGACCAAGGCCAAGGGCCTCAACCCCGAGGTCATCATGTACGGCGGCGTCACGACGTCCGGCCTCGGCCTGTTCCGCAAGCAGATGGCGCAGCAGGGCCTGAACATCCCGATCGTCGGCGGCGACGGCATCGTCGACGGCTCGGCCGCCACGGCCAGCTCGTTCCTCAACATCGCCGGCGACGGCGCCACGAACAGCTACGGCACGGTTGCCGCGATCCACGACATCCCCAACCCGGACAAGTTCGCGGCCGACTACAAGGCCAAGTTCAGCACGGAACCGGGCTCGTACAGCGCCCCCGGCTACGCCTGCACCCAGATCTACCTCGCGGCCCTTGCGGCCGTCGGAGCTGGCGTGACGGATCCGGCCCAGCTGCGCGAGAAGGTGCGCGCCTACGTCGCGGACCCGAAGAACTCGTTCGACACCGTGCTCGGGAAGGTCAGCTTCGACGCCAACGGCGACACGACCCAGCACACGATCTCGTACTACCAGTTCGATCCCACGACCAAGGACTGGAAGTTCCTCAAGCAGCGCGACTTCACCGCCGACCCGGTCAAGTAGCGCACACCTGACGAAGGCCGGGTCGCCTCGGAAACCGGGGCCCCGGCCTTTCTCACACCTGCGGGTGGTCAATCCCCGTCGATCCCAGGAGTGGGTGATCCGCCGATGACAACCGCGATATCCGAACCCCGGGCGGCCGGGAGGTCTCTCGACCGACGCTGGTTGATGCCGCTCGCGATCCTGATCTCGCTCGCCGTCGCCTACGGGCTGATGGTCATCGGCGCCGGCCCCCAGGCGCAGGAGCAGTTCATCAACGCCCTCACCATCGGGGCGATCTACGCCCTCATCGCGCTGGGCTACACGATGGTGTACGGCATCATCGAGCTCATCAACTTCGCGCACGGCGAGATCTTCATGGTCGGCTCGTTCGTGTGCTGGTGGCTGCTGACGACCCTCGGGTTCAGCGGCGCTATCCAGGACCCGGTGCTGCTCATCGAGGTGCTCGTCCTGGCGTTCACCGTGTCAATGGTCACGATGGGCGTAGTCGGCGTGATCATCGAGCGCCTGGCCTATCGCCCCCTGCGGAACGCCCCGCGACTCGCCCCGCTGATCACCGCGATCGGTGTCAGCTTCATCCTCCAGAACCTCGTGTTCGTGATGATCAGCAACTCGATCGTCACGGTCCCCCAGATCATCCCGAACCCGCTGATCCAGATCGGGCCGATCTCGATTCGCGAGATCAACCTGTTCGTGATCGTCCTGGCCCTCGTCCTGATGGCCGCGCTCCACCTGTTCATCCAGCGAACCAGGCTCGGACGCGCGATGCGCTCCACGGCGATCGACCGTGACGCAGCACAGATCATGGGCGTGAACATCAACTCCACGATCGCCCTGACCTTCTTCATCGGGTCCGCGCTCGCGGGTGCGGCGGGCGTCGTGCAGGGTCTCTACTTCGGCGTGACGGTGTTCAACATCGGCTTCCAGGCCGGCCTCAAGGCGTTCACCGCGGCCGTCCTCGGCGGCATCGGCAACACGACCGGCGCCGCGATCGGCGGGTTTGTGATCGGCTTCATCGAGGTCCTGGCGTCGGTGTTCGGGGTCGGACGCTGGAGCGAGGCAGCGGTGTTCACCACGCTCGTCCTCGTGCTGATCTTCCGGCCAACCGGCATCCTCGGCCAGCAGCTGGCGGACCGGGCATGAGCGCCGCGACGAGCCGTCTCGGGGGAGTGCGCGGCTTCAGCTCGCGCCACCAGTCGACGTCCATCGTCCTGGTCGTCATCGTCGTCACGATCCTGCTGCCGATCATCTCGCTCATTCCACCGTTCAGCGGCTTCGGCACCCAGAAGGACTTCGTCGGGGGCTTCGCCGCGGCGGGCGTGTTCGTCCTGCTCGCGCTCGGCCTCAACGTGGTCGTGGGCTTCGCCGGCCTGCTCGACCTCGGGTACGCGGCGTTCTTCGCGATCGGCGCCTACACCTACGCCTACAGCGCGTCCGGCTTCACCGGCCTCTCCATCCCGTTCTGGCCGATGCTGCTGGTCGGAGCCCTGGTCGCCGCGGTCTTCGGCGTCCTGCTCGGCGCCCCGACGCTCCGGTTGCGCGGCGACTACCTCGCGATCGTCACCCTGGGCTTCGGCGAGATCGTGCCCGTCGTGTTCCTCAACGCGGACAAGTACACCAACGGCACCAACGGCATCACCGGCATCGCGCAGCCGAACGCGCTCGGCCTGTTCGGCATCAACGGTTTCGGGTTCACCAACCCGTGGCCCTACTACCTGACCATCGTGGCGATCATCACGGTGGTGGTGATCCTCCTGTACCGGCTCCAGGATTCGCGCCTCGGCCGGGCATGGGTGGCGCTCCGCGAGGATGAGCTGGCCGCGGCCAGCATGGGCATCAACACGATCACGACCAAGCTGCTCGCGTTCTCGATCGGCGCCTCGACCGCCGGCCTCGCCGGCGTGTTCTACGCGGCGAAGCTCTCGACCGTGACCCCGGACCAGTTCGGGTTCACCGTCTCGTTCACCGCCCTCGCCATGGTGGTCCTCGGCGGCATGGGCAACATCTGGGGCGTGGCGGCCGGTGCGCTGATCATCTACGAGCTGCAGAGCCAGGGCCTGAAGCAGCTGGGCAGCTTCGTGCAGGGCCTCAACGTGCCTGTGGTCGCGCTGGGACCGATCACGATCAACATCGGCGCCATCAATTTCCTGAACTACCAATACCTGCTCTACGGCCTGGCCCTTGTGATCATGATGCTGGTCAGGCCCGAGGGCCTGTTCCCGAGCCGGCGGAGACGCCGGGAGCTGCACGAGACGCCGGCCGAGGACGAGCTCACGGCACCCGATCCGACCGCGGGTGACCCGAGCCAGGAAGGCGGGGACTGACGGTGGACGCCCCCATGGCCATTCCCGACGAGACGACCGGCGCGACCGGCGCGACCGGCGAGACGACCGGCGCACCCGGTACCGCCTCGCTGCTCCTCCACGCCCACGGGATCACCAAGCGGTTCGGCGGCCTCGTCGCGGTGCGCACGGTCGACTTCGAGATCCCGGAGGGCTCCATCGTCAGCCTGATCGGTCCCAACGGCGCCGGCAAGACGACCTTCTTCAACGTCATCGCCGGGCTGAGCGAGCCGAGCGAGGGCACGATCTCCTTCGCCGGTGAGCAGGTCGTCGCCCGCCCCCGGCGGGGCTGGGCGGAGCCGTTCTTCTGGTTCGCGTTCCCGGCCCTGTTCGTCATCTTCGCGCTGGCGGTGGTCGCCGCGAACCTGCCCATCAGCGGCGAGCTGCTGGTGCTGGTGGCCGTCGGGCTCCTGGTGACATCGCTGGTGGTCGCGATCATCCGGCCGCCGTGGTACGTGCACCTCCTGCAGCGGGCGGGCATCTTCCGCAGCGCGCGGCCCAACGAGATGGTCAGGTTCGGGATCGGCCGCACGTTCCAGAACATCCGGCTGTTCCACAACATGTCGGCCCTCGAGAACGTGCAGGTCGGCATGCACAGCCGGATGGCGGCCACGCCGATCGACGCCGCGTTGCGGCTGCCCCGCCACAACCGCGAGGAGGCTGTCGCCGCCGAGAAGGCCCGTGAGTGGCTGGCGTACGTCGGGCTCGGGGACCGCGAGGACGAGATGGCCCGCAACCTGCCCTACGGCGACCAGCGGCGGCTCGAGATCGCCCGAGCGCTGGCCAGCCAGCCGCGACTGCTCCTCCTGGACGAGCCGACGGCCGGGATGAACCCTGTGGAGACCCGCCGGATGACCGAGCTCATCGCCCAGGTCCGCCGCGACCTCGGGATCACGATCCTGCTCATCGAGCACGACATGCGGGTCGTCATGGGCGTCAGCGACCGGGTCACGGTGCTCGACCACGGCGAGAAGATCGCCGAGGGTACCCCCGAGGCCGTCCGCGCGAACCCGCTCGTCATCGAAGCGTACTTGGGCAAGGGGGCAGCGAGCGCATCATGACGGCCCCGACCACCGACGTCCGCCCGGACCACGCCGACGCGCCCGTCCTGCTGCGCCTGGATGACGTCCACAGCTACTACGGCAACATCCACGCGCTCCAGGGCATCACCCTCGAGGTGCGTGAGGGCGAGATCGTGACCCTGCTCGGGGCCAACGGCGCGGGCAAGACCACGACCCTGCGCACGATCCACGGCCTCATGCATCCGCGGACGGGCAAGATCGAGTTCGAAGGCAGGGACATCACCGGGATGCCCGCCCACGAGCACGTGAAGCACGGCATCGGCCAGTCCCCCGAGGGCCGCCGGATCTTCTCCCGGATGACCGTCCTCGAGAACCTCCAGATGGGCGGCTACAGCCGGAAGGACAAGGAGAACCTGCCCGACGACTACAAGCGGGTGTTCGAGCTCTTCCCGCGCCTCCTCGAGCGCAAGACACAGCGCGGGGGCACGCTGTCCGGCGGCGAACAGCAGATGCTCGCGATCGGGCGGGCGCTGATGACGCGTCCGAAGCTGCTCCTGCTGGACGAGCCGTCGATGGGCCTGGCGCCGATCCTCGTCGAGCAGATCTTCTCGATCATCGAGGACATCAACCGCCAGGGCACGACGATCCTGCTCGTGGAGCAGAACGCCCTCATGGCGCTCGGCGTCGCGCACCGCGGCTACGTGCTCCAGACCGGGCGGATCGTCCGCTCCGGCGAGGCCAAGGCGCTCCTCCAGGATCCCGAGGTCCGCAGGGCCTACCTCGGCGGCTAGGCGCCTCGCACGGGTCAGCGGCGGGGTGGCTCGAGGATGATGTCGTACGCGGCCCGGAGCATCATCACCGTGCCCACGATCGCGATCCAGTACCCGTAGGCACGGTTCGGCAGGAGTCCTTCGGGCGCGTCCAGCAGGCCGGGCACCCACAGGATCACGCCCGCGAGCGCCAGCAGGGCCAGGAGCCCGAAGACGAGACCCCGGTCCACCCCCGTCGGCCGGTCTCCGGCCGCATACGGGAGCGCCACGAGGGCGATCGTGGCGAGGGCGGCCAGGAAGGTTGCCATCCCCGGCCCGTCGAACGCCCGGTAGACGACGGGCGTGAGCCCTCCGTCCCCGCCCACGGTGTACCAGGGCAGCAGGCAGCCCACCAGCACGACGACCGCGCCGATGAACGCCAGGCGTCGTCCGTTGCCGAGGGGACGTCGGTGCATCAGTCGGCGGTGCTGTAGACCTCGGGGCGGAGCACGCCCACGAAGCGTAGGTTGCGGTAGCGCTCGCCGTAGTCCAGCCCGTACCCGACCACGAACTGGTCGGGGATCTCGAAGCCGACATAGTCCACCGGGATCTCGACGAGCCGGCGGGCCGGCTTGTCGAGGAGCGTGCAGATCTTCAGCGAGGCGGGGTTCTTGCCGCGGAGATAGCGCATGAGGTAGTTGAGGGTGAGGCCGGTGTCGATGATGTCCTCGACGAGGAGCACGTCCTCGTCGGCGATGCTGGCCGAGAGGTCCTTCATGATCCGGACCAGGCCGGACGACTCGGTCGACGTGCCGCCGTAGGAGCTGACCTCCATGAGGTCGATCCGAAGGGGAAGCGCGATCTGGCGCATCAGGTCGGCCATGAACGGCAGGGAGCCCTTGAGGACGCTGACCAGCGTCAGGTTCCGGCCGGCGTAGTCGGCTCCGATCCGTCGTCCCAGCTCGGCGACCTTGGCGGCGATCACCTCCTCGCTCAGCAGGACTTCACCGATGTCGGCGTGAAGATCGGCGGTGTGGGTCATGGGCGGATCGACGAAGCCTCCACGTGGCACGGGACGGGGTACGTGGCGATGATCGCGCGTCCGGGCCTCCGGCGCACGCCGTGCCGGGCAATCACGCGGGCCGCGCGTCGTTGACGGGGGCGACCAGAGTACCTGCCGGCAATGCTGCTGCATCCGCGGTCACCCGTCGGCGGCGGCGTCCGCGGCGGCGTCTCCTGACGCCCATGGGATCCCGCGGGGCGTCGGGCTCGCCGTCCGCGGCGGGCCGGCCGGCCGCGTCTGCCCCGACGACCGGGTCCGGCACGGTGGTTTCCCCAGCGACCGTCGTGAGCGCCGGCGTCGGCGTCAGCACCGGAGCCTTCGGAGCGGAAACCGCGGGATCGTGGGGCCGCGGAGGCGTGGACTGGCCGGTCGTGCCGGTCATGTCGTCCAGGAGCGCCATCCGCCCGAACTTGAGCATCAGCATCCGGAAGTCGCGCGCATAGAACAGCTTGATCCGGATGTCGGGGTAGAGCTGGCGCAGGCGGCGCAGCTTGCGGTTCTTCTTGCGGACGAGCTTCTGCTTGAGCGTCGTGAGCTCCACGTAGAGCTCCATGTCCGGCAGGTAGAAGTCCGGCGAGAAGCTCTCGACCACGTCCCCGTCCAGGTTCCAGCCGATGGGATAGGTGTCGGGCTCATAGCGCCACTGGACCTCGTAGAAGTCCAGGATCCGTGCCAGCTCCGCCTCGCTCGCGTGGGCGAAGGACGGCCGGAGGGGCGCGGCGGCACTCACGCCGGCTTCCCCGGGACGCCCGTACCTGGGTCCACGGGAACGGCTGCTCCGCACGGGGTGCAGCCGGCCCCGGCGAGGCGCGCCCGGAGTCCGCGGTGGTCCATCGTCGGTCAGTCTACCCACTCCGGCTCGCGGCCGGGTGGGAGGGTCCGCCGGAGTCGCCATACTCCCATGGGGTATCATCGGGACATGGGCCAGACCACCCCCCTCCCGGCACCGGCACATGACGCCGACCACGCCACCTTCCGGCACAGCTACAGCAAGGACAAGGCGCAGCTGGTGCGCCGCCTCAGCCGCATCGAGGGCCAGGTCCGCGGCATCGCGCGCATGATCGAGCGCGAGGAATACTGCGTGGACATCCTCCAGCAGACGGCGGCGCTCCGCGCGGCCGTGGATGCCGTCTCGATCCTGATCCTGGAGGACCACGTCCAGGGCTGCGTGCGGAGCGCCGCGGAGCGCGGCGAGGCGGACAAGTACGTGGACGAGGTCATCGACGTCGTCCGGCGGACGCTCGGGCGGCCGGTCCGGGGCGCCAAGGGCGGCGCCTGACGCATCCCGGGTCCGGGTTATCCACGATTCGCGCACCCGTGGTCGAATCGTGGACAAGTGATCTTGACGCTGGCTGCCGGCACGCCTAACGTCCGCAATCCGCACGCCGCGTGCGCGCACCGGGGAGCGTCATCCGACAGGGGCCACGGGGAAACCCGGGCCGGAACCGATCGGGTGACGCCAGACCGAGTCGACGCCCGCGTGTGCGACCTCGTTGACGTCGGGAGCGGCTCCCGGACGAACCGGTGCACGACCACGGGAGGGTGCCCTGGATCGCCCGAGAGATCCGCTCCCGACGCGTATTGAGGACCTCCCGTCGCTGCCCGCCGCGTACGTCGACGTCCTCGACGCGGGACTGGAGGACCTGGGTCTCCACCTGGACCCGGCCGTGCGCGACGTCCTCGACGGCCATGTCCGCCTGCTCCTCGCGTGGACGACCGCGATCAACCTGACCGCGATCAGGGACCCGGCCGGCGTTGCCCGGCTCCACGTCCTCGACAGCCTCGTCGCGGTGTCGCTGCTGGCTCCGCGCGGTGCCACGGGGATCCTCGACCTCGGCAGCGGCGGCGGGTTCCCGGGCCTGCCGCTGGCGGCGGTGCTGGCACCCGCCCGGACCCTGCTCGTGGATTCGATCGCCAAGAAGGTCGTATTCCTCCGCACGGTCGTCGAGGCGACCGGCCTCGAGGGTCGCGTGGCTGCGGAAGCCGTGCGCGCCGAGGCCCTGGCGCGTGACCCGCGGGATCGGGAGAGGTGGCCGGTGGTGACGGCGCGGGCGGTCACCAGCCTCGCGGAGCTCGTCGAGATCGGGCTCCCGCTCGTCGCTCCCGGGGGCGTCCTCGTCGCCTGGAAGCGCAGCCCCCTGGAAGCCGAGCTGGCTGCCGCGGCCCCCACCCTCGCCGCGCTCCGGGCCGGCAACGTGACGGTCCACGGGGCCGGCATCCCGGGCCTCGAGGCGCACCGGCTGGTCGTCGTCCCACGCCGCGGCCCCATCGACGCGCGGTTCCCGCGCGACCCTGCCGAGCGTCGCCGGCGTCCCCTGTGAACTCGGGCCCTGCCGCGGGCCCGTGCTGCGCTACCCTGCCGGGGATGCGCGTCGCCGTGCTCTCCGACATCCACGCCAACCTCGCCGCCCTGGACGCCGTCCTCGCCGCGATGCCGTCGGTGGACGAGGTGTGGCAGCTGGGCGACGTCGTCGGCTACGGCCCCGAACCCGACGCCGTGGTGGCCCGTCTGCGGGAGATCGGTGCGCTCGGCGTCCGCGGCAACCACGACGCCGCGGCCCTCGGCGGCCCGGAGATCGAGTCGTTCAACGTCGATGCCCGCAACGCGATGCTCTGGACTCGCGCGACGATCAGCGACGAGACGCGGGCCTGGCTCGGGGCGCTTCCCGAGCGGCTGGTGCGAGCCGGGTTCACCCTGGTCCACGGCAGCCCGCGGGACCCGATCTGGGAGTACGTGACCTCCACACCGGTCGCCAGGGCGGGGATCGCCGCCATGGAGACCGCCGGCGGCCTCCATGGCCACACCCATATCCCGATCGCGTACCTGGAGGACGACGGCCGCCTCGAGACCATGAGCCCGGGCTCCGGCTCGCGGATCACCTTCGATGGGCGCCGCGTGCTGCTCAACCCGGGCAGCGTCGGCCAGCCGCGGGACGGGATCCCCGCCGCGTCCTGGCTGATCCTGGACACGGAGGCGGGCTCGGCCACCTGGCAGCGCACGGCCTACGACGTGGCCGGGGTCCAGCGGGAGATGAGCCGGTTCAGCCTCCCGGAGCGCCTCGTGGCACGCCTCGCCTACGGGCTCTGAGGCCCGGGCTCGCGCGGGGCAGGCCGCGCGGAAACGCGTCGCGTACCGTATCGTCCCACCGGTACAGGAGAATGGGTAGCGTCCCGCCAACTCGCACGAGGTCGTCCGAAACCAGCCCATGATCGGAGGACGCAAGCCCATCCAGGGGCGCAAGCCCGCGGACCGGCGGATCCGCGTGGAGCGCCCACACTCCGCGTTCTTCCGCTACACCGGCCCTGGCCAGCTCGTCGCCAAGCCCGCGGCATCCCGGCCTACCACGCGGTACGGAGCCGCAGTCAACCGCGTCAAGCAGGCCGTGTTCGGCCGCCCCCTCGCGAACGAGGAAGAGATCGGCGAGCGGCTGTCCAAGAAGCTCGCGCTGCCCATCTTCAGCTCGGACGCCATCAGCTCCTCCGCGTACGCCACGGACGAGATCCTGCGGGTGCTCGTCCTCGCGGGCGCCGCCGCGCTCGCGATCTCGGTCGAGGTCGCGGTCGCGATCACGATCCTGCTGACGGTCGTGTCGTTCTCCTACCGCCAGGTCTGCCGCGCCTACCCGTCAGGTGGCGGCGCGTACATCGTCGCGCGCGAGAACCTGTCGCAGATCGCGGGCCTCGTGGCAGCGGCGGCGCTGTTCATCGACTACATCATGACCGTCGCCGTATCGACGGCGTCCGCGGTCTCCCAGGCGTATTCCGTGTGGCCCGCCCTGTTCGACATCCGGATCGAGATCGGGCTCGCGTCGATCGCGCTGATCACGGTCGCCAACCTCCGTGGCCTGCGGGAGTCGGGGAACATCTTCGCCCTCCCGACCTACCTCTTCGTCGGCATGGCGCTGCTCATGATCGGGCTGGGTCTCGTGCACATCGTGACCGGCACGGTGCCCGTGCTCCCGGACCCGGCCGACGTGATCAAGCCGCCGAACCCGCTCGAGGCGGTGACGGTGCTCCTGCTGCTCAGGGCGTTCGCGGGTGGCGCCGTGGCGCTGACCGGTGTCGAGGCGATCGCAAACGGCGTGCCCGCGTTCAAGCCCCCGGAGTCGAAGAACGCCGCCAACACGATGACGATGATGGCCATCCTGCTGGGCGTCCTGTTCATCGGGATCACGTTCGTCGGCAACAGGTTCGGCATCCAGCCCACCGCGGAGGGTGGGCCGACCGCCATCGCCCAGGTGTCCAGCGCGGTGTTCGGGGCCGGCTCGCCGCTGTTCGTGCTGTTCCAGATCGCCACGGCCCTGATCCTGTTCCTGGCCGTCAACACGAGCTTCAACGCGTTCCCGAGGCTGGCCGCGATCCTGGCCGAGGACGGGTTCATGCCGCGCCAGTTCAGCATCCGGGGCGATCGCCTCGCGTTCTCGTGGGGCATCGTCGTCCTGGCAGGCGTCGCGGCCACCCTGCTGGTCATCTTCCAGGGCGACGTCCACCTCCTGATCCCGCTCTACTCCGTCGGCGTGTTCGTCTGCTTCACCCTGTCCCAGACAGGCATGGTCCGGCACTGGCTGACCGTCAGGGAACCCGGCTGGCGCTGGCGCCTGGCGATCAACGGGCTGGGCGCGGTCATGACGTTCGTCGTCCTGGTCGTGGTCGCGTCGATCAAGTTCGGGGGTGGGGCATGGCTCGTGCTCGTGCTCATCCCCACCCTCGTCGCCGTGATGCTGTTCATCAACCGCCAGTACGCCGCCTCTGCGCGCCAGCTCGCGTTGCGGCCGGACTTCATCGTGCGGCCGCCCGGCAGGGAGGAGCGCGCGGTCGTGCCCGTGCAGTCCCTGAACCGCGCGGCCGTGCGGGCGGTGAACGTTGCCAGGTCGATCTCCGACGAGGTCCTGGCGGTCTACATCAGCAGCGACCCCGAGGATTCCGCGGAGATGCGCTCCCGCTGGGAGCGGCAGGTTCCGGGCGTGTCGCTCGTGATCGTCGAGTCGCCCTACCGTGCCCTCGCCGGGCCCCTGGTGGCGTACATGGACGTGCTCGACCGGGCCTGGCCCCCGGAGAGGCCGGAGCCGATCACCTTCGTGGTCATCCCCGAGTACGTCGCGAGTCACTGGTGGGAGCGGATCCTCTACAACCAGTCCGCGCGCCAGCTCCGGCGGGTGCTGCTGGGCCGTCCCCACACCGTGGTCGTGGATGTCCCGTATCGCAGGGACGAGCCACGCAAGTTCGGCATGGAGGGCCCCGACGCGGACGGAGACGATGGCGCACACGCGCCCGAGTGACGGGGCGCCGGGCGAGCCGGTGGTATCGTGACCGGCGCGCAAGGAGGCCGTGGCGTCACCAGTGACCAGCCGTCCCGCGCTTGACTGGAGGCTCCTGAGCTCGTGGCCGACTCGTCGGCACCCCAATTCAAACGCGCCGTCGTGGCGCTGTCCGGCGCCCGGACGGACCGGCCGATCGTGGCCCTGGCGTCCGAGCTCGCACGGGCGGGGCACGCGGAGCTGGTCGGCGTCCACGTCGTGGAGATCGACTGGACGCTGCCGCTCAACGCGGACGTCGCCGGCCGGTCCGAGGATGCACAGCGCGTCCTCGACATCGCCGAGGCCACGGCCGAGGCGTCGCGGTACAAGCTGGAGACCGTCCTGCTGCAGGCCCGCGACGTCGGGGCGGCCATCGTGGACGAGGCCAGCGAGCGCGATGCCGACCTGCTCATCTGCGGCCTGCCGTTCCGTCGCAAGTTCGGCGGGGACTTCGCCATCGGCCGCACCATCCCCTACATCCTGAAGAACGCACCGTGCGCAGTCTGGGTCATTCGCGAGGCGATGCCCGAGGAGCAATCATGAAAGCCGTCATCGTCGGCTGTGGTCGAGTCGGGGCCGGTCTGGCCGACGAGCTCGATCGTGCCGGCTGGCAGGTCCTGATCATCGACCGGGTCTCGGCCGCGTTCGACCGTCTGCCGTCCACGTTCCGCGGCACCGCCCTCCGGGGCGACGGCACCGACGAGGACACGCTGCGCCGTGCGGGAGCCGAGGGCGCCGACCTGTTCCTCGCCCTCACCGAGGGCGACAACCGGAACATCATGTCGGCCCAGCTGGGGATCGAGGCGCTGGGCGCCAGGTCGACGATGGCCAAGTGCAACGACCCGGTGCGGGCGGAGGCATACGCCCACCTGGGGATCGCGACGATCTGCCGCACCAACCTGATGACCACCGCAATCCTGGAGCACCTGGGCCAGGCGGCGCCGGCACACGCGGGGATCTACGCCCCGGCGCAGCACCACGCGCACACGGGCGGCGATGCGCACGTGATCGCGGGGCAGGTCGTGGGCATCCGTCCGGCAGGCGCTGCCGGCATCACCACCACGACGGAGGCCTGAGCGATGTTCGTGCTGGTCGTGGGTGGCGGCAAGGTCGGGTACTACCTGACCAAGGAGCTGATCGAATCGGGGCACGAGGTCGCCCTGATGGAGAAGGACCGCGGTCGCGCAGAGCAGATCCGCGACGAGATCGGGTCCGTGGTGATCGGGCAGGACGGGTGCGAGGGCAAGTACCTCCAGGAGGCCGGGGCGAACCGCGCGGACATCGTGGCCGCGGTCACCGGCGACGACGAGGACAACCTGGTCATCTGCCAGATGGCGAAGCACCATTTCGCCGTGCGGCGGACGATCGCCCGGGTCAACAACCCCAAGAACGAGGCGCTGTTCCGGCACCTCGGCGTGGACGAGATCATCAGCCCCACCCGGATGATCCTGGGCTCGATCGAGCAGGACATCCCGGTCCACGAGCTGCTGCACCTCGCGGCGCTGGGCGTGGGGGAGCTGGAGATCATCGAGGCGCACCTGCAACCGGGCTCGCCGGCGATCGGGCGCGTGGCGCTGGACCTGGCCGTCCCAGCCGGCTGCTCGCTGTTCGGCGTGATCCGCAAGGGCTTGCCCACACCCCTCCGCCTGGACACGATCCTCGAGGAGGACGACAAGGTGATCGCGATCGGGCGGCCGGACTGCGAGGCCGCGCTGCGGGACCAGCTCATCGGGGAGTTCGCCGAGGCCTAGAGGCGGGAACCCGGCACCCGGGCCGGAATCGGCGCCGGCACCCGGGCCGGCATCAGCGCCGGCGGATCGTCGCCAGCCAGGCGTCCACGCGACCGACCGGAAGCCGTGTCTCCAGCTCCTCGGGCTCGATCGCCTC
>Ga0302291_10000367_pt1 | contig 13090 bp, 11 predicted proteins | sample III_Fen_N1_4_FD_194548 | JGI IMG/M metagenome (GOLD analysis project Ga0302291, IMG submission 194548) | Peat permafrost microbial communities from Stordalen Mire near Abisko, Sweden - III_Fen_N1_4 | ecosystem: Environmental > Terrestrial > Soil > Wetlands > Permafrost | place: Sweden: Abisko... | reverse complement strand
TCGCCGCCGTCGTCCAGGATCATGTTCGGGCCTTCGCCCTCGCTGTCCTTGGCACCGAATTCGAAGATGCGGTGGGTGTAGTCCCAATAGTCTTTCAGCGACTCGCCCTTGTACGCGAACACCGGCGTGCCCACGGCCACCAGCGCGGCGGCGGCGTGGTCTTGCGTCGAGTAGATGTTGCACGAGGCCCAGCGCACTTCGGCGCCCAGCGCTTGCAGGGTCTCGACCAGCACGCCGGTCTGGATCGTCATGTGCAGGCTGCCGGTGACGCGTGCGCCCTTGAGCGGCTGGCTGGCGCCGTAGTCACGGCGCATGGCCATCAGCGCGGGCATTTCGCTCTCGGCGATGGTCAGTTCCTTGCGGCCCCAGTCGGCGAGCGACAGGTCGGCAATGGCAAATTGGTCGTTGTGCAAAGGCTTGAGAACGGCGTTCATCGTGGAAGCTCCATGGTCAATAGGACCTGCAGCGGGCACGGGGGGAACGCAGGGCCTTGGCCCAAAACCCACCCGCACCATCAATTGACTGCAGGTGAGCGCGGTTGCATGAAGATTTCCGAGCCTGGGGTCTGCTGACCTTGCAACGCTCCTCGGAACAAGGCGAATTCTAAGCACAGCCCACCCTGGGTGCTGGGGGTGGCTGTGCAATCCGCCGCGAATTGCTGGGTTTTGATGAGCCGCCCAGGCTGCCGGGCCTGGCCAAACGCTGTGGCAGACTGGCGCGATGAGCGCCTGTTCTGCTGTTGCCGCGCCGCGTCTGCAGCCGCTGGCCCAGGCGCCGCGCGCGCTGCTGGCGGCGCTGCACGGCGTGCTGACCGACATCGACGACACCTTGACCCGCGACGGTGCGATCGAGCCCGCGGCGCTGGCCGCGCTGCACGCGCTGGCCGCGGCCGGCATGCCGGTGCTGGCCATCACCGGCCGCCCCGCCGGCTGGTGCGAGCAGTTTGTGCAGCAATGGCCGCTGGCCGCGATCGTGGCCGAGAACGGTGGTGTGCTGCTGCAGCGGGCGGCAGCTGGCCAGGCGCGCGGCGACGCTACCGATGCGGCCGCCGGCGTCGACCACCAGTTCACCGTCGGCGCCGCCAGCCGCGGTCAGCGCCAGCGCCGCCTGCAGGCCTGCGCGCAGGCGGTGCTGGCCGCGGTGCCGGGCGCGACGCTGGCGCGCGACAGCGCCGGCCGGCTGACCGACATCGCGATCGACCACAGCGAGTTCAGCCACCTGGACGCGGCGCAGATCGCCGCCGTGCTGGCGGTGATGCGTGGCCACGGTCTGACCGCCACCGTCAGCTCCATCCACATCAACGGCTGGCTGGGTGAGCACAGCAAACGCAGCGGCGCGTTGTGGGCGGTGGCTGCGGTGCTGGGCCGGCCTTGGCGGGCCGCCGACTGGGCTTATGTCGGCGACAGCAGCAACGACCAATCGATGTTCGAGGCCATCCCGGTCAGCGTGGGCGTGGCCAACATCGCGCGCTTTGTGCCGCAGCTGGCGGTGCTGCCGGCCTGGCTCACATGCGCCGAGCGCGGCGTCGGCTTTGCCGAGTTCGCGGCGGCGCTGCTGGCGGCCAGACGCTGAGCTGCGCCTGACCGCGTGCGGGGTTGGCGGGCCGGACGCGCGGCGGTCACAGCCCGAGAAATGTCGACAAGCGTTGCAGCTCGTCGTCCAGCGCAGGCGCAAAGACCGCGTCGCGCGGCGCCTGGCCGGCGACATAACCCAGCTCGGCTTGCAGCACGCCGTTCTTCAAGCCCAGATTGCCCCAGCCGACCACCTGGTCGCGCCACAGCAGCGGCAGCGCGTAATAGCCGCGCACGCGTTTGGGCGCTGGCGTATAGGCCTCGAAGCGGTAGGCCCAGCCCCACAGGCGCTCGAAGCGGGCGCGGTCCCACACGATGGGGTCGAACGGCGCCAGCAGCCGCACCGTGTCGGCCTGCGCGACGCGGGCGTGGCGTGCCGCCGCCGGGTTCTCGTCGGCCGGCCAGTACCAGTCCACGCCGTCCAGGCGGGCATGCGCCAGCCTCGCCTTGGCGCGCGCCAGCGTGGCGGCGCGCTGGCCGGCCCATTGCGGCACGCCCAGGCCCAGGTGGCTGGCCAGCCAGCCCAGCGTGGCGGCGGGCAGCGGGGCGTATTTGGCCACCACCACGTCCATCAGCCGGTCCAGCGCGGCGGCGCTGTCGGCCGCTGGCGGCTGCGGCTCGCGCGCCGCATACAGCCGCACGCCGCCCTCGCGCCGCGCGGTGCGCAGCAGGCCGCGGTAGTGCATGGCGTCCAGCAACTGCGTGCTGGCGTTGCTGCTGCCGCCAAACCAGTTGGTCGCCTTGCCGTGGCTGAACTGCGCATCGACCTCGCGCGGGTGCGCCACGCCGCGTTCACGCACAAAGGCCAGCACCTCGTCGGCCTGGCGCTGGCGCGCGGCCGGCCACTGCTCGCGCGCGCGGGTCATGGTGCGTGGGTGCATCAGTGCCGCGGTGGCACGCGGCAGAAAGCCGTAGTTGACGAAAAAATCTTCGTCGATGTCCAGCCGCGGGTAGCGCGCCTCCAGGTCACCGGCGCGGTAGCCCTTGACGCGGTGGCGCAGCGTCAGGTCCTGCGCGCGCGCCGGGGCGCGGATCGGATCGGCCTGCACAAAGCCCAGGCGCTTGATGGCCTGTGCCAGCGTGGTCGGCGTGAACAGTGTGCGCGCCACCGCGTAGTGGCGCAGCTGGTCCAGGTGCAAGGGTTTGGCCATGCGCCAAGCGTAGCGCCCGGCGCCGCAGGCGGGCGCGCAGACGGCGCGCGCGCGGCGACAATTCAGCCCCGCCCAACCAACGCTGCCCGCCATGAAGCCGATCGGAACCCCGCTGTCCCCCCACGCCACCCGCGTCATGCTGCTGGGCAGCGGCGAGCTGGGCAAGGAGGTGCTGATCGCGCTGCAGCGCCTGGGCGTCGAGACCATCGCCGTCGACCGCTACGAGCACGCGCCCGGCCAGCAAGTGGCGCACCACGCGCGCACCATCACGATGAGCGACCCGGCGCAGCTGCGCGCGCTGATCGAGGCCGAGCAGCCCGACCTGGTGGTGCCCGAGATCGAGGCCATCGCGACCCCGGTGCTGGAAGCGTTGGAGGCCGAGGGCAAGATCCGCTGCGTGCCCACCGCCCGCGCCGCGCGGCTGACGATGGACCGCGAAGGCATACGCCGGCTGGCCGCCGAAACCCTGGGCCTGCCGACCAGCCCCTACCAGTTCTGCGACTCGCTGGCCGAGCTGCAGGCGGCGATCGACGGCAAGCCTGGCACCGCCGGCATCGGCTACCCCTGCGTCGTCAAGCCGGTGATGAGCAGCAGCGGCAAGGGCCAGAGCAAGATCGACTCACCCGAAGATGTGCAGAAGGCCTGGGACTACGCGATGGCCGGCGGCCGCGTCGGCCCGGGCCGCGTCATCGTCGAGGGCTTCATCAACTTCGACTACGAGATCACCCAGCTGACGGTGCGCGCGCGCGGCGCCGACGGCCAGATCCAGACCAGTTTCTGCGAGCCAATCGGCCATGTGCAGGTCAGCGGCGACTATGTGGAGAGCTGGCAGCCGCACCGCATGACGCCGGCCGCGCTGGCCGAGTCGCGCCGCGTCGCCAAGGCCGTCACCGACAACCTGGGCCTGGGCCATGACGGCCAGCCGGGCGGGCTGGGGTTGTTCGGCGTCGAGCTGTTTGTGCGCGGCGACCAGGTCTGGTTCAGCGAGGTCAGCCCGCGGCCGCACGACACCGGCATGGTGACGATGATCACGCAGTGGCAAAACGAGTTCGAGCTGCATGCGCGCGCCATCCTCGGCCTGCCGGTGGACACCACGCTGAAGAGCCCCGGTGCCAGCGCGGTGATCTACGGCGGCGTGGACGCCAGCGGCATCGTGTTCGACGGCGTGGCCGATGCGCTGGCTGTGCCCAACAGCGAGCTGCGGCTGTTCGGCAAGCCCGAGAGCTTCGTCAAGCGCCGCATGGGCGTGGCGCTGGTGCACGACGCCGATGTCGAGCGGGCGCGCAGCCAGGCCAAGTTGGCGGCGAGCAAGGTCAGGCCTAGGGTGGCGTGAGCTCGCGCTGAGCGCGCGGAGTCGCAAGGCGGCGGGTCTGCGTCGTTGCGGATTGCGGTTGCCGGTCGACGGCGGGTGTCTGTGGCCTGGCGTTTGGGCTTCGCCGGGTCGCTGCAGCGCGCCGGGTCCCGCCCCGGCGGGCGGGTAACTTTCTTCTTTGAGGCCAAAGAAGAAAGTCACCAAAGAAGAAGGGCCTGGAATTTTCCGATCAGTCCTCGGCGTTGAACAGCATCGAGGCGGGCGCCTCGCCCGCCCGGCGGGCTCGAACAGCGGTGGCCGGAAACGGCGGTTCGACGCCAGCGTGGTGCACCCCCGGTCAAGACATCGGGCACGGCCGTGGACACGCAGTCGCCGTGATGGGCCACGATCCTTCGCGCGAGTCTTCTGCTTGGCCGCGCCGCTGACGGATCAGCACCTGCCGTGCAAGTTGGCCTGTTTGAGCCCGAAGCGGGCGAGTCGCCGCCTCGATGCCTGGACAAGCCCGCACAGCATCATCGGAAAGTTAAAACCAGCGCATCTTTGGTTCCTTTCTGGGCGCGACCAGAAAGGGACTCGCCCGCCGGGGCGACATCCCGGCGCGCTGCAGCGATCTGGCGAAGCCTAAGCGCCAGGCAAATGCCAGCAACATCCCGCGCCCGCTACAGCGACTGCAGATACGCCGCCACCGCCTTCATCTGCGTGGGCGTCATGTTGGCTGTCTCGGCCTTCATCAGCACGCCGTGCGGGCGCAGCCGGGTGCCGAAGACCTTGAGCTGCTGCTCCAGGTAGCCGGCATGCTGGCCGGCCAGTCTGGGGAAACCCGCGGCGCCCTCGGCCTTGTCGCCATGGCAGCTGGCGCAGGCGCGCACGCCCTTGGCCGGCGCGCCGTTCTCGAACAGATCGCGGCCGCTCTTGAGCAGCGCGGCCGGCGCGTGGCCGCGGCCGGGCAGCGGGGTCTGGGCGGCGTAGTAGTCGGCCAGCGACTGGATGGTCTCGTCGTCCAGCAGCGCCGAAACGCCCCACATATAGGCTTGCGCATCGCTCTCCGAGCGTTGCTGGGCGCGGAAGTCGCGCAGCTGGCGGATGGTGTACATCGCCGACTGGCCGGCCAGCGCCGGCACCTGCGCAGCGGCCGGCGCCGGCTTGCTGCGCCCGCCTTCGCCATGGCAGGCGGCGCAGACATGCACCGCGCGGCGCGCCATCTCGCTGCCACCGGGCATGTCCTGGGCGCGCGTGGTGGCGGCCAGCAAGGTGATCAGCATTGCCGCGGCGGCGGCGGCCAATCGGGGCAGGGTGCGCGTGCGGCAGACCTGTGGCTTGTGCATATCGGCTCCATCGCAGCCACCGGACGCGGCGGCACGCACTGCCAAAAGCAAGCCCAGGGCCGGCTGACCGGCGCATCGGCCAGCGGCCCGCGCTGACTGCCGGCTGCTTGATCGGCGTCAACTGCGCCGGCCGGCAGTTGTCGGCTTGTTGCGCTTTGGCCGCGCCAGCCGGCACGCACGCCAGCTCCGTGGGCGCTGCCACGCCGCGGCGGCAGGGCCGCTGACCTGCCCGGGCCGCGGCGCACTGTGCCAGGCTGCCCGGTTCGCGGTACAGGGTGTCACGCCGCTGGCTCAGCGGCCAGCGACTATCCCGGCCAGCGCAAGCGCGCGGCGCCGCCGATCACCCCGGCGACAGTGCGCGCCGTGGCGCGGCGCCAGAATGCCGCGATGTCTGCCATTCATCACCCGCTGGCCGGTCTGACCGTGCTGGAGCGCGGCTGGTTGTCGTCGAACAATCTGCTGATCCACGCCGCGCCCGGTGAGGCCGGCGCGGTGCTGGTCGACAGCGGCCATGTCAACCACGCGGCGCAGACGGTGGCGCTGGTGCGCCATGCGCTGGACGCGGTGGCACCCGCCGCGCCGCTGGCGCGGATCATCAACACCCATTTGCACAGCGACCACTGCGGCGGCAATGCGGCGCTGCAGACAGCGTTCGGCGCGCCGGTGTCGGTGCCGCCCGGCCAGGCCGCCGCGGTGATGGCCTGGCACGACCCCAGCCTGAGCTGGCACAGCGCCGACCAGCGCATCGAGCGCTTCAGCGTGCAGCAGGTGCTGCAGCCCGGCCAGCCGCTGCGGGCCGGCGGCCGCGACTGGCAGGTGCTGGAGGCGCCCGGCCACGACCCCGATTCGGTGATGCTCTTCGACGCCGCCAACGGCGTGCTGGTGTCGGCCGACGCGCTGTGGCAGAACGGCTTCGGCGTGGTCTTTCCCGAGATCGCCGGCGAGCCCGGCTTCGACGATGTGGGCGCGGTGCTGGACCTGATCGCCAGCCTGCCGGTGCGGCTGGTGCTGCCAGGCCATGGCGCGCCGTTCAGCGATGTCGCGGCGGCCTTGGCGCGCGCACGCTCGCGGCTGGCGGCGTTCCAGGCCGATCCGCTCAAGCATGCGCGCCACGGCGTCCGGGCGCTGCTCACCTACCACCTGATGGAGGAGCGCCAGCAGCGCCTGGACGCGCTGCTGGACTGGGCGCAGGCCGCGCCGCTGTTCGCCCGGGTCTGGCAGCAGCTGGCGCCGGCGGGCGGCGCGCGCGACTGGCTGGCGCAACAGGTGCACGAGCTGGTGCGCGCCGGCGTGCTGCGCATGGACGGCGACATGGTGCACGACGCCTGAGCGGCCGGCCCGGCGCGCTGGCGCCTGGCCGCTGTCGCCGGGCCTTACTTCAGGCCGGCAGCGTCACGCAGTGCAGCGGCCTTGTCGGTGCGCTCCCAGGTGAACTCGGGCTCTTCGCGGCCGAAGTGGCCGTAGGCGGCGGTCTTCTCGTAGATCGGGCGCAGCAGGTCCAGCATCTGGATGATGCCCTTGGGCCGCAGGTCGAAGTGCTCGTTGACCAGCGCGGCGATCGCCTCGTCGGGGATCACGCCGGTGCCTTCGGTGTAGACGGTGACGTTCATCGGCTTGGCCACGCCGATCGCGTAAGCGACCTGGATCTGGCACTGCTTGGCCAGGCCGGCGGCGACGATGTTCTTGGCCACGTAACGTGCGGCATAGGCGGCCGAGCGGTCGACCTTGGACGGGTCCTTGCCCGAGAACGCGCCACCGCCGTGCGGGCAGGCGCCGCCGTAGGTGTCGACGATGATCTTGCGCCCGGTCAGGCCGCAATCACCTTGCGGGCCGCCGATGACGAAGCGGCCGGTCGGGTTGATCAGGTAGCGCGTGTTCTGCAGCCATTCCTTGGGCAGCACCGGCTTGATGATCTCCTCGATGATGGCTTCGGTGAAGCTGTCCTTCATCTTGGTCGCCGTCTCGCTCTGGTCGGGGCTGTGCTGCGTGCTCAGCACCACGGTGTCGATGCTGTGCGGCTTGCCGTCGACATAGCGCATCGTCACCTGGCTCTTGGCGTCGGGGCGCAGGAACGGCAGGCGGCCGTCCTTGCGCAGCTGGGCCTGGCGTTCGACCAGCCGGTGCGCGTAGTAGATCGGCGCGGGCATCAGCTCGGGCGTCTCGTTGCAGGCGTAGCCGAACATCAGGCCCTGGTCGCCGGCACCGATGTTCAGGTGGTCGTCGCTGGCGTGGTCGACGCCCTGGGCGATGTCGTTGCTCTGCTTGTCGTAGGCCACCAGCACCGCGCAGCCCTTGTAGTCGATGCCGTATTCGGTGTTGTCGTAGCCGATGCGCTTGATGGTGTCGCGCGCGACCTGGATGTAGTCGACGTTGGCCTGCGTCGTGATCTCGCCGGCCAGCACCACCAGACCGGTGTTGGTCAGCGTTTCGGCGGCCACGCGGCTGCGCGGGTCTTGCTTGAAGATCGCGTCGAGGATCGCGTCGGAGATCTGGTCAGCCACCTTGTCGGGATGGCCTTCAGAGACGGATTCAGATGTAAAGAGAAAGTCGTTCGCCACTTGCATACACTCCTGTTGAATTGCGGATCGCACTGTTGAAAGTTGCGTCGCCGTTTCAACTGCAGTCAGCGGCGAACGCTTTAGCGGATTTGTTGACCCGGTGAACCGAGCCTAGAGGTCGGTGGTTTGACCACCGCTCACATCGCCCCGCAAGTTGTCCTTTAACTCGGCGATGGCCAAGATTATAAGAAGCATGCTTGTCCTGATCCGCTGGTTAGCCCGACGCTCGTTGTCCACTTTGCACGCCCTCGGCACATTGCTGGGCTGGCTGGCCTATGTCTTGTCGGCCACTTACCGCCAACGTCTGCGCGCGCATGCGGCGCTGGCCGGCTTGAACCTGGCGCAGCGCCGTGCCGCGGTGGCGCAGGCCGGCCGCATGGTGGCCGAGCTGCCCTGGTTGTGGCTGCGCCCGGCCAGCCGGCCGTTGGGCGATGCGGTGCGCTGGCAGGGCGACGAGCTGATCGCCCAGGCGCTCGATGCCGGCCACGGCCTGGTGCTGCTGACGCCGCACCTGGGCTGCTTCGAGGTCTGTGCGCAGGCGATCGCCGAGCGCTTTGGCCAGCGCAGCACGCTGACCGCGATGTACCGGCCGGCGCGCCAGGCCTGGCTGCGTGAGCTGGAAGAAACCGCCCGCCTGCGGCCTGGCCTGGCCACGGTGCCAGCGTCGCTGGCCGGCGTGCGGCAGATGATCCGCGCGCTGCGCCGCGGCGAGGCGGTGGGCCTGCTGCCTGACCAGGTGCCGCCCGAGGGCATGGGCGTGTGGGCGCCGTTCTTCGGCCAGCCGGCCTACACCATGACGCTGGCGCAGCGCCTGGTGCAGCAGACCGGTGCTGGTCTGCTGCTGATCTGGGCCGAGCGTTTGCCGCGCGGCCAGGGCTACGCGCTGCGCGTCAGCGCGCTGCAGCAGCCCTTGCCGGTGCAGGCCGCCGACGCCCAGCCTGGCCAGCGCGGTGATGGCGACGCGCTGCAGATCGCCGGCGCGACGCTGGTCAATCAGGCGATGGAGCGGCTGATCCGCCAATGCCCCGAGCAATACCTCTGGGGCTACCACCGCTACAAGCAGCCCCGGCTTGTGCCGGCCGCCGGCCAGGAGCAGGCTGCATGAGCGACGACAGCAAGACCGACGCCAAGCCGGCCAGCAGCGCACCGGCGCGCGCGCTGCTGGCGCTGCTGCGCGCACTGCAGCTGTTGCCGCTGGCGGTTCAAGCGGCGATGGGCCGCGGCCTGGGCCGGCTGCTGTACGCGCTGGCCGGCCGCCGGCGCCGGGTGGCGCAGCGCAACGTGGCCTTGTGCCTGCCCGAGCTGGACGCGGCGGCGCGTGACGCGCTGGTGCGCCAGCACTTCCAGTGGCTGGCGCGCAGCCTGCTCGAGCGTGGCCTGCTGTGGTACGCACCGGCGGCGCGGCTGAAGCGGCTGATCCAGGTCGAAGGCGACGTCGGTTTCGCCGAGCGTTGCGAGCGGCCGGTGATGTGGCTGGTGCCGCATTTTGTCGCGCTCGATGTCGCCGGTGTCGCCACCCAGCTGTTCCAGGGCCGCAAGGCGGCTTCGATCTACCAGGCGCAGAGCAACCCGGTGTTCGACCAGGCGATGCGCAGCGGCCGGCTGCGCTTCGGCCTGGCCGAGGTGTTTGCGCGCAGTGAAAAAGCGCTGCCGCTGGTGCGTGCGATCCGCCGCGGCGCGGTGTTCTTCAACCTGCCCGACATGGACTTCGGCGCCAAGGATGCGGCCTTTGTGCCGTTCTTCGGTGTGCAGGCGGCCACGCTGCTGGCGCCGGCGCGCATGGCGCGCTCGCTGGGCATGGTGGTGCAGCCGGTGGTGGCCGAGATGCTGCCGGGCGGCCAGGGCTACAAGGTGCGCTTTCTGCCGCCGTGGACCGACTTCCCCGGCGCTGACGACGACGCCGCCGCCACCGCCAGGCTCAACCGCTGGATCGAGGGCGAGATCCGCCGCAACCCGGCGCAGTACCTGTGGGTGCACAAGCGCTTCAAGACGCGGCCGGCCGGTGAGGCGCCGCTGTATTGAGGCCGGCGCGCCGACCGCAGGCCAGACGCGCCGGATAATCGCCGCATGCGATTGAAGTTCACCAAGATGCAGGGCGCCGGCAACGACTTCGTGGTGCTGGACGCCACCCAGGCGCCGATCGAGCTCAGCCAGGCCCAGATGCGCCAGCTCGGCGACCGCCGTTTCGGCGTCGGCGCCGACCAGATCCTGCTCGTCGAGCCGGCGCGGCCCGACGATGTCGACATCGATTTCCGCTACCGCATCTTCAACAACACCGGCGACGAGGTCGAGCACTGCGGCAACGGCGCGCGCTGCTTCACCCGCTTTGTGCACGACCGCGGCCTGACCGACCGCCGCAGCGTGCGCGTGGCCACCGTCAACAACCGGCTGCTGCTGCAGCTGCAGGACGACGGCCGCGTCACCGTGGACATGAACCGCCCGGTCTTCGAGCTCGACCGCGTGCCGTTCAACGCCGACGGGCTGGTGGCGCAGCGCGAGGGTGATTTTCAGCTCTGGCCGCTGGACATCGGTGAAGGCCGCAGCCTGCCGGTGGCGGTGCTGTCTATGGGCAACCCGCATGCGGTGACGCGCGTCGCCGACGTGCGCGAAACCCCGGTGGCCGAGCTGGGCCCGCGCGTCGAACAACACGCGCGCTTCCCGCGCAAGGTCAACGCCGGCTTCATGCAGCTGCTGTCGCGCACCGAGGTCGCGCTGCGCGTGTTCGAGCGCGACGCCGGCGAAACCCTGGCCTGCGGCACCGGCGCCTGCGCCGCGGTGGTGGCCGGCATCCGCCTGGGCTGGCTGGACAGCCGGGTGAATGTGCAGGCGCGCGGCGGCCTGCTGACGATCGAATGGGCAGGCGCGCAAGACCCGGCCGCCCATGTGCTGATGACCGGCCCGGCGGAAACCGTGTACGAAGGGGAGATCGAACTGTGACCATCCAAGGCGCCATCACCGAGCAGGACATCGCCAACTACCTGGCCAATACGCCGGCGTTCTTCGAGCGCCATGCCGAACTGCTGGCCAGCGTGCAGCTGACCAGCCCGCATGGCCAGCGCGCGGTGTCGCTGCAGGAGCGGCAGATGGAAATGCTGCGCGACAAGATCAAGGGCCTGGAGAGCAAGATCATGGAGATGATCCGCCATGGCCAGGACAACGCCGCGATCACCGACAAGCTGCACCGCTTCACCCGCGCGATGCTGCTGGCCAGCGCGCCGGGTGTGCTGCCGCTGGTGCTGGTGGGCACGCTCAAGCACGAGTTCATGATCCCGCAGGCCGCGGTGCGGCTGTGGAACATCGACAGCGCGTTCGACGGCCTGCCGTTTGCCGCGCCGGTCAGCAGCGACACCCAGGCCTTCGTCAGCGGCCTGGCGCTGCCGTATTGCGGCGTCAACGCCGGCTTCGAGGCGGTGGGCTGGCTGGACGACGCCGCCAGCGTCGCCAGCACCGCGCTGATCCCGCTGCGCACCGCGCCGGCGTCAGCGCCGTTCGGCCTGCTGGTGCTGGGCTCGCCCGACCCGACGCGCTACACCGCCGAGATGGGCACCGAGTTCCTGGGGCGCATCGGCGAAGTGGCCGCCGCCGGGCTCAGCCGCCTGCTGCCGCTGGGCGATTGATACCAGATTGACGCCACGCCGCTATCGCGCAAGATGAGCGACGCCACGCCGCTGGCCGAGGGCATAGAGCGCTTTCTGCACCACCTCAACGTCGAGCGCAGGCTGGCCGCGCGCACCATCGCGATGTACCGCGACGCGCTGGTCTGGCTGCAGGCGATGGCGCTGGCCGACGAGGTGGCACTGGCGCAGGCGCAAGGCCACCACATCCGGCGTTTTGCGTCGCTGCTGCGTGAGCGCGGGCTGGGCCCGCGCAGCATCGCGATCGCGCTGGCCGCCTGGCGCGGGCTCTACAAATACTGGGGCCGCGAACGGCTGGTCACGCACAACCCGGTGGACGGCATCCGCCCGCCCAAGGCGCCACGCCCGCTGCCCAAGGCGCTGAGCGTGGACCACGCGGTGGCGCTGGCCGAGCAGACCCCCGACGCCTTGAACCCGGCGCTGCGCGCGCGCGACCACTTTGTCGTCGAGCTGCTGTATGGCTGCGGCCTGCGCGTGGGCGAGCTGATCGGCCTGGACATCGCGCCGGGTGCGCAGGCCGCCGGCTGGATAGACGCGGCTGATGCCACCGCCCATGTGTTGGGCAAGGGCAGCAAACGGCGCAGCCTGCCGGTGGGTGCGCCGGCGCTCAAGGCGCTGGCCGCCTGGCTGGAACTGCGGCCGACGCTGGCGCACGCGCATGAGCCGGCGCTGCTGGTCAGCAACCGCGGCACGCGGCTGTCGCCCAGCCAGGTGCGCACGCGGCTGCAGGCCTTGGCATTGGCCGCCGGCCTGCCCACCGGCGTGCACCCGCACATGCTGCGCCACAGCTATGCCTCGCATCTGCTGCAGAGCAGCGGCGACCTGCGCGGTGTGCAGGAGCTGCTGGGCCACGCCAGCATCGCCAGCACGCAGATCTACACCAAGCTCGACTTCCAGCATTTGGCCAAGGTGTATGACTCGGCGCACCCGCGCGCCAAACGAAAGTGACGCCGCGCTGATGCGGCGGCGGCCGCTTGAGACAATCGCGGCCATGAAATCCATCCGTCTGCGCGAAGGCAAGGAGCGCTCGCTGCTGCGCCGCCACCCCTGGGTGTTCGAGGGCAGCATCCACCGCGGCAGCGCCGACAGCGGCGAGACCGTGCGGGTGGAGGCGGCCGACGGCACGTTCCTGGCCTGGGGCGCTTACAGCCCCAGCTCGATGATCCGCGTGCGGGCCTGGAGCTTCGACGAGGCCGAGCGCATCGACGAGGCGCTGTTCGGCCGCCGGCTGCAACGGGCGATCGCGCTGCGCAGCCGCCTGGCGATCTGCAGCGACGGCCAGCGCCTGGTGCATGGCGAGGCCGACGGCCTGCCCGGCCTGATCGTCGACCGCTACGCCGACACGCTGAGCGTGCAGTTCCTGGCCGCCGGCGTCGAGCGCTGGCGCGAGGCCATCAGCGCCGCGCTGCAGCGCATCACCGGGCTGACGCGGCTGTATGAGCGCTCGGACGCCAGCGTGCGCGCGCTCGAAGGCCTGGACCCGCGCACCGGCTGGCTGCAGCCGCCCGGCGCGGACGAGCGCACCGCCGTCACCATCA
>Ga0302291_10000366_pt1 | contig 13104 bp, 9 predicted proteins | sample III_Fen_N1_4_FD_194548 | JGI IMG/M metagenome (GOLD analysis project Ga0302291, IMG submission 194548) | Peat permafrost microbial communities from Stordalen Mire near Abisko, Sweden - III_Fen_N1_4 | ecosystem: Environmental > Terrestrial > Soil > Wetlands > Permafrost | place: Sweden: Abisko... | reverse complement strand
CGTCGTCGGCGGACTCGGGCTCACCGGGACGATGACCATGAACGTCGTGGAACGCTCTCGCGAGATCGGGATCATCCGGGCGATCGGCGCCACCGACGCCGCGGTGAGGCGCGTGTTTGTCGGCGAGGGAGTCGTCATTGGGGTCCTGGCCTGGCTCGCCGGGGCGGTCCTGTCGATTCCGCTGGGCAGGATCCTGTCCGACATGCTCGGCCAGGTCTTTGTCCAGCGGCCGCTTGCCTTCACGCCATCCATCGCGGGCCTCGGGATGTGGCTCGCCGTCGTCCTCCTCCTGTCCGTGCTCGGTAGCCTCGTTCCCGCCTGGCGGGCGTCGAGGCTCGCGGTGCGGCAGGTCCTGAGCTATGAGTGAGGAGCGTTCGATGCGTCGCTGGATCGTGGCCGTCGTGGCCGTCGTGGCCGTCGTGGCGGTGATCGCGGCGGCCGCCGTCTTCGCGGGCGGAGGGCTGTCCTCCGGCACCGGCTCGGGGGCGGCCGCGACGCCGCTGCCACCGGTGGCGTCCACGGACCGGGTGGTCGCGGAGGCCCGGGTCGTGCCGGCGACCCGGGCGGTGGTCGTCGCCGCGGTCCCGGGCGCTGTCGTCCGCGTGGCCGTCGCCGAGGGCGACCGCGTCGCGGCTGGTGCGGTGCTGGTCAAGCTCGACACGACGGCTGCCGAGGCCGAGGTGGCTTCATCACGCTCCGCGCTCGACGCGGCGGCCGCCCGGTCGGAGCAGGCAGCGGCGACCGCCGCCCAGGCGAAGGCCGAGGTCGCCCGGGCCACCGAGGGGTGGCTCGCTGCCCGCGCGATCCGGGACCAGCTGCCGAGCAGCGCGTCGGCGTCGCGGAAGCGTCAGGCGAACGCCCAGGTGGCGGCCGCCCGGGACGGGATCGACGCCGCGCGCGCGGCCGCTGACGGTGCCGCCGCAGCGGTGAAGACCGCGACGGCCGACGAGGCCGGGGCTTCGGGCGCCCTGGCTGCGGCGCGGGCGGCCGCCGATCGCCTGACGATCACCGCTCCTATCGCCGGCACGGTCGAGGACGTCACTGTCACGGTGGGCGATGTCGCGGCCGTCGGGCAGCCCCTCGTCCGGATCGCGGGCGACGGGGGCTGGACGTTCGAGACGACCGACCTCACCCAGGACAAGGTGGCGGCGATCGACGTGGGCAGCGACGCCATCGCGACCGTCGACGGGTTCGCCGGTGCGCCGATCAAGGGGCACGTGGCACGGATATCGGCGTTCGGTGAAGATCGCCAGGGCGACGTCGTGTACACGGTCGTCGTCGTTCCCTCGGGAGCGGTCCCGGACCGGGTCCGATGGAACATGAAGGCCTCGGTCGAGATCGCGAGCGCGCCGTGAGCCGGGCCCGGAGCGCCGCCAGCCTGGGCCTGGCAGGCCTGCTGCTGCTCACGGCGGGCTGCGGCATGCCGGCTCCCACGACTGCACCGCCTCCGACTTCTTCACCCTCTGCGCAGCAGCCTCCGACGGCCAGACCTTCTGTCTCGACGGCGTCGCCATCGGCCAGCCCGCTCCCGACGGCGCCTCCCGGTACGACGCTGATCGAAATCCCCCAGGCGGGCATCCGCCTCCCGGTTCCCGACGGCTGGCAACCCATCGGCGCAGAAGTGCTCGCGGACCCGGACGCACGAGAGGCGATCGCGGCGAAGTACCCCGGCTCGGGGAAGCTGCTCGGCGCGCTGGACAAGCTCGGAAGCCGCGCAGAGCCGGTGTTCCTCGCCGCGGACGCGTCCCCGGCGTCGTTGGCCGGCCCACTGGCGCCCAACATCAGCGTGCTTGTGTCCCAACCATCGGTTGGTGGCATCCTGCTCGATCTCGCCGCCGGGTTCATCAGGGACGCCCTCACCGAGGTCCTCGGGGCGACCGGGGAGCCTGCACAGCAGAGGGTCACGCTGCCGGTGGGCGAGGCGGTCCGCTTCCACTACGCGATCCCCGCCGCCGGGGGCGAGGAGATCGTGGCGGATGCGTGGGTCATCGGCGCGCCGCGAGGAACGTTGCTGGTCACCCTGATGGGGACGGCATCAACGCTCGGTGACCTGGATCCCGACTCGGTCGCGGGCGCGATCGTCCCGCTCACGGGCCCCGGATCGTGAAACGCGCGATGGCATCCGCAGGCGCCACGATCGTCGAACGGGATGCACGGAGTACCAAGTGTGTGTCAGGATCGGTTCTCCCGGTGTGGCCGACCCGAGCCCGGCGCCCCGATCCCAGCTGCGGACGTGCGAGGGAACATGAGCGCGAAGAAGGTGGATGGCGTCGCTTCGAGCGCCGCCGCGGGGCCGGGACCCGTTCCGGCAGTGGACGGTCAGCGTGTTGCGGTCCTGCTGTGCGGCTATGGCGAGGTCGAGAGCAACGAGGACCTAGCCGAGTACAACGCGAAGTCGCTGCGCCTGCTCGTCAGCAAGTCAGTCAGGATCCCCGAGTTGGCCGTGCCATTCCTGTCGCGGCGGCTCGCCCGGAAGGCCCGCGAGGAGTACGAGCGCGCCAACCTCTTCGTCTCCCCTCATAACGCCATCTTCGAGCGGCAGCGGGCCGGAATCGCAGCCATGCTGCACGACCGGTACGGCGACCGCGTCGAGGTGTTCACTGCGCTCAACTTCTGCGAGGGCTACCTGCCCGAGGATGTGCTGCCAGTGATCCGCGCGGCCGGCTACGAGCGGGTCGTGATCTACCCGCTGCTCGTCGTGGACTCCGTGTACACGGGAGGCCTGTCCCTCGAGCAGGTGAACAAGGCGCTCGGTGCCGACGGGGCATGGATCCGCCAGATCCGGTACCTGCCTAGCTTCCATGATCGCCCGGCGTATCACGAGCGGCTTGCCCAGCACGTCCGTGACGGCGTCGCCCCGCTCCGCGAGCGGTACCCCACGACCCAGATCGGCGTGATCCTGCTGAACCACGGCTGTCCGTACAGGGCCAAGGGGTTCGAGACGGGCATGCGAGACAGCAGGATCCTGTACCACGCTGTGAAGGAGCGGCTGTGGCACGAGTACCCCAGCATCAGCGTGGGCTGGATGAACCACCCCACGCCGGGACGCTGGACGCAGCCGGACATGCTCCAAGCGGCGAAGAACCTCGTAACCACGGGTGCGCGGGCCGTCGCGTTCGTCCCGATCGGCTTCGTGACCGACAACCACGAGACGATCCTCGACGTCGGCTACACGGCCGACCGCCTGGCGAAGCTCCACCCGGAGGTGGAGATCCTCCGCCTGCCCAGCCTGAACGACGACTCGCAGCTCATGGGCCTCGCGGCGGACTGGATCGCGCCCTTGATCGACGACGCCGCGGCCGCTTCCTGAGACCCGCCACGTGACGCAGCTTCGCTCCCGGCTGATCGCCGTCCTGCGCCCCACCACAGTCGTCCTGGCCCACCACGGCGAGCACGACGGCCAGCCGGCCGCCCCCGCTCCCCGGCCGCCCCACGCGGCGCGGCTGCACGCCGTCGTGGCGTCCCCGCTGGTGCCCCTCGGGCCGGGGGGACGTCCGCCGGACCGGACGCGCGTGGGGGCGAAGGCCGCCTCCCTCGCCTGGCTCGCAAGTCACGGCGCGCCCGTCCCTGTTGCGGTCGCGGTCCCTGCGGATGTTGCGGCGAGGGTCGCGGCGGGCGACACGCTCGCGACAGAACTGCTCGCGGGAGCGCTCCGTCGCTGGCTCGACCCGGGAGCACCCTACGCGGTGCGCTCGTCTGCGGAGGGTGAGGACGGGGAGCTGCGCTCGTTCGCGGGCCAGCTCGAGAGCCGCCTCGACGTCCCGGCGGACGGCGTCCTCGCGGCCGTCCGCGAGGTTGCCGCCCCGGACCGCGAGCGGGTCGCCGCGTACGCGGCCCGCAGCGGCGTCGCCGTGCCGGGGCATGTGGCCGTCGTGATCCAGGAGATGGTCCTGGCCACGAGCGCGGGCATCGCGTTCAGCCGCAACCCGCTGACCGGCCTGGACGAGGTCGTCGTCGAGGCGGTGCCGGGCCGCGGCGAATCGCTCGCCGGCGACGGGGTGACCCCGGACCGCTGGATCCGCCGATGGGGCGCCTTCACGGAGTCGCCGGCCGAGCCCCGGGTCGCCGGCGCGGTCGTGGAGGCGGTCGCAAAGGAGACCGTCCGGCTGGCGCACGCCTATGGGCGGCCCGTCGATCTTGAGTGGGCGCATGACGGTGCGACCACGTGGTGGCTGCAGGCGCGGCCAATGACGGGCATCGATGGCCTCCGCGTCTACTCGAACCGCATCGCCCGGGACGTCCTGCCGGGGGTCATCAAACCGCTCGTCTGGTCGGTCAACATCCCCCTCGTCAACGCGGCCTGGATCGACGTGCTCGAGGAGCTCGTCGGGCCGCTCGGCGTCCGGCCGGAGGACCTCGCCCGGCCGTTCGGCTACCGCGCCTACTTCGACATGACCACGATCGGGGCGGTATTCGAGGCGCTGGGTATGCCCCGGGACAGCCTGGAGCTGCTCCTCGGGCTGCCGAAGGGGCCCGAGGCACCACGGTTTCGGCCGGGCGCAGAGGCATTCCGTCACCTGCCCCGCGTCGTCGTGGCCGGTCGACACACCCTTCGGCGAGGCCGCTGGGCGCGGCGGGAGATCGACGAGCTGGGGCGGGCGCAGGCCACTCTCGCCGCCGAGGAGCCGGCCACCCTCGACGACCAGGCGCTCCTCCAGCGGATCGACACGATCACCGGGTTCGCACGCCGGGCCGCCTACGCGAACATCGTCGTCCCACTCGCGATGCACGCCTACGACCGCGGGCTCGCGCTGCAGCTCCGGGCTGCCGGCATCGACCCGGCGGGCGTCGACCCGGCGGTCGATCGGGCGGACCGGACGGCGTGGAGCCCGACCGCGGCGCTGGACGCGCTGGCCGCGGTGGCCCGCGACCTGCCTCCCGATGCCGCAGCGGCACTGGCCGGCCGTGGTGCCGTGGCCCTCGCCGAGCGGCCCGATCTCGCGGCCTTCCGGGCGGTCTTCGACGGGTTCCTCGCCCGCTTCGGCCACCTCTCGGAGAGCGGCAACGATCTGTCCGTGTCCACCTGGCGCGAGGACCCCGACGCGATGGTGGCGATGGTCCTTGCGCACCCCGATCGTCAGGGCGACGCGGGATCCGCGACGGCCGGCATCGACCTCGCGATCGTCCTGCGGAGGGTCCCTCGGCTCCGCCGGCCGCTCGTCCGGATGCTCTGGCGCCGCGCCGGCGCGTTCCGGGTGTACCGCGATGCGGTCGGGGCGACGTGGACCAGGACCTACGGCCTGTTCCGGGGGACGTTCCTCGCCCTGGGCGCACGGCTGGTGGAGCGCGGGCTACTCGACGCCCCCGACGACGTGTTCTACCTCTCGGTGGACGAGGCCCGGGCGTTGGTGCGGGGCGCAACACCCGACGCTGGCGAGGCGCGCGGCCTCGTCTCGCGCCGCCGCTCGGAGGTGGATGAGGCGGCCAACCTGATCGTGCCGGAGGTCGTCTACGGCGACGCGTTCGTCGCCCGCGCGACCACCGAGCACCTCCGGGCGACGCTGACCGGGATCCCGACCTCGCGGGGCTCCGTCCGGGGGCCCGCGAGGGTCGTACGCGGGGCGGCGGACTTCGGCCGGGTCCTGCCCGGTGACATCATCGTGATCCCGTTCTCGGACGTGGCCTGGACGCCGCTCTTCGCGCGCGCGGCGGGCGTCGTGGCCGAAGCCGGCGGGATCCTGTCGCATGCCTCGATCGTCGCCCGCGAGTACGGAATCCCGTGCATCGTGTCGGTCCACGGTGCCTGCGCCGCGATCCCGGACGGCGCCACGGTCGTGGTCGACGGCATGGCCGGGACCGTGCTCGTTGAGGACGGCCCGGCAGACTGACGCCCGCCGGGGCCGGTCACCGCTCAGCTGTTGAGAGCCTCGCTGCGGAATGCCGCCGCATCCTCCAGCCGGCGCCTGAGCGCGCCCAGGAACCGCGCCCCGAGCTCGCCGTCCACCTGGCGGTGGTCCGCCGAGAGCGTCAGCTTCATGATCGACCGGACGGCCATCCCGTCCCCGACGGCGACGACCGTGGGGATCGCGCTGGCGACCGCGAGGATCGCGGCCTCGCCCGGGTTGATGATCGCGCTGAACTCGTCGACGCCGAACATGCCGAGGTTGGACACCGTGAAGGTGCTCCCCGTCATCTCGTCCACCGGCAGGACGCCGTTGCGCGCGCGCATGGCGAGGTCCGCGGCGCGGTCATGGAGCTCGCCGATCGTGAGCCGGTCCGCATCCCGGATCACCGGCACGACGAGCCCGCCCGGGAGCGAGACCGCGAGGCCCAGGTGGACCCGCCGCCGCGGCCAGACCGAGGCGCCGTCCGTCCGGGAGTTGACGTCCGGGAACTCGGCGAGGGTCTGGGCCGTGGCCGCGAGGACGAAGTCCGTGACGGTCAGGCTCGTGCCGGCGGCCTTGAGCTCCGAGCGGAGCGCCAGGAGCCTGGTGACGTCCACCGCGACGGTCACCGTGAAGTGCGGGCTGGTCGTCCACGACGCGGTCAGGCGGTCGGCGATGACGCGGCGCATCCGGCTGAGCGGCCGTGGCTCCTCCTCGCCCTCCACGGCGACGGCGGGGAGCGGCGCAGGCGTGGCGGGGCGCCCCGGCGCGGGTGCCTGGACCGGTGCCGCGGTGGGTGCGATCGCCGGAGCCGCCGTCCGGGCGGCGTCGCGCGCGGCGATGGCCGCCACGACGTCCTTCTCCGTGATCCGGCCCTCGGGACCGGACCCGGTGATCGTCCGCGGGTCCAGCCCCGCGTCCGCCGCGGCACGGCTGGCCCGGGGGCTGATGCGCATGCGGGAGGCCTCGCCGGCTACCGGAACCTGATCGGCGACAGGGGCTACCGCCGGCAGGGGAGCGGCGACGGGAGGGGTGTGGGCTTCGGCCGCCACCGGGACGGGTGCCACCGCCGCGGCCGGCGCCGGAATGTCGGCCGGCGCCGGAACGTCGGCCGGAGCCGCGGGAGCGGGCGCCGGTGTCTCCGGGATCGCCTCGCCCGGCTGGCCGACCCAGGCACAGACCTGGTTGACCGGGATGGTCTCGCCCTCCTGGGCGACGATCCGCAGGAGGACGCCCTCGTCGAAGGCCTCCACCTCCATGGCGGACTTGTCGGTCTCGATCTCGAACAGCACGTCGCCCTTCGCGACGTGGTCTCCCTCGCGCTTGTGCCAGGCGATGACCGTGCATTCCTCGGTCATCTGCCCCGGCTTCGGCATCAGGATCGCGTGCGGCATGGCTCGGGTCCTTCCTGCGTGTCGGTCGCTGCCGTGGTCGGGGCTACAGCAGGCCTTTCGCCGCCGTGTAGATGTCACCCGCGTTGGGGAGGAACGCCTTCTCGAGGCTCTCCGCCTGCGGGGAGATCCCATTCTGGGCGCCGATCCGCGCGACCGGGGCGTCGAGGTAGTCGAAGACGTCGTGCTGGATGCGCGCGACGACCTCGTTCACGAAGCTCCCGGAGAGCACCGCCTGGGACGCCACCACGCAGCGCCCGGTCTTGCGGACCGAGGCGAGCACGGTATCGATGTCGAGCGGCACGAGGCTCCGGAGGTCCACGACCTCGGCCGCCACGCCGTCCTCGGCCGCCAGGCGCTCCGCGGCAACCAGGCAGTCGGTCACGGCCGGGCCCCAGCTGACCAGGGTGACGTCACCCCCCTCGCGGACCACGTTCGCCTTGCCGATCGGCACGAGGTGCTCACCCTCGGGAACCTGGCCCTTGGCCGTGTAGAGGCCCTGGCTCTCCACGAACATGACCGGGTTGTTCGTCCGGATCGCTGACTTCAGCAGCCCCTTGGCGTCGGCCGGGTTGGACGGGTAGACGACGTAGATCCCGGGGAGGTGCGTGAACAGGCTCTCCAGGCTCTGGCTGTGCTGCCCGCCATAGCCCTTGCCGGCGCCCACGGACGCCCGGACCACGAGCGGGACCTCGACCTGGCCGCCGCTCATGTAGTGCCACTTCGCGGCCTGGTTGGCGATCTGGTCGGACGCCATCAGCGCGAAGTCCATGTACATCAGCTCGACCACCGGGCGCAGCCCGACGATCGCGGCGCCGACGGCCGTCCCGCAGATCGCGGCCTCGCTGATGGGCGTGTTGAAGATCCGGTCCCGCCCGAAGGACTCGAGCAGGCCCTTGGTCAGCTTGAACGCCCCGCCGTACTCGGCGATGTCCTCGCCGTAGGTGATGACGCGCCGGTCGCGGAGCATCTCCTCGATCATCGCCTCGCGCAGCGCGTCCTTGTAGGTGATCGCGCCGTCGGGGCCGCGCTTGGCCTCGGGGAGGGGAGCGAGGAGCTCGGCCGCGGCCTCGGCCGGGAGGTCGTCGGTGCTGCCGTCCGTGTACAGCAGGCGCAGCGCGTCGGCCGGATCGGGATCGGTGGCCTTCGAGGCTCGCACGGCTGCGCGCGCGTTGCGGTCCTTGACGCGGGTCTCGACCGCTGCAACCTCGGCGGCGTCCACGCCGGCCTCGAGCAGCTGCCCCTTGAGGCGCTCGATCGGGTCGATCGCCCGCCAGGCGGCCTCCTCCTCGCGGGTCCGGTACTCGTTGCGCGGGTCGGAGAGCGAGTGGCCGTAGTAGCGGTACGTGCTGGACTCGATCAGCACGGGGCCCTGCCCGGAGCGGCAGAGCTCCACGGCGCGGCGGACGGCGTCCCTGACGGCCAGCACGTCCATGCCGTTGACGGTCTCGGCGTGCATGAGGTTGTCGGCGAAGCCCGCCGCCCGCTGGGCCAGGTGGGCGACGCCCATGACCTCCTCGTCGGAGCGATGGGTCATCCCGTAGTGGTTGTTCTGGATGAAGTAGATGACGGGCAGCCCGTAGGGCCGGTCGCCCGCCATGTGGTTGGTCCACTGTGCCTGCGCGGCCCAGTTGAGGGACTCGAGGACCACGCCGTTGGCATAGGCACCGTCGCCCGCGAAGCAGCAGACGACCCGGTCCGAGCGCTCGTAGCGGTGGGCCATGGCCGCGCCGGTCGCGATCGGGACGCTGCCGCCGACGATGGCGTTGGCGCCCAGGTTGCCGGTGGAGAAGTCGCCGATGTGCATGCCGCCGCCGCGGCCCGCGCAGTAGCCCTCCTCCTTGCCGAACAGCTCCGAGACCACACGGTAGATGTGCTCCTCCAGGGCGGCCTCGAGGAGCTGCCCGCGAGTGCCGCCCGCGCTGCCCGGGACCCGGGTACGGAGCTGGTCGTCGTCCATCGTCCGGATGGCCGCGAAGCCCTTGGCGACCGCGTCACCGTGACCGCGGTGGGAGCTGGTCACGTTGTCGTCCAGGCGGAGCATGCTGCAGGCCCCGACGGGCGAGGCCTCCTGGCCGATCGAGACGTGCGTTGGCCCGCGGTAGTCGTAGCCCGGGAGCGCGTCGTAGCCGCCGGACCGGAGGCGGACGATCATCTCCTCGACCTCGCGGATCGCGAGCATGTTGTCGAACAGGTCCAGCGCCTCCGCGGCCGAGATGGTGCCGTTCGCCATCTCGCTCGCGAGAGTGCCCTCGTAGGTGAAGCCCCGGATCGTCCCGAGGGTCGTTTCGAAGGGCTCCATGTCGGGGCGCAGGTCGCTCTTGTAGGCCGTCTCGATCGTCATCACTACCTCCGGGGTCGCTGCCGGGCGCCCGGGAGGGTCGCGCCGTCGTTCATGCCTTGATCACCTTGATGCCCAGGCGCGCGATGGCTCGCGCCGCCCGTTCGTCGATGCCGTCGTCCGTCACCAGGACGTCCACCGCGTCCAGGCGCCCGGCGTGGATGAGGGAGCGCGTCCCGACCTTGCCGCTGTCCGCCAGGAGGATCACCTCGCGGGCGCGCCCGAGCACCAGCTCCTTGGTGAAGCCCTCCCCCGGGTCGGTGGTCGTCATGCCGTCCTCGAGGGAGAGGGCGAACGTGCCCATCAGGGCGCGATCCACGTGGATGTCCTCCAGCAGGCGACGCGTCAGGGGTCCGACCACGGCCTGGCTCCGCTCGCGGAGCTCACCGCCCACGAGGATCACGCGCGGACCGCGGCCCAGCAGCTCGTTCGCGACGGGAAGGCTGTTGGTCACCACCGTGAGGCGGTCCCAGCCATGGAGGAGCCGGGCGGCGGCGAGGACCGTGCTGCCCGAGTCGAGGTAGACCGTGTCGTCCGGCGCCAGGAGCTCGACCGCACGGGCCGCGATCCGGGCCTTCTGGGCGGCGGCCGCCATCGCCTTGACGTCGAACAGGGGCTCGTCCAGCCGCCCGTCCACCGCGACCGCCCCGCCGTGGACGCGACGGAGTCGGCCGCTCGCCGCCAGCTCGTTCAGATCGCGGCGCACCGTGGCCTGCGAGACCCCGAGCGCCGTGCTGAGCTCCTCCAGGCGGACGGCCCGGCGCGTCTCCACGATGGCGCCGAGGCGGTCCCGGCGGGCCGCGGCCAGATCGAGCGGCGGGGATGGTTCAGCCGAATCGCTCACGCTCTTCAACGACATGAGCAGATCTTAGCACAATCTTGCACGATCTATCAAGCTTGACGTCGTGCGCGTGGGAGCGGACGCGGGCACGCCCGAAGGCCCCGGGACATGGAACGGCCCACCGCCCGCGATGGGCGATGGGCCGTGTCCGAGGGCTCCGATATCGATCGGCGCCGGCCGCGGAGCGTGGTTGCGCGCGAGCGGACGTGCAGCTACTTGGCGGGCGCGTCGCTCGAGCCGCCGAACGGCGTCATGATCGCCACGTTGAACCAGCCGAGGAAGGCGCCCAGCAGCCCGCCGAGGACGGCCGGGATGGACGTGATCAGCGGGAGCAGGTAGTCCGCTCCGGAGGGGGCGCTGAGGCCACCGTAGGCCACGTACAGCCCGGTGAAGAACGTCGCCAGGCCCATCGAGATGCCGTTGAAGAACGGCAGGCCGCCGGGGCCGCCCGTGATGGGCAGGAACTTCATCGCGTAGATCACCGGCAGGAAGCCGACAAACAGGCCGATGAACCACGCCGCATCGCCGGCGGTGACGATCTGGGCCGTGACCACCTTGCCCACGAGCATCGAGAAGATGAGGACCAGGGTCGCGCCGATCACGCCCAGGAGGTAGGCCGGGATCATGATCTTGAGGGCGGCGGGCTTCGCGCCGAGCGCGAAGTACTCGGCCCACACGACGAACGCGAGCCAGAGTGGCAGGCTCCACGCCCCAAGCCAGAGGCCGAACGGCAGGCTCACGACGATCGTGATCGACACTGAAATCCAGAGCGGGATCGCTTTCATGTCCGCGACAGACCTCCCTACCTTCGGGTCGGCTGGAAGGGCCGATCCCTCGAAGACCACTGGTGACAGAGGGGGCCTGTCATGACGGCGGCGCCGCGAGCACCGGCGGCTCGTGCTTCGACGTCCGATTATCGATTATAGATACGCGATCATCGATGATGCAAGGCGAAGTTGAGGAAGTTCGCAATCGAGGCGGGCCGCGGAGGCCCGGGGCTCCCGGCGCGCCCGGCGCGGTGGGCGGGGTCGGCGGCGCGCTAGACTGCTGCTGATCCACCCCCCGCTGGGACATCGATGAGCGAAGACGGCGCCATTTCACGCAGCGTGCTGGCAGAACAGGTCAAGGACCTGCTGCTCCAGGACATCCTCAGCGGCCGGTACCCGCCCCATTCGCGGATCGTCGAGACGCGGGTCGCTCGCGAGGTCGGGACCAGCCAGGCGCCGGTCCGCGAGGCGCTCCGGGGCCTCGAGGCGCTGGGCGTGGTGGAGATCCTGCCGTTCCGTGGCGCCCGGGTGCGTCGCCCGGATGTGCGTGAGCTCCAGGAGGCCTACGCGGTCCGCGCCGAGCTCGAGTCGCTGGGCGCGCGGCTCGGGATCCCGCGTATGACCGAGGCGGACCTCGCGGACCTCGAGGCGCTGCACGAGACCATGCAGCGGGCAGCCGAGACTGGCGACAGGCACGCGGTCGCGATCCACGATGCGGCGTTCCACGCCCGCCTCCTCGCGCTCGCCGGCAACAACACGCTCATGCGCGTCTGGAGGTCGCTGGAGCCGTACTCGCGCACCTACATCACGCTCGTGTCACCGGGCGCGGACGCCCAGTGGACCGCGGACCTGCATCCGCGGATCCTGGCGGCCGTGAGGCAGCGGGACACCGAGGGCGTGGTCGCGGCCCTGCGAGAGCATTTCGACGAGGCGTCCGCCCACCTGGCGGCCGGCTGGATCCAGGACCCGGCCGGCGCGGTCCGCCGGCCCCGCGCCGCGGCCGGATAGGCTCGTCGCGCCGACGACGACGACGGGCGAGCCTCGATGCCCGCCGCCGTTCGCTCAGGCGCGACCGAGGATCGCGAGCACCTGCTCCGCGACCCTGGCCGCAGACAGCCCGTAGATGTCCAGCAGCTCGTCGTTCGGACCGGACTGGACATACGTGTCCTGGAGCCCGATCCGGTTGAGCTGCGTCGGCCGACGCTCGCCCAGCACCTCGGCCACCGCGCCGCCCAGCCCGCCGAGCACCGTGTGCTCCTCGACGGTGATGACGCGGCCCGTCCGATTCGCGGCGGCGACGATGGCGTCGTCATCGAGCGGCTTGAGCGTCGGCACGTGGAGCACGTGGGCGTCGACGCCCCGGGCCGCCAGCAGCTCGGCCGCGTCCACCACCCGCGGGGTCTGGGTCCCGGTGGCCATCAGCGTCACGTCGCGTCCTTCGCGGACCACGACCGCCTTGCCCAGCTCGAAGCGGTAGCTCGTGTCGAACAGGCGCTGGGTCGCGTCCCGCACGATGCGCACGTAGCACGGCCCCCGGTAGGACGCCGCCCAGCGCAGGGCGAGGTCCGCCTCCACGTCGTCTGCCGGCGCCACGGTGACCATGCCCGGCATGGCGCGCATGATCGCGAGGTCGTCCACGATGATGTGGCTCATCCCCGTCTGGCCCGTGAACATCCCGGCGTAGCCGGGCGTGATCTTCACGTTCGCGCCGGTCTGGGCGATCAGCACCCGGATCTGGTCCAGCGGCCGCACGACCGCGAACGAGACGAAGGTGCTGACGAACGGGATCAGGCCCATGGTGGACAGGCCCGCAGCCACGCCCATCATGTTCTGCTCGGCGATGCCCATCTGGAGGTAGCGGTCCGGGTGGGCCTTCTCGAAGATGTCGGCCCGCGTGCTGGAGCCGACGTCGCCGTCCAGCATCACGATCCGCGGGTCC
>Ga0302291_10000362_pt1 | contig 13141 bp, 10 predicted proteins | sample III_Fen_N1_4_FD_194548 | JGI IMG/M metagenome (GOLD analysis project Ga0302291, IMG submission 194548) | Peat permafrost microbial communities from Stordalen Mire near Abisko, Sweden - III_Fen_N1_4 | ecosystem: Environmental > Terrestrial > Soil > Wetlands > Permafrost | place: Sweden: Abisko... | reverse complement strand
GGAGATGCCGGCGATCGAGAGCAGCGCCGTGTCCTTCTGCAGGCCGATGAAGTCGTTGAGCAGCGGCGGGATGACTCGGCGTACGGCCTGCGGGACGAGGACCGTCCGCAACGTCTGGGGATAGCTCAGACCCAGCGACCGCGCGGCGGCACCCTGGCTCGGGTGGATCGACATCAGACCCGCACGGAACACCTCGGAGACGTACGCCGTGTAGGTCAGCGTCAGTGCCAGAAGGCCCAGCCAGGTGGGCGAGAACTTGCTGATGACGGGGATCTGCGCGGCGATCGTCCCGAAGACCACCAGGTAGATCACGATGATGGCGGGGATGGCGCGGAAGATGTCGCAGTAGAGCATCGCGAGGAACCGCAACGGCGCCCCAGCCCTCCCGGGGAGCAGCCTCATGATCGCCACGAGCAGCCCGAACATCAGGACCAGCACCTGAGCGACACAGGCCACCCAGATGTTGATCCAGAAACCCTTCAGGATCTCCTTCCACGACGCCTTGATGGCGTCGACGTCGAAGAACGTCTGCGCCACCGCGCCATCGTTGGCCAGGATGAAGAGGAGGATAAGGGCCACGATGATCGCGGCGGCGGAGTACCCCATCGCGATGAGCGCGTCCTCGCGCCCCCGGGCGGATGCTCGGCGGGCGGCGACCAGTTCATCCTGAGCCAGCAGCCCGGCACGGCGTCGGGCCCCCCCGAACGACAGGATGATGAACCGCCACGGGTAGAGGCTGGCCAACACGAGCACGGCCATCACTGCGGTGGAGACCGGTCCGCCCCCGTTGTAGTCGCGCAGCCACTGGCCCGCGAGCAGCATCAGCAGAGTGCCCGACACCGTCGCGACCACCCCGAGCACCGCCAGCCCTGTGACCGGGCGTGGCGGGCTCGGCGTCGGTGACGGCTGCAGCTCCTCGCTGACAAGGCTCATGAGCGACGCTGACGTCGAAGGGCGCTCATGCGGACGTCACTGGACCGTCCACACCGGAACCGCCGACGGGTCGCCGCCGAAGGCCGGGCCGAGCCAGGTCTTGGAGAGGTTGTCCAGCGTCCCGTCGTTCTTCATGGTGGTGATCCCCTTGTCGAACCCGGCCTTGTTCGCCGAGCCCTTGGGGTAGATGGCGCCGTACTTCTCGCCCGTCTCGTACTGACCGGGGACCTTGAGGGTGCCGTTCGACGCCTTCGCCTCTGCGAGAATGATCGCGGTGTCGAGGAAGGCCGCGTCGACCTGACCGGAGATCACGCCCTGGTAGAGGGTCTGGCTGTTCGGGAAGATTGTCGGGTCCACGCCCATCTCGTTCTTCAAGAAGTCCACCGACGTGGTCCCGGAGTACGCCGCGAGCTTCTTGTCCTTGATGTTGGACTCACTGACATCGGAGCCGGACTTCACCAGGACTCCGATGTTGGAGTCGAAGTAGGGCTCCGAGAAGTCCACGACCTTGGCTCGCTCCGGCGTGATCGTGATCTCGGCGAGGGCGAGGTCGTAGTCGCTGGTGTGGCCAGCCACCAGCTGGGCAAACGAGACGTTCTTGACCGTCACTGAGCTCAGCCCGGCCATGTTGGCCAGCTCGGCGGCCATGCAGTACTCGTAGCCGCTCTTGATCGACTCCGGGGTCGTGCCGTTCCACCAGCCCTGGGCCGGGAGCGTTGTCTCCACCGTCAGCGTGCCGGCCTTGACCGGGGTGATCGAGATGCTGTTCGGCTTGCTAGTGAGGTCACAATCCCCGATCTTCGTCGCACCGGCTCCGCCCGTGGCCGTCGAGGAGTTCGAGGAGCCACAGGCCGCCAGAGTGATGGCCAGGGCCGCTGCACTGATCAACCCGAGGGAACGCTTGAAACGCATGTGGGTGAGTTCCTTCCGCGTACGAGGAGGCCGAGTGGCCTGGGGGTCACAGTGGTCGGCCTGGAGGGTGGAGTCAAGGACCCCCGCCCAGGTTGGACGTCGGATCGTTACCCTCGCGCGCTCTGGTACGGGCGCTACGGTGTCGGGATGAACGATCTGGCCAGCCTGACTCGGGACGAAGCAGCCACCCGGTCCGACCTCCTCATGGTCGAGCGGTACGACGTGCATGTCGACCTCCGCGGCCTGTACGACGGCGACCTCTGGGCGGCCACCTCGACCGTCTCGTTCACCTGCCGCGAACCGGGGGCGAGCACGTTCGTGGACTGCGTGGGGCGGGTCGTCTCGGCCACCCTCAACGGCGCGCCGCTCGACCCCGCCACCGCCGAACGTGGGCGCCTCCCGCTACCCGACCTCCAGGCCGACAACGTGCTGGTGGTCAGCTCGGTCCAGAGCGACACCTCCTCGGGCAGCGCGATCCTGCGGACCGTCGATCCCAACGACAAGCTCGTCTACGTCTGGTCCACCTTCGAGCCCGACATGGCTCGCTACGCCTTCGCCTGCTTCGACCAGCCCGACCTCAAGGCTCCCCACGGGTTCGTGGTCGACGCCCACGAGAGCTGGACGGTCACCAGCAACTCCGCTCCCGACCGGGTCGAGGAGGTCGACGACGGCGGACGGCGCTGGACCTTCGGCGACACACCGCCGCTGTCGACGTACGTCACGGTCGTCAACGCCGGGCCGTTCCACGAGCTCCGGTCGTCGCGCGGCGGCTACGACCTCGGGCTGTTCGGCCGGCAGTCGCTCAAGCAGTTCCTCGAGCGCGACGCCGAGGAGCTGTTCGACCTCACCGAGCGTGGCCTCACCTTCTTCGGACAGCGCTTCGGTCAGCCGTTCCCGCAGGAGCGCTACGACCAGGTGTTCGTGCCCAACATGGGCGGGGCGATGGAGAACTGGGGCTCGGTGACCTGGACCGACAGCGTGCTGTACCGCAGTACGCCGACCTACGGCCAGCGCGCCGTACGCGCCCAGATCCTGCTGCACGAGATGGCCCACATGTGGTTCGGCGACCTCGTCACCATGCGCTGGTGGGACGACCTCTGGCTCAACGAGGCGTTCGCCTCCTGGGCCTCGAACTGGGCAGGGGTCAACTGCACCGCGTTCACCGACGAGTGGGCCACCTTCCTGGCCGCCGGCAAGATGGGCGGCTACCGGCAGGACATGTCACCGGCGACCCACCCGATCCGCGGCGAGGTTTCCAACGTGGCGCAGGCGATGGCGAACTTCGACGCGATCACCTATACCAAGGGCGCGAGCGTCCTCAAGCAGCTGATGGCGTACGTCGGGGAGGACGCCTTCGTCGAGGGTCTGCGCCACTACTTCCGTGAGCATGCCTGGGGCAACACGGTCCTCGACGACCTGATGTCCGCGATCGGCGAGGCGGCCGGACGAGACCTGAGCGGCTGGACCGTCGCTTGGCTCGACCGGGTCGGCACCGACACGCTGCGCCTGACCGACGATGCGATCTCGGCGATCTCGCCCGACGACGACGACCCGCGTCCGCACCGCCTCGACGTCGCCTCCTACCGCGTCACCGACCACGACGTCTCCGACCCCGGCATCACGCTGCTCGCGGTCACCGAGGTCGAGACGAGTGGCACCCTCACCCCGGTCGACCTCCCCGACGCCGATCTCCACCTCCTCAACGCCGGCGACCTCACCTTCGCGGCCGTGCGCCCCGACCCCGGCTCGGTCCGGACCCTCCTCGACCGCGCAGCCGACCTGCCTGCTGCAGTCGACCGCGCGCTGGCCGTCGTCACGGGCTTCCAGATGGTCTGCGACGGCGAGCTCGCCGGGGAGGACCTCTTCGCGTGCGTCCTCGAGGTGCTCCGGCGCGAACACAGCCATGCGGTGGTCGAGCCCTTCCTCAACGTCGCCCTCGAGCTGGCTCAGCGCTGGACGCCCAGCGACCGCATCGCCGAGCGCCTCGGGCAGCTCGCCGACGTCGCGGCCACGCTGGCCGACGACCCCGACCTCACCACGCCCGCCCTGCGGACACTCGCGGCCGCCGCCTCCTCGGAGCAGCACCTGGCCCGCCTCGACGAGGCCGCCACCGCGGACGTGGACCTGGCCTGGCGTGTCGCCACGCGGCGCGCCGCGATCGGGCAGTACGACGAGGCCACCGTCGAGGGACTCCTGGAGCGTGACCCCGATCCCGACGCACCCATCCGGGCGCTCGCGGTCCGGACCGCCCGGCCCCACCCGGAGGCCAAGGACGAGGCGTGGTCGGAGCTGTTCGAGAAGAAGAAGGTGCCCGGAGGCCCCATGCTCGGAGCCCTGATCCGGGCGTTCTGGCAGCCGGAGCAGGACGACCTGCTTCTCCCCTATGCCGACCGGTTCCTCGACGAGGTGCCGGCGCTGGCGGGGGGCGGGATGCTCATGGTGTTCGGCCTGATGTTCGGGATGTTCCCGCAGGTCGCCGACGAGGCGTTCCGGCAGCGGGCCGACGAGATGGCCGCGGACCCCGACTGCGACCCGACGGTCCGGGCAGCGCTCCTGATCGGGGTCGACACCCTGGCCCGACGCGAACGGGCCCGCGCCGTCTGAACGGGATCAGGCCGCCCCGCCGGCGCGGCCCTCGATGATCGAGACCCGCGTCGGAGTGTCGACCACCCGGGTGAGAGCGAGCCCCGCGGCGGCGAACAATGCGGCGTACTCCTGCTCGGTGCGCTCCCGGCCACCCGGCATCACGAGCATGTTGAGGTCGGAGAACGCCGCATGCACCTCGTACCCGGGGCGGCCGAGGACCGTCTCCACCACGAGCACGGCGCCGCCGGGGCGCAGGCCTCGTGCACAGGCGCGCAGGATGTCGACGCAGCGGTCGTCCGGCCAGTCGTGGAGGATCGACTTCAACAGGTAGGCGTCGGCCGGCGGCACCTCGTCGAAGAAGCTGCCGCTCACCGCGGACCACCGTGGTGCGAGCTCGGGTGTGAGCGGGGCCGTGGCGACCACGTGGTCGAGATCGAACACCGTGCCGGACACGCCCGGGTGCCGGCTGAGCACGGCCTCGAGCAGGGTCCCCTGTCCTCCGCCGACGTCCACCACCTCGGCCAGATCCGAGAAGTCGTAGGACTCCGCGACCGCAACGGCCACCGACGACGTCAGAGCGGTCATGTTGTCGTTGAAGATCTCGTTCTCGTCGGGGTGGGCCCGGCGATGGGTCCAGATGTCCACCCCGTGCGTGGCGTGGAACGCGTTCTCGCCCGTGCGCACGCTGTGTCCCAGGTTCCCCCAAGCCGACCAGAGCTCGGGGCTGTTGAGCGTGCGGGCCAGCGGACGCAGCGTTCCCGGTACCTCGGAGCGGAGGCCCTCGCCGAGATCGGTGTTGGCGTACGTGTCACCGGGCAGCTCGTCGTACACGCCGACGGTGGCCAGAGCCCGAAGCAACCGGCGCAGTGTGTCCGCCTCCGACGACGTCGCGTCCGCGAGCTCGCTGACGGTCTGCGGGCCGCCCACGAGCAGGTCGGAGATGCCGAGGTCGGCGGCGACGTTGAGCGCTGCCGAGAGCCGGAAGCCCGTGATCATGGCCTGGAGGTCTCTGCGGGGCGACATGCCCCGATCATGCTCTTGCGAGGGTCTACCCACCAGTGCCGCGCGCCGACGAGGCGGCGGGTCACTCGTCGTCGAACTCGCGGCGCAGCTTGGACTCGTCGATCGGGAACCGCTCCGCCTTCTGGCGCTCGATCGCGGCGCCGACGAGGCCCGCGAAGAGCGGATGCGGCCGCGTCGGCCGCGACCGCAGCTCCGGGTGGGCCTGCGTCGAGACGTAGTAGGGATGTACGTCGCGCGGCAGCTCGACGAACTCGACGAGATCGAGGTCGGTGTTCATGCCTGAGAAGACCAGCCCGGCAGCGGCCAGCTGCTCGCGGTAGTGGTTGTTGACCTCGTAGCGGTGGCGGTGGCGCTCCTCGATCCGGCCCTCGCCGTAGGCCTGTCGCACGATCGTGCCGGCGCCCAGCTCGGCCGGGTAGAGCCCGAGCCGCATGGTGCCGCCGAGGTCGCCCGCGCCGTCGACGTAGGACTTCTGCTCCTCCATGGTCGCGATGACCGGCTCGGGGCAGTCGGGGTCGAACTCGGTGGACGCCGCCTTCTCGAGACCGGCGACGTTGCGGGCGTACTCGATCACCATGCACTGCAGGCCGAGGCAGAGCCCCAGCGTCGGGATGCCGTGCAGGCGGGCGTAGGTCAGCGCGCCGAGCTTGCCGTCGAGGCCCCGGATGCCGAATCCGCCCGGGACGCAGATCGCGTCGACGTCGTGGAGCTCGCGGTGGGCACCCGACGGGTCGGCGCACTCGTCGGAGGGCACCCAGCGGATCCGCACGGCCGCCTCGTGGGCGAAACCGCCGGCCCGGAGCGCCTCGGCCACGGAGAGGTAGGCGTCGTGGAGGTCGACGTACTTGCCCACGAGCGCGACGGTGACCTCCTCCTTCGGGTGGTGCACCTTGCGCAACAGGTCGTCCCACGTGGTCCAGTCGACATCGCGGAACGGCAGGTCGAGCCGGCGTACGACGTAGGCGTCGAGGCCCTCGCGGTGGAGCACCTTGGGGATGTCGTAGATGGACGGCGCGTCCGCCGCGGTGACGACGGCGTCCTGGTCGACGTCGCACATCTGGGAGATCTTCTTCTTGATCCCCTCGGGGATCTCGCGGTCGGCGCGGCAGACGATGGCGTCGGGCTGGATGCCGATGGAGCGTAGTGCGGCGACCGAGTGCTGGGTCGGCTTGGTCTTGAGCTCACCCGACGGGCCGATGTAGGGCACCAGGGAGACATGGAGGAAGAAGCAGTTGTCGCGGCCGATGTCCTGGCGCACCTGACGGGCGGACTCGAGGAACGGCAGTGACTCGATGTCACCGACCGTGCCGCCGATCTCGGTGATCACCACGTCGACCCCCGGCGTACCGCCGTGGCCGCCCATGGCGAGGATCCGCTCCTTGATCTCGTTGGTGATGTGCGGGATCACCTGGACGGTGTCGCCGAGGTAGTCGCCGCGGCGCTCCTTGGCGATCACGCTGGAGTAGACCTGCCCGGTGGTGACGTTCGCCTTCTGACCGAGCTCGGTGTCGAGGAAGCGCTCGTAGTGGCCGATGTCGAGGTCGGTCTCGGCGCCGTCGTCGGTCACGAAGACCTCGCCGTGCTGGAACGGGTTCATCGTCCCGGGATCGACGTTGAGATACGGGTCCAGCTTCTGCATGGTGACCCGGAGCCCACGGGAGCTGAGAAGCCGCCCGAGGCTGGAGGCCGTGAGGCCCTTACCGAGTGAGGAGGCGACGCCCCCGGTGACGAACACATGCTTGGTGACGGGCGCCTGCTTCACGGGATTTCATCCTACCCGAGCGGAGCCGATCCGTCGGATCCCGACGCACCGTAGGCGCCGCCGTGCTTGGACCATGACCGGATCAGGGCCAGGACGGCGGCCACCCGGCCGGCACTCGTCTCGGTCCCGTCGACGGTGGTGACCTGTCGGGTCACCCCGTCGGCGCCGAGACCGACCACGTTCGGTGCGCTCGTCGGCCCGACCGCGACCACTCCGCGCGCCTTGGTGGCGAGCCCGGACAGGAGTCCGTCGGCGATGGCCTGGTCGACCTCGGACCCGGTCACGACGAGGACCAGGGGTGCCGTCGCCGGGTTGCCTGCGGGCACGGTCAGCAGGTGCGCCGCGACCAGGCTCTGGCGGACGGCAGCGACATCGTCGTTCGGCTGGCCCGGCGAGGTGCCGGGGGTCGCCACGGCGATCGCGAGCAGCTGCCCGATCCTCGGGTAGGTACTGGTGTTCGCGGCCAGCTGACCGTGGAGCTGCTGGCCGAGCTGAACGCCGAGGGTGTCGACGAGGCTCTTCTGCTCGGCGTCGACCATCTGCGAGCCGACCGGGTACAGGCCGGAGAGCGTGCCGCCGGCGAGCTTGATCTGGGAGGTCAGGGCCGAGACGGTCGCCGGGTCGGCACCCGGCAGGGTCACCAGCGCGACCGGCCGGCGGGACAGGCCGTTGCCGTAGAGGCGCGAGGCCACCGATGCTGCGAACGCATCGGGGTAGCGCGCGTCCGGCGCGGCCGTCGTGGTGGGAGCCGGCTCCGCGCTGGACCCGGTCGTGCTCAGCGGGCCGGCGCCGAGGGCGATGCCGATGGCCAGGGCCAGGAGGACGGCGACCAGCGGGACGGCGTAGGCCCGCGAGCGGATCACGCGAACCGCCCGCGGAGCTCGGTCAGCAGCTGGTCGACCTGGTCGCGCAGATCGAGGGCCCACTGGTGACCCACCTGGGTGGTGGCGATGGCTGCGACCACCGCGATCAGGCCGATCAGGAGCACGAGGTAGGCATGGCGGGCGCGGAGCTGGCCGGAGTAGAGCATCGGGACGGCCGTGGCGTCCACGAGCTTCGGACCGACCTTGAGGCGGGTGACGTAGCCGCTGCCGAGCCCGTCGCGGCTGGTGTCGAGGAACTCCTCGAGCGTGCCGCGCAGGCCGACTCCCACGATCGGGCGCGCACCGGCACCGTCGGCCAGCAGCAGCGCCGCGTCGGCGGGAGACGCGGTGGTCTGCATGGCCACCGTCCGTACGCCGACCCGCTCGAACCGCTCGGTGCTCGTGCCGCCCTTGGCCGAGCCGGGCGGCTCGGTCACGACGACGTCGCGGGCGTCGCGCAGACTGCGGGCTGCGGGCAGCTCCTCGGTCCGCGAGTCCAGCACGACGACATCGGGGGCCAGGCCGGCAGCCCGGGCGACCTCGAGCCCCTCGCCCGTGGCGATCACGACCGGGTGCATCTCGCGGAGGTAGCGACGCAGGCTGCGCAGCTCCGCCGCGTCGTCCGGCCCCTGGCCGACCACGACGACCGGGCGGCCCTTGATCCTGGTCCGTAGCCGGGGCAGACCCTGGCCGTGGAGGAGCAGTGGCTCCTCACGTCGTACGAACTCGGCGCTGCTGTGCGTCAGGGTCTGGAGCTGCGTGGCCAGTCCGGCATGGGCGGCGTCGAGCTGGGCCGCCACGATGTCCTGGGTGACCTCGCGCCCCTCGGCCACGACCTCGTCGCCGAGCAGCACGGACCCGCCGAGCACCCGCACGCGGCGGCCGTCGCCGATCACGGACAGGGGATCGCGGCCACCGGTGCCGACGAGCTGGTCGACCATGGCGATACGGGCGTCGACGAGGATCTGCGGGCCGCGGTTGGGGAACCGGCCGGAGATCATCTCCGAACGGTTCAGCACCGCCACCACCCCGGCCTCCACGAGCGCATCGGCGGTGGGGCCGTCGAGGTCGACCTGGTCGAGCACCGCCACGTCGCCCGCCGACAGGCGCGCGAGCAGGGCCGGCGTACGACGGTCGGTGCGGGAGGTGCCGGTGACGCCGGCGGCGTCGGGCCTGAGACGTGTCCTGAGCTTCACCACTCGCGTCATCGTGCCAGCCGGGGTGGGCAACTCCTGGCAGGCCGCCGAGCCGGGCGCGTCGCCCGGCGGACGGCTCAGGTGCCGGCTCGGCCGGCGGCCTCGAGGAGCTCGCGGGCGTGGGCCAGGGCGGTCTCGGACTCCTCCATGCCGGCGAACATCCGCGACAGCTCGCGCTCCCGGCCGGCGGCGTCGAGCAGGGTCAGGCCGGACGTCGTGACCGAGCCGTCGCTGGCCTTCTCGACCACCACGTGGCGGTCGGCGTACGCCGCGACCTGAGGCAGGTGGGTGACCACCAGGACCTGCGCCACCTCGGCCAGCTTCGCGAGGCGACGACCGACCTCGACGGCGGCCTTGCCCCCGACCCCGCTGTCGACCTCGTCGAAGACGAAGGTCGGCACCGGGCTGGTGCCGGCGAGAGCAACTTCGAGAGCCAGCATCACCCGCGACAGCTCACCGCCCGACGCTCCCTTGTGGAGCGGGCGGGGCTCGCTGCCGGTGTTGGCGGAGAGCAGGAACTCCACCTCGTCGACCCCGGACGAGCCGAACCGTACGGTCCGTCCGTCGACCGGCAGCCCGTCGTCGGTCGGGGTCTGGCGCACCACCACGTCGAGAACGGCGTGCGGCATCGCGAGCAGGTCGAGCTCACCGGTGAGCTCGGTGGAGAGCCGGACGGCCGTCGAAACGCGGGCCTCCGACAGCGCCAGCGCCGCCGGGCCGAGTCGGCCACGCAGGTCGTCGCGCCGGTCGCGCAGCCGGGTGATCTTGTCGTCGGTGTCGTCGAGCTGTGCCAGCCGGGCGGCTGACGTCTCTGCCCAGGCGAGCACGTCGGCCGCCGTCTCGCCGTACTTACGGGTCAGCGCGGTCAGCGCCGCGCGGCGCTCCGACACGGCGGCCAGCCGGCCGGGGTCCGTCTCGAGGCCGGAGGCGTAGGACGCGACGTCGGCGGCGAGGTCGGAGAGCAGGTAGGTGAGCTCGGCCACGCGGTCGGCGAGGTCGGCAGCGGCTTGGTCGTGGTCGCGTACGCCGTCGAGCAGCGCGCGGGCGGCCGCCAGGGCGGCCAGGGCATCGGGGCTGCCGTCGTCCGTCGAGAGGGCCGATCGGGCGGACTCGGCCGCGGTGCGCAGGGTGTCGGCATGACCGAGGCGTTGCTCCTCCTCGGCGAGGGTGACGTCCTCGCCTGCCTCCGGTGCGACAGCCTCGATCTCGCCGAGCCCGAAGCGCAGCAGATCGGCCTCGCGGGCCCGCTCCCGGGCGCTCGCCACGACCGCCGTCAGCTCGCGCTCGGTCTCCAGCAGGTCGGCATGGAGGCGCCGGTAGTCCGCGAGCAACGGCGTGATCGTCGCCCCACCGAAGGCGTCCAGCGCATCACGCTGGGCCCGAGGCTGGAGCAGGCGGTGCTGGTCGGCCTGGCCATGGACCGCGACCAGCGGCTCGGCCACAGCGGCGAGCTGGGACACCGGGACCGAGGCCCCGCCCACGAACGCGCGCGAACGTCCCTCCGCCGAGACGTTGCGGGCCAGCAGCACGTGCTCACCCTCGACCTCCCCTCCGGCCTCGTCGACGGCTGTCGCGACCTCGGGGAGCGCGCTCACCCTGAGCGACCCCTCGACCCGAGCCGCTCGGCTGCCGGACCGCACCGCACCGCTGTCGGCACGGCCCCCAAGCAGCAGGCCCAGGGCGGTGACCACCATCGTCTTGCCGGCACCGGTCTCGCCGGTGATCACCGTCAGACCCGGACCGAGCTCGAGGGTGGCCGACTCGATCACCCCGAGGCCGGTGATCCGGAGCTCCTCAAGCATCGGTCTCATCGCGGTGTCGGCGCTCTCCGGCCCCTCGCCACCCCGCCACGGGCAGGCCGAACTTGGCCACCAGCCGATCGGTGAACGGCGCCTCGTGCAGCCGTACCAGCCGCACCGGCCGCGCGCCGCGGCGTACCTCGATGCGCGCTCCTGGTGGCAGGTCGACGGTGCGCCGCCCGTCGCACCACAGGACGCCGGACGCATGGCGGGAGATGACCTCGACGGCCAGGACGGAGGTCGGCGCCACCACGAGCGGGCGGGCGAAGAGCGCGTGAGCGCTGATCGGCACCAGCAGGAGGGCCTCGACACCGGGCCAGACGATCGGACCGCCCGCGCTGAAGTTGTACGCCGTCGAACCGGTTGGCGTGGCGCAGACGACGCCGTCACAGCCCCAGCGCGACAGGGGCCGTGCGTCGACCTCGACCACGACCTCGAGCATCCGCTCCCGCGCAGCCTTCTCGACGCTCGCCTCGTTCAGCGCGAAGGTGCTGGTCACCAGCTCACCGTCGCGGAAGACCGATACGTCGAGGGTGAGCCGGTCCTCGGCGGTGTAGCGCCGCTCGACGATCGCGTCGATGGTGGCGCCCACGTCGTCGTACTCCGCCTCGGCGAGGAACCCGACGTGCCCCAGGTTGACCCCGAGCAGCGGGGTCCCGCTGCCGTGGGCCAGCTCGGCGGCACGCAGGATCGTGCCGTCGCCGCCGATCACCACGACGAGCTCGCACTCCGCGCACGGGTCGCCGCCGACACCGATCTCCAGACCGGGTGTGTCGCTCAGCCCGAGTGCGGTGGCTTCGTCTCGCAGCACGCGGACGTGGATGTCGTGACCCGTCAGCGCGTCCACCAGCTTCTGCGCCACGGCCCGCGCCTCGGCCCGGCCGGGGTGCGCTAGGAGGAGCACGCGTCGCTGGTCGCTCACGGCTCCACCTTCTCACCCGGTACCCCCGGCGGACCGGCCGACACCACAGCCTCGATCTCGGACCGGCCGATCGCGCTCGGACCGCGTCGTAACCAGAGGAAGAACTCGACGTTCCCCGACGGACCGGGCAGGGGGCTGACGGTCACCGCACGAGCGCCCCAGCCACGGGCAGCAGCGGCGTCCGCCACGGTGGCCACGGCCTCCACCCGCAACCCGGGGTCACGGACGACGCCTCCCTTGCCGACGCGCTCCTTGCCGACCTCGAACTGGGGCTTCACCATCGGCACCAGGTCGGCCCCGTCGGCGGTCACGGCGATCAACGCGTCGAGGACCAGCGTCAGCGAGATGAAGGAGAGGTCGCCGACGACCAGGTCGACCGGCCCACCGACCGTCTCGAGGTCCAGCTCGCGGACGTTGGTGCGGTCGCGTACGTGCACCCGCTCGTCCTGCTGGAGTCGCCAGGCCAGCTGCCCGTAGCCGACGTCGACCGCGACCACCTCGCGGGCGCCCTCGCGGAGGAGGACGTCCGTGAAGCCACCGGTCGAGGCACCCGCGTCGAGGCAGCGCCGGCCGGACACGACCAGCCCCTCGGGCCGGAAGGCCGCCAGAGCTCCCGCTAGCTTGTGGCCACCCCGGGACACGTACTCCTCGCCGCCCCGGAGCGCCGGATCGGCCACCACCACCAGGGCGACGTCGGTGGTCACGGCCGTCGCCGCCTTGGTCGCGGTCGCTCCCGACACGGTGACCCGGCCCTCGGCGATCAGCTCCGCGGCATGGTCGCGCGACCGCGCCAGCCCGCGGCGTACCAGCTCGGCGTCGAGCCTGAGACGACGCGGCGCCACCGACTACGCCGGCTCGCCCGGATCGGCGTCGAGGGCGGACCGCAGGGCCTCGTGGGCCCTCTCGAACGCCGGGAGGTGCTCCTCGAGCGGCGTGCCGTCGAGGCGGTCGAGGTCGGCCAGCACGTCGTCCACGGCCGGCACCCCGGTCCGGGTAGGCTCCGCCGACTCGTGCGGACTCTCCTCGGGACCGTCGTCCGTGGGGCCTGCGTCGAGGTCCTCCGGAACCTGGGACGGCGCGTAGTCGGTCATGGCCGCAGGCTACCCCGCCTCGGCGTCCGGTCCCGGAGCGGACAGGGCCGACAC
>Ga0302291_10000354_pt1 | contig 13288 bp, 13 predicted proteins | sample III_Fen_N1_4_FD_194548 | JGI IMG/M metagenome (GOLD analysis project Ga0302291, IMG submission 194548) | Peat permafrost microbial communities from Stordalen Mire near Abisko, Sweden - III_Fen_N1_4 | ecosystem: Environmental > Terrestrial > Soil > Wetlands > Permafrost | place: Sweden: Abisko... | reverse complement strand
GCTGACATGACTGGCACAGGCTTTGTCCAGCAAAGCGCCCGATCCCGAGACGGTCACGACAAGAAAAATGAGCCTTGATTCCCAACGCACGCTGCCCGCCGCGCACCGGCCATTTGCCATGACCGACGCGGTCTTCGCCGCCCTTCCCTGGCCCGCGCTGCTGATCGACGCGGCCGATGTGGTGATTGCGGCGAATGCGGCCTGCGCCGGCATTGCCGGCATCGGCGCCGATTTCGTCGGCGTGCAGGCGGTCGGGCTGTCCGCGACGCCGGCGCTGGGCCGGGCGCTGGTCCGGGCGCTCAAGCTCGCGCGCGACGACGGCGATGTGGCGCTCGACGGCTTCATGCTGCGCGGCGGCGGCGAGTTCGACGCACGCCTGCGCCCGCTCGCCGAGCCGACCGGCCACTGCCTGCTGCTGCTGCTCGAACGCGCCGATCTGCGCCGCCGCGTCGACGAGCTGGAGCAGGCCAATCGCGAGCTGCGCGCGACCAATCTCATGAACCGCAAGCTGGCGCAGGTCGCCGATCACACCAACAGCGCGGTCATCATCAGCGACCGCCAGCGCCGCGTGATCTGGACCAACCGCGCCTTCGCCCGCATCACCGGCCACGCCGGCGCGCTTGCCAGCGGCCTGCCGCAGAACGATTTCATCTGCGGCCCCGGCACCGATCCCGACGCGATCCGCGACATCGACGCGCGACTGACGGCCGGCCAGCCGATCGACTGCGCCGAACTGCTCGCGCACAAGCGCGGCGGCCTGCCCTACTGGGCCTCGCTGTCGATCCAGCCGATCGTCGGCGACGACGGCCGGCCCGAGCGCTTCATCACCGTGCTGCACGACGTAAGCGAAAGCCGCCAGGCCGCCGAAGCGCGCCACGAGATGCTGTTCGCCGAAGCCGCGAGCCACGCCAAGACCGACTTCCTCGCCCGCCTCGGCCACGAGATGCGCGCGCCGCTCAACGCCATCATCGGCACCGCCGAACTGCTGCGTCACGACGCCAGCCTGAGCCTGCAAGGTCATCCGGCGCGGCTCGTCAGTTCGGTCGGCGCGGCGGCGCGGCAACTGCTCGGCATGGTCGATCAGGCGATCGACCTCGCGCGCACCGAGCGCTCGACGCTGCGGCTGCGCTGGATCGACGTCGATTGCGTGCGCGCCGTGCGCGACGCCACCGACATGATCGATCCCGAGCTGACGCGGCGCGACGTCGAGCTGCGCATCCGCCAGCCGCTCGGCCCGCCCGTCGTCGCCTGGGCCGACCGCGAGCGACTGGAGGAAATCCTGGTCCACATGCTGTCGAACGCGGTGCGCGATTGCGTCGATGGCGGCGTGGTCGATGTCGCCAGCCGGATCGACGCGGCGACCGGCCAGGCGCACATCGAGATCACGCATCCGGTCGGCGCCACGGTGCAGGCCAGCGACCACGTCGTCAGCCTCGTCGATTCGCTCGAACCAAGCGCGGCGCTGGCCAACGCCCGCGCCGGCGGCACGCGCGAACTCGGCCTGTCGATCGCACAATGGCTCGCGGTGATGATGAACGGCCGCATCGACGCGCGCCGCACCGACGGCGAGCTGCACCTGACGCTGGCGCTGCCGGTGCCGCAGCCGGTGGCCACGCGCCGTGGCGACGCCACCGGCCGACCGACGCGCGATCCCGGCCCGCTGACGCTGCTCTATCTCGACGACGATCCGCTCGACATCGCGCTGATGGAGGCGATGCTCGAAGCCTATCCGTCGGTGCGGCTGCACGTCGCCAGCCAGCGCGACGAGGCGATCGAGCTGGTGCGCCTGCTCAAGCCCGACGTGGTGCTGGTCGCCGATCACATCGCCGGCCTGCGCCCGGCCGATTTCGTGCGGCTGCTCGCCGCCGCGCGGCCCGATCCGGTGCCGCGCATTGCGCTGATTGCGCCGCCGGGGCGGCTCGGCGAATCGTCGGCCACCAGCGGCGCGAGCCGGCTGCTGGTCAAGCCGCTCACCGTGCGCCAGCTGCTCCAGCTGTTCGACAAGCCCGACCAGTTCAGCTGAGCGCAGCAGACGCAAGAAGGCCCGCGTCCACCGTGAGGCAGACGCGGGCCTGGTCGCCGGATTCAGCCCCCGGCGCGGCCACGCGCTTCGATCAGTGACGATCGATCGCGTCCTTCACCTTTTCCTTGGCATCGCCGTAGGTAGCCTGGGTCTTGCCCGCCGCCTGGTCGATCTTGCCTTCGGTCTTGAGCCGGTCGTTGTCGGTCATCTTGCCGACGCCTTCCTTGACCTTGCCCTTGGCTTCTTCAACACGGCCCTTCACTTGATCGCTGTTCATGCCGAACTCCTTCGTGAAAACACTGCGGGGACTTGCGGGGTGAAACCATTCAGGCCACGGCTCGCACCGCGCCTTGTTACTTCGCGGCGGAAGTCTTCAGCCGTACATCGTTCTTCACGCTCGTCACGCCCTTGACCTGGCGCGCAAGCATCACTGCCTTGTCGATCTCGGCCTGGCTGTTGGCGAAGCCGCTCAGCTGCACCGTGCCCTTGTAGGTCTCGACCGCAATGTTCGTCGCGTCGACGCCGCTGTCCTGCACGAAGGCGTTTTTCACCTTGGTCGTGATGACCGAATCATCGATGTGTTCACCGAAGCTTTCCGAGGTCGGCGACGAGGCGCAGCCGGCGGACAGAACCGCTCCGGCACCCAGCATGGCGACGACCAGACCGCGGGCGATGACGTTGTTTGCTCTCATTGGTGGTGCTCCCGAATCCGCATGACGGGATCGGGCCACGCATGGCGCCGATCACGATCGCTGCCGGGATTCGTGTCTCGGCGCTGACCGCAGAGCCAATGTAGCGAGCGGGTCGGCGCCGGCCTGTCATCCCGAGGGCGCGCCCGCGCTTAGGACAGCGCTGACTTTCTTGTAGGACAAGCGGGCCGACGCGCGGTCACAGCCCGCCGCGAGCAGTTACAGACCGGCGATTACAGGCCTGCAAAGCGCAACCGCTGTTCCGGCCCGAGCGCCGCCACCAGCGCCGCGACGAAATCGCGCTGCACGGCGAAGGCGTGCTCGCTGTCGCGGTCGATCGACGAGACGCGGAACAGCAGCCCGTCGGGGATTACGCCGCGAAAGCCGTAGCGCATCTCGGCCAGCTTCTTGTCGACGCCGCCGAGCACGACGTGGTCGCCGACCGTGGTCCAGTAGGTGACGGGCTCGAAGCGCCGGTCGCGTTGCACGGTTTCGAGCCGGCGCACCGGAATGCGGCCGGTCGGCAGGTCGAGCACGCCGTCGCGCTTGCTGCGCACGTCGAAGCCCTGGGCCGGGTAGCAGACCTCGGGATAGTGCATCTGCAAGCCGTCGCGCTGGTCGTTGCCGTAGGCGATGGTCAGCATCACGCGGTCACCGCGCGCGTTGGCGTAGCTGCGCGCGAGCACGTCGGAATAGATGAGGCTGAGCGCGAACTTGGTCGTCGGCACGATGACCTGCACCGGCGGCGGCTCGGCGTGCCAGTCGCCGAAATCGGTCGGCACGCTGGCGTCAAGGCGTGGCGGTCCGACGAGATCGGCGCGGCGCACGGTCGGCGTGAGCGCCTGGGTGCCGATCGCGACCGCAACCATCAGCGCGCCGGCGATGGCGGCACGGCGGGTGATGGCAGGGTTGGCAAGCGGCGCGGCACCGATGCCGTCCGCCGGCTTGCCGGTGTGCTCGGCGCCGTTCATGCCGCGCGCCCCGGCAGCAGGCGCCGCAGCACCGCGTCCATCGAGATGATCAGCAGCAGCGCGCACAGGAACAGCACCAGCCCGGCGAAGCCATGCAGAAAGCCCTGCCCGGCCGCGTCGCCGAGGTGATAGGTGACGAGCGCCAGCACCGCGACGCGCACGACGTTGGCGATGAAGCCGATCGGGAACACCAGCAGCGCCAGCCCGACGTTGCGCGCGATCGACGGATGGCGCACCTGATCGAGATAGAGCAGCCCGAGCGATTCGAGCGAGAACAGGGTTTGCAGGCCGGCGCAGGCATCGGCGACGAGCAGGTCGTACTGGCCGATCTGGATGATCACGCCCGACCGCGCGACTGGATAACCGGGCAGATGCAGTAGCCAGACCACCGCCGCCGACACGGCCGATTTCATCGGCTGGGTCAGCGCCGCGACGATGCCGCCGGGCAGCGGAATCATGAACAGCAGGAAGCACAGCGGAAAGATGAAATGCCGCAGCGCCGCCGGCCCGCGCAGCAGCGCAATGCCGGCCGCGAGCACGACGATCAGCGAGCCGAGTTCGAAGATGAGGATTCCCTGCGAGCGGCCGACGAGATAGAGCGCGAGACCGAGGCCGAGCAGCGCGTAGCCCGTGACGCTGCCGCCTTCGGGTGCCGCCGGCGGCAGCGCGCGCCAGCGCTGGAACATCAGCCAGCCGCTGACGGCGAGCACCAGCGGACCGTGACTCTGCTCGCTGCTGAGCCAGAGCGTGCGCGACAGGTCGAGCAGGCTCGGCACGTAGAGCGCCGTAAGGCCGAGCGCGAACAGGATCAGCGGCAACTGCGGCGGCGTGATGCCGGCAGGGAGGCGCGCGCTCATGGGCGGGCGGGGGCGGCGCCGGATGCGGCTGGCGCTGGCGGCGCAGCCGGTGCAAAGCCCGGGACGGCACTGGTCGGCTCGCCGAGCGCGGCGGCGCCGGGAATGCCGGGCAGCGCAGGCGGCGCGCCTGCTGCCCCACCCTTGTCCGCCACCGCGAACTCGCCGAAGAACTCCACCTTCGCGCCCTCGCGCAGCGCGCGCAGTTCCTGCTGCTCGACGCGGGCAAGCCGCTCGCGCATCAGCAATTGCTCGATCGCCGGGCGCGCGACATCGAGCGTTACCGGCGCGGGCGTGGCGCCAACCAGCCGCAGCACGGTGATGCCGCGCTCGCCGGTAAACATCGCGCTCTGGCCCGGCGTCAGCGTCTGCAATTTCGCCAGCAGCGGCGCCGGCAACTGCTCGGCCGGGCGCCGGCCCTGGCGCAGCGCGAAGCCGGACTGCCGCGCGCCGAGCCACGCCGCCAGCGCCGCCTGATCGGGTCGCCGCGCGAGAAACGGGTCGAGCGCCGCCGCCAGATCGGGCGCCGGATCGATTGCGAATTCGTCGATCGCATACACCCGGCGCTCGCGGAACAGCGCCGGGTTGGCGTCGTAGAACGCAGTGATCTCGGACTCCTCGGGCTTGCGCTCCAGCGCGCGGCGCTGGTCGAGATAGGCGCGCGCCAGAATCTGCCGCCGTGCCGCTTCGACGGCGCGCACCACGCGCGGGTCGTCGTCAAGCTTGGCTTTCTTCGCGCGCTGCACCAGCAGCTCCTGCGCAATCAGGCCGTCGAGCACGCGGCGCGATGCGAGCCTGGTTTGCTCCGGCGTCAGCTGGCCGGCCTGGGCCAGCACATCGTTGATCTGGTGCACCGAGATTTCGGTGTCATCGATGCGCGCCGCGACCTGGGTCGGCGCCTTGCTGTCGGAATGGTTGCCGCAGGCCATCAAGGCCAGTGCCGCAATCGCGAGCGCCATGCCCGGGACGAAAGACCTCATGCCATTCCTCGTTGGAGCCGGGGCTCAGCGGAAGAAGATCGTCGCCAGCCCCAGAAAGATGAAAAAGCCACCAGCATCGGTCGTGAAGGTCAGCAGCACCGACGATCCCATTGCCGGATCGCGGCCGAGCTTCTTGAGCGTCATCGGCACCAGCATCCCGACGCCGGCGCCGACGAGCATGTTCAGCACCATCGCCAGGAACATGACGCCGCCGAGCGTCCAGACGTAAGGCGAATTGAAATACAGCAGCATCGCGAACGTGCTCGCGACCGAGCCCCAGACCACGCCGTTCGACAGCGCGACCACCAGCTCCTTCAACGCCAGCCGCCGCACATTCCCCGGCGTCACCTGCCCGAGCGCCATCGAGCGGATCAGCAGCGTCATGGTCTGGTTGCCCGAGTTCCCGGCAATCCCCGCGACGATGGGCATCAGCGCCGCCAGCGCCACGATCCGCTCGATCGTGCCTTCAAAGGCGCCGATCACGCGGCTCGCGAAAAACGCCGTGCACATGTTGACGCCCAGCCAGAGCCACCGGTTTTTCGCCGATTCCCACACCGAGGAGAACAAGTCCTCCTCCTCGCGCAGACCAGCGGCGGACAGGACCTGCTCTTCGGTCTCCTCGCGAATGACATCGACGATCTCGGCCACCGTCAGCCGGCCGATCAGCCGGCCGCGCCGGTCGATGACGGGCGCCGAGACGAAGTCGTAGCGCTCGAAGGCCTGGGCCGCGTCGCCCGCGTCGTCGTCGGCATGCAGCGTGAAGATTTCGGTCTGCATCAGGTCGCCGACCAGCTCGTCGGGGTCGTTGACCAGCAGCGTGTTGATCGACAGCGCGCCCTTCAGGTGCTCGTCGCGGTCGATCACGAACACCTGGTCGGTGTGATCGGGCAGCTCGTCGAACAGGCGCAGATAGCGCAGCACGGTTTCCAGCGTCACGTCGTCGCGGATGGTGACCATCTCGAACACCATGCGCGCGCCGACCGTGTCTTCGTCGAACGACATCGCGGCGCGGAACTCCTCGCGCTCCTCGGTGCTGAGGCTTTGCGTCACCTCGTCGAGCACGCCCTGCGGCAGCAGCGGCGCGAGGTCGGCGAGCTGGTCGGCGTCAAGCGCGCTCGCAATCTGCACCAGCTGCGCGTGCGCCAGCGCCTCGATCAGCGATTCGCACACCACCTCGGTCGCTTCGAGCAGCACCTCGCCGAGCATTTCCGGCTCGGCGTCGTCGGTCGCGACCAGATCCCAGACCTCGGCGCGATCGTCCGGCGGCAGCGCTTCGAGCACATAGGCGATGTCGGCCGGATGCAGATCGACCAGCACTGCGCGCAGTTCGGCCTCGTGCTGCTTGTGCGTGAGCCGCGACACCAGCTCGTGGCGCGCGTCGTCCTCGGCGAAATGCTGGCGCTCGGTGATCTGCTGGACGATGTGCTGGCGATGCAGCAGCCGCTGCACCTGGGCCAGCGCGCGCTGCGCCACGTCGGGATCGCGCGGCATCGGCTCGTGCGGATGCTCGTCGGGCTCGTCGTCGGGTTCGGGCGCGGGCGCCTCGGTCACGGGCGCGACCGGGGTCGTCGAAGGGGCATCCGGGCGGTCGAGGTCAGCAGGCATCGCGGGCGGTTCCGATCACGGCGGGAGGAACCGGCGATGCTAGCGCACCGCAATGGCCGGACCCGGCCCGCTGACACGCGCTTTCCGGGCCGCTTTACGCCGCGCCGGCTTCTTCGAGTGCCATCACCTTGAGCTGGTCGTTGACCCGCTCGACGCGCTCGTTGAAGAAGTTGTTGAACACGAGGCAGAACACCGCAATGCCGATGCCGGCCCCGGTCGCGAACAGCGCCGTGCCGATGCCCCGGCTCACCGCCTGCGGATCGGACACGCCCTCGGCGGCCAGCGCCGAGAACGTGTCGATGATGCCGAGGATGGTGCCGAGCAGCCCGAGCAGCGGACTCAGCGTGATTGCCGTATCGACCACCCACAGCAGCCGCCGCACCGACGCCTGCTGCGACAGGTAGAGCGCCTGGATCCGCAGATCGGCGCGCTCGCCCATGGCGCCGGCCTTGAGCGCCTGCACGCCGGCCAGCATCCGCGCATGCGGCCCGCCATTGGCGGCAGCCTCGGCCGCCGCCCTGCCACCGGCAATGGCGGCGGCAAGCTTGCCGCGCGCCTTCTCGACCCACGCGTAATAAACGATGCGCTCGATGATGACCGCGAGCGCCAGCGCGAACACGGCCGCCATGAGCCACAGCACCACTTCATGCAGCAGAGTGAAGTTCATGGGGCGGGCTTCCTCAGAAATCGCTCTGGAAGGTCATGCTCACGAAGCGCGGCGCGCCGACGTAGTACTGCGGCTGGCTCGCATTGGGGCCGGTCGCGTTCACGCCGATGTTCGAACCGCTGCCCGAGTTGAGGTTCAGGTAGTCGCGGTTGAACAGGTTGCTCACGTTCAGGCGCACCAGCGGCTTCTTGAAGAACTCGAAGTTCGGCAGCTGATAGCCGAAGTTCAGGTCGGTGGTCGTGAAGCCGCCGACGGCCTGGTCGTTCGTCATCGTCGAATAGCGCTTGCCGGTGTATTTGGTCTGCGCGTTCGCCATGAAGGGACCGGCGACGTATTGCAGCGAGGTCGCCAGCATCAGCTTCGGCGTGTCGGGGAACTGCTTGTCCATCGTCGGCTGGGTGTTGATCGTGGCGACACCGTTGGTGACGCTGCCGGTCTGGAGGTTCTCGCTCAGCGTGCTCTTGGTATAGGTGGCCGACACATAGCCGCTCACGCCCGCCACCGGCACCGTGCCCAGTTCGAACTCAAGCCCCTTGATCTTCGACTTGCCGACGTTGATGTCGTAGAAGTTGCCCGATTCCGGGTTGTAGCCGCGCGCGATGCGGTTCTTGTAGTCGACGTAGAAGGCCGTGGCCGAGGCGTTGAACGCCGTGCCGGCGTAGCGGGCGCCGATCTCGAAGTTGTTCGACAGCTCGGCCTTGATGCGGTCGGCGGCCGAATAAATGATCGTGCCGCCGGTGGGCACGCCGTTGACGTAGGTCACGCCGCTCGCGAGGTTCTGATATTCGAAATTGCTCGGCGCGCGGAAGTTCTTCGACGCCGACGCAAAGCCCTGCACCTGCTCGGTGAACTGGTACTTCGCGCCCAGGCTCGGCAGCAGCTTCGAGTAGGTCCGTTGCAGCTCGTAGGTGGTGCCGGCCGACGCCGTGTTGTTGGCGTAGTTGGTGAAGTCGCGCTTGATCTCGCGGAAGCTGATGCCCGGCGTGACGGTGAGCTTGCTGTCGAGCAGATCGATCGCGTCCTGCGCGAAATAGCTGGTGCCGGTGCTGATCGTGACCTGATTGCGGCCCTGGTACAGCGAGCCGTCGGCGTTGGTGATGAGCGAAGTCTTGAGCCACGGATCGGCCGCGCCGCCGGCGTTGATGACGCGCGTCGCCGGCTGGGTTTGCAGATGGCGCGCCTGTTCGTACCAGACGCCGGCGTTGATGCGCTGGTTGTCGAGCACCCAGGTCGTGCTGAGCGTGACGCCCGGGCGATAGGTGCGGGTGACGCTGCCGCGATAGACCATCACGGTGTCGAGCGTGTCGCCATCACCATTGATGTCGGCGACGCCGCGCGCAAAGCGCGTGCTGCCGCTCGATTCGGCGATCGACGTCTGCTGCACGCCGCCGGTGCCGTAGCCGTACCAGAAGTAGGGCTCGACCTTGACCGTGCCGTTCTCGGCCACGCGCGCCTCGACCTTGCCGGTCGCGAGGAAGTTCTCGAACGGGTTCACCGCATAGCCGTACCAGGCCGTGCCGCCGGCGATGGTCGATTCGTTCTGCGCCGTGCCCCGGACGGCCGCGAGGTGCTGCGGCGGGTTGTCGGCGTAGTCGGTGCGGTTCCCGGTCGCGGCGATCTGGGCCAGCGTCAGCGCGCGGTAGTTGTTGTTGTAGGCGCGGTTGTACTTGAAGCCGGCGTTCATCGAGATCGGGCCGTCGCTGCCGTCAACGCGCAGCTCGATGTGGTCGCGGTCGGCCTGGCCCTTGCCCTTGAACTTGTCGACCGACGACTTCGAATACGAGATGTAGGCCTTGTGATTGCCGATCAGGCCGGTGTCGAAGCGCAGATAGGTGCGGCTGAAATCGAGCTGGCCGAGCGTCTGGGCGATGCGCACCCGGCGCACGTCTTCCGGCGCGCAGGTCACGAGGCCGACGTTGCCGCCCGCCGCGCCGATGTGCGGCGCCTCGGTGTCGGTCGCGTCTTGCGTGATAAAGGTTTCGCAGAGGTTTTCCGAGTCGGTGTACTCCTGCGGATAGACCGCGAAGTTGCCCGAGTCGTTGACCGGCGCGCCATCGACGGTGAAGCCCATCTGGTCGCTGTTGAAGCCGCGCACGCGCAGGTTGCCGCCGAACAGGCCGGTCGCGTCGAAGCTGCTGGCGTTCACGCCCGGCGACAGGTTGAGCAGCTGATAGGCGCTGCTCGACGGGCGCAGCTTCTCGATCGCGGCGCGCGTGACGGTGCTTTTTGCCTTGGGGCTGTCTTCCTCGATCAGCAGGCCGGTGCCGAGCTTGTCGCCCTCGCCGGTGACGGTGATCGTGCCGACGCTGGTGGTCTGGGCGGCGGCGTGCAGCGCGCCGAGCGACATCAGGGCGACGGCGAGCGTCTTGAGCTTGAAGAGTTTCATTTTTCTTGGAGGCAGGTGGGGAGTAGGTGCGTCAGCCCTCGACGCGGTAATCGAGATCGACGGTGAAGCGGTGGGTCGCGGCGCCGTTGAAGGCGTCGGCCGGGAAGGCGGGATAGCTGCCGGCGCGCACGCTGCGGCGCGCCTCGGCGTCGAGCAGCAGCGAGCCGCTGCCCTGATCGACGCCGCAATCGACGAGCTGGCCGGCGCGGTCGATGACGAGCCAGAGGCGCACCGTGCCGACCGGTCGCGTCTGGCGCGCCTCGCGGCCGGTCGGGTAGCGCTTGATCGATTCGAGATAGGCGCGGAGCTGGGCGGTGTAGCTGGCGTCGCCGTCGGCGTGACGGGCGACGGGGCTGGCCGGCGCGAGGCTTGCGGGCGCTGCCGGTTGCGGCGCGGGCGCGGCGGCGGGGGCCGGCGCTGAAGGCGCGGCGGGCTGTGATGCGGGCTGAGCAGCTGGCTGTGATGCGGACTGGGCAGCGGGCGTCGCCTGCGCGCTCGGCGACGGCGTCGTGGCGGGCTGCGGCGGTTGCGGCCGGAGTGGTGCGGGTTGCATCGGCGCGGGCAACGGCGTCGGCGGAACCGGCCTTGGCGGCGGCGGCGCGGGCGGTGGCGGCACCGGCACCGCATCGGGCGGCGGCGCTTCGAGCGCAACGCGCATCACCGGCACGGCGTCGTCGGGCCTGGCGCGGGCCTGCTGCGCAACCTGGCTCGACCAAAGCGCGCCGCCGGCCAGCAATGCCAGCGCCAGCGCAGCCGAGACCGGATCGCGCCGCGAATACAGCCAGTCGAGCATCGCGGTCAGCCCGTCTTCTTCGCGGCGAAGGTCACGGCCTCGACGCCGCGCGCGCGCAGCGCATCCATGACCTCGACGATGGCCTGCCAGCGCACGGACTGATCGGCGTTGACCAGCACGCGCTGATGGCTGTCGGCGCTCACCGCGCCGGCGATGCGGTCGGAGATGGCGGCGAGCGGCAGCGTCTTGCCGTCGAGCGCGGTGGCGCCGTCCTCGCGCACGGTGATGACCAGCGGCGGCTTCGGCTCGACGGCGCGCACGGCGGTCGAGCTTTGCGGCAGCGCGGTCTTGATGCCGAAGGCGGGAATGACGTTCAGGCTGATCAGCACGAAGAAGATCAGCAGAAACATCATCACGTCGATCATCGGAATGATCTCGATGCGCGCCTTGCGCGTCGGGGCATCGTCGAAATGCAGCATTTGCGATGACTCTTATGGATGAGGAGCATCCGGAGCTGCAAACGCTAACGACACGATGTGTTACCGAGGTGACCGTTGCGCGGTCGCCGATCTGCCCGACAACTGACCGCGCGCGGTCATCAAGCGCCGGTATCCGGCGCGCGGGATCAGCCCGCGTCGGGGCCGGGCACGAGGTCGAAGGCCTCGGGCAGGAGCGCATCGGCGCGGGTCACGCGGACCGCGCCGTCGAGGTTGGCGAGCACCACTTCCAGCGCCGGCCCGCCCAGCTCGTGCATGACCTGGCGGCAGGCGCCGCAGGGCGCGATTGGCCCCGGCGTGGCGCCGATCACCGCAATGCGCACGAAGTCGCGCGGCGCCGCGCCGGCTGCAATCGCGTTGAAGAAGGCGCCGCGCTCGGCGCAGTTGCACAAGCCGTAGGACGCGTTCTCGACGTTGCAGCCGACATGCACGCGGCCATCGCGGCCGAGCAGCGCGGCGCCAACGCGAAAGCGCGAATACGGCGCGTAGGCCAGCTCGCGCGCAGCCCGCGCGGCGGCGACGAGTTCGGCCTGTTCGGCGCTGAGCACGGTGGCGCTCATGCGTCCGCGCCCGCATCGACGACCGCGCTCCACGGCGCCAGCAGCGGCCCGAGCAGCGCCGACGCGCCAATGCGCAAGCGCGCCGGCGCCGGCGCGTCGGCACCGAAGGCGCGCGCGGCAATCGCGAGGTAGCGCGCCGCATCGTCCAGCGTGCGCACGCCGCCCGACACCTTGATGCCGGCCGCCGATGCGCGCGCCCGCACCACGTCGGCCATCAGCTCGACCGCCGCCGGCGTGGCGCCAATGGCAGTCGTACCGGTCGAGGTCGCGAGGAAATCGGCGCCGGCATCGAGCGCGATTTCGCTGGCGCGGCGGATGGCATTGGCCTCGACCAGCTCGCCGGTCTCGAGAATCACCTTGAGCAGCGGCGGCGCCACGCGCATGTGCTTGCGCGCCGACTGGCGCCACGCGTGCGCGTCGCAGGCGCGGCGTGCGGCCAGCAGCAGCGCGCGCACCGCCGCCTCGTCGCCGGCGAGCAGCGCGCGCCACGGCAGCACCACGTCGATCTCGTCGGCGCCGAGTTCGAGCGCGCGCGCCACCTCGTCGCCGGTAACGCGGGCGGCGACGCCGCCGTGCGGGAAGTTGCACACGCTTGCAAGCCGCAGCCCGCCCATGCCGCGCTCGCGCAACGCCCAGCGCGCCGTCGGCAGCAGCCGCGCGAACACGCACAGCGTCGCGGGCGCGTTGCCGCTCACGGCGCGGGCGCGCGCGGCCAGCGCCGCCAGCACGCCGATTTCCGCCGGCCGGTCGTCGGCATTGAGCGTAGTGAGGTCGAGGCAGGCAATTGCCTGCCTCGCCGGCACGCGCGGATCGCCCGCCTCTGCGGTTCCAGCCTGGCTGACTGCCTGCATCCCGGTTCCCTCCACGGTCGATGAACATGCCCGCGATGCTGCTGCCTTGCGGCGCGGAAAACTGGCTTCGCGGCAAGCACGACCAATACCAGCGCGTGCGGGTGAAAGTGCGCCAGTTCGGACGGCAAAGTCCGGGGCGGACGTGAGACTGTATCGGCGTGTAAGTACACGGATTCGACTCTTGCCTGCGCTTTCTCGCTAGCGCCCCGGCGCGCTGAACCGCACGCAAGCGTCGGCAACCAAAATCGACGTGCCATGGGCCGGGCTTACCATCCGGCCCATGAAAAACCCCACTCTCCGCACCCTCGCCTTCGCCGTCGGCAGCCTGCTTTGCGGCGCCGCGCCGGCCGCCCCCGCAACCGCCGCCGCGTCGCTGCCCGTGCACATCCGGCTGGTCGGTCTCAACGACTTCCACGGCAATCTCGAACCGGCCCGGCTGTCGCTGACGCTGCGCGACCCGCAGGCGCCCGAC
>Ga0302291_10000352_pt1 | contig 13317 bp, 8 predicted proteins | sample III_Fen_N1_4_FD_194548 | JGI IMG/M metagenome (GOLD analysis project Ga0302291, IMG submission 194548) | Peat permafrost microbial communities from Stordalen Mire near Abisko, Sweden - III_Fen_N1_4 | ecosystem: Environmental > Terrestrial > Soil > Wetlands > Permafrost | place: Sweden: Abisko... | reverse complement strand
ATCGGCTTCACCTGCAAGGATCCGGCCCCCAGCACCCAGGCCGCGGGCTACACGATCACCCGGTGCGTCAAGGCCGATTCCACCAAGGGCAACTCCACCATCGTCGCGCTGGTGACGGACCCGGGCGGCGTCACCGGTGACGCGTTCGTCGGCGTCGTCGGCTCGGACGGCAAGACCACGCCGAAGCCCGAGGACGCCATCACGGATCTCGCGTTCTTCCTGGGCGCCATGCTCGGCAAGACCAACGGCACGCAGGCCAGCACCTGGCTGGCGACGAACCTGGGCGCGGAGTCGGCGCAGACCACGATCGGCGACGTCCTCGTGGGCACCTATCCCGGTGACGCGGCGACGGGCCCCGGGTACTTCGTGGAGGTCGCGAACCAGGCCTTCATGAGCGCGCCGGCAGCCGATTGACGGTGGCGCCCGCCGGCGAAGTGGAGCTCCGACAACCGGGGGATGGCCTCCCCGCGCGCACATGCGGTACCATTCGCGGCGGTCGCTGGCGCGTGGCCTAATGGTATGGCACCTGACTCTGGATCAGGGGGTTCTAGGTTCGAATCCTAGCGCGCCAGCCAACTCCCCCCGGGAGTGTGGTGCGCCGCCGCGAGCCGCCGCTCCTTCCATGCATGCGTCAGGAGCGCCGCGACGGTGACCAGCGAGACCCCCTCCCCCACCCTGGATCGGACCGACTTCATCCGCGAGATCGTGGCCGCGGACCTGCGCGCCGGCCGCGTCTCGAAGGTCGTCACGCGCTTCCCGCCGGAGCCCAACGGCCACCTCCACATCGGCCATGCCAAGGCCATCTGCCTGGACTTCGGCGTCGCGGCCGAGTTCGGCGGCCACTGCAACCTCCGGTTCGATGACACGAACCCGCTCAAGGAGGAGCAGGAGTACATCGACGGCATCCAGGCCGACATCCGCTGGCTGGGCTTCGACTGGGGCGACAACCTGTTCTACGCCTCGGACTACTTCGAGCAGCTCTACGCGTGGGCAGTCCACCTCATCGAGCACGGCAAGGCGTTCGTGGACGACCTTTCCGCCGACGAGATCCGCGAGACGCGCGGGACGCTGACCGAGCCCGGCACCAACTCCCCATATCGCGAGCGGCCCGTCGCGGAGAACCTGGATCTCTTCGCGCGCATGCGCGCCGGCGAGTTCCCGAACGGCGCTCGCGTCCTGCGGGCGAAGATCGACATGGCCGCGCCCAACATCAACCTGCGGGATCCCGTCCTCTACCGGATCGTGCATGCGGAGCATCCGCGCACGGGCGACGCCTGGTGCATCTACCCCACCTATGACTACGCTCACGGCCAGTCGGACGCCATCGAGGGCGTCACCCATTCCCTGTGCACCCTCGAGTTCGACGTGCACCGGGCTCTCTACGACTGGCTCATCGAGAACCTGCCGGTGCCGTCCGTGCCGCACCAGTACGAGTTCGCGCGCCTCAACCTCACCTACGTCGTCCTGTCCAAGCGCTTCCTGCTCAAGCTCGTGAACGAGGGCTACGTGCGCGGCTGGGACGACCCGCGGATGCCGACGCTCGCGGGCCTGCGCCGGCGCGGCTTCCCCGCCGAGGGGATCCGCACCTTCGCGACCGAGGTGGGTGTGGCGAAGGCCGACAGCGTCCACGAGATGGCGTTGCTTGAACACTCCATCCGGGATGTCCTCAACCGGACGGCCGTGCGGCGGTTCGCGGTCCTGGACCCGATCAGGGTGGTGATCGAGAACTATCCCGAGGGCGAGTCCGAGGAGATGGACGTCGTCAACAACCCGGAGGACCCGGCGGCCGGCTCGCGGAAGGTGGCCTTCGGGCCCGAGCTGTGGATCGAGCGCGACGACTTCATGGAGGAGCCGGCGCCCAAGTTCTTCCGCCTGGCGCCGGGTCGCGAGGTGCGGTTGCGGAGCGCGTACTTCGTCACCTGCACGGACGTCGTCAAGAATGCGGCCGGCGACGTGGTGGAGCTGCGGTGCACGTACGACCCGATGACGCGTGGCGGCGACTCTCCGGACGGACGGCGGCCGAAGGCGACGCTGCACTGGGTGTCGGCCGCACACGCCGTGCCGGCCGAGGTGCGGCTGTTCGACTACCTGTTCAGCCGGCCGGACCCGGGCTCCGAGGGGCGGGACCTGTTCGACGACCTCAACCCGGCGTCCGAGACGGTGGTGACGGGCGCGTTCGTCGAGCCGGCGCTGGCGGAGGCGGCCGTCGGCGAGACGGTGCAGTTCGAGCGGCTGGGCTACTTCTGCCCGGACCCGGACTCCGCGCCCGGGTCGCTGGTCTTCAACCGGACGCTGACGCTCAAGGACACCTGGGCGAAGGTGCAGGCCCGGGGGTAACGCCACAAGTCAGTGGAGAGGCGCCTCCGCGGACACACCGGCGCGATGGGGATAGCCGGCCGACCCGCCTGCTGTACGCTCACGCCTTCATGTCGCCGGGAGACACAGGTGGTCTGCTCGAACTGCGGGACCGAGAACCGGACAGGGCGCAAGTTCTGCTCGGAGTGCGCCACGCCGCTCGCGCCGCCGTGCCCGGCCTGCGGTGCCCCGAACCAGCCCGGCGACAAGTTCTGCGGTGACTGCGCCGCGCCCCTTGCCGGGGCAGGCGCCGCAGCGATGTCGACGGCCCGGCCCTCCGCTCCCCCGGTCGCCGAGCGCCGCGTCGTGTCGGTGCTGTTCGCAGATCTCGTGGGCTTCACGACGCTGGCGGAGGGCCGCGACCCCGAGGAGACCCGGGATCTCCTCTCGCGCTACTTCGACCTCGCGACGGAGGTCGTCAACCGCTACGGCGGGACGATCGAGAAGTTCATCGGGGACGCCGTCATGGCGGTCTGGGGTGCGCCCACGGCCCACGAGGACGACGCGGAGCGGGCGGTCCGTGCCGGCCTCGAGCTCGTCGACGTCGTGCGCACGATCGACCCGGGCATCCAGGCCCGGGCGGGGGTCCTGACCGGGGAGGCCGCGGTCACGCTCGGCGCCACGAACCAGGGGATGGTCGCGGGCGATCTCGTGAACACCGCGAGCCGGCTCCAGTCGGCGGCCGTCCCTGGGGCGGTCCTCGTCGGCGAGGCCACCCAGCGTGCGGCCAGCAGGGCGATCACCTTCGAGCCCGCCGGCGAGCAGGTCGTCAAGGGCAAGGAGGCTCCCGTCCGCGCATGGCGCGCCCTCCGGGTCGTCGCCGAGCGTGGGGGGCGCGGCCGGTCCGAGACCCTCGAGGCCCCCTTCGTCGGCCGTGACGACGAGCTCCGATTGCTCAAGGACCTGTTCCATGCCACCGGCCGGGAGAAGCGGGCCCGGCTCGTGTCGATCATCGGACCGGCCGGCATCGGCAAGACGCGCCTCGCGTGGGAGTTCACAAAGTACCTCGACGGGCTCGTCGAGGCGGTCTGGTGGCACGACGGCCGCAGCCCCGCCTACGGGGATGGGATCAGCTTCTGGGCCCTGGGCGAGATGGTCCGCCGGCGCTGCGGCCTGCTCGAGACCGACGACGAGACGACGACCCGGGCGAAGGTCGCCGCGACCCTGGCCGAGCACGTGCCGGATCCCGATGACCGCCGCTGGATCGAGCCCGCCCTGCTCGCGCTCCTCGGTGTCGGGCGCACGGCCATGGGCTCGGACAAGCTGTTCGGGGCCTGGCGGACCTTCTTCGAGAGGCTCGCGACGACGGCCCCGGTCGTGATGGTGTTCGAGGACCAGCACTTCGCCGATGACGGCCTGCTCGACTTCGTCGACCACCTGCTCGAATGGAGCCGGACCTACCCGATCTACGTCGTGACGCTGTCGCGACCCGAGCTCCTGGAGCGTCGACCGGCCTGGGGCGCGGGCAAGCGGAACTTCACCTCGCTCTACCTCGAGCCCCTGACCGAGGCGGCGATGCGTGAGCTCCTCGCCGGGCTGGTCCCCGGCCTCCCCGACGCGGCCACGCGGTCGATCGTGGCGCGCGCCGACGGGATGCCCCTCTATGCCGTCGAGACGGTCCGGATGCTGCTGGCCGAGGGTCGCCTCGCCCTGGACGGCGGTGCCTATCGTCCCGTCGGCGACCTGACCGACGTGGCCGTCCCGGAGACGCTCACGGCGCTCATCGCGTCCCGGCTGGACAGCCTCGGGTCCGAGGACCGGGCCCTCGTCGCCGATGCGGCCGTCCTCGGGCAGAGCTTCACGATCGCGGGACTGGCCGCCACGTCGGGGATCGCCGCGCCGGAGCTCGAGCCGCGACTCCAGACGCTCGTCAGGCGCGAGATCCTGACCGTCGAGTCGGACCCGCGGAGCCCCGAGCGCGGCCAGTACGTCTTCGTCCAGGCGCTCATCCGCGAGGTCGCCTACAACACCCTCGCCAGGCGTGACCGCAAGGTGCGTCACCTCGCTGCGGCGCGGTTCTTCGAGGTGCTCGGATCCGACGAGTTGGCAGGCGCTCTCGCCGGCCATTACCTGGCCGCCTATCGAAATGCGTCCGAGGGCGTCGAGTCCGAGGCCATGGCGGCCCAGGCAAGGATCGCACTGCGAGCCGCCGGCGAGCGAGCCGTCATGCTCGCGTCGCACGACCAGGCGCTGACCTTCTTCGAGCAGGCGATCGACGTCGCGACCGATGACCGCGACCGGGCTGACCTCCGCGAACGGGCCGGAGCGTCGGCATACCAGGCGGGACGATACGAGGATGCCGAGCGCAACCTCCGTGCGGCGCTGGATGCACATCGTGCGGGCGCCGACGCGGCCGGAGTCGTCCGGGCGACGACGCTGCTGGGACGAGCGATGACGAACGCCGGCCGTCCAGGTGACGCGGCCGCCCTGCTCGATGCGGGGCGACCGGGCTCCGGGTCCGAGCCCGATGCCGCGCTCGCCTGGCTCGATTCCGAGCTCGCCCGCGCCCTGTTCCTGGACGAGCAGCCCGAACGGGCGATCGACGTCGCCGATCGGGCCCTGCGGGTCGCCGAGAACCTGGGGCTGATCCCGATCGTCGCGGATACGCTCGTGACGAAGGGGACGGTCCTGACCGAGGTCGGCCGCTGGCACGAGGGCCTCAGCCTGATCGAGGGCGGCCGACAGCTCGCGGAGGCGAACGGGCTGGTGTGGACGGAGGTCCGGGCGCACACGAATGCTTCGTCCGGGCTCGTCGCCCGTGATCCGGCACGGGCGGTCGACATCGCCGGGCGGGGGATCGCAACGGCCCGGCGCATGGGCCTGCGCACCGCCTTCAGCTCCCTGTTCGTCAACTTCGGCTCGGCCGCGCGCCGGACCGGGGACTGGGATCGGGCGATCCATGAGCTGGACACGATCGATCGGGACCAGCTGGAGCCGGCGGACCGGGCGGGGGTCTCGGCCCCGGTGATGATGCTGAAGGCGGCGCGCGGGGAGGACGTCACCGCGGAGCTGGCCAGGATCGAGGCGGACCTGGCGACCATCCCGGACCAGCAGGCGGCCGCGGTCTCGGCCATGGCGCGTGCGTTCGTCCTGTCGGTGTCCGGGCACCATCGCGAGGCCGCCGACGAGTGCTTCGCGGCCGCCAGGTCGAGCGGGGTCCTGATCCACTGGGCGCTGCCCCTCGCCGGACGCTATGCCGTCCTCGACCGGGACCCGGCGCGGGCCCTCGATGCCGCCCGGGAGTTGGAGGCGCTGGGCAGCTCGGGTTCCGCCCTCGCGGTCGATGTCGAGACGATCCGGGCGGGTAGCGCCGCCCTGGAAGGCTCCAAGCCCGAAGCAGTCGAGCGCTACGGCCGGGCGATGACCGGGTGGCGCGACCTGGGTCTCGCCTGGGAAGAGGCACTCTGCGCCATCGACATGGCGACCCTCCTGGACCCGGGCGATCCGGAGGTGCGCGCCGCCGCCGTCGCGGCCCGGGAGACGCTCGTGCGGCTCGATGCGACGCCCTTCATCGCCCGGCTCGATGCGGCGCTCGCCCGTTCGGCGGACCCCGGGACGCTCGCTGCGGGCATCCGCGAGTGAGCGCCGGTCCGCGCCGGCCACTCCCGCGGGCCACTCCCACCTGCTACTCCCCCGCGGCGAACCCCGTCCGCGCATAGGCCGGGGCCGGGTAGTCGTAGAATCCCGCGCCGCTCTTCCGTCCGAGGCGGCCGCGATCGATGTAGCCGCGCAGCAGGTCGGCGTTCCGGCGCAGCTGGTCGTCGCCCAGGGTGCGCGCCCAGAAGTCGGTGATGTGCCAGACCGTGTCGAGGCCCACGTCGTCCAGCATCCCGAACGGCCCCACCGGCATCTTGAAGATGCCCATCCACGCCCGGTCCACGTCCTCGACCGTCGCGACGCCGTTGGCGACGAGCGTCATCGACTCCCGGTTCACCGCGCTGTAGATCGCGTTGAAGACGTAGCCGTGGCTCTCCCTCGCGAGCCGGATGGGGACCTGTCCGATGCGCCGGGCAAACGCCACGAGCGTCTCCGTCACCTCCGGATCGGTCCCCTCGTGCGGCATGACGTCCACAACGTTCGAGCGCCAGACCGGCAGGTGGAAGTGGAGCGCGGCCACACGATCCGGCCGCCCGGTCGAGGCGGCGAACATCGACGGCAGCAGGGTCGAGGTGTTGGTCGCAAAGATGGTCCGGTGCGGACAGACCGGGTGGAGCTCCGCGAACACGCGGCCCTTGAGCACCGGGTCCTCGGGCACGCACTCGATGACGAGGTCGGCCTGGGCGGCGCCTTCGGCGGCGGTTGCCACCGGCGTCATCCGCGCGAGCGTGCCCTCCAGGCCGGCGGCATCGAGGAAGCCGGCCGCGACGATCTCCTGCCCGTAGGCGCGGGCCCGGTCCTGCAGCGAGGCGAGGACGGCCGGGTCCGCGTCCGCGAGCGAGACCTCGCACGCGAACAGGGCGCACTGGAGCCCGATCTCCATGCCCATGGTGCCGCTGCCCACGATCAACACGCGGCGGATGTTCCCGATCTCCACCATGTCGCTCCCCTGACGGCCGGTCGCCCGGCATCGTATCCGACGGCTAGGCGCGCACCACCCGACGACCGTTCTCGTGGGTGACGCCGAAGCACCGGCCGTTCTTCTCGAACACCAGCGCGATGTGGTACCCGGTCGCGCGCCACTGGAGCAGCGTTCGGCCGTCCGGGAGCGTCGTCTCCGTGGCCGGCTGGCCGACCGCCTTGACGATCTCCTTGCGCGTCATGCCCTTGAGCGTGCCCAGCGCGACAAACTGCTTGCGCAGGGCCCGCCCCGGCGCCCTGAAGACGTACGGGACCATCACCGCCGTCATCCCCGCCACCACGAGGGCGATGAGGGCGATCTCGCTGCCGTCCACGCGTCCGTCTCCTCGGTTCGAGCTGGTCAGTGCAGCTCGCCGACCAGGTCCGCGATCGAGTCGACGATCCGGGAAGGCCGGTAGGGATAGCGGTCGACGTCCTCCGCGGCGGTCGACCCGGTGAGCACCAGCACCGTGTGCATCCCGGCCTCAAGGCCGGACTTGATGTCCGTGTCCATCCGGTCCCCGATGATCGCCGCCGTCTCGGAGTGGGCGTCGAGCGCGTTGAGGGCGCTGCGGACCATCAGAGGGTTCGGCTTGCCGACGAAGTAGGGCTCCACGCCGGTCGCGTGGCTGATGAGGGCGGCGACCGCACCGGTGGCGGGCACCGGACCTTCCGGTGTCGGACCGCTGGGATCCGGGTTGGTGGCGATGAAGCGGGCGCCGTCGATCACGAGCCGGATGGCACGCGTCACCCGCTCGAAGCTGTAGGTGCGGGTCTCGCCGAGGACGACGTAGTCGGGGTCACGCTCGGTCAGCGTGTAGCCGGCGTCGTGGAGGGCGGTGGTCAGGCCGGCTTCACCGATGACGAACGCGGAGCCACCCGGCCGCTGCTTGCGCAGGAACCGGGCGGTCGCCAGGGCGGAGGTCCAGATGCACGTCTCGGGGACATCGAGGCCGCTGCCCCGCAGGCGCGCGGCGAGGTCACGCGGCGTGTAGATGGAGTTGTTGGTCATGACCATGTACCGGGTGCCCAACTCCGCGAGGCGCGCCAGGAACTCGCCTGCGCCCGGGATGGCGGTCTCCTCGTGGACCAGCACGCCGTCCATGTCGATCAGCCAGGATCGGATGTCGGGCGGGGTCATGGGTCCTCCAGGAACGGGCCTACGGTGTTCGTCCTAGGTTACCGGTCGCTGAGCGCCCCGGCGGTCGGCAGGAACGGAAGTCGGATGGCACTCCCCGCCCAAGGTACGGGCTGCCACCGGGACGGCTTGGGGGGTGCACACGGGCACCACGAGCGGCTACCGTACCGACAGACGGCAAGAGCCGTCCCAGCCAGGAGGCTGGCCGACAAAGGCAAACCCGGGGTGACCCGGGGACGCAAAGCCACGGGACTCGCGAAAGCGAGTTAGCCGGGCTGCCGAAGTCAGGAGGTTGGTGTGCTTCGCGGCCACCGGCGCCTCGACGCGCTCATGCGCGTCTGTGCCGTCGCGGCGATCGCCATCGCAGGCATCGCGTCGGCACGTCCCATCTAGCTCGGCGCAGGCACCGGCCTGCGCCCCCCACCGACGCCCCGTCTCCGCGCCGCGCGCCATCGAGGCCCACCACGGCACCGGACGGGGCGTCGGCTCGTCCCGGGGACTGCCCGGCGGGCTCGCTCACGTTGCCAGGGGTGCGGCATCGGGACAGTCGCCGCGGTATTCGCACCAGCGGCACGCCGTGCCCGGGTGCGGCTCGAACTCGCGCCGTCGGATTGCCCCGACCTCAGTGACGAGGCGCGCTCCGAAGGCATCGAGCTGCTCGGCCGACCGGGTGGTCCAGACCATGAGCCCGGTCTCGGCGAAGTGGAGCCCCAGGCGCTCCGCGGCCGGCAGCACCTCGCCGCTGGCCGGGTCGCGGAGGCCGCCGCGGGCACACGCGAACGCGTAGGCGGTGAGCTGGCGGTCCCGGTCCACCTCGTCCTGCGACCGCGGCTTCCCGGTCTTGTGGTCGACGACCTCGATGGCGCCGTCCGGGCGGCGGTCGATGCGGTCGATGTAGCCGACGAAGCGCACGAGCTCGGCGTCGCCGGCAACCGGGACGTCGATCCCGAAGCCGAGCTCCACCCCGACCGGCTCCGCGTCCGACATGAGGGCCCGCTCGAGGTAGGCCAGAAGGACCGGCACGCTGCGGGCCTGGTACCGGGCGCTCTCCTCCGGCTCGCACCCGGCCCCATCGACCGCCTCGCCGAAGGCCTGGGCGAGGACGTCGTACCCGGGTGCCGGCGTGCCGTCGTGGCGGGCCCGGATCCGGGCCCGGTCGAACGCCTCGAAGGCGCGGTGGACGACGGACCCGAAGGTGAACCACCAGCGCGGCACCTCGCCCGGCAGGCGCTCGACGTAGCGGAAGGCGTACCGGCGCGGACATGCGGCGTAGGTGGAGAGCGACGAGTGGCTCTCGCGGGTCGGGAGCGGCAGGGTGGATCGGTCGGCCGTTGCGATCGGGGCGGAGGTTTCGTTCACGGGACGATCGTCGCCCGGGGTCGTGTCAGCTCTGCTGTCACAGGGGCGGGCTCCGCGATTCGCGCCGTCGGGGCATCATGTCCGCATGGTCATGGGTCGCATGCTCCTGATCGCATTCGTCTCGCTGGGGGTCGCCGCGTGCGGGGCCGGCGGGCCGACACCCTTGCCGGTGTCGCCCGGGGGGTCACCCTCGCCGGTGTCGCCAGGAGCGTCACCCTCGTCGCCCGAGCCGTCACATGCGGGTCCCGACCCGGCCGCGATCGGCCTCGCCTTCATCCAGGCCCTCGCCCGGGGCGACACGGCCGCCGCGGAGGCGATGGAGGACGACACGATGCGCGCCGCCGCGCCAGCGTCCTCACTCGGCACGCTCTGGGGGCAGATCGTCGGCCAGTTCGGTGCATTCGCCGGCTTCGGCGACGTCGCGACCCAGGCGAAAGCGCCGTTCACCATCGCCACCGTCCCCGTGGCCTTCGTGAATGCGACCGTCCCGCTGCTCGTCACCGTGGACGCGGCGGGCCGGGTCTCGGGCCTCCACCTGGGCACGCCGGTTCCCGCCGGCTCGCCGGGGCCATCCGGATCGTCCTCGGTGCCGGCCTCCCCATCCGCCTCGCCGTCTCCCGCCGCGTACGTCAACCCCGTTGCCTTCACCGAGACCGAGGTGACCGTCGGCTCGGCACCCTGGGCCCTCCCCGGCACGCTCTCGATGCCGAAGGGCGCCGGCCCGTTCCCGGCCGTCGTACTGGTGGCGGGCTCGGGCCCCCAGGATCGCGACGAGACCATCGGGCCGAACGCCCCGCTCCGCGACCTCGCGTGGGGCCTGGCATCCTCGGGGATCGCCGTCCTCCGCTACGACAAGCGGACGAAGGTCCACGCCGCCGACATGGCCGCCGACGTCGCGAACGTCACCGTGCGCCAGGAGACGACCGACGACGCCGCCGCGGCGATCGACCTCCTGCGGCAGACGAACGGCGTGGACCCGGCGCGGGTCTTCCTCGCGGGGCACAGCCTCGGCGGCTACCTCGCGCCTCGGATCGCCGCCGGGGTCCCGGGCCACCTGGCCGGAATCGCGATGCTGGAGGCCAACAGCAGCCCCCTGCCTCGGCTGATCGTGGACCAGCTCGAGTACCTCGCCTCCCCCGAGGGTGGCGCGGATCCGCAGGCGAAGGCGATGCTCGAGACGGTGCGCACCCAGGCCGCCCTCGCCGAGTCCGCGGCCCTCTCGCCGTCGACGCCGACTTCGCAGCTCCCGCTCGGGGTACCGGCCGCCTACTGGCTGGACCTGCGCGGCTATGACCCCGCCGCCGTGGCCCGGGGCCTGGCGATCCCGATCTTCATCTCGCAGGGCGGGCGCGACTACCAGGTGCCCCCGACCGAGCTCGCCGCCTGGCGGACCGCGCTCGCGGGCCGCGACAATGTCACGATCCGGGAGTACCCGGCGCTCGACCACCTGCTCCTCGCCGGCAGCGGCCCCAGCCGTCCCGCGGAATACTCGGTGCCCGGGCACGTAGCGCCGGAGCTCGTCGCGGACCTGGCCGCGTGGATCCAGGGGCACCGCTAGACCGATCGCCGGCGTCGTCCGCGGCGTCCCGCCTGTCCGGACCCGCCGATCGCCTTTGGCTCGAGATCGGCGCGGAGGCGTACCCTAGGAGCGATACGTACTGGAGGCCACGACGTGGTCACGGAGGTCGAGCGCAGGAACTGGCAGGAGCGCGAGTACGTCGGCCTCCCCGCGAACCAGGGGACCCTCCTGTCGGCGGCTGCGCAGACCAGGCTCTCGTGGGCGCGCCGGATCGCGAAGAACGATGATCTGCCGGCGCCCTTCCAGGCCGCCGTGCGGACGGTCCTCGGTGACGCGGCCCTCCCGTACGCGGTCCTGACGCCGGCGTTCCCGGGTACCCTTCGCCGCTGCAACGAGCACCTCGTCTTCAGTCGCGACGACCGGATCCACGTCTTCGAGCGGACGGATGCTGGGGTCTCCACCACGACGTACCCGGTCGCGGACCTGCAGGCCGTCGAGTTCGGCGAGATCCTCCTGGACGACTGGATCTCGTTCCGCGGCACGATCGCGGGCGGAACGGTGGCCTCGTCCACGCTCCGGTTCAACACCGTCACCTGGGACCTCCTGGCGCCGTTCGAATCCCTGGTGCGGCCCCTGCCCGACCCTGCCGCCTCCCTCGCCGACCCCGCGGAGCGGGCCGCCCGGATCGCCTCGCTGCGCCAGCGGGACTTCAAGTACTGCGAGATCGTGCGCTCGGTGACCCGGGCGGGCGACCGGATCGTGGACCTTGCCTTCCAGCCGCTGATCACGGCCCCGGTGATCGGCCTGGCAGGCCGGACGTTCGGGCGGACGATCGCCCTCGCACACCTGGTGCTGCTGACCACCACGGAGCTGATCCTGATCGCGGACAGCCCATACGCGCCCGAGTCTCGGGGCCACAAGCGACACGGCGCTGTCCGGACCCACGTCAACCTCCGCCACGTCGAGACGGCCCGGCTCAGCCCGCGTTCCGATGGTCGTCTCACCCTCGTGTTCGGCCTGCCGGCCGACCTCCGGCTGGAGGCCGTGTTCGAGCCAGACGCACGCGGTGACGTCGACCGCTTCCTCGGCAACGTCCTCGCCACGGCTCCGGGTGTGGTTGCCGCCTGAACCTCAGCTCGGGACCGGCGACGCCAGGACAGACCCGGGAACGGGCGTGGGGACCTGCGGCGGGCGTCCGGGGGCCAGGAGCCGCTCCAGGCGCGCGACGATCGGGGCCGCCTCGAGCTCCGTGAAGATCTCCAGGGCCTCCACGGCGGCTGCCCGGACCGCGGCCTCGCCGGGCCCGATGAGCGCCGCCATGTCCAGCCCGGTCAGAGCGATATCTCCGCGCAGGCCGAGGTCCCGGTACATTCCGAGCGCCGACCGGTAGCCGGCGAGCGCCTCGTCGACCCGTCCCTCGGCCGCCGCGATCCCCGCCCGGAGCGAGGCCAGGTCGGCGTCGGTGGCGCCGCCGAGGGGTGGCTCGAGCGACGCGGCCACGGCGCGGGCCAGGTCGAGGTCCCCGTGGTAGAGCGCCATGCGGCCGACGGTGGAACGGGTGTCCGCGGTCGCGAACCCGGTGTGCTCCAGGACGCGGCGACCGTGGGCGACGGCGGACGCGAAGTCCTCCCGCACGAAGGCGACGTCCATGGCCCAGCCGAGCCCGTTGACCAGCGCCTGGGGATCGCCGGCCGCCTCGGCGTCGAGGATGACCTCCTGGGACCGGTCCCCGATGTCGAAGCCCAGCCACGGGTCTAACCACTGGGCCGAGACCTCCATCCAGGTCCGCGTGGCCGAGTCCCTGATCTCCTCCGCGAGCTCTTTCGCGGCGCTCCGGAACCACGCCCACTCGCCGGTCCGGATCGCCGCGCTGGCGTTCGACACGTGGTACGGGGCAAAGCCGTCGAGCTGGCCAAGGCGGCGTGCCATCGCCATCCCGTCGCGCGTCCAGGCCAGGGACGCCCTGGGATCGATGTCGCTGGTCATGGCGGCCAGGTTCACCCCCGCCCGCAGGGCGGCGATGTGCTGTCCGTGGGCGCGGGCATCGAGGTACGCCCCGTTGAGCAGTGCGATCCCCTCGCGGTACCGGCCGAGGTTGACGGTCGAGACGCCCTTCGTGATCAGGGCCATCAGGATGACGTCGTCCACGCGGAGCGGCTCCGCGAGGCGAAGGGCGCGGTCGCACCACTCCACGGCGTTCGCGTTGCGCTCGGAGCGGAACGCGGTGCGCCCCATGACCTCGGAGAACCACGCGACACCCAGCGCCGCCGCAGGGTCGTCGGCCAGGGCCTCCGCCTCCGCGACCCACGGCTCCATCGTCTCCTGGGCGCGGGCGATCTGGCCGATCTGCAGGTACAGCGAGCCGAGCAGGGCGGTTGCATGGAGCGCC
>Ga0302291_10000351_pt1 | contig 13319 bp, 9 predicted proteins | sample III_Fen_N1_4_FD_194548 | JGI IMG/M metagenome (GOLD analysis project Ga0302291, IMG submission 194548) | Peat permafrost microbial communities from Stordalen Mire near Abisko, Sweden - III_Fen_N1_4 | ecosystem: Environmental > Terrestrial > Soil > Wetlands > Permafrost | place: Sweden: Abisko... | reverse complement strand
AGGACCGCCAGCGCAGCAACGTGTCGCACCTGATCTGGTCGGTGGCCGAGACCGTGGCCATCCTCTCGACCTTCTTCGAGCTGCAACCCGGCGACCTGATCTTCACCGGCACGCCCGAAGGCGTCGGCGCGGTCAAGGCCGGCGAGCTGATGGTCACCGGCATCGACCGCCTCGGCGAGCTGTCGGTGCGCGTGGTCTGAGCAGCGCGCGCCAGGCAGCTGCACAGCTTCTTCAACAACTCCACGTCCTGGCGCGTGCATCGCGCGCGCGCTCCCCCAAGCCGCGCCTGATTCCGGCCGATGGCTGAAAGAGACCCCATGACCACCAACGGGCCGGTCAACCGCCCGCGTCAGACGAAGCGCATCGCCACGCTGCCCAGCTCCTGGAAGCGCGCGATCACGCTGTCGCCCGGCTTCACCGCGACCGCCTCGGTAATCCCCCCGCTCATCACGAAGCTGCCCGCCGGCAGCGTTTCGCCCAGCTCGTGAAGGATGTTCACCAGCATCGCGACCGCCTCCGCCGGATGGCCGAGCACCGCGCCCGACGCGCCCACCGCGACCTGCTCGCCGTTCTTCTCCAGCACCACGCCGAGCGTGCGCAGATCGAGCTCGGCCGCGATGCGCGCCCGCCCGCCGGCGACAAACCGCGCGCTCGATCCGTTGTCGGCGACCACGCTCGGCAGGTCGAACCTGAAGCCCGAGAAGCGCGAATCGATGATCTCGACCGCCGGCAGCACGAAGTCGGTCGCCTCCAGCACGTCGGCGCCGGTGCAGCCCGGCCCGCGCAGCTCGGCCTTGGTCACGAAGGCCACCTCGCATTCCACGCGCGGATGCACGAGGTCGGCGGTGCTGATCTCCGAGCCTTCGCTGCGGAACATGTCGAACATGAGGAAGCCGATGCTCGGCACATCGACGCCCATCTGCTTCATCTTGGCGCGCGAGGTGAGACCGGCCTTCCAGCCCACCTGCCGCACGCCGCGCGCGAGCCAGCGCTGGCGCAGCGCGAGCTGCACCGCATAGCCGTCGCCGATGGTCATGCCCGGGTATTCGTCGGTGAGCTTGGGGATCGCATGCGCGCGCAGTTGCGCGCCTTCGATGCGCTCGCACAGCCGCACGACGGCGTCGTGATCGAGGGTGAGTTCCATGCTCATGCGGCGCTCCTGCCGGTGAAGGAAATGCGGCAGCTGCCGAGGCCGCCGATGGTGCAGGCGAGCCGGTCGCCATCGACCACCGGCACCAGTACCGACTGCGATCCGGAAAGAATCACCTCGCCGGCGCGGAACGGAATGCCGAGCGCGCCGAGCGTGTTGGCGAGCCACGCAACGGCGGTCGCCGGCGCGCGCTGCACGGCGGTGCCGGCGCTGGTCGAGACCAGCTCGCCGTTCTTCTCCAGCAGCATGCCGGCCAGCGTAAGGTCGATGCGGCGCGGATCGCCCTTGGCGCGGCCGAGCACGTAGACGCCGCAGGAGGCGTTGTCGGCGACCGTATCCTGGATCCTGATGTTCCAGCCGGTGATGCGCGAATCGACGATCTCGAAGCAGGGCGTCACGTAGTCGGTCGCGCGGATCACGTCCATCGGCGTGATGCCGGGGCCGGTGAGGTCGTGCTTGAGCACGAACGCGAGTTCGGCTTCGGCCTTGGGCTGGATCAGGTCGCCGAGGTCGATGGCTTCCTCCTCGCTGCGGACCATGCCCGAGGTGAGGATGCCGAAGTCGGGCTGGAACACGCCGAGCAGGTCCTGCACCGGCTTGCTGGTCACGCCGATCTTCTTGCCGACGATGGTCTCGCCGGCCGCAAGGCGCCGCTCGACCATGCGCAGCTGGATGCGGTAGGCGTCGTCAAGCGTGATGTCAGGCTCGCGCAGGCGCAGCGGCTCGACGGTGCGGCGTTCGACGAAGGCGCGATAAAGCTCGTCGCCATGGCGGTGGTGGGTGGTGGTGTCCATGGCGCTCAGAGCTTGATGCAGACGTTGCGCGTCTCGGTATAGAACTCCAGCGAATGCACGCCGCCCTCGCGGCCGATGCCGGATTGCTTGCTGCCGCCGAAGGCCGTGCGCAGGTCGCGCAGGAACCAGCTGTTGACCCAGGTGATGCCGACTTCCACCTTCGCCGCGACGCGATGCGCGCGCGCCAGATTCGTGGTCCAGATGGTGGTCGAGAGGCCGTAGTCGTTGTCGTTGGCCAGCGCGATCACTTCGGCCTCGCTGTCGAAGGGGCGGAGGTGGCAGCAGGGGCCGAAAATTTCCTCGCGCACGACGGCGGCGGTCTCGGGCAGGCCGGTCCAGAGGGTCGGCTGCACCCAGGCGCCATCGGCCAGCTCACCGGGCATGTCGGGCACGCCGCCGCCGGTCACGACCGTGGCGCCCTCCTCCACCGCCTTGGCGTAGTAGCCGAGCACCTTGGCGCGATGTTCCTGGCTGATGAGCGGGCCGTAGTTGCTCGCGTGGTCGTCGGGGCGGCCGAACTTCACCGCCTCGGCGCGGGCCTTCAGCGCCTGCACGAAGCGCTCGAAGATTGGCCGCTCGACGTAGACGCGCTCGGTGCCGAGGCAGACCTGGCCGCTGTTGAGGAAGGCCGAGCGGAAGATGCCGTCGACCGCCGCGTCGAAGTCGGCATCGGCGAACACGATGCCGGCGTTCTTGCCGCCCAGCTCGAAGCTCACGTCGCGCATGCCCTCGGCGGCGGCTTTCATGATGGCCGTGCCGGTGCGCGTCTCACCGGTGAAGGTGATCGCATCGACCTCGCGGTGATGGGTCAAAAATTCGCCGGCCGAGTCGGGCCCGAAGCCGTGCACCACGTTGTAGACGCCGCGCGGAATGCCCACGGCGTTCATCACCTCGCCGAGCAGCGCAGCGGTCTGCGGCGATTCTTCCGACGGCTTGACGACCACGGTGTTGCCGCAGGCCAGCGCCGGCGCGACCTTCCACGTCATGAGCAGGAAGGGCGCGTTCCACGGGCTGATGACGCCGATCACGCCCTTGGGCAGGCGCAGGCCGTAGTTGAGCGCGCCGGCGCCGTCGGGCGTCGGCATCTGGAAGGCCTCGGTCGGCACGTTCTTCACGGTGTCGGCAAACACGCGGAAGTTGGCCGCGCCGCGCGGGATGAAGGCGTGGGTCATCACATGCTGCGGCTGGCCGGTGTCGGCCATCTCGGCGGCCACGAAGTCGTCGAAGCGGCGCGTGATCTCGTCGGCCACCTTGTGCAGCAGCGCGCAGCGCTCGTCGGTGGTCAGGCGGCCCCAGGGGCCGGCGAGCGCGGCGCGGGCCGCGCGTACCGCTGCGTCCACCTCGGCGCGCGTGGCTTCGGCCACGGTTGCGATCACCCGGTTGTCGAGCGGCGAGCGCTTGTCGAAAGCGCGCGCGCCCGGATCGGCGCTGAACTCGCCGTTGATGAAGTGCCTGATCTGCCGCATATGCCCTCTCGGCGCTGTGAATCGGTCGTCCCGTGCTGATGCTCGACGGTGACGCCAGACTACAAAGCGCGGGCCGATACCGTCCAATACCTTCCCCGTCCCGTTCCGATACCTACGGCGCATGACGGCGGCTCAGTCGGCAACAGCGTCCTGGCGCGACTGGAGCCGGTAGGCGAGCTGACGCCGCGTGATGCGCAACATGCGCGCCGCCTTCGACAGGTTGCCGCCGGCGCGCTTGACCGCCACGTCGATGAGCCGGCGCTCGTGCGCCTCCAGATCGAAGCCGTCGCCGAGCAGCTGCTCGCAGACCTGCTGGTCGGCGTCGTCGTTGCGCTCGCCGAGATGGCCCTGGCTGTCGAGCGTCACGCCGGCGCTCGACGGATCGCTCAGCCCCGCGAACAGATGGCCGATCTCGATCTCGCCGCCGATCGGCGCCAGCAGCACGCCGCGCTCCAGCACGTTCTCCAGCTCGCGGATGTTGCCGGGCCAGGCGTACTGCTCGAACATCCGACGCGCCCGGTCGGTCAGGCAGCCGACGCGCTTGTCGTAGAGCCGCGCGTACTTCCTGATCAGCGCCTCGACGAACAGCGGCAGGTCGGCGCGGCGTTCGCGCAGCGGCGGGATCGTGATGGGATAGGCCGCGAGCCGGTAGTACAGGTCGGCGCGGAAACGCCCCTCGGCAATCGCGCGCAGCAGATCGACATTGGTCGCCGCGACCAGCCGCACATCGACCTTGCAGGGCTCGGTGCCGCCCAGCCGCTCGATCACGCCGGTCTGCAAGGCGCGCAGCAGCTTCACCTGCGCCGACGGCGACAGATCGCCGACCTCGTCGAGGAAGAGCGTGCCGCCATGCGCGCGCTCGAAGCGCCCGAGCCGCGACTGCTGGGCGCCGGTGTAGGCGCCCTTCTGCACGCCGAACAGCTCGGATTCGATCAGCTCGTTCGGAATCGCCGCGCAGTTCACCGCCACGAACGGCCCGGCCGCGCGCGGACTGTGGTCGTGCACCCAGCGCGCGAAGCGTTCCTTGCCGACGCCGGTCTCGCCGAGCAGCAGCACGGTGATCTGCCCCGGCGCCGCGCGGCTCGCCAGATCGAGCGCGCGCGTGAAGGCCGGCGCGCTGCCGATCATCCCGTCGTCGCAAGGCCGCTTGGCGCGCAGCGATGCCTCCAGCCGCTCGACCTGGGCCTGCAACTGCGCCATCTCGCCCTGAAAGTTGTCGGGCTCGAAATAGGCGAGATAGGCCGGATCGTTCCACTGCTCGGCCAGCTTGCCGACGATGCGGCATTCGGCGCGCCCGCAACCGATGCACTCGGTCTCGCGGAACACGACGAAGCGGTTCATGAAGGCGCTGACATAGCCCGACGCATAGCCGATCTGGATCCAGCACACCGGGTCGGTGCCGACGCCGAAATGCTGCACATGGCCATCGGCCTCGACCGAGTGCTCCCATGCGAACTCGCCTTCGAAACGCCCCTTTGCTATGTCGATGTCGGATCGCAGGATGCGCGTCTTCACCGCGCCTTCGAGCATGTGCATCTCGGGGCCGAGCAGGAAGGCGTCCTTCGGATTGCCGTCGCCGACGATCTTGCGCACCAGCAGCGCGTCCTGCTGGCCCGACGCGAAACCCATGCGTACCAGCAATCCGCGCGCGCGCTCGGTGCCGAGCGATTCGATCAGTTCCTTGCGCAGCGCGCCGAGCGCGCGCGCATGCAGCAGCTGCATCTTGTATTCGCCGAGCCAGATCAATCCCTGTTTCGGCTCGAAGCGCAGGCGCGAGCGAAGGTCGTAACGCTCGCTCAGGTCGACTTGGGTCATGCGGTCTCCTCGCGCGGCGGTGGTCCGCCGTCTGTTCGGTCGCGCCGCCGAAGGCTCCGGTCGGGCGCGGCCGATTCTAGGTGCTGACGTGCGGGCCGGCGGCCGGATACGCCGCCGTCTCCGGCTGGGCGGTCGGTCGCGCCGGCCGGAGCAGGAAGTAGCCGAGCGCGGGCAGCAGCACGAGCGCGCCGAGCATGTTCCAGACGAACATGAACGCGAGCAGCACGCCCATGTCGGCCTGGAACTTGATGGGCGACCAGGCCCAGGTGACGACCGCGATGCCGAGCGTGATGCCGGTCAGCACCACCACCTTGCCGGTGAACAGCAGCGCGCGGTAGTAAGCCTCGGACAGCGTCATGCCGGCGCGCAGGCAGGCGAGCGTCACGCTCAGCACATAGAGCGCGTAGTCGACGCCGATGCCCACGCCAAGCGCGATCACCGGCAGCGTCGCCACCTTCACGCCGATGCCCAGCCCCACCATCAGCGCCTCGCACAGCACCGAGGTCAGCATCAGCGGCAGCACCGCGCAAACCACCGCGCGCCACGACCGGAAGGTGACGAAGGCCAGCAGGCTGACCGCCGCGTAGACGAAGCCGAGCATCTGCACGTTCGCCCGCTTGACCACGATGTTGGTCGCCGCCTCGATGCCCGCATTGCCCGCCGCCGACAGGAAGCGGATGTCGGCGCCGTCGTGCGCGGCGGCGAAGCGCTCGACGGTGGCCACCACGCTGTCGAGCGTGTCGGCCTTGTGGTCCTTGAGGTAGACGTAGACCGTCAGCAGGTTGCAGTTCTGGTTGAACATCTCGCGCGGCGCGCGGGTGATGATCGAGTTGAGCATGTCCTGCGTGCGCGGGATCTCGTACCACTTGAGGCTGCCCTCGTTCATGCCGGTGGCGGCACGCTTGGCCAGGGCCGCGAGCGAGTTGGTCGTGACCACGCCGGGCAGCTGGCGCAGGTCATCCTCCAGCGCGTCGACCTCCTGCAAGGTCGAGTAGTGGGCGCAGAAGAACTCGGGCGTCTTCACCATCACCACATAGGTGTCGCTGCTCGCGCCGTAGTGCTCGACCATGAAGGCGTTGTCGCGGTTGTAGCGCGAGTCGGGGCGCAGTTCGGGCGCGCCCGGGTCGGTGTCGCCGATGCGCAGATGCGTGCTCACGACGAAGCCGGCGATGCCCAGCGCCAGCGCCGCGCCGATCGCCACCGTCGCCCAGCGCCGGCGCGTGAAGTGGTCGAGCAGCGCCCAGAACGGATGCTTGCGCTGCGACTCGGGGCTGTCGCCGTCCACATGGCCGCCCTGCTCGGCGCGCAGGCTGCGCGCGGCGGCTGTCGCGCTCACGCCGGTGTACGACAGCAGGATCGGCAGCAGCACGAGGTTGGTGAAGATGAGGCCGGCGACGCCAAGACTCGCGGTGATGGCCAGATCCTGGATCACGCGGATGTCGATGATCATCAGCACCGCAAAGCCGACCGCATCGGCGAGCAGCGCGGTCAGGCCCGCCAGGAACAGCCGGCGGAAGGTGTAGCGCGCCGCTACCAGCCGGTGCGTGCCGCGCCCCACGTCCTGCATGATCCCGTTCATCTTCTGCGCGCCGTGGCTCATGCCGATGGCGAAGACGAGGAAGGGCACGAGCACCGAGTACGGGTCGAGTGCAAAGCCGAGCGTCGGCAGCAGGCCGAGCAGCCACACCACCGCGACCAGCGAGCAGGCCACGACCAGCGCCGTGCTGCGCACGCAGCGCGTGTACCAGTACAGGACTGCGGTGCAGATGCCGATGGCGAGCGCGAAGAACAGCAGCACCTGGCGCATGCCGTCGATAAGGTCGCCGACCACCTTAGCGAAGCCGGTGATGTGGATGGTCACGCCCTCGGCCTCGTACTTCGCGCGCAGGTCTTCGAGCCGCTGCGACAGCGCGTGGTAATCCACCGGCTGGCCGGTCTCGGCGATCTTGTCCTGCAAGGGCAGCAGCACGATGCTGGAGCGGTAGTCGGGCGCGACCAGCATGCCGATCTCGCCCGAGCGCTCGACGTTCAGGCGCAGCTGGTCGAGGCTGCGCGGCGTGCCGTCGTAGTCGTCGGGGATGACCGGGCCGCCGTCGAGGCCGTCCTCGGTCACGCCGGTCCAGCGCACCGCCGGCGTCCAGAGCGACTTCATGAACGGCCGGTCGACGCCGGGGTAGAGGAAGACCTCGTCGTTGATCTTGCGCACGACATCGAGGTAGCCGGCGTCGAAGATGCTGCCCTGCTTCGCCTCGACCGCGATGCGCACGGTGTTGCCAAGGCCCGCGAGCTGATCCTTGTTCGCGAGGTAGTTGGCGATGTAGGGATGGCGCGTCGGAATCATCTTCTCGAACGCGGCGTTGAGTTCGAGATGGCGCGCCTGCCAGCCGAGCAGCGCCGTGGCCAGCGCGCACAGCAGCAGCACGATCCAGCGGTGGTTGAACAGCGCGCGCTCGGCCAGCGAGCCCGACGCGCGGTCGAAGTCGCGCAGGTCGGCGATGACCGGTTCGGCCGGCTTGTTGGAGGCGTGGCTCATGGCTGGGTCTTTGCAACAGGGGTCATGACATGGCGCGTGAGGCCGCGCGCGCCGGCCAGCACGAGGCGACCGCTGCCCGACTCGACCGCGCCGGTGAAGGTGAAGGGGCGCGCCACCGCCTGCGGCTGGAACGACGCGCCGCCGTCGCTGCTGCCAAGCACGCGGCCGGTTTCATCGACGAGCACGACGCGGCCATCGGCCAGGCGCAGGCCGGCGGTCACGGTGATCGGCTGGCCCAGCTCGACGCGGGTCCAGCTCGCGCCGGCGTCGGTGCTGTGGAACACGTTGCCGCGCAGGCCGTAGACCAGCAGTTCGCCGCCCGGGCCCGGCAGCACGCCGAAGAAGCTGCCGGCGTAGGGCGTGGTCACCGCCTCGAAGTGGTCACCGCCATCGGTCGAGCGGAACAGCGCGCCCTGCTCGCCCGCGATGAGCATGACGTTGCCATCGATGGCCACGTCGTAGAGGTGGCGGCCCTGGGGATTGGGCAGATGGGAGCGGATCGACTGCCAGCTGCGGCCGCCATCAGCGGTGCGCAGCGCGAGGCCGAAGGCGCCGACCGCGATGCCGTGGCTCGCGTCGGCGAAGGCCACGTCGAGCAGCGGCTTGTCGGGGCCCTCGGCCACGAGGCGCTGCGCGTCGGCAATGCGGCGCGGGGCGCCGTCACCGCCGGCTGCCTGCACTGCGGCCAGCTCGATCGCGCCGATCGCGCGGCCGTCGAGCTGCGTGGTCCAGTGCTCGCCGCCGTCATCGCTGCGCAGGATTGCGCCGCCGTGGCCGACGGCCCAGCCGATCTTCTCGGTCGCAAAGCTGACCGCCGTCAGCGCGACGCTCACCGGCACCTGTGCCTGGCGCCAGGTGCTGCCACCGTCGTCCGACAGCAGCACGATGCCGCGCTCGCCGACCGCCACCAGCCGGTGGCCGGCCGGCGCGATGCCGATGAGCACCGCCTGATCGGCATGGACGCCGACCCGCGCGGGCCGGTCGAGCAGATCGTTGCCGGGCGCGGTCGGCGCCAAGGCCGCGACCACCGCCGCGCTGGCCAGCACCAGCGCGAGCGCCAGCACCAGCGCAACCCGGCCGGGCCGCAATGCGAGGAATCGGTTCATGTCGAGATCCCGTGGCCGCATCAGCGCGCGTTGTCGGCCGCGACCGCGTCGCCGGTGTAGAACGACTCGGACTTGCGCGGCACCACGCGGTAGGTCTCCTCGTTGAGGAACTGCACCGCGCTCAGCGTGCCGGCCTGGAGGTTGAACACCGCCGCCGGCTTGACCGAGACGGCCGGCACCGCCGGCACCACGAAGGGCAGCATCTGCGTGGTGCGCCACAGCTTGCCCTCGGCGTCATAGCCGTCGGCCAGCACCAGCACCCAGCTGTCCTCGTCGAAGTAGTAGCGGCGCTTGGGCACGGCGTGGCGCTTGCCCGGCGCCACGGTGGCCTCCACCACCCACACGCGGTGCAGCTCCCAGCGCAGCCGGTCGGGGTTGAGGTGATGGGCGGCGAAGGCCGCGTCCACCTTCGCCGTGACGAGCGCATTGGTGTTGTACGGCACGTAGAGCTCCTTCTTGCCGACCAGCTTCCACTCGTAGCGGTCGGGCGCGCCGAACAGGCCCATCACCTCGTCGAAGTAGTTGGCGCCCGAGGCCACGAAGTCGGGCGTGTCGTAGGCCACCGTCGGCGCGCGGCGCACGCGGCGCTGGCCGACCAGGTATTGCCAGGCCTGGCGCGATTCGGCCGGGTCGATGCTGTCGTGGATGACCAGCGATTCGCCGGCCTTGAACGGCGGCTCGGTGGTGCTGAAGCGTTGCAGGAAGTACTTGCCGCTCCACTTCTCCGGCGAGCCGTCCTTGTAGTAGTAGGGGAAGTTCCAGTTGTTGTCGTTGCGCGTGGCCAGCGCCCGCGAGCCGTCGGCCGACACCACGAGGTTCCTGAAGCCGTGCTCGACCGCCTCGCTCTCGATGCGCAGCATGTAGTTCCAGTAGAGCTCGATGCCCTCCTTCGGTACCGGGAAGGGCACGCCGCCCTGGCAGCCCTCGATCGACAGGCCGCCGGCCTTCGTCTTGCAGCGCGTGGCGTTGGCGAAGGTGTTGGCGATGACGTAATCGGGCGCGGCGGCGGTGCGGTGTGTCGGGTAGACGTCAATGCGGAAGCTGTCGGGGTACTTCTGGAGCAGCGCCTTGCTGCCGTCGCTCAGGCGCTCGGCGTACTGCGCGGCGTTCTTCGCGCTGATCTGCACGACGGGCTTCTCCTCGGCGAACGGCGCCGCCGGCACGTCGCCGACCTTGGCGCCGGAATAGCCCTTGAGGCCGGCGCCGTCCCAGGCCGGGATGCTGCCGTCGGCGTTGCCGGCCTTCTCGGCGCCGAGCGGCGTGAGCGTGGTCTTGAGCTTTGCGGCTTCGTCGGCGGTGACGGCAGCAAGCGCGGGCAGCGCGAAGGCGGCGCAGATCGCAGCCGCCGCAAGCGTGATTCGGGTGTTCATGCGGATGTCTCCTCGGGGCGGGATCAGAAGCTGCGCTGGAGCCACAGGCTCACGGTGTCGCGGTCGCGGTAGTACTGGCGGTAGCTTGCGTAGAGCGAAGTGGCCGGGTCGCCGGTGCTCGGGGCCGCGCCGGCGCGGCCGTAGTAGTGGGTCGCCTGAAGGCCGAAGCGCCAGAGCTTCTGATAGTCGAAGTTGAGGCCGACGCTCACGTCGCCCGAGTGCTCGGGGAAGAGCTGGAACACTGCCGAGCGCCCGGCGATGCCGTAGCCGATGCCGATGGGCACCTGCAGGTCGAGCTGGGGCAGGACCTGGAAGTACTCGGGCTGGAACACGACGCGCGCGCCCCAGTGATCGCGGCTATGGGTGCTGTTGAGCACGCCGGCCGGCTCGACCACGTTGGACGGGTTGTGCGTGACCTTGAGCAGATGGTTCCAGGCCAGCTCGCCGATCAGGCTGGCGCCCTGCCACAGACCGTTGCCCGCGAACACCGAGATCGCCGAGACGTTCGCGTGCAGCGTGTTGCCGAGCGCGTAGGGCGCGTTGTTGCTGTTGTTGGCCGTCGGGTCGAGCGTGACGACCAGGTCGCCGAGCGGGGCCAGCGGCGTGCCCCGGCGCATCGACACCTCGCCCGCCACGTTGGTCTCGCCGATCAGCGTCGAGGCGCTCGCGCCATAGGTCTCGATGCCCTTCTGGTAGTAGAGCGCGTAGCTGCCGCCGGCGAACGCGCCGGGCGTGCTCGCGTCGAGCACCGGCACCGGCGCCTTCTCGTGATAGCGCGCCGCGTACAGGCCGAACTCGGTGTCGCTGCCCGGCAGCTTGAACTTCACGCGCCCGCCAAACTGGCCGGTATTGCTGCCGCGCCGGTCGCCGGTGCGGTTGGCCGCGCCGCCCGTGGGCGTGAGCAGCAGGTCGGCGCCATCGCCCACGAAGTCGGCCGGGCTGTAGTAGCTGCCGGTCGCGGGCAGGCGCAGCGCGCGCCACTGGAACTGGTAGTAGCCGCCGACCGAGACGTTCTCGGTCAGCGCGAAGTTGGCCGATACCTGCCCGACCGGCAGCGCAATCTCCTTGAACTGGGCGTTCGGCTGCGAGAAGGCGCGCACCAGATCGACCGGCCCCTGCGCATAGGCAATGCCGTTCGCGCCGAGGAACAGCGTCTCGCCATAGAGCTGGGTGTGGCGCCCGGCGCGGACGGTCAGCTTGCGGTCGTCGCCGAGGTCGGTGCTGCCGTAGACGAAGGCATCCGACACTTCGGCGTACTTGCCCATCAGCCGCTTGGTGGCGGGCGTGAACACGTTGTTGCGCCCGCCGGTCAGCGCCGAGGCGGTGTTGGGCGTGGCGCCCTCGAAATTGTTGCCGTCGCGCTGGTAGACGCTGTCGTACCAGGCCACGCCCGAGACGCGGCCGCCGAGGCCGTGCCAGGCCACGTCCACTTCCGACAGGAGATCAAGCCGGTTGTTGATGAGCCCGCGGTTGAAGGCCAGATCGCCGGCATCGACGTTCGGGTTGAGCGCCGACACCGCCACCTTCTGGTCGGGCGAGCCGACGCGCCAGCCGGCCGAGTACTTGACGGTGTTGTCCCAGCGCAGCCGAAGCTCGGGATTGCCGGTGTCGATCGTGGCGGCACGCGCGGCGGGCGCGCCGCCGAGCACGACTGCAATCGCAAGTCCGAGGGCGCGCGGGCGTCCCGGCCCCGCGTGGCGGCCTGTTGTCATGTCTGTCTCCTCCTGGGTGCTGCTGTCTCGTGGTCGTCGCGCCGGTTGCGGCGCGCGGCGCTCCGGGCGCGGGCGTCAAGTCAGTTCATGCGCGTCGATCTTCTGAGCACGCGGCGCAAAAACACGACTGGCCTGATTTGTTCTACTGGCCTTCGCAGATGCGTTATCGCGGCACGACCGCTGCGGTCGAGTAATGGACGGCGGTTCGGCCCTTGCGACTCGAACCCAAAGCAGCGAGAAGCGGCGATGGCGGGGTTTGCCCGGATTGGTAGGTCATGACGTCTCCACTTGTTTGGGTCTGCTTGCATCACGGGGAGCAAGTGCCTGGGCAAAGTGTTGATCCATCACGAATCAGCGTGATAGCGGTCTCTCGCTGGTTTTCTCTAGGTGAAAAGTGAAAGGGGCGTTGCCCTCGTTGTGCGGTATGCGTCGACATGTCAACGTGACCGCAGACCGCGCTGTTTCCAGATGACGCTTGGACCTGTTTCAGCACCGTTCAGGAGTAGCGATTTCCTGCTCCAAGGGACTGGCAAATTCGGCGGGCGTCAACCTATCGTTGAAGCGCTCGGCGAACAGGTCGTCGTGGGCATGCAAGGAATGCCCGAGGCAGCGCTCGGCGCGAATTGCCTAAATGGCGGGTCCCGCTGGCAACGCAAGACCTCACAGTTGCAACGCCTCACGGCAAACCCTTTCAGCGCTGCGCAGAACGACGTGAGCCCCGGATGGGCACGGACGATGTGTCGCTTCATGACAGCTCTTGGAAGATGCCTGACGGACCCGAGCGGCGCGCAAAGGAGCGTCCCTTGCCGTCAGCGGTCAGGCCGTTCGGACACCTGCGAACAACCGCGCGTCCGCTTTGCCGACACATTCAATACAGCTCACGATGAGGGAGTGCGTCATAGATTCGCGGATCTGACTCGAGTCCGAGACGGCCTTCAGCATGCCCATCGGTACAACGCGAAATAAGCGGATGCCGTTCTCGCCGCGATTAACCGAGTGCATGAACGACGACTCGCTCGTCGCACGCGCCCGGCGCCGGTCGCAATGCAACATAGCTGCCAATGCGAGCTTTGCTGTGCTGGCTGTTGCGCTCTCGGCCAGACCCCCGCCGTGCTACCTGCATCACATCCGGCTCAAGGCCAGCCGGGCGATGCTCGCGGGCAGCGACATGCCCATTTGGAAAACCGTTCATCTGGTGGGCTATCGCGATGGCAGTTGTTCTCCCGCCTGTTCAAGGCGCGGGTCGGTTGAGTCCGGAGCAACACCGCCCGCGTGGTACTCCGCCCCGGCTGCCGTGAACACGTCCACCCAATTCGTCCGGCACCTGTTCTTCGAGCGCTTCGTGCAGGCGCTGAAGGCAAAGGCCGAGGCGG
>Ga0302291_10000348_pt1 | contig 13374 bp, 9 predicted proteins | sample III_Fen_N1_4_FD_194548 | JGI IMG/M metagenome (GOLD analysis project Ga0302291, IMG submission 194548) | Peat permafrost microbial communities from Stordalen Mire near Abisko, Sweden - III_Fen_N1_4 | ecosystem: Environmental > Terrestrial > Soil > Wetlands > Permafrost | place: Sweden: Abisko... | reverse complement strand
GTATCAGGCCGCCGTGGCCGAAGGCGAAGTAGCGCCCGGCCTGGTTGTCCATTCGGGTCACCGCCTCGGTCTCTCCATGGCGGTCGAGCCAGGTGGTGAGGAAGGCGGTGAGCTCGGCCGGCGTACGCCACTCGTCCGCGGCGTAGACCTCGATCGCCGCCCAGACGTCGTCCAGCTCGGCATGCTCCAAGTGCAGGAATCGGCGCCACAGCGTGCGCTGGCCGACGCGGGTGGTCGCGTCGAGCAGCACCTGGTCGTCGGCGGTGGAGGTGTGGACGGTGCCGCGGATGTTGCTGCCGCGGAGGATCCGCCAGGACTCGTAGGCCTCCGTCACGTCGGCACGGGTGAGCCCCGGCAGCCGCGCGCTCAGCCCGACGTAGGGCGAGCGCGCCGTCTGGGACTGGATCGGGCCGATCCGGTCGGCGGCTGCTACGGCGGCGTCGGGGCCGGCCTCCTCGATCTCGGGGAACTGGCGCGCCAGGCTGAGCCCACGCAGCTCGTCGAGGTCGTACGTCGTCACACGCCCAGGCTAGGGTCGGTCACCGACATGCTGATTCGGGCCGAAACGTCCGGTCGAGTCGACGGGATGACCCGGTGTGGCTACGCCCGGGCGTCCGCTCGGACCGACTCGACGCAATCGTCCCGAGCGCGGGTCCGCAGCCTGCCACCCTCGGGTCATGACCGCTCAGCAAGCGCTCCCCGACCACGCCGTGAGCTCGCTCCGCAAGGCCCGCATGCGACTCACGCTGGTGGCACCGGTCGGTGCCGGCGCACACCGCGCGTTCGCCGAGGATGTGGAGATCAGGACCTCGGGTCCGGTCTGGCACCGTCGGGAGCGCGTAGTCCCTGCCGGGTTCGTCCACGCGGCCGATGTCCGGGATGAGTGGTCTCTCTGTGGCATCCTGCTCGACTCGCTGCACGAGTTCGACCGCAGCCGCCACCCGTTCGAGCGGTTCGACGAGAACCGCCGGTGCCCGGTCTGTCACGCAGCCTCGGACCTCGCCCGCTCCTGACCGGCGCCCGACCCGATCGGCGTCTGCACACCGGACCCTGGCGGGGCGGGCGCGCCGTGTCACGATGACGAGCATGCCGTTCGTCCTTCCCGCCGGCCTCGAGCAGCAGCGCGGCCTCGGCCCCGACTGGGCCCGGTGGCTGGACCGGCTGCCCGCCTCCTTCCTGAGGCTGCTCGACGAGTGGGAGCTCACCCGTGAGGGCGACGAGCTGTGGCACGGCTTCTGCTCGCTGGTGGCGCCGGTCCGCACGGCCGACGACGAGCCCGCCGTGCTCAAGGTCAGCTTCGACGGAGACGACGAGTCCGAGCACGAGGCGCTCGCTCTGCAGCACTGGCACGGCGACGGCGTCGTCCGGCTGCTCCGGGCCGACCCGCGGCGGCGCGCTCTCCTGCTCGAACGGCTGGATCGTCGCGACCTCACCGAGGTGTGGGACGTCGAGGCGTGCGAGATCGTCGCGGGGCTCTACCCGCGGGTCCACCGACCGGCCCTGCCGCAGCTGCGCACCCTCACGTCGTACGTCGAACGCTGGCTGGACTCGCTCGCCCGGCTCCCGAGCGACGCGCCGATCCCGCGGCGGATGGTCGAGCAGGCGCTCTCGCTCGGCCGTGACCTGGTCGTGGACCCGGCGAGCACCGGACGGATCGTGCACGGCGACCTGCACTACGAGAACGTCCTGGCCGCGCCGTCGACGGTCGATGCCGGCCCGTCGACGGTCGAGCGCAGCCGAGACCGCTGGCTCGTGATCGACCCGAAACCGATGTCGGGTGATCCCCACTACGAGCCCGCGCCGATGCTGTGGAACCGCTTCGACGAGTACGCCGGCGACGTGCGCGACGGCGTACGCCGACGGTTCCACACCCTCGTCGACGCGGCGGGTCTCGACGAGGCGCGGGCCCGAGACTGGGCCGTGGTCCGGATGGTGCTGAACGCGAACTGGTCGATCGAGGACGCCGACCGGGCCGGCCGCCCCCTCGACGTGGAGGAACGCGAGTGGATCACGCGCTGCATCGCGATCACGAAGGCTGTGCAGGACTGAGACCTGCTCGGTCGCGACTCGGCCCGGCGTCGGGGTGTCGAGCGCCCTCCTTGGGATACTGGGCAGAACCCCCAAGGAGGAGCCGGTGGTGGCCTTCGACCCCGTGGTGATCGACAAGCGCCCACGGTCCCTCGCCCATATGTTCCTGGAGTGGGTGGAGACGACCCCGGACGCGGACGCCTACTACTACCCCGTCGACGGCGGCTGGCAGGAGTCCACCTGGGAGCAGACGCACCACCTCGTGGAAGGGCTCGCGGCCGGGCTGGTCGCACTCGGGATCCAGCCCGAGGAACGCGTCGCGGTGATGGCGACGACGCGGTACGAGTGGGTACTGGCGTTCCTGGCCGTCCAGTTCTCCGGGGCGGCGGTGACGCTCGTCGACCCGGCCGCGACTGACGCCGAGGTGGCCCACGTCCTCCAGAACTCGGGCACGCGCGTCGTGATCGCGGAGGACTACGAGGCGACCCGCACCCTGTGGCGCATCCGCGCCCGGATCCGCGACGTGACCAAGGTCGTACAGATCGACGGCGACTATCCCGACGCGCGTGTGCTCTCGCTCGAGGGGCTCCTCGCCCTGGGTGCCCAGCTGCTGGAGACCGAGCCGCGCGTCATCGCCCAGCGCCTCTACGCCGTACGCCGGCAGGGACTGGCCGCGATCGTCTACGAGCCGGACGACGACGGCTCGTGGCGGGGCGTCCGCCTGACGCACTCCGCCCTGAGCTACCAGGGCGCGGCGATCGCGGCGCTGGGTCTCGTCGGCGACCCCGACCTCCTCTACCTCTGCCTGCCGCTCGACCGGACCTTCGGCCGGACGCTGCTGGCCGCCCATCTCGCGTGCGGCTTCCCGGTCGCCCTCGAGGGGAGGGCCGACCGGGTCCTCGACTCGCTGGCGCTGGTCCGGCCGACCGTGGTCGGCCTGACCCCAGCCCAGCTCGCAGAGGTGCGCGACCGTGCGGAGAACGACCACCGCCCCCGGCTGCTGCGACGGCGGGCCGAGCGGAGGGTCGTCTCCGGCGTCCGGGAGATCTTCGGAGACCGGCTGCGCTTCGTGGTCACGGCCGGCTCCGGACTGGATGCGGAGCTGATCGAGTTCTTCGCGCTGGCCGGGGTGAGCGTGGTCGAGGCCTACGGTCGACCCGAGACCGGTGGCGCGGCGTGCGTGGCGCGGCCCGACGACCGCCCCGGGACGGCCGGCCGACCGCTGCCCGGCACCGAGATCGCGGTCGCCGAGGACGGCGAGATCCTGGTCGCGGGCCCGGGTGTGATGGAGGGCTACCACCGGCGCCGCGCGGACACCGCTGCCGTCCTCAAGCAGGGCTGGTGGCACTCCGGTGACACCGGGGCTCTCGACGGCGAGGGTCGGCTCCGCGTGCTGGGCCGCCAGCCAGCACGCACCCAGGAATGACCGACCCGGTCCGCGCCGGTTGGCTACCCGTGCGTAACTTCGTGAACTAGATTGGGTCTTGGCCTCGGTCGCCGCGATCCAGCCGTCCCCGCTTCCAGGAGAGACATGTCCGTCACCCCAGACTCCCGCTTCGTCGACGACATGGTCGCCAACGTCGCCCTCCAGTTCCTCGACCGGGTCTCGAGGAGCCCGCGCGGCGAGGCGTTCCGCTACCCCGATGGCGACAGCTGGGTGTCGGTCACCTGGGCCGAGGCCGGGACCGAGGTCTCGCGGCTCGCGGCGGGCCTGCTCTCGCTGGGCCTCCAGCCCGAGCAGCGGGTCGGGATCGCCTCGGGCACCCGCTACGAGTGGATCCTGGCCGACCTGGCCGTGATGTGCGCCGGCGGCGCGACCACGACCGTCTACCCGTCCACGAACGCCGAGGACACGGCGTACATCCTGAGTGACTCGGAGTGCCGCGTCGTGTTCGCCGAGGACGACGAGCAGATCGCCAAGCTCAAGGACAACCGGGCCGAGCTGCCCCACCTGGCGAAGATCGTGACCTTCGACGGCACCATCGACGGAGACTGGGTGATCGGGCTCGACGACCTCGGCGCCCTCGGCGACACCTACCTGTCCGAGCACCCCGGCGTGATCGAGGAGACCGCGCAGACGATCGGCCCGGACCAGCTGGCCACCCTGATCTACACCTCCGGCACCACCGGGCGGCCCAAGGGCGTCCGGTTGCGGCACCGGTCGTGGGTCTACGAGGGTTCGGCGATCCAGGCCAAGGACATCCTCAGCGAGAGCGACCTCGAGTTCCGCTGGCTCCCGATGGCGCACTCGTTCGGCAAGGTCCTGCTCTCCACGCAGCTCGCGATCGGGTATCCCGCCGCGATCGACGGCCGGGTCGACAAGATCGTCGACAACCTCGGCGTGGTGAAGCCGACGTTCATGGGAGCGGCGCCGCGGATCTTCGAGAAGGCCCACGCCCGCATCGTCACCATGCAGGCTGCGGAGGGTGGCGCCAAGGAGGCGATCTTCAAGCAGGCATTCAAGGTCGGGCTGGCCGTCGACAAGGCCAAGCGCGAGGGGCGCAACCCGGGACTGGTCCTCAACGTCCAGCACGCCGTGTTCGACAGGCTCGTCTTCGCCAAGGTGCGCGAGCGGTTCGGCGGACGGGTCCGCTTCTTCATCTCCGGGGCCGCAGCGCTCAACCAGGAGATCGCCGAGTGGTTCCACGCCGCCGGCATCCTGATCCTCGAGGGTTACGGGCTGACCGAGTCGTCGGCCGGCTCGTTCGTCAACCTTCCCGACAACTACCGGATGGGTAGCGTCGGGCTGGTGTTCCCCGGCAGCGAGGTGCGAGTGGGCGACGGCGACGAGATCCAGATCAAGGGTCCCGGGGTCATGGACGGCTATCACAACCTGGAGGGGGAGACCGCGAACACCCTCACCGAGGACGGCTGGCTCCGCACCGGCGACAAGGGACACATCGACGACTTTCTGCGGATCACCGGCCGGATCAAGGAGCTCTTCAAGACCTCCGGCGGCAAGTACATCGCACCGCCCGCGATCGAGTCGAAGTTCAAGGCGATCTGCCCCTACGCCAGCCAGTTCGTGGTGTTCGGGAACGAGCGCAACTTCGTCGTCGCCCTGATCACCCTCGACCCCGACGCGCTGGCGGACTGGGCCAAGGAGAACGACGTGAGCGGTGACTACGCCGAGATCGTCGCCTCCGACGCCTGCGAGAAGATGGTCCAGGGGTACGTCGAGGAGCTCAACCGGCGCCTCAACCGCTGGGAGACCATCAAGAAGTGGAAGCTCCTCGACCACGACCTGTCCGTCGAGTCCGGCGAGCTCACCCCGTCGATGAAGGTCAAGCGCAACGTCGTCGAGGACAACTACGCGCAGCTGATCGACTCCTTCTACTCCTGACCCCTTCTCGCGTCTCTCCGGGTCGTCCGCCTGACAGGAGCCCCTAGTGGCCGCTGAGGCGGACGACCCACTCACCGCTTCGGGTCGTCCGCTCCACAGGAGCCCCTAGCGGCCGCTGAGGCGGACGACCCGGCCGACTCCGACCGCTCGCAGTGCCGCGGCGACGCGGCCTGGCTCGTCGGTGAGCTCGCGCGCCGTGCACCGGAGTACGACGGCTCCCGTGGCCACCAGCTCGCGTTCCCGGACGATGTCGTCCTCCCAGTGGGCCACCTCCATGTGGAAGCCACCGTCGACCTCGAGGATGACCAGCCCGCCGTCCGGCAGGCGCCATTCGGCGTCGGTGAAGCGACGGCGCCCCGAGGCATCCAGCCGCTCGGTCTGCCGGTCCGGAAGCGGCAATCTGTGCTCCCGACACATCCGGTCGACTCGGACCTCGGCCAGCGACTGAGCCCCGTCGGCGATCACGCCGAGCGTGCGTTTGAAGCGCTTCGCACGACGCAGCGGCTGCATCCGCTCGATCTCGGTGAGCAGTCGGTCCGCGCTGGTCAGCCGCTGCTGCACGACGGCTGCCACGAGACCGAGCGCAGTGCGGATGCTCGAGGTGTAGCCGGCGAAGAGCAGCGTCGCCGGCTCGGTGCGCCACGTGGGTGGTGATCCCGCGGCGTTCAGCTGCACCGGCCGTCTCGTCTCGACGAACCGGAAGCCTGCGAGCGGCGCCAGGTTGTGCGATTTCGCGAGGAGCACAGTGATCTCCTCACGGGGCCATCCGGTGAGGCCGCGTCGCTCAAGGGCTGTGAGCCCGCCGATGGCGCTGTCCGGGCCGGCGTGGAGCACCCCCGCCCACATCAGCTGATCGCGCGTGAGCTCACCGGTCGTGGTGGAGACGACCACATCGCTCACGAGCCGCCACCGCTCCGCCGCGATCTGGGAGTCCACATAGTGGTCGCTGTAGCCGGCCGCCAGGAGCTGGCGCCGGGCGACGACGCCTGCCTGTTCCCGTGCCAGCTCGCGCCACGTCGTACTCCGTCGGGAGGGCATGATCCGAGCCTGCTCCGGATTCCCGGCCCGCGTGGTCGGTCATCCACAGCCTTCGGGTCGTCCGCTCCACAGGAGCCCCTAGGGGCCGCTCAGGCGGACGACCCCCCATGGCCGGGGTGGTTGGATGGCGGGGTGCCGTCTTCGCTTCCCCCGGGCGACCCGGCCCCGGCTGACGGGTCGCTGCCCGGGTCCGCCACCGACGAGCTGGGCACCCGGCCGTTCGGGTTCTACGTACACGTGCCGTTCTGCACGGTGCGGTGCGGCTACTGCGACTTCAACACCTACACCGCCGCGGAGCTCGGGGACCAGCCCGGCGCCTCGCGCGCGACGTACGCCGAGGCGGCGATCGCCGAGATCAGGCTGGCGCGGCGTGTGCTCGGCGACCGGGACCTGCCGGTGGACACGGTCTTCTTCGGCGGCGGTACGCCGACCCTGCTCGGCGCCGGCGACCTGGCCGCGGTGCTGGTGGCGGTCGCCGCGGAGTTCGGGCTCGCCCCGGACGCCGAGGTGACGACCGAGGCCAACCCCGACAGTGTGGCCGCCTGGGATCTGGCCGCGCTCCGTGAGGCCGGCTTCACGCGGGTCAGCTTCGGCATGCAGTCGGCCGTCGACTCGGTGCTGGCGACCCTCGACCGCACCCACGACCCCCTGCGGGTGCCGGCCGTCGTGGAGTGGGCCCGCGACGCCGGCTTCGAGCAGGTCAGCCTCGACCTCATCTACGGCACCCCGGGGGAGACCCTCCGGGACTGGGAGGTCTCCGTCGAGGCTGCGCTCGCGTGCGCTCCCGACCACGTGTCGGCGTACTCCCTGATCGTCGAGCCGGGCACCCCGCTGGCCCGCAGGGTCGGGCGCGGCGAGCTGCCGATGCCCGACGAGGACGACCTCGCCGACAAGTACCTCCATGCCGACGAGCAGCTAGGCCGGGCGGGCTTCGAGTGGTACGAGGTGTCCAACTGGGCGCGCGACCGCGCGAGCCGGTGTCGGCACAACGAGCTCTACTGGACCGGCGGCCACTGGTGGGGCGTCGGCCCGGGCGCCCACAGCCACGTCGGCGGCGTGCGCTGGTGGAACGTCAAGCACCCCGTGGCGTACGCCGGTCGGCTGGCCGCCGACGCCAGTCCGGCCGCCGCCCGCGAGACGCTCGACGCCGAGACCCGTCGCGTCGAGCGGGTGCTCCTGGAGCTGAGGCTGCGCGACGGGCTGCCGGTGCTGACCCTCGACCAGCACGGGCGGGCCGAGGTCGCGGGCCTGGTACAGCGTGGCCTGGTCGAGCTGGCCGCCGAGCGGCTGGTCCTGACGCGTGAGGGTCGGCTACTGGCCGACGCGGTCGTACGCGACCTGGTGTCCTGACCGGTCAGCTGCCGGCGGCCCACCCGGCCGGTGCCTGCAGCATCTCGATGGACGGTGACCGGTGCACCACGATCCAGTGCTCCTGGTGCTCCAGCGCGTAGCTCAGGGCGCTGCTGGGTCGCTCGACCGCCACGGTGACGCCGGTCGCCCGCAGCTCGTCGTCCCACCCGGGAGCCAGGGCTTCGATGTCGGTGTTGCGCTGCAGCTCGGCCGTGGTGAACGTGTCGCCGTAGCCGTGCATCAGCAGGTCGAGCTGGGGGTAGCGCCACATCAGGTAGCCGCCCCAGTCCCAGGCGCCGACGACCTTGGTACCGGCCGGCAACGAGCTCAGGGTCGGGTCGACCCACGAGGGCTGCGGGGGAGGGTCGTCCGAGGTGTGCGGCACGGCGACGGCCAGCGCGACCAGGGCGGCGACGGCACCGCCGGCCACGAGGAGGCGTTCGGGGCGCGCGATTCGACGGTCGGGATCGGCGTCGCGGGGCCTGGCCTGCGCTGCTGCGAGCGGGACGATGATCATCGCCGCCACCGGTACGGTCCGCCACGACGACACGGCGAAGCCCGCGACCAGCAGGAGGAGCGCCAGGTCGAACCACGTCGCCATCCGCCGGCGCACCATCAGCGTGATCGTCACCGCCAGGAGCACGGCGAGCACCATGCACGACGGGTAGGTCCAGTCGGGAGGGTTCCACTCGGAGAAGTACTGGGAGCGCGAGCCCACGGCGAGGACCTGGCCGTACAGCGCCGGTCCGACCGGGGTGAGCCCCGCGGCGACGCCCGACAGGGCCGGGACGAGTGCGGCCCGCAGGAGCCCACCTCGCGGCTGTGCGCGGTCGAGCGCGAGCCCGACCACCGCGACCACGCCGATCACGATCCCCAGCGACCACATGCCGTGGGACATCGCCCAGACCCAGGTCATCGGGACCAGCCACCACCGCAGCCGCCCGTCCTCCCGCGTACGCAGCCAGGCAGCCGCCGTGACCGCGACCATCAGGAAGCTGATCATCTGCGGACGCATCGACAGGTTCTCCGACGCGGCGCCCAGGGCCGCGACCGTGAGCAGGAGGGCGACCAGCGGGTCGACCCAGCGCCGTGCGACCAGGTAGAGCGTGCTGAAGAGGGCCACCAGCAGGACGCCGAACAGCCAGGCCACGCCGGCCAGGCCGAAGGTCTGCTCGAGCCAGGCCATCACGATCTCCGGCAGCCATTGGGTGGGCAGCCACGAGGAGGTCGCGAACGAGCTGACCGAGCCCGGGTGCCACAGCGACCAGTGATGCAGGAACTCTGCCCCGAAGCGCAGGTGGAAGTAGGTGTCGGTGTTGTTGAGCGGCAGCGCCGCGACCCGGACGAGCAGTACCAGGAGGGCGCCGTAGAGCGCGACCGTGAGTCCACGCCGTACGACCGAGGGGCGCCGGGCGGGGGTCGCCGACGCAGGAGTCGCGCGGGGCGACTCCTCCGACGACGGCTCCCTCGTCAGCTGCTGGGTCACAACGGTGGCTCCTCCGAGCGGCTAGACGCTGAAGGACCAGGATGCCGTCACCAGGTGGTTCCCGGCGGCGTCGTGGATGGTCCCGGTGACCGTGCCGGTGTAGGCATGACCCTTCTTCAGCTTCGCCTTCGGCGTCAGGGTGGCGACCTTCCCGTTGCTCGAGAGCTTCACCTTCGCGGCCAGCTTCGACTTCTTGAGGTACGGGTGGAGCTGGAAGGACTTCGCGGTCACGCCGGCGACCTTCTCACTGAAGGTCACGGTGAGGCGGGACCCCGGCTTGCCGTACGGCGTCGGCGTCACCTTGGTGACGATCGGCGCCGTGGCGTCGACGGTGAAAGTGCGCCACGCGCTCGTCGCGATCGCGCCACCGCTCGGGTCGAGTGCGGTGACTCGCCAGGTGTACACGCCGTCGCCGATCACGGAGGGTGCGTTGGCGGTCGCGGGCGTGACGGGCTGGTAGACGTTGTTGTTGTTCGCGTCGCGGACCTCGAGGCGGTAGTTCGCCGCGAGCGGCACCGCGTTCCAGGTGAAGTACAGGTTGTTGTTCTTCTGGAGCGTGCCGGTGGCGGGAGAGGTCAACGTCACCGACGAGGCGCTCACGAAGAACCGTCCGTCAGCGGAGTACGGGCGCAGCTGGTTGCCGGCGTCGGTCCAGCGCACCCGCCAGCGGTAGGCGCTGGTCGACGGCGGCAGGTAGTTCTGCCACACGTACGCCGGTTCCTGAGTGTTGGCGGCGATCACCAGGTTGGCCGGGGAGTGCGTCGAGTCGTCGTTCTTGTACACCTCGATCGAGTAGTAGTAGGCGCCGTCCATCGGTGCCCACCGGAACGGCGTGGAACCCGCGACGGTCACCCCGCCCACCGGTGATGGCACCGCACCCGACGGCGAGAGGTCGACGGCCGGCTGGTTGTTGGTGAAGCTGCGTACGGCGCTCCAGTTGACCCTGTTGTTGGACGGGTCGATGACCTGGACCCGCCAGTACAGCTTCCCTTGCGGCAGCGTGAGCGTGCTGGGGGTGTAGAAGGGCTGGTCCACGTTCGTGTCGACGGGGGTGCTGCCGTTGTTGGGGAACGTCGACGACTGCGAGACCTGGATCCGGTACATCTGAGCGGTCTGGTACGACTTGTCGGCGCCGCCGGCGTAGGAGACCGTCTGGTTGGTGTCGTAGTAGTCCGTCCACGAGAAGGTCGGCTCGGTGGTGAGCGTCGCGTTGTCAGCGGGCGCGCCGAGCTGGACCGCCGGGGAGAGCTTCCGGAAGGCGTTCGTCGCCGCCGCGTTGGTGGAGATCGGGTCCGGGTTGCACTGTTGCGGGCCCATGCTCTTGCAGGGGCGCACGTACCAGTAGTACGAGCCCTGGGCGGTGTTGTCCGGCAGGTCGTTCGGCGGGGTCCACATGGTGTTCGTCGTCACGGCGTACGGGTTCACCACGCGGTTCGTCAGCTCGCGGTCGTTCGCGAGGTAGACGATGTAACCCGCCGCGCGCGGCTGGGCGTCCCAGGTGAGCACGGGCGTGCCCGGAACGCCCACGCAGATCTGGGTGTTCGGGTCGGAGTTCGCCAAGGCGTTCGTGCAGCCCGACGAGGGGGACAGGTCGGCGAGACCGTCGAGGGCGATCTTCTGCCCGGACGCGTCAGGCAGGTCCTTGATCGTGAACTGCCCGTAGTCCGCCGGCGAGGTCTCGCCGAGCAGGTGGTTGCTCGCGTCGTAGGCGTCGACGTACCAGAAGTACGTGCCCGGCGAGAGATAGTGGGTGCCGGTATCGGTCGCAGCCGGGTAGGCGTACGCCGCATCACTGATGTGGGAGACCCCGATGTCGTAGAAGCCAGAGCCCTGCACGCCGATCCGGACGCGGTAGTACTTGGCGCCGGACTGGGCCCCCCACGTGAGGTCGGGGAACTCGGCAGTCGCCGGGTCGCCGGCGAGCCCCGTCAGCGGCACCAACGGCGTTCCGAGCGTCGGATCGTTGCCCGAGACGTTGAAGGAGATGCCCGGGTAGAGGGGGGAGATGTTCCCTTGGTAGGGCGTCGACTGGACGGTCCACGTGTAGGGGTTGCCCGCAGGGTCCAGAGCGGTGTCCTCGGGAGTCCAGCTCGTCGAGCTGGTGTCGATCCCGGCGACGATGTGGTTGTCCTTGTCCCTGATCACCACGTGGTAGCTCTGGGTACCGCCGATCGGGTCCCAGGTCAGCGTCGGGACGTCGACCGTGTCGCCGTCGGCCGGCGAGGTCTGGGTGATCTTGCCTCCGCTGTACACGAAGTGGTGGATGTCGGAGAAGATGCCCTCGACGCCGGTGGGGTTGTCCAGGCCCTTCACCCGCCAGTAGGTGGTGGCACCCTGCCCGAGCGGCGCGCAGTTGCCGTTGACCGGGAACGTGGTGAACGTGGTGTAGCACCTGGCGAACGTGCCCGGCGAGAAGTTGGGGTCGCTGCCCACGTCGAGCTGGTACTGGCTGGCCCGGCGGACGGCGGTCCACTGGTAGAACATCGGGTTCCCCACGGTCGGGGCGAACTGGTTCAGCGGGTACTCCAGCGTCGGCTTCTGGGGCCAGTTGCGCTGGAAGGTGAACGGCGCGGCGGCCGTCCACGGCGCCGGGTTGCCGCTGGCGTCGTACGCGCGGACGCGCCAGTAGTACTGGTCGTTGTTGTACGTCGTGCTCGGCTGGAACCGCGTGCCGAAGACGGTCCGGTCGTCGACGATGTTGTTGAAGTCGGGGTCCTTGCCCACCTGGAGCTGGTAGTCCGTGGCGCCCGGCACCGGCTGCCAGTCGATGGACACGTCCTGCATCGGGGCGCCGGTCATGTCCGCGCCCGGCACGGGGTCGTCGAGCTGGCCCACGTCGTACGTCGCGGTGTTGCTCCATGCGGTGTAGAGGCCGTTGCCCTTACTGGCGCGGACGCGCCAGTACCAGGTGCCCGGGGCCTGGGGCGCGCTCACGAAGTACGACGTGCCGCTGGGCGCGTACGTCGTGGGCGAGGTCCAGGATCCCGTGTTGTCCACCTGGAGCTCGTAGCCGGTCGCGCCGGCGACAGCGGACCACGTGAACAGGGGCGGGTTGTCGGGCTGGGTCAGCAGCTCCCCGCCGACCGGCGAGATCGGGCTCGGAGCCGCGGTCGCGGAGACGGTCGCGTCCGCACTGGCCCACGCGCTGTTGCCCGACAGGGTGTCCGCGCGGACCTGCCACGAGATCGCACCGTCCGGCAGGTTCGAGGTGGGCACGTAGCGGTTGTTGGCCGTCGCGGTCTGCAGCACCGGGTTGCCACCCACGCTGATGACCAGCTCGTACTGCGTGGCGCCGGTCACGCGGTTCCAGGTGAAGGTCGGCGTGCTCGACGAGGTCGGACCCGAGGGCGAGAGGCCGGTGGGTGCCGGGACGCGGGCCTGCGCGGTCGCGGGAACGAGAGCAAGGGCAGCCGTCGCGAGCAGTCCCGAGAGGGCCAGCCCGAGTGGACGGGAGAGGCGGCGGAGAGACACGTGGAGCCCTTCGGTCGGACGGCGCTGTGACCGACCCACGGTAGAGGGGGAACCCCCTGCTCCACGGGAGAATCGAGAAACTGGATCCGTCTCGTTTCCGACCGTGCGGGCGCGCTCGCCAGGCTCAGTCGACGCCGACCGCGAAGGCCGACTCGAGGTCGTGCCGGGAGTAGGCCCGGAACGCGATGTGCGTCTCGGTCGACGTCACACCGGCGACCTTGTTGAGACGGTCGGCCACCACGTTCGCCACGTCGTCGTGGTTGCGCACCCGGACCAGGGCGATCAGGTCGATCTGGCCGGTGACGGAGTAGACCTCGCTGATGCCCTCGAGGTCGGCGATCTCCTCGGCGACCTGGGGGATCCGGGCGACGTCGGCCTTCACGAAGACGATGGCGGTGATCATGCGGCGACTCTAGTGCGGCCCGGGGGTGAGCTGTCAGCGCACCGGTCGGGACATCGTCGGCAGGTCGCGCCGGTCGTCGAACGGCACCAGGTCGAGCCGGGACTGGCTGACCGCGTCGTGGACCGCGAGGTGGCGCGTGGCACCGCCGACCGGGCAGGTCCACTCGCCGTCGACCTCGATCAGCCGGAGGCCCGGCGCCTCGAGCCAGCGCAGGATCCGCTCCGTCTCCTCGGCCGTGGCCGCGGGTGCGGGCCC
>Ga0302291_10000346_pt1 | contig 13450 bp, 13 predicted proteins | sample III_Fen_N1_4_FD_194548 | JGI IMG/M metagenome (GOLD analysis project Ga0302291, IMG submission 194548) | Peat permafrost microbial communities from Stordalen Mire near Abisko, Sweden - III_Fen_N1_4 | ecosystem: Environmental > Terrestrial > Soil > Wetlands > Permafrost | place: Sweden: Abisko... | reverse complement strand
CGACGAAGAATTTCACGAGGAGGCCCAGGGTGTTGGAAGCAAACGCGAATTATAGAATTCAGGCCTCTCTCGCTCGAATTCAATCCCTCGCACACACCCGCCATGTACAAACTTGTGCTCATTCGCCACGGCGAGTCGACCTGGAACCTCGAAAACCGCTTCACCGGCTGGGTCGACGTGGAGCTCACGCCCACCGGCGTGGCGCAGGCCCAGGAGGCCGGGCGGCTGCTGAAGGCCGAGGGTTACGACTTCGACGTGGCCTACACCTCGGTGCTCAAGCGAGCCATCTGGACGCTGTGGCACACGCTCGACCAGATGGACCGCACCTGGCTGCCGATCGTGCACCACTGGCGCCTCAACGAGCGCCACTACGGCGGCCTGCAAGGCCTGAACAAGGCCGAGACCGCCAAGCAATACGGTGACGAGCAGGTGCTGGTCTGGCGCCGCAGCTACGACACACCGCCGCCGCCACTGGCCGCCGACGCGCCCATGAGCCAGCGCCAGGACATCCGCTACGCCAAGCTCAAGCCCGAAGACATTCCGCTGACCGAATGCCTGAAGGACACCGTGGCCCGCGTGATGCCGGTCTGGAACGAAAGCATTGCGCCCGCCATCCGGGCCGGCAAGCGCATCGTGATCGCCGCGCACGGCAACAGCATCCGCGCGCTGGTGAAGTACCTGGACAACATTGCCGACGACGCCATCGTCGGCGTCAACATCCCCAACGGCATTCCGCTGGTGTATGAGCTCAACGCCGACCTGAAACCCATCAAGAGCTACTACCTCGGTGATGCCGAAGCCGCGGCCAAGGCAGCGGCTGCCGTCGCGAACCAAGGCAAGAAGGGCTAACCCAGCAGGCGGTGGCGCATCCAGGCCGAGCCGCGCAGGCGTTTGCGGAACAGCCAGCCGCGCACCACCCAGTCGGCGAACATCCCGAGCCACACGCCGACGACGCCCAGGCCGAGCAGGATGCCCAGCACGTAGCCGGCCATGATGCGCAGGCCCCACATCGTGGCCGTGCCCACGATCAGCGCATAGCGCGTGTCGCCCGCACCGCGCAAGCCGGCGGGCAACACGAAAGACGCCGCCCAGACCGGCATGAAGACGCAGCTGAGCGCGATCAACCAACCGGCTTGCCGCATCACCTCGGCATCGCTGCCGAACAGGCTGGCCAATGGCCAGGCCAGCGGCAGCACCACCACAGCCAGCGCGATGAGCGACCACCGCGCACTGCGCACCAGGCGCACCAGCATGCGCTGCGCGGTATGTGCTTTACCCGCCCCCAGGCGCATGCCCACCAGCGTGGTGGCGGCCACGCCCAACGCCGTGCCGGGCGCGTTGAGCATCGCACTGACGTAGGCAGCCACGAAATTGGCGGCCAAGGCCGTCGTGCCCAGGCTGACCACCATGGTCTGCGTGATGAGCTTGCCGATGTGGAAGAACGACGTCTCCAGCGCCGCCGGCCAACCCACACGCAGGATGGCGCGCACGAACTCGCGCCGCGCCGGCCAGCCCGCCGCGTGCGCCGCCCCGCGCTGCAGCGTGGGCCACAGCGCGAGCAGCGCCAGGCCGACACCGACGCTGCGCGCGATCAGCAAGGCCGCACCGGCGCCCGCCACGCTGCCGTAGGCGCGGTTCATGAATAGCGCGGCCAGCAGCACCTGCAGCATGTTCATCGCGACCTGCACGCGCATGGCCGTGTCGGTGCGCGTCATGCCGCGCAGCACACCGCACGCGACCATCACCAGCGACGTGGGCAGGCCGGCCAGGATGAGCCAGCGGAAATACAGATCGGCCTGCGTCACCAGCGCCGCTTCGGCACCGGGCAACAACAGCGCAAGCCACAGCCCACGCGTGAACCACAGCAGCGAGGCGATCAGCACCCCGCCGGACAGCGCCAGCAGAAGCGCGCTGAAGCCCACGGCGCGCACGTCGTCGCGACGGCCTGCGCCGAGGCAATGCGCCACGGTCACCGTCGCGCCCATGGCCAAACCACCGTAAACGGCGTTCAGCAGAAAGCCCAGCGCATCGATCATGCCGACGGCTGCCACCGAGGCCGGCCCGAGATGGCTGGCCAAGGCCATCACCACCGTGCCGGTGAGCACCAGGGCCAGCTCCTGCACCAGCACCGGCCCGGCCAGACCCCACACGCCGCGTGGGCGGGCGAAGTGCCTGCGGCACTGAAAGCGGATCCAACGCAAGCGAGAGGGCACGCGAGACGGGCGGGCGGGGTCGAGGGTCAAGGCGGAATCGGTTCGACGGGTCGTGCGCAGACGGGGCTTCGACCATAGCTCAGCCGGCGCACAAGCGCTGTCGCCAGCTGCAACTTGCGCCTGTGACGCCTGTTTGGGCGTGCGTGATGTTTCGCACGCTGCGACTGGCCCCGTTTCCTGGCCAGCGCCACCTGTTGCGCGACAGGCACCGATGGCCCACTATGCTCGGCCCGGACCTTTTGAGAACACGCCATGCGAATGCTTCGCTGCCTCATGCTGCTGTGGGTGCTTGTGCTTGGCTCGCAGGCAGCCCTCGCTGAAGAAAAACCCGATTGCGCGCGCTCGCTGAGCCTGGCCCTGCACGACCATGGCCTGCTGTATTCGACGCAAACCAACGAGGGCATCGACAAGGACTTGGCCGACGAGCTGGCGCGACGCAGCGGCTGCAAGCTGACCGTGACGGTGATGCCCCGCGCGCGCATCTGGCAGCTCATCGAATCGGGCGGGCTCGACTTCAGCCTCTCGGGCATCACCAACGGAGCGCGCGACAAGTTCGCCGGCTTCGCCTGGTACTTTTCCAACAAGTACTACCTGCTGCTGCGCCAGGACGCAGGCGTGAAGACCATCGCCGATTTCGAACGCAACGCTTCGCTGAAGCTGGGCGCGATCCGCGGCTTTCGCTACAACCCGGGCGCCAACCGCCTGGTCGACAAGCTCGACACCGAGCAGCGCGTGAGCTTCTCCAACAGCCTCGACCCGTTGTACGAGGTGCTGCTCAGCCAGCGCATCCAGGCGATGATCATCGAACCCTTCGACTACCCGACGGTGCAGCGCGCCGCCATCCGCGCGCAGACGTCGATCCTCGAGTTTGAAGACCCGCCCGTGCCGCACGGGCTCATCATGTCGAAGAAAAGCCTGTCGCCGCAACAGCAGGAAGCCTGGCGCGCCCTCGTCAAAGGCATGCGCGCCGACGGCACGGTGCAACGCATCTTCGAGAAGTACTTCCCCGCCGAACTGGCGCGCACGTTGACCCAATACTGAAACACTGAGCGAGAACCCGCTTGAAACCTGCGCTCCCATTGTTGATGGCCTTGACCGTCGGCGCGGCCTCGCTGGGCATCACGGCGTGGCTGTGGCGGCTCGAGCAGCAGACCGACGCCCGCAGCCTGCGCGCGAACTTCGACACCGCCGTGCGCCAGACCACCGACCGCATCGAGCAGCGCACCGGCAGCTACGAGCAGATATTGCGCGGCATGCAGGGCTTGTTCATGGTGACCGACCACGTCGACCGCGCCGGTTTCGAAACCTATGTCGACGCGCTGCTCTCAGGCACCGACATCGCCGGCCTGCAGGCCTTTGCCTACGGCCCGCTGCTGCCCGGCGAACAAGCGCCCGCCCACGTCGCCATGCAGCGCGCAAGCGGCATCACCGGCTACGCGATCATGCCGCCCGGCCGGCGTGACACCTATGTCCCGGTGACCTACATCGCACCGGCCGTCGGGCGCAACCTCAAGGCCCTGGGCTACGACGTCTACCAGGACCCGGTGCGCCTCGCCGCGCTGCTGAAGGCGCGCGATTCGGGCAGCGTGGCCATCACCGGCCGCATCCGCCTGGTGACCGAGGTTGACCAGGCGCCGCAGTACGGCTTCCTGATGGTGCTGCCCCTGTACGACCGCGGGCAGGCCATCGACAGCATCGAGTCGCGCCGCAAGAACCTGGTGGGTTGGGTCTGGGCCGGCGTGCGGATAGGCGACCTGATGTCCAGCCTGTACGGCGAGGGCACACCCGGCCTGGAGGTGCGCATCGACGATGGCTCCCAACCCGGCGATGACAAGCTGATGTACCGCTCGGGCCCGCAGGGCGGCGATGCCGCGCCGCCGCGTTTTGAAGCGCAGGAGTACATCAGCGTGGCGGGCCACACCTGGACCCTGTCGATGCGCACGCAGCCCGCGTTCGAACAAGGCCTTCGACGCGATTCGACCCGCATCATCCTCACCGCCGGCGTCGGGCTCAGCCTGTTGCTGGCCGCGCTGACCTACCAGCTGACGACCGGGCGTGCACGCGCGCATGGGGTCGCGCGGCAGATGACGCGCGAGTTGCGCAACAGCGAAGAGCGCTACCGGCGCATCGTGGAGACCGCCAACGAAGGCATCTGGCTGACCGATGCGCGGCAGCGCATCGCCTTCGTCAACCCGAAAATGCTGCAGATGCTGGGTTGCAGCGCGAGCGACATGCTCGACCACCCGCTGGTCGACTTCATCCAGGCACACGACCGGCCAAACGCGCTGACCGACATCGAACGGCCCGCACCCGAGCTTCGCGAGCCGCACGACCTGCGGTTCCGGCGACAAGACGGCTCCGACCTGTGGGTCGCCATGTCGGTGGCGCCGATCTTCGACGCCAACGGCAACCCGGCCGGCGCCCTTGGCATGGTCACCGACATCACCGAGCGCAAACAGGCCGAGGCCAAGCGCGGCCTGCTCGAATCGCAACTGCGCGAGTCGCAGAAGATGGAGGCCATCGGCACGCTGGCCGGCGGCATCGCACACGACTTCAACAACATCCTCGCCGCCATCCTGGGCAACACCGCGCTGGCACGGCAGCAGGCGGCCGCCGGCTCCGCGGAGCAAGCCAGCCTCGAGCAGATCGAGATGGCCGGCGTGCGCGGCCGCAGCCTGGTGCAGAGGATCCTCGCGTTCAGCCGCATGCAGCCGCATGTGCTGGTGAGCCAGCCGATGCGCCCGCTGGTCGAGCAATCGATCTCCTTGCTGCGCTCCACGCTGCCGGCCTCGGTGGAGTTGTCGTTGCAGCTCAGCGAGGCGCCACTGCAGGTGGGCGCCGATGCAACCCAGGTGCAGCAGGTCCTGACCAACTTGTGCACCAACGCCTGGCACGCGATGCAGGGCAGCGCCGGGCGCATCACGATCGGGCTCGATGCTGCCCAACTCACCGCCGACGCCGCGCAGGGCCTGGGCGACGTGGCACCCGGGCGCTACGCCCACCTGTGGGTCAGCGACACCGGCTGCGGCATGGCCGAGGCCACCCGCTCGCGCGTGTTCGAGCCCTTCTTCACCACCAAACCCGTGGGCCAGGGCACGGGCCTGGGCCTGTCGGTGGTGCACGGCATCGTCACCACCCACCAGGGGGCCATCACCGTCGAGAGCACGCCCGGCCGTGGTAGCACATTCCACCTGTACTTCCCGCTGGTGGCCGTGCAGGCCGGCTCCACAGAGGCGCCGACAAGCTCGGTCGCCGCACCGCAGGTGCCGCACGGCACAGGGCAGCGCGTGCTGTACGTCGACGACGACCCGGCCATGCTGCTGCTGGTGGAGAGCCTGCTGCAGCGCGCGGGTTACCACGTGACCACCATCGAGCGGCCGCGCGAGGCGCTCGAACGGGTGCGCGCCCGGGCCGGCGACTTCGACCTGGTCGTGACCGACTACAACATGCCCGAACTCACCGGCATGGACCTGGCGCAGGAGATCGCACGCATCCGCCCTGACCTGCCGGTGGTGATCAGCTCAGGCTATGTGTCGGACGAGATGCGCGAAGCGGTGCAACGCGCCGGTGTGCGCGGGCTGATCCAGAAGGAATACACGCTGGAGCAACTGGCCACGGTGGTTCATTCGGTGCTGGCCGACGTGCCGCCTGCGCGTGGGCCGGCCGCGCTCTGAAGCGCGCCCGATTCGAATACCAGCACGGCCGCCGCCAGGTCTTCCAGCGCGGTGCCAACCGACTTGAACACCGTGCGCTCGCGCGCCGCGGTGCGCGCCGTCGCTTCACCACGGCACAACCGGGCGAGCGTGCCCCGCACATCGCTGGCTGCGAACACGCCGCGCGACATCGGCCCGATCAGCTCGCCGCTCTTGTGCCAGGCCTCTTCGGTGTCGACATAGATGCTCGCGCCGCGAAAGCAGCCGTCGTCGGCCTCGCGCATCGTCGGCGTGAAGCTGCCGATCAGGTCGAGGTGCGTGCCATCGCGCAGCCATTCGCCGCGGATCAGCGGCTCGGTGGCCAGCGTGGCGCAGCTCACGATGTCGGCCGCGGCCACCGCCTCGGCCAGATCGCCGGCCACGTTGGCATTGATACCGCACTCACGCCATTCGGCCACCCGCTGCGCCGCGGCCTGCGGCCGGCGGCTCCACACCGTCACCTGCGTGATAGGCAGCACATTGCGGTAGGCCTCGGGCAGCAGCCGGGCCACGCGACCGGCGCCCACCACGAGCAGCCGGTGCGCGTCGGGCCGCGCGAGGTACGAGGCCGCGAGGGCCGAGGCCGCCGCGGTGCGCCGCGAGGTGATCTCGTCGCCGTCCATCTGCGCCAGCGGCACGCCACTGCGTGCGTCGTACAACAGGTAGGTGGAATGCAGACCGGGCAGGCCGCGCCGCGAATTGCCCGGCGCGATCATCACCGTCTTGATGCCCAGGTAGCGATCGGTCTGCCACGCCGGCATGATGAGCACCGTGAGGCCGCCATCGTCTTCAGGCAGGCTGTGCACATGGCGCGGCGGCACCTCGCAGCCAGCAGCAAACATCTGCGCCAGCGCAGGCACCAGGCGATCGAAGCCCAGGGCGGCACGGGTGGTGTTGGTGTCGAATGTTTTCATGCTGCGGGCGCTCGGGCGACTGTGACACACTGCCCCGCGATGTGGCGCCCTCCTCCGCCTTCGATCGAACGCCTGCTGGCGCAGCACGGGCTTCGCGACTGCCGCGTGCGCCGGGTCGCCAACCTGGATTGCGCGGTGTGGCGCGTACAGGCCGCGCAGGCCGACATGGCGCTGCGCATCTACGCCGAGGAGCGCCGCGACACGCTGCCCATCGACACCGAGATCGCATGGCTGCTCGCCCTGGCCGACGCAGGCGTGCACGTGCCGCGCCCACGCGCCGATGGCGCCGGCAGCTACCGCATGAGGTGGCAGGCAGACGCCGGCAGCGCTGCGCGGCACGCGGTGCTGATGGACTGGCTGCCCGGCCGCAGGGTCTACAAGGGCTTGCGACCGGTGCACCTGAGGCACATCGGCGAGCTCGCCGGTCGGCTGCACGGCAGCGCACGTCAGCTGGTCGCCGCCCGCGTGCTGAGCAGCCCGCGGCTCGCCCACACGGCCGAGGTGGCCGCCTGGGCCGACGGGCGCCGTTGCGTGCCCGAGGGCTGCCCCGCCGGGCTGCAGGCCAGTGTGCAGCGTGCGGCGAAGCACTTGCTGGCGCTGACCTCGCACGAGCCGCGCGATGTGAAGCACTGGGGCTTCATTCACGGTGACCTGCACCCCTGGAACATCGTCTTCCACCGAGGCGGGGCGGGCGCCATCGACTTCACCGACAGCGGCTGGGGCCACCTGGCAAAAGACCTGGCCGGCGTGCTGCAGTTCCTGAAGCACCCGCTGACGCCGGCCGACGCCCACCACCGAACGGCCTACCCGCGCTTGCGCGACGCACTGCTCGAAGGCTATGCGGCCCGGCACGACCTGCCCGACAGCCTGGTCGCGCAGATCGACCCGCTGATCGCGGCCGGCCTGCTGATCACGCTGCAGTGGATCGTCGATGACTGGCCACGCCTCGATCACCGCGCCTGGGGGCCGTGGTTTCTGTCACGCATGGGCCCGGCGCTCGATGAAGCCTTCGACTGAATGCCGCAGAATCCAGCCATGCCCCTGCCGAACCACCGTCCCCGAGGTTTCACGCTGATCGAACTGGTGATGGTGATGGCCGTCATCGCCATCCTTGCGCTGATGGCCTTGCCCAGCCTGCAGGGCAAGTACATCCGCGAGCAGATCGTCGAGGCGATGCCGCTGGCCGACATCGCCAAGCGCCCGATCGAGCTGGCCTGGCCAGTGATGAAGAGCATGCCCGACGACAACGCTGCGCTCGGGTTGCCGGCCGCCGACAAGATCGTCAACAACGTCGTGAAGTCGGTGACCGTGGAGGCGGGCGCGATCCACATCGTGTTCGGCAACCGCGCCAACGGCGCGCTCCAGGGCAAGACGCTGACCCTGCGCCCGGCCGTGGTCGAAGACGCGCCGGTGGTGCCGGTTGCCTGGGTCTGCGGCCACGCCATAGGCCCTGACAAGATGAAGGTGCTGGGCACCGACAGGACCGACATCCCCAAGGCCTACCTGCCGATCCGGTGCATGGGCTGAACCCGTTGCCGGGTCAGTGCCCGGCCGGCGACGAGACGTCGAACCCCAAGGCCTCGGCGATTTGCCGCCGCACCACCTCGGCCAGTTCGCGGCGCTCGCGCCCCTCGGTGGGCACGGCGGGCAGCTGGGTCACGAAGGCCTGCATGCGGTGGGCCATGACCACCTGCCACAGCGAGGTCGCGAGTGTGGTGTCGCCCACCCACACGACGGCGCGGCTGGGTTGCGAATCGGCATCGATGTAGCTGAGCCCGATGGGTTGCAGTGGCGTGCCGGTGGAGATCGCGGCCTGCAACAGGTTGGCGTGGAAGGGCAGCAGCGTCAGGCCGTCGCCGGTCGTGCCTTCGGGGAACATCGCGATCGTGTCGCCCTGCTTCAAGGCCTCGGCGATCTGGTGCACCACGCGCAGTGCGTCGCGCTTGCGTTCGCGCTCAATGAACAAGGTGCCGCCGGCCCCCACCAGCCAGCCCAGCATCGGCCAGGCGCGCACATCGGCCTTGGAAACGAAGCGTGCCGGGTGCACCGCGTTGATGGCGAGGATGTCGAGCCACGACATGTGGTTGGCCACCAGCAGCACCGGCCCCGGGTGCGACACGCCGCGGCCGCTGATCTGCATGCCCAGCACGCGGGCCATCTTGGCGCACCAGCGGCCGGTCTGCTGCATGCGCTGCTCGGGCGTGGCAAAGGGAAAGATGAACGCGCAACGCAGGATGGCGGCACCCAGGTGCACGCCACAGCGGGCCAGCCGCCAAAGACCTCTGAGTGTTCGCAGCACCGGGCTCAACCTGCCTCGTAGGCCACGTGGCCGGCGACCAGCGTGTACTTCACGCGGCCCGGCAACTCGTAGCCGGCGAAGGGCGAATGCTTGCCCTGGCTCTTGAGCGCGGCGGGCTGCACCGTCCAGCGCGCTTTCGCATCGAACACGCAGACGTCGGCCACGCCGCCTTCGATCAATCGCCCAGCGCTGGAAGAGAGCGAACCCAGCGCCTCACCCAGCGCGCGCACGGGCTCCGACGTGACGGCCGCCAGCGTCCTGACCAGGCCGCAGCCTTGCTCATCGCCCCACTTGAGCGCCAGGCTCAGCAGCAGTTCCAGGCCGGTGGCGCCGGGCTCGGCTTCGGCGAAGGGCAGGTTCTTCATGTCTTCATCGACGGGCGTGTGGTCGCTGACCAGAGCATCGACCGTGCCATCGGCCAACGCGGCGCGAATCGCATCGCGGTCGCGTTGCTGGCGCAGTGGCGGCGTGAGGCGCATCGCCGCGTTGAAGTAGCCGATGTCCATGTCGGTGAGGTGCAGCTGGTTCACGCTCACGTCGCAGGTGACAGGCAGGCCCTCGGCCTTGGCAACACGCACCAGCGCAATGCCGGCCGCACTGCTGAGGCGGCACAGGTGAACGCGGGCGCCCGTCACGCGCATCAGCTCGAAGATGGTGTGCAGCGCAATCGTCTCGGCGATCACCGGCACGCCCGAGAGGCCCAGGCGCGTGGCCAGCGCGCCGCTCGCGGCCACGCCCTTGCCGAGGTACGCGTCCTGCGGGCGCAGCCACACGGTGTAGCCGAAGGTCGATGCGTACTGCAGCGCACGCTGCAGCACCAGGGTGTCGGCCAAGGCCACGTCGGCCTGCGAGAAGCCCACGCAGCCCGCTTCGGTGAGCTCGGCCATCTCGGTCAGCACCTCGCCGGCCAGGCCGCGGGTGAGTGCGCCCAGCGGATACAGGTGCGACTGGTTCAGGTTGCGCGCGCGGAACTTGAGCATCTCGACCAGGCCCGGCTCGTCGAGCGGCGGGTCGGTGTCGGGTGGGCAGACCAGGCTGGTGACGCCGCCGGCGACCGCCGCGGCCATCTCCGACTCGAGCATGCCCTCGTGCTCGTGGCCCGGTTCGCGCAAGCGCGCCGCCAGGTCGACCAGCCCGGGCGCGACGACGAGGCCTGTCGCGTCGATGGTGCGCGTGGCGCGGAAATCGGCGCTGACCTTGCCCACCGAGACGATGCGGCCTGCGGCGATCGCCAGGTCGCCGGGCTCATCACGTCCGCTTGCCGGGTCGACCAGGTGGCCGTTCTTGATCAGGAGTTTCATCTTCTTGTGTGTTCCCTTGGCCTCTCAGGCGTTGTTTCCCGCGATCGTTGACATCACCGCCATGCGCACCGCGATGCCGAAGGTGACCTGCGGCAGGATCACGCTCTGCTTGCCGTCGGCCACCGACGAATCGATCTCCACACCGCGGTTGATCGGCCCCGGGTGCATCACGATCGCGTCGGGCTTGGCGTGCGCGAGCTTCTCTTGCGTGAGGCCATAGTTCTTGAAGAACTCGCCGGCGCTGGGCAGCATGGCGCCGCTCATGCGCTCGTTCTGCAGGCGCAGCATGATGATCACGTCGGCACCCTTGATGCCTTCGATCATGTCGTGGCACACGCGCACGCCCATCTCCTTCAGGTCGCCCGGCACCAGCGTCTTCGGGCCAACGGCGCGGATCTCGGGCACGCCCAGCGTGGTGAGCGCATGGATGTCGGAGCGCGCCACGCGCGAATGCACGATGTCGCCGACGATGGCTACGGTGAGGTTCGTGAAGTCCTGCTTGTAGTGGCGGATGGTGTACATGTCGAGCAGGCCCTGCGTCGGGTGCGCGTGGCGGCCGTCGCCGGCATTCACCACGTGCACGTGCGGTGCGCAGTGCTGGGCGATCAGGTAGGGCGCGCCGCTCTCGCTGTGGCGAACGACGAACATGTCGGCGTGCATGGCGGAGAGGTTGGCGATGGTGTCGAGCAGGCTCTCGCCCTTGGCCGCACTGGACTTCGCGATGTCGAGGTTGATCACGTCGGCCGAGAGCCGCTTGGCCGCGATCTCGAAAGTGGTGCGCGTGCGTGTGCTGTTCTCGAAAAAGAGGTTGAACACGCTCTTGCCGCGCAGCAGCGGCACCTTCTTGACCTCGCGGTCGTTCACGCTCAGGAAGGTGCCGGCAGTGTCAAGAATGCTGTGCAGCACGGCGCGCGGCAGGCCTTCGATCGACAGCAGGTGGATCAGCTCGCCGTGCTTGTTGAGTTGCGGGTTGCGCGTCATGAGCCTTCCTTGACGTCGAAGCTGAAGCGACCGGCTTCATCGCGTGCGAGCGACAGCTTCTGGTCGCGCGGCAGCGTGATGCGCGCCGCCGAATAGGCCGGGTGAATCGGCAACTCGCGCCCGCCGCGGTCGACCAGCACCGCGAGCGTCACGCTCGCAGGCCGGCCGAAGTCGAACAGTTCGTTGATCACCGCGCGCGTGGTGCGGCCGGTGTAGAGCACGTCGTCGATCAGCATGATGGGCTTGCCTTCGATCTCGAACGGCAGCTTGGTCGGATCGGCGCTGGCGAGGCCCTTCGATGCGAAGTCGTCTCGGTGCAAGGCGCTGGAGATCACACCGTGCTCGCCCGCAAGCTTCAAGTCATGTTGCAGCCGCTCGGCCAGCCAGGCGCCGCCGGACCAGATGCCGACCAGCACAGCATCGGCTTGCAGCAGGCTGCGAACGCCGGACAGCAGATCCTTGTACAGGGCTTCGGCATCGAGATGCAAAGTGCTCATGGCAAGTTTCTCAAGTACTGCTCCAGGATGATCGCAGCCGAAGCCGCGTCGACGTCGGCCGCGCCGACGGCATGCGCTTCGGTCGTGGTGTAACGCTCATCCACCTCGTGCACCGGCAGCTTGAAGCGGCCGTGCAATTGGCGGGCGAAGCGCTGCGCGCGGGCGGTATTGTCGTGCGGCGCGCCATCGGGGTGGAAGGGCACACCGACGACGAGCGCATCGGGCTGCCATTCGGTGATCAGCGCGCCGAGTGCCGTGAAGCGGGCGTCGCCCTCGGCCGCAACCGTGCGCAACGGGGTGGCCGTGCGTGTGACGGTGTTGCCACTGGCCACGCCGACACGCTTGGTGCCGAAATCGAAAGAAAGAAAAGTGCGGGGAGAAGAGTTTGGTGGCATCACCGCCAAGCTCATGCGTGCCCCGCCTCTTGCGAGAGCATGCGCGGGTCGATGCCCAGCAGCGAGAGCGCCTTGTCGTAGCGCTGCTCCACCGGCGTGTCGAAGATGATGCCGGGCTCGGCACCCACGTTGATCCAGCCGTTGCGGCCGATCTCTTCTTCGAGCTGGCCGGCGCTCCAGCCGCTGTAGCCGAGCGTCACCAGGATCTTCTTCGGGCCGGCGCCGTTGGAGAGCGCCTCCAGCACGTCCTTGCTGGTGGTCATCTCGAGCCCACCGGGGATCTGCAGCGACGAGTTGTAGTGACCGCCCTGGCCTTCTTCACCGCCCAGGCGCTCGTGCAGCACGAAGCCGCGCTCGGTCTGCACCGGGCCGCCGAAGTAGACCGGCGTCTCGGCCAGGTCTTCGCGGTCCAGCGTGAGTTCGACCTTCTCGAACAGGTTTTTCAGCTTGATGTCGATCGGCTTGTTGATCACCAGGCCCAGCGCACCCTTGTCGGTGTGCTCGCACATGTAGATCACGGCACCGGCGAAGGTGTCGTCGGCCATGCCCGGCATGGCGATCAGGAACTGGTTGGTCAGGTTGATGGACGGAGCGGGCATCGCCGCATTTTATTCCTGCGGCACACTCGGGCCGATGGAAAAGGTTTTGGACAGCGCTCTGGTCTGGTTTCGACGCGACTTGCGCAGCGACGACAACGCGGCCCTGTTTCACGCCTTGAAGGCTGCGCGCCAGGTCTGGTGCGTGTTCGTGTTCGACACAGACATCCTCGATCCCTTGCCGCGCTGCGACCGCCGCGTGGAGTTCATCCGCGACAGCCTGGCGGAATTGCACGCACGCCTGCTCGATTGGCAGCCAGAAGGCGGCCTGATCGTGCGCCACGGTGCGGCCAGCCACGAACTGCCCCGGCTGGCCGAGCAACTGCATGTGCAGGCCGTCTACGCCAACCACGACGACGAGCCAGACGCCATCGCGCGCGACAACCGTGTGCGCGGTACGCTCGCAGACCGAGGCATTGCACTGCACACCAGCAAGGACCACGTGATCTTCGAACGCAGCGAAGTACTCACTGCCAGCGGCAAGCCCTACAGCGTGTTCACACCCTACAAGAACGCCTGGCTGAAGACACTGGAGCCGTTCTATGTGAGCGCCTACCCGGTG
>Ga0302291_10000345_pt1 | contig 13452 bp, 9 predicted proteins | sample III_Fen_N1_4_FD_194548 | JGI IMG/M metagenome (GOLD analysis project Ga0302291, IMG submission 194548) | Peat permafrost microbial communities from Stordalen Mire near Abisko, Sweden - III_Fen_N1_4 | ecosystem: Environmental > Terrestrial > Soil > Wetlands > Permafrost | place: Sweden: Abisko... | reverse complement strand
GCCAAAGGTACCCGTTGGTGCCGATGCCACCGAACAGGCGCGCCTGTCGGCCATGCACGACGCGCAGGTGGCGGCGGTGAAACAGGTTCGTGACATCGTCGAGCCACTGCGTCGCAACGGTCAGCTGAGCACGCAGGAGAAGCACGCGCGGCTGCAGGCCGCGCTGGAGGCCCGGTCGACAAGCGAACGCGCCGGCCTCATCGGGCTGCTGCCGGACGGGGTGCTGCGGGTCACCTACCAGATGAACATCGACCCGCGGCCTTACGGGTGGGCCGTGAGGTCGGTGAACAAGACGGTCGGCGTCACCGGCATGGCGGCGGGTGGTGTGGCCAGAGCTGCCGGCGCCGCGGTGCGCTTCTCCGCGAAGCCGTTCGTGGCGACGGGCCGGTCGGCCTGGGGCTTGTCGGGCATCCAGCCGAACCCCTGGCAGCAGGGCTTGCGCGACACGGTCAACGGCACGCGCCACGTCTCGGCGCAAGGGCGCAGACTCGTGGCCATCTATTCCGGCCTGGCCATCGGCGCGGGCCTGCTGGGCAACCAGCTGGAAGCCCGCGCGGACGATCCGCGCTCGACCGCCTCGTTCAACATCGCCAAGGGCAGCGACACCTACAGCCTGCACGTGCCGGGCTTGCCTGTGTTCTGGCTGCGCGAACACGGCGGGCTGACGATGACATTGTGGAAGACCGGACCGGCCCTGCGTGGCATCTACGGGGCGGACGCCCTGGGGCTCGAGGGCGACAGCCCCGCGTTCCCGAATGGGCGTGTTGGCTCGCCTCCCGGCCGCCCGGGTGACCCCGCGTCGCTCACTGGCATCTCGGCTGCGCGCGCGAACCTCGGCGAGTGGGGCGGTGGTTTCCAACTCGGCACCAACGAGCACGCGGTGCGGATGACGGCAGGCGTGCGCGTGGCCAATGGCGTGTGGAACCTGCGCGGTGACGTTCCTGCCGGTGCCAACGCGCCCAAGGGCCTGTCGGCGCTGACTTCGGCGACCCCCATCCAGCCCTTCTTCACCGAAGGCGTTTACGTCGGACCCTTCGGCGCAGCCGCGCGGGATTTCTCGGTGATCCTGGGCCCTGGGGCCTCCATGCAATCGACCACCAAGAACCCGCTGTGGGGAGGGCATGCCGCACCGGGGAACGAGACGGTGGGGCGCTCGCGCGGCACCTTCTTCACGCTGAATGCCGGCCACGGCAAGCCCGAGCCCGATTGGGGGGCGAGCAAGCCGCCTGCGGCGCCGGCAGCGCAGCCGCTGATCGAGCCGCGCGACACGCGACCGCGCGACCTGCCATCGCCGGCTGCACCGGCGGCATCGACCACTCCGCTGCAGAAGCAGAAGCCGAAGTCCAAGCTCGTTCTCGTCGGCGGTGACCAGTCGAGCCTGTGGCGCATCGCCGAGAAGCACGCCAACGAACTGCTGACGAACACCGAGCGGAAGAAGATTCGCGAAGAAGGCGGCGGGCACAACGCCATCGCGGGGGCGGCGGCCAACCGGCTGATGCGCCTGAACGGCTTCGACCCTCGCCTGGCCGACGGCGTGGTGAGCCACCAGCCGGGCGACCCGGACAGCCTGCTCAAAGGCTGGAAGCTGAACGTGAACGTCTTGGGAAAGTAGCGCCGGCTGGCGCGAGGGAGCTGCTGCACCGGCCGTTCGCGGCCGGTGCAGCCGTGCCTGGCCGCTGTGTCAAACGGGGCCACCCCAGCATCATTCCGTGGCGGACTGAAGTGGTTCCGATTCTTCGTTAGGGCCGGCCTGCATGCGCGGTGATGATCGTCTTCAAGCGGCTGGCCTCCCATGGCCATGGCGAACAGAAGGCGAACCCTCATGCGACCTCATCGTGCCGGCGGCCCCCGAGGGCCGCGTCGAATGCATCTGTGTGAATTGGTAAGCGGCGTGAGCCCCGAGGCCGCCTTTTGCCGCTGGTCTCTCTTGTAGCTATGGACTTCAGGAGATCAGTGCAATGAACACCCTGGCCCGCGATCCTCCACCCACCCGCCATGCGGTGGAAGACACCCTGCCGCTTCTCACGCGCCCGGGTGGCCCGCAGAAACCCGCTGCGATGGCACCGGAGCGAGCAGCCCACGTTCCGCCTGCGACCCGGCCGCCCATATTCCGGCCGCTGATGATGTCGACCCTGCTCGGCCTGCCCAGCGCCGAGCAGCGACGACAGGCCTTGCACAAGGCGCTGCGCGCGATCGGCTTCGATGCGCTCAACATCATGCTGGCCGAATCGATGGACAGCGTGCTGGTGCCGGTGTCGACCCTGGGCGCCTTGCCCGACACCTCGTGGTGCGACCTGTACCTGCGCAGCAAGCACTACGAGGTGGACCCGCGCCTGCATGACGTGTCGGGCTCGGGCCTGCCTTGCCTGTGGGACATCGACAGCCTGCGTGCCGACACGCTCGAAGGCCTGCCCTGCGAACGGGCCGAGCGCTTCCTGCGCGACCTGTGCAGCACCGGCACGCGTTCGGGCCTGCTGTTTGCACTGCGCGGCGGCTCCGGTTCGGGCCGCAGCCTGGTGGGCCTGCGCTCCCGGCATGAAGGCCTGGACTGGATGACCGATGCCCTGGTCGGCCAGGCCTTGATGCTGGCGGTGTTCGCGGTGGAGCACTGCGCCGACATCGCGCCCGACAGCAGCGAAGAGCCCGATGCCGGCGCCTTGTCGGAGCTGCAGCATGGCATCCTCCACTGCCTGCGCCTGGGCATGGGCGACAAGGTCATTGCCGACCGGCTGGGCCTCACCACCTACAACGTCGACTACCACCTGCGCAAGCTGCGCCAGCGCTTCGGCGTGCGCAACCGCGTGCAGCTGGTGCAGGCCGCGCAGTGCGCGATGCTGATGTGAAAGCCGACATGAACGAAACGCCCAGGCTCAACCGCGTGGCGGCCTGACGGTGCCCCGGCGTCAGCGCTTGGTCGCGGGCGCCTCGCAGCCCTTCAGCGCTTCGGTGATTTCCTTGGCGAAGTCGGTGACGTAGCCCGGAACGGGCGGCTCCACGTCGAGCAGGCTCAGGCTCTGCACGAACATCTGGCAGTACTCGGCGCTGGCGCCCGGTTTGGCGCTCTTTGTCGCCTTGGCCTTGTCCTTCATGGCCGCGCCCAGGTCGCCATAGGCGGCGGCGAGGTTGACGCGGTACATCGTGTTGGCCGGCCGTTTGCCGTGGGTCTGCTCGAGCAGCGCCACCGCCGCCTTCAGCTCGACGATGGCTTCGCCGCTCTTCTTCTCGCTGCCGTACACCGAGCCGAGCACGCTGTGCAGCGTGGCCAGCGGGCTGCGAACTTCCATGTTGGCCGTGTCGCTCTGGGCCAGTGCCGTCAGCTTGGCGATCCCGTCCTTCAGCACTTTCTCGGCCTGCTCGGGCTTGCCCTGCTCGGCCAGCAGCTGGGCATAGGGCATGCCGGCGGTGGCGTTGTCTCGCACGACGATCGCGTTGTCGGGGTCGAGTTCGGCCAATCTCTGGCCCAGCGCCAGGCTCAGCTGGTAAGCCGCGATGGCGAGGTTGCGGTCGTCCGACGACCCGTTGCGATCGCGGTAGAACTCGCCGCGCGTGAAGTGCAGGCCCATCATCGCGCGCACGGCCAGCTTGTTGTCGGGTTGTTTGGCGAGCACGGGGTCCAGCAGGGCCTGTGCCTTGTCGAGCAGGGCCAGCGTGTTGCCGCTGGTGTAGTCGTGGCGGCCATGGTTGGCGAGCATGGTCAGGCAACGTGCCAGCGCGATGACCGCGTCCGCTTCGTCGGGGTTCTCGGCCACCTGCGCCTGCGCTTCGTCGCGCGCCCGCACCAGAAGAATCAGTGAACCCTGGCGGTCGTCCTGTTCGAGCAGCAAGCGGCTCAGCAAACCCCAGGTGGTGATGCGCTCCGCGCGAAGTGCACGCCGCTGCGCCGGGTCGGAAAACTGTGCGGGCGAGAGCGGGCTCAGGATGTCGATCGTTTTCTGGTAGCTGCGCTTTGCACCGGCCGGGTCGCCGAGATTGGCGACATGCGGGGCGCCCTGGATGTCGGCGAGCTTGCGGTAGGCGGTGGCGATCTCCAGTTGCAGCGACGGGTTGTCATGCATCTCGGTGCCGACGCTCTCCAGGTAGGCGAGCGCCCTCTCGACCACCAGCTTGCGCGCGGTGGTGGCGCCCGGCAGCTTGGCAATGGCCTCGTGGACGTCGAAGATCAGCACATTGGCGAACTCGCGCACGGTGGCGAGGTGGCGCTCGGCACGGGCCCGCTGGCGGTTGGCTTCCACGCTCTGGTAGATGGCCATGCCAAGGCCGATGACGAGCGCAAGGTTGGCGAGCATCGCGGCACCGAACACCGCGCGGTGGCGCAGCACGAAGCGGTTGGCGCGATAACTCCACGCACCACGGCGTGCCCGCACCGGCAGGCTCTCCATGTGTCGGAAGATATCGTCGCCCATCTCGGCGGCATTCGCATACCGGCGTGCCGGATCCTTGCGCAAGGCCATCATCACCACGGCGTCCAAGTCGCCTCGAAGGCGACGGCGCTGCGAGTTGGTCAGCGGCGCCGTCTTCTCGGCACGGCTGGGTGGCTGTGGCTCGGTGTCGCAGATCGCGCGGGCGAGCTCGTAGCCGCTGTCGGCGGTGATGCTGCCGTAGGGGCTTGCCTGCGTCAGCAGGCGGTACAGCGCCACACCGAGCGAATAGACGTCGCTGGCGGGCGTGATCTCCTGCCCGCGCACTTGCTCCGGGCTGGAGAAGGCCAATGTCATCACGCGCTGACCGGTGGCCGTCTTGTCTGCCTCGACCGTGAGCTGCTTGGCAATGCCGAAGTCCACCAGCTTTACGACACCCTGTTCGGTGACGAGGATGTTGTCGCTCTTCAGGTCACGGTGCACGACGCCCTTGCTGTGCGCGTACCCGACCACCTGGCACACCGTTCGAAACAAGGCCAGCCGCTCCGGCACGCCGAGCTGCAGCCGCTGGCAATACCGATCGATCGGTTCCCCTTCGACCAGCTCCATCACGAAGTACGGCATGCCGTCGTCGGTGGTGCCCCCATCAAGCACACGGGCCAGGTTCGGGTGGTCCAGGCGGGCGACGATCTGGCGCTCCACCGCGAAGCGAGACACCAACCACTCGCGGTCGAACCCGGAGCGCAGCAGCTTGATGGCCACCTGCTGCTCGAATTGCCCGTCGGCCCGCTCGGCGCGGTAGACCTCGCCCATGCCGCCGCGCGCGATCAGCGAGGTGATGCGCCACGGGCCGATGCGCCGGCCGCTCCAGTTCTGCTCGCCGAGATGGGCCTGCAGCGCCTGCAGCGCCTGCAGGGCCTGCTCGGGCGGCATGCTTTGCAGTTGTGCCACGTCGGCCTCGGCCGCCAGCAGCGAGAGCAGTTCCTCGCGCAACGCAGGGTCCCCTTCGCTCAGGGCTTGTGCAAACGCGTGTCGCTCGGCCCACGGCTGCTCCAGCACCTGGGCCAGCAGCCCTTTGACGTGTTGCCAGCGTCGCCGTGCGTCGGGTTCGACCGTCATGCGCATTGTTCGATGGCAGCCTTGACCGTGTCCGGCTGGAGATCGCCCGCCGAAATGCTGCCGCTGTCTTTCAGTGCCTGCATCAGCGCGAGCGACTGGCGGTAGTGCTCGCAAGCCAGGCCGATGTCCGCCCGAGCGGCGGATGCCGGTTGCGTGTGCGCGCGCTTCACGAGTGCGTTGCCGAAGTTGAACAGCGACTCACCCTGAACCTGGCGCCACGGCGCTGCCGTGTGCGCCGTGGCCGGTGTCTGCGCTAGGTACTTCAGCGCCTGTTGCCCACTGGCGACGCTTCCCGCGACGTCGCCGCTGACCAGAAGCGCTGCTGCCAGATTGTTGTAGGCCGAGGCGAGGTCGATCTTGAACTGTGCGCTGGCCGGGTCCTTGGTGGCCAGCGAAGCCAGCATGTCGATCGCCTGGCGGTTCTCGCGCGCAGCGCCTGCGGCATCGCCGCTGCGCCGCAAGATGAGGCCATGGTCATTGCGAACGACGGCGACGTTGTAGGCCATGCGCGCGTCGTCCGGGTGCAGCGCGCGCATCTGCTCCAGCAGGGCCACTCCCTTGGTGCTGGGAGCCAGGGCCTCGCGGGCATCGTCTGCAGAGTTGCTTCGAGACATGAAATACATCGCGCGCATGTGATGCGCCGCAGCGAGCCCCTGAAGGGCCGACGGGTTCTTGGCGTCGTGCGCAAGTATCGTCTCGTACAGCTGCGCCGCCGCGTCAGACATTTTCAGGTGCGCATCGAAGTTGCCCTGCTGCAGTTGGAGCTGGCTGAACGCCTGGTACATCGAAGCAAGCCGGAACCGATCGATGTCGGACCCGTTTGACGCGGCCAGGCCGGCAAACACGTCGATGCCGCGCTGGAGAACGGGCTGTGCGTCGGCAAGCCTGCCGAGCGACATCAGCAAGACGCCCTTCACTTGGTACAGCACACCCAGCTCGTGAGTCAGCGTGCGCCAGTCTTTGCTGCCTGTCTCGAACTCCTTTTCGAGCGGCTCGAGCAAGGCCTGCGCCCGGTCGTAATTTTCAAGTGCGGCCTTGGGTTCGCCCAGGCTCGCGATGTACGGCCGGCCGAAGACGTCGGCGAGCTTGCGGAACCCGACGCCGGTCTCGAGTTGAAGTGTCGGATTGCCGCTTGCATCGGCGCTGAGCCCTTTCAGGTAGACCAAGGCGTTGTCTGCAATCAGCTTGCGCGGAGCCGTCGAGCCTGGAAGGTCGCGAATGGCGTCGTGGATGTCGAAGATCAGCACATTGGCGAGCTTGCGCAGCGAGGCGGCGTGGCGCTCGGCACGTGCCTGCTGCTGCTCGGCCCGGACCCGCTCGCGGTTGGCCTCGATGCCCTGGTACACAGCGAGGCCGAGGCCGATGACCAATGCCAGGTTGGCCACGAGTGCCGCGCCGAACACCGCCCGATGGCGCAGCACGAAGCGGTTGGCGCGGTAGCTCCAGGCGCCGCGGCGTGCGCGCACCGGCAGGCTTTCCATGTGGCGAAAGATGTCGTCGCCCATCTCGGCGGCATTGGCGTAGCGGCGTGCCGGGTCCTTGCGCAGCGCCATCATCACCACGGCGTCCAGGTCGCCGCGCAGGCGGCGGCGCTGCGAGCTTGTCAGTGGTGCGGTCGTCTCGGCACGGCTGGGCGGCTGCGGCTCGGTGTCGCAGATCGCGCGCGTGAGCTCGTAGCCGCTGTCGGCAGTGATGCTGCCGTAGGGGCTGGCCTGCGTGAGCAAACGGTACAGGGCGACTCCCAGTGAATACACGTCGCTGGCCGGTGTGACGTCTTGCCCGCGCACCTGCTCGGGGCTGGAGAACGCGAGCGTCATGGCGCGCTGGCCCGTCGCCGTCTTGTCCGCATCCACCGACAGCTGCTTGGCGATGCCGAAGTCGACCAGCTTGATCACGCCCTGTTCGGTGACGAGGATGTTGTCGCTCTTCAGGTCGCGGTGCACCACGCCCTTGCTGTGCGCGTAGCCGACCACCTGGCACACGGTGCGAAACAACGCCAGGCGCTCGGCCACCGGCAAATTCAAGCGCTGGCAGTAGCGATCGATCGGCTCGCCCTCGACCAGCTCCATCACGAAATACGGCATGCCCTCTTCGGTGGTGCCGCCATCGAGCACGCGGGCGAGGTTGGGGTGGTCCAGGCGGGCGACGATCTGGCGCTCGGCAGCGAAGCGCGAGACCAGCCACTCGCGGTCGAAGCCCGAGCGCAATAGCTTGATGGCCACCTGCTGCTCGAATTGCCCGTCGGCACGCTCGGCGCGGTAGACCTCGCCCATGCCGCCGCGCGCGATCAGCGAGGTGATGCGCCATGGGCCGATGCGCCGGCCGCTCCAGTTCTGCTCGCCGAGCCGGGCCTGCAGCGCCTGCAAGGCCAGCTCGGGCGACATGCTGCGCAACGGGTCGTCATCGGAGTCGGCGGCGGCCACCAGCGACAGCAGCTCTTCGCGCAGGCCGGCATCGTCGCCGCTCAGTTGCTCGGCCAGGGCTTGGCGGGCCGATGGGGGGTGGTCGAGTACCTGCGCCAGCAGGTCTTTCACATGCTGCCAATGCCTTTGTGCGTCGGTTTCAGCGGTCATGGGGAATCGTAGGCCAAGGCTGCAGGCGCGGCGTGCCGGCGTGGCTACGAGAACTCGTCATTCAGACGCGTTGCTCGGGCCGGATCGGGTTGTGTCGGCACCCATGTCGCGCAGCAGCCAGGCACGTGCCGTGGCCCATTCGCGCTTGATGGTGGCGGGCGAGAGTTGCATGGCATCGGCGGTTTCTTCGACGCTCATGCCGACGAAGAAGCGCATCTCGACGACGCGGCCCTGTTGCGGGTCGAGCGCCTCGAGGCGCTGAAGCGATTCGTTCAGCGCGATCAGGTCGAGGGAATCGTCCGGCACAGAGAGGGCGGCCTGCACCTGTGGCGACATGCCGTCGACCCCGAGGCCGGTCGTGGCGTCCAGGCTCTCCATCGTCGCGCCGCCCCCCCGTTTGCCGGCTCGCCGCTCGCGTGCGTGGTCGACCAGGATGTGCCGCATCATCGTCGAGGCCAGGCCGAAGAACTGGGCGCGGCCACGCAGGTCGAGCGCCTTCGCGTTGGCCAGCCGGAGGTAGGCTTCATGCACGAGGCCGGTGCGTGGCGTGGTGCTCCAGGCCCGCTCGCCGCGCATGTGGTGTTCGGCCAGCTTGTGCAGCTCGTCGTACACCAGCGGCATCAAGGCGTCGAGCGCCGTGGGGTCGCCTTCCGACCAGCGCAGCAGCAGCGAGGTCACGCTGGAAACCGGTGCAGAGCTTGTCTCGCTGCGGCCCACGGAGGGACCGGTGATTTCGCGGTGGGCCATCCAACGACACTCCGTGTGGGAGTTGAGACTGTGCGAAGGATTCTGCAATGCCTTCGACGCAGGCGAATGACCAGTTGTAAGCATGCATCGGTCCAGCCCCTTCGGCGACAGGAGGCGAGCGCGAGCGGGTCAGGCGGCTTGCGTCAACGGCGGCGCGAGCCGCCCCAGGTAGTGCCGCACGCGCGCGTCGCGTGCCAGATCGTTCAGCGTGTCGGCCTGCATGATCCGGCTCACGCGCGACTCGTCCTTGTGCACGAACAGGTATCGGTTGCACACCTCCGACAGGATGTCCAGGTGCACCGGCTCGTTGGGGTGCAGGCACAGGAACACCAGCCGGCCTTCGCTGCGCAGGTGGCGAAAGAAGTCGAGCATGAAGCCGATGTAGCCGTCTTGCGTGTTGAACTGCGGTTCGTCGAACAGGTGCACCTGCGCGCGTTCGCTGGCCGCGTGTTCCAGCATGAAGGCCGGGTGGGTGCGCGTGAACGAGCGCACCTGGTAGGACTGGTGGTAGTGCAGCGCGAGGCGGTCGCGTTCGCGGTAGCGCACGCGGTGGATGTCCTGCCCCGCCACCAGCACGCGCCCGCCTGTGGGCAGGTTGCTGCCGGTGATCAGCTCGAACAGCGTGGTCTTGCCGGCGCCGTTGGCACCCATCACGCCGACGATGGCCGGGCCGTCGATCTGGAAGTCGGCTTCCAGCGAGAAAGTGGTTTCGCGCTGCGGCCAGCCGCGCTGGTAGCGCTTGGTGAGGCCCTCGACGCGCAACAAGGGTGTGTTCATGTGCTCAGATCCCCAACAGGTGACGTTGCAGCGCGGCGTCGCGGCGCAGGGCTTCGGCCGAGCCTTCGTGCACCACGCATCCGTGGCGCATCACCACCACGCGGTCGGCCACGCCGAGTGCGCAAGCCACGTTCTGCTCGACCAGCAGCACCGAGACACCTTCGCGCTTCAAGCGCAGCACGGTGGCCATCACGTCCTGCACGACCTTCGGCGCCAGGCCCTGGCTGGGCTCGTCGAACAGCACCAGGCCAGGTGCGCCCAGCAGCGCGCGCGAGATCGCCACCATCTGCATCTCGCCGCCGGAGAGGTTTTCGCATTCGCGCGCCATCAGGTATTCGAGCGCGCTGAAGATCTCGAAGCACTCCTTCTCGCTCCACGCGCGAAAGCGCGTCTTCTTGCGCGCGATGGCCAGGTTGCGCGCCACCGTCAGCGTGGGGAAGATGCGCCGGTCGTCGGGCACCCAGCCGATGCCCATCGCGGCGATCTCGTGCGTGGGCCGGCGTGTCACGTCGTGGCCGTCGAAATGGATGCGGCCGCGGCGCGGCGGCGTGAGGCCCAGGATGGAGCGCAGCGTGGTGGTCTTGCCCGCGCCGTTGGGGCCGAGCAGCGCGACCACTTCGCCCGGTGCGATCTGCAGCGACACGCCGAACAGCGCCTGCGTCTCGCCGTAGAAGGTCTCGATGCCGTCGATGGACAGCACCGCTTCCGAGGCCGATGGCTGCAGCACCGCGCTCATGCCGCAGCTCCCAGGTTGGACCGCTGCACCCATGGGTTCTCTCGCAGTGCGTCGGGGTGGCCTTGCGCGATCACCTGGCCCCAGTGGATGACCGAGATGCGGTCGGCCAGCCTGAACAGAAAATTCATGTCGTGCTCGATGATGACGATGGTGAGCTGGCGCTTCAGTTCGGCGATCAACTCGGCCAGGCGTGCGGTGCCTTCGCTGCCGAGGCCGGCGGTGGGCTCGTCGAGGAACAGCAGGCGGGGGCGCGCGGCCAGTGCCACGCCGATCTCCAGGGCGCGCCGCTCGCCGTACGACAGGCTGTCGGCCGCCGCGTGCTCCTTGCCGGCCAGGCCCACGCGCGCGAGGATGGTGGCTGCTTCGTCGTGCGCCGCGCTGTCGCGGCCGAGGTCGCGCCACATCGAGTATCCCTGCCGGCGCACCGAAGGCAAGGCGATCAGCACGTTGTCGAGCGCACTGTCGTCGTCGAACAGATTCATGATCTGGAATGAGCGCGAGACACCCTTGCAGGCGATTCTCCGCGGCGACAGGCCGGTGATGTCTTCGCCCGCGAAGCGCACCGTGCCGCGGTCGGGCTTGTAGCGCCCGGTCAGCACGTTGAAGCAGGTGGTCTTGCCGGCACCGTTGGGCCCCATGATGCCGGCCAGCTGGCCTTCCTCGAACGACAGCGAAATGCTTTCGAGCACGACGTTGTCGCCGAAGCGCTTGTGCAACTGGGTGGCTTCAAAGAGGGCCATGCTCATGCCTCCCTGGGTGTGTGCTTGACGGCAGGCGCGCGAGCTGGGTCTGTGGGTTTGCGCCGCGCCCAGCGCGCCCGCCCCTTCTGCCACGCACCGGCCACACCGTCGGGCTGGAACAGCACCATCAGCATGAACACCAGGCCGTACCAGAGCAGCCAGGTCTCGGTGTAGGCGCCCAACAGGTCGCGTGTGAGGATGAACACCAGCGCACCGATCACCGGCCCCCAGAAGCTCACCAGCCCGCCGCCGATCAGCACCATCATCACCACGAAGCCCGAGTTGTGCAGGCTCATCACGTTGGGGTAGGCCGACTGCTGCGCCATTGCGAACAGGGCGCCCGCCAGGCCGGCGACGCTGGCCGACAGCGCGAAGGCCAGCCACTTGTGCAGCCACACGTTGTGGCCCACGAAGGCCGCGCGCATCTCGTTCTGCTTGATCGCGCGCAGCACGCGGCCGAAGGGCGAGTGGATCAGCCGCCACAGCGCCACCAGCACCAAGGCGAACAACGCGAGTGCGAAATAGAAGAAGGCCTCGTTGCTGCGCAGGTCGATGTCGGCCACGCCCAGCGACAGCACCGGCCGCTTGATGTTGAGCAGCCCGTCTTCGCCGCCGGTGAGGCCATGCAGCTTGACGGCCGCGAACCAGAACACCTGGCCGAAGGCAATGGTGAGCAGTGCGTAGTAGATGCCGCGCTTGTGCGAGATGAAGGCGCCCACCAGCATGCCGAAGAAGGCCGTCACGATCACCGCGCCCAGCAGCCCCGTCAACAGGCCGGCATCGGCGCGCTGCTGCAGCAGCCCGAAGGCGTAGGCGCCCACGCCGAAGTAGGCGCCGTGGCCGAACGACGGCAGCCCGCCATGGCCGAGCAACAGGTTGTGGCCCAGCGCAAACATCATCCAGATCATGATTTCGAGTGCGAGGTACTGGTAGAGCCCCACCTGGCTCAGCCACAGTGGCGTGCTCGCCAGCACGGCCACGGTGAACACCATCGGCGCGGTGATGAGTGGAGCGGGTCGGGTCGGTGTGGACATGCACAGATGAAACAAATGCTGGACAGGATGGAATGTATGTTCTATTCTTTGGCAACACAAGAACGTTTGTTCTATGTTTGCCGGTGGAACCCACAGTGAATACCCGATGCCAGCTGCCCTGAACTACGACGACCTGAAAGACGCCATCTCACGCGTCTACCCCACGCTGCCCAGGCAGTTGCAGCTCATTGCGCGTTTCGCCCTCGACAAGCCCAACGAGCTGGCGCTGGGCACGGTGGCGGTGGTGGCCGAAGCGGCCGGCGTGCAGCCTTCGGCGCTGATCCGATTTTCGAACGCACTCGAGTTTGGTGGCTTTTCCGAGATGCAGCAGGTCTTTCGCGAGCACCTGGTCGAGCGCTCGGTCAGCTACCGCGAGCGGATCGACCAGCTGCGCCGCAGCGGCAAGCCGCAAGGCGTCGGCTCGGGCGTGCTGCACCAGTTCGTGGGCGAGGCGGTGTCGGAGCTCGGGCACCTGGAAGAGAACGTGGCCGAGGCCGACATCACCCGCGCCGCCAAGCTGATCTGTGCGGCGCCCCACGTGCATGTGCTGGCGCAACGCCGTGCGTTCCCGGTGGCCTCTTACCTGGCCTATGCCTTGAGCCAACTCGAACTCAAGACCTACCTGCTCGATGGCGCGGGCGGCATGCTGGCCAATGCGCTGGCCAACATCGACAGCGGCGACGTGCTGCTGGTCGCGAGCTTCCACAGCTATTCGCAGGAGGTGGTCGATGCCGCTGCGGCGGCGCATGCGCGCGGCGTGTCGGTGATCGCCATCACCGACAGCACGCTGTCGCCGCTGAAGCCGGCGTCCACGGTGTGCTTCGAGCTGAGCCTTGGTTCGGAGAAGGCCTTCCGCTCGCTGGTCGCGCCGCTGTGCCTGGCACAGGCCCTGGTGGTGAGCACGGGGCACCGGTTGACCGAGCAATCCACACGCGGCGTGCCGCCGGCTGCCAAACGAACCGCCAAAGGGGCCGTCAAGCGCACGGCCCAACGCAAGGGAGCCCGTTGATGCAAGCAGCGCCGGGGCGCGAGCTGGAACTCATTTGCATGGGCCGCGCCGCCGTTGACCTGTACGGCGAGCAGATCGGTGGGCGCCTGGAAGACATGCAGTCCTTCGCCAAGTACCTGGGGGGCTCGCCGGCCAACACCGCGGTGGGCGCGTCGCGCCTGGGCCTGAAGGCCGCCATGCTGACCCGCGTGGGCGACGAACACAACGGCCGCTTCGTGCGCGAATCGCTGGCTGCCGAAGGGGTGGACGTGTCGCAGGTGCGCACCGACCCCAAGCGCCTCACGGCCCTGGTCTTCCTCGGCATCCGCGACCGCGACACCTTTCCGCTGGTGTTCTACAGGGAGCAGTGCGCCGACATG
>Ga0302291_10000335_pt1 | contig 13593 bp, 7 predicted proteins | sample III_Fen_N1_4_FD_194548 | JGI IMG/M metagenome (GOLD analysis project Ga0302291, IMG submission 194548) | Peat permafrost microbial communities from Stordalen Mire near Abisko, Sweden - III_Fen_N1_4 | ecosystem: Environmental > Terrestrial > Soil > Wetlands > Permafrost | place: Sweden: Abisko... | reverse complement strand
CGGCTCCTCGAGCGCTGCCCCCGCCAGGGCTGCCGCGTCCTGACCGACCGCTGCCGCGTCCCGACCAACCTCAGGCCCGGCCCGCCCACAGCCCGCCGTCCCGGCTCCGCCTGCACCGGCGCGCCATGACCCGCGTCCGTGGCCGTCGCTGGGTTCCTACCGTGCCCGGGTGCACCCAGGTCCCGAAGCTCGACGATCCCCCGCTCCTCCCCCACCACTGCCCCGCGCGCGGGCGCCGTTGAGTCGTCGGCTGCGTATGACGGCGTGGCGGGCCCGGTTCCTGCTCGCCGCGCTGGGACTGGGCCTCGCGAGCGCGATCGCCGTCGAGGCGCTGGCGCCACCGGCCCCCGTGTCCGTCGGGGTGCTCGTCGCCGCCCACGACCTGGCCGCCGGCCGCACGCTGACCCCCGCGGACGTCGCCGTCGCCCAGGTGCCCCCCGACACCGCCGTCGCGGGATCACAGGCCTCGGCCGACGCGCGCGCCGCGCTGGTCGGCGCGACGACGGCGGTCCCGGTGCCGGCAGGCCTGCCGCTGGTCGGCGGCGTGCTGGTCGGGAACCGGCTCGTCGGACCGCCCGGAACGGTCGTGACGGCGGTGCGGCTGGCCGACGACACCGTGGCCCGGCTCCTCGGCGCCGGTGACCGGGTGGACCTGCTGGCCGCGCCGGCGGACGGCGGCCCGGGACGGGTGGTCGCGCACGGGGCGCTGGTGCTGGCGTCGCCGGGGGCCGCCGCCGCGGGCGGGCTGATCGACGTCGGATCCGGCGATGAGCGCGCCACGCTGCTGGTGGCCGTGCGCGCCGAGGACGCCGCGCCGCTCGCCGGCGCGGTCACCGGGACGTCGCTCGTCGCGGTGGTCGTGCCGTGACAGGGCGCGCCGTTCGGCCGCGTGCAAGGATCGGCGCGATGTCGTCCCGAGCGAGAGGAACTGCGTTGACCGATCACACTCCGGCTGCCCGCCGCTCCGGCCTGGGCACGGTGTTCCAGGGATTCAAGGCGTTCATCACGCGAGGCAACGTCGTCGACCTGGCGGTCGGCATCGCCATCGGCGCCGCGTTCGGCGCGGTGGTCACCGCGCTGAACAAGGGCCTCATCGGTCCGCTGGTGGCCTGGGTGCTCCGCGGCGAGGATCTGTCGAAGTCCCTGTCCTGGTACTGGGGCAAGACGTTCTTCAGCGTCGGTCTCGTGCTCGACGCCCTGCTGACGTTCGTCATCACCGCCGCGGCGATCTACTTCCTCGTCGTCGTGCCGATGAACAGGATGGCCGAGCGGCGCAAGAGGGGCGTGGAGGCCGAGCCCACCGCACCCGCGGAGGACGTGCTGCTGCTCCAGGAGATCCGCGACCTGCTCGCCCGCCAGTCGAGCCCGGCCATCGTCAACGACCTGGCGACCCCGGCCGCCCCGCTCAGCGCGCCCGCGTCGGGGCTCAGCGCGCCGTTGTCGGACCCGCTGCCCCCGAGCATCCCGCCCGGCACCTGACCCCGCCGGGGGACACCCGGTCCCGGGGATCGTCCCGGGGAGCCCGCGGCGTCGGGAGACCGCGGGCGGTTCCGGTTCGCGTGGCCTCGTAGGCTCGGGTGCGCCGGCGGTCGTCACCGGCCCACCACCGAAGCGAGGACATGCCCATGCAGCACCGCACCGTCGGCGGGCGACAGGTCAGCGCGATCGGGCTCGGCGCGATGCCGATGTCGATCGAGGGGCGGCCCGACGACGCGCGGTCCCTGGCCACGATCCACGCCGCGCTCGATGCGGGTGTGACGCTGATCGACACCGCCGACGCCTACCACCGCGACGCCGCCGAGGTCGGCCACAGCGAGGAGCTCATCGCCCGCGCGCTGCGCACCTACGGCCCGGGCGCCGACGACGTCCTCGTCGCGACCAAAGGCGGTCACCTGCGCCCCGGGGACGGTTCGTGGACGGTGAACGGCGACCCCGACTACCTCAAGCGGGCGGCCAAGGCCTCCGCGCAGCGCCTCGGCGTCGACGCGATCGGCCTGTACCAGTTCCACCGGCCCGACCCGACGGTGCCCTACGCCGACTCCGTCGGCGCCCTGGCCGAGCTGCTCGACGAGGGCGTGATCGTCATGGCCGGCATCTCGAACGCGACCGTCGAGCAGATCGACCTGGCCATGGCGGTGCTCGGCGGACGGCTGGTGTCCGTGCAGAACCAGTTCTCCCCCCGGTTCCGCTCCAGCCAGGGCGAGCTCGAGCACTGCGCTCGGCTCGGCATCGCCTTCCTGCCGTGGAGCCCGCTCGGCGGCATCGCGAACGCGGCCCGGCTCGGCGCACGGCACGCGGCCTTCGAGCAGGTCGCCCGGGCCCACCAGGTGAGCGGCCAGCAGGTGGCGCTCGCGTGGGAGCTCGCCCTCGCGACCGTCGTCGTCCCCATCCCCGGCGCATCCCGGCCCGAGAGCATCCAGGACTCGGTGCGTGCGGCCGACCTCGTCCTCACCCCCGACGAGGTCCGGCAGCTGTCCGCCGCGTAGTCGCGCCGCACCTGGCGACGCCCTACCAGTGCGGGGGCTTCTCGCGGGTCAGGCGGTCGTCGTTGGAGTCGTCGACGGCGGGGCCCCAGCCGACGTCCAGGTCGTCCGGGGCACGGGCGGGCGTGGCCGCCGCGGGCGGCGCGGGCGGCGAGGTTCGCACGTCCTGCGCGTCCTGGGCGTCCTGCGTGCTCTGCGCACCCGGCGCGGGGAGCGACGAACGCAGCACCCGGTCGTCGCCGCCGACCGTCCCGGCGGGTCGCACCGAGCGGCGGCGTGGCCGGCGCGGCGGCCGGTCGTCCTGCCCGTTCACCGCGCGATCATCGCACCCCGGTCCGCCACCGGCGCACGGGGGTCAGGACAGCGCGCGGGTGATGGCGGCCCGGATCGTCGTGTCGACACGGTGGTTGCGGCGGGTCAGACCGAGCTCCTCGCGGAGCAGGTCGGCCAGCTCGTCCCGTGTGCGGTCCTGGCCGTCCGACTGCAGCCAGGCGACCATCTCGTCCAGCTGGTCGTCGGAGTAGGCGCCGATCGGCAGACCTCGCCGCACGTCCGGGCGAGCGCTCGCCGGCACGGCCAGCGAGAGCTGGACGCCCGCCGTGCGCGGCCTGGTGACGGTCCGCTGCACGCCCGACGCCACCCGGACCGGTGCCGTCGGCGGCCGCGGGGACGACGACGGCGTGACCACGGGAATCGGCACGGACAGCATCGGCCACCCGCCCTCCCGGGCCGGCGTGCTCGGCGCCGAGGCGACCGTCGCGGAGGTGACGGGCGCCGACCCGACCGGCGCCGGGTCCACCGGACCAGGAATCGGGTGCACGCCGTCGCGCGACGCCGTCTCGACGGCGGGCATCGTCGGCCGACCGCCCCGAGCGGCCTTCCGGCCGCGGCGCAGCTTCCCGTGCGTCGGGGCCGACGCGGCGGGCAGCTCGTGGACGACCACCGGGACAGGTGCGACGGCCTCCGCGTCGAGCGGCGCCGACGTCAGGTCCTCCACCTCGTGCGGGTCCGGGGTCGCGTCCCCGGCACCCTGCGGTGCGGACGTCAGGTCCGGCTCCACGGCGTCGGCGTCGGCGTCGGCGTCGTGGGCGAGCGCCTGGTCCGGCTCGGCGGACGTCCCGGGTGTGGCGCCGGGGGCCGCGTCGTCGGCCGGCGGCGGTTCCGCACCCTTCGGCCGCGGCTCAGTCGTCGGCCGCGTCACGGGCACGGCGGGCCGCGCGGAGACAGCCGGCTGCGCGGACGTCGGAGGCGCGACATCGTCGTGCTCGTCGTCGGGCACGGTCAGCCGGGGGGCAACCCGCGGCGAGGTAGGCAGCGCGACGGGCGCCGTCGGCAGCGCCGCCTGCACCGCGCGGCGGATCCGGTCGACCTCCGCCTGGGGGTCGAGGAAGGCCGCCGCGGACCATACCCGCAGCACTCGCCAACCCAACCGTTCCAGCCGCTCGGGCACCAGCCGGTCGCGCACCCGCACGCTCGGCTCGTCGACGTAGGCCGCGTCGTCGGTGAGCACGGCGACGAGCAGCCGCTCGGGCGCGGCGGGGTGGCCGACCGCCAGCGGCACGTGCACGCCACCGGCGAGGCCGTAGTCCACCTCCACGACGAGCCCGTGCTGCCACAGCCGCTCGGCCAGGTCGAGCACCAGCCGGTCCGGCTCGCGGGGCACGTCGGCGACAGCGGCGGCCGGGGCCGTGGCCGGGTCCGTCGCACTCAGCGCGCCGGTGGCCGGAGCGGTGCGCGATGCCGGGTCCGTGGCTGGCTCGTCCTCGCCGTCGGACGGGTCCGGGACGCGCGCGGCCAGCGGGTCGACGTCGCCCGCCCCCCGACGCTCGGCGAAGTCCAGCAGGTCGGCCAGCAGCCGGGGCCCTGCCCCGCGCAGGCGGTGCGGGTCGAGGTCGTCGGCACCGAAGCAGGCGACGACCGTGAGGCGGTGCCGCGTGGAGCCGAGCGCGTCGAGCAGCAGTGCCTCGCCGCCGGGGCCGCTGATGGCACCGAACGAGTGCAGCACGCGCCGGTGCGGCGTCCGTCCCAGGCCGAGGGTGAGCAGCACCGCGTCCCGGCGGAGCCCCGCGATGTGGGGCAGGTCGACCACGACGAACGGGTCCGCCCGGCCGGAGTCGAAGAATGCCGCCAGCGCCGGGTTGTCCCGCGCCTCGCTGAGCACGACGTCGCGGATCACGTCGGCGTGCCGCGGGGTGACGGTGACCACGGCGAGCGACTCGTCGGGATGCGTGAGGGCGTGCTCGAGCACCAGCTCGACGACGCGGTCCACCTCGTCGCGCGGCGAGTCGACGATGCCGGACTCCACGCCCGGCAGGCCGGTGCCGTCGACGCGCTCCAGGCGCACCAGCGGCGCGGCGTCCGGCAGGGGCACGCTCTGCAGCGCGCCGGCGTACCCGTGCCCGACGAGGAACGCGGTGAGCCACGGGTCACGCCGGCTGGCGTCCCCCCGCAGCGCGACACGCGGCAGCACGGCCGCCAGCTCACGCACGGCGGTGCCTGAGGCGCACCGCGGGTCGCCGACCACCACGACCTGACGACCACGGGCCAGCGCGGCCAGCGCGACCTCCACGGGCAGGTGCGCCGCGGCGTCCAGCACCACGAGGTCCACCGTCCGCGTGGGCGGCAGCACCTGCGGCACCAGCATCGGGCTCGCGGCGAGCACCGGACGCAGCCGGCGGGTGACGTCCGGGTAGCGCACCACGGCGTCGCGCAGGGAGGCCAGCCGGTCCTCGACGAGCTCCCCGAACAAGGCCTCGGCCTGCTCCCGGTGCTGGCGGAGCGCGGTGGACATGGCGCGCACCGCGGCGCTGCGGGCGGGTGCGGCCAGGCTGGCGACGTGGGCGCGGTCCAGCTCCGCGTACCGGCTGGACAGCAGCTCCAGCGTGGCGCCGTCGTAGCCGCCCAGCGCCGGGTCGGCGAGCAGGATCTGCTCGAAGACGGTGCTCCACCAGGTGAGCTCGAGCTCGGCCCGGGCCAGCGTCGGGGTGGTGCGGCGGGCCGTCAGGTCGTCCACCAGCTCGCCCAGCCCGGCGGCGCGCAGCCGACGCAGCATCGTGGTCCGGGCGGGCAGAGCGTCCAGTGCGGCGGAGTCGGCGCGCAGCCGGGTCAGCCGGTCGACGAGCGCGGGCAGCGGCAACCGGTCCAGCCGACCGCCGGCCGGTGTGCCGGCCAGCGCCTGGTCCAGCGCGTCCAGGTCGGCTCGCACGGCGGCGTGCTCGGCCTCCACGGCCTCCAGCCCGTCCGGCAGGCGGGGCCAGCCGCCACCGGGGCAGTGCGTCTGCCACAGGTCGCGGCGGCGCTGCACGTCGATCAGCGCGGCGTGCAGGTCGCCGACCGGGCGGCCGGGCCGCACCATGTCCCGCGCCTGCCGGCGCAGCCGGCGCCGCACGCCGTGACCCATCTCGACGTTGTGCCGCTCGCGCCACTCGTTCGTCGCGGTGGCGGCCACCAGGTCGGCGGCCGTGCGCTCGAAGACCATCGGCTGGAACAGGTCGAGCGAGGCGCGGACCTCGTCGAGCATCCGCAGCTGCTCCGCCCAGGCCGCCAGGCTCTCCGGAGGGGTCAACCCGGTCTCGGCCGCCACCTGGCTCGCCCGCTCGACGAGCGCGGGCAGTGTGGAGTCGAGCAGCCGCTCCAGGCGCCGCAGCAGCACCCGGGCGTCGGCGTCGGTGCGCACATCCGCGCCGTACCAGCAGGTGTCCTGCGGGCGCACGGTGAACGCGCCGAGCTCGCCGGCACGCTGCAGGTCGGCCGCGAGCTCGTCGCGGGCCGGCGCGTCGAGCACCCTCGCGACATCGGGGGCCAGCCGCACCGTGGTCGCCGGGGCGGGCCGCGCAGCGGTCAGCCGCGCGAGGTGCTGCAACGCGTCGTAGGCGGACACCCCCCACGGCTGCCGACGCGCGTGCAGTCCGCGCACGTAGCCCCGCAACGCCTCCCGGTGCTCCACCAGCGAGCCCCGCAGCCGCTCCACGGCGGCCACGTCCACGGCGTCGGGCTCGAGGGTCATCGCCCCGAGCAGTCGGCGGGATGCCGCCGAGCGCCAGCCGGCCTCGGGCGCGATGTCCAGCAGCAGGTCGCCGACGCCCAGCTCGGTCAGCCGGTCGGCCAGCGCGGTCGCGGCGCGGCGGTGGCCGGGCACGTACAGCACCGTGCGGCCGTCGGCGGCCGCATCGGTCACCATCGCGGCGAGCGTGCCGGTGACGTCGGTCCCCGCGGGCGCGTCGACGAACAGGTGCCGGCCCGCGGCGACGAGGTCCAGCACGCGCTGGGAGTCGGGATCGAGGTCGCCCACGCCACGGTCGATCCGCGGGTCGCGGTCGCCCACCAGCGGCCCGGGCAACGGCTGCGCGAGCTCGGCCCGGGCGGACTCGACGCCGGCCAGCGCGGCCAGCACCTCGTGCCGCTCCACGGTACCGGCGAGTGCGTCCAGGTCGTCCACCAGCACCTGGCCGGGGTGCACGAACGTGCCCACCACGACGCGGTCGGACATGACGAAGCCCTCGAGCACGGCTTCGCCGAGCGAGGTCAGCCGGCTCAGCGCCCCGCGCGGGTCGAACCCTGCGGGGGTGAACGTGCCGCGGGCCACGGCTTCGGGGTCGAGCAGGGCTCCGCGGCCGCGCAGCGCGCGGGCCAGCACCGGGTTCACCTCGAGGGTGGGCTCGAGCAACAGCTCGTAGTCGGCCTCGCCGCTGCCGCGACCCCGGAGCGTGACGGGACGCAGCAGCACGGGCGCGCGCACGATGCGCGGCCGCGGCGGCCGCAGGCTCGACCCGTCGGCGTCGTCGCCGGCCGCCCCGCCGTCGGCGTCGCCGCCGAGGGTGGCCGACGAGGTGCCGGCCGGTCGACGGGTCACGTTCGCCAGGGCGGACACGTCGTCGCCCGCGACGTCCCGGTCGGTGCGCTCGATCCACGAGGCCACGCCGAGCGCCAGGGATGTCGGGGCGATGCCGTACTGCTGGGTGTAGACGGCGGCGCGCGCCGCGACGGCCCGCGCCCGACGACGCGCGGTGGTCTGCGCGGCGCCCTCACGCACCAGGCTGGACAGCCGCGTCGGGCGGCCCGCGAACAGCTGCGCCAGACCGGAGGGGTGCGCGGCGGACAGCTCCAGAGCGGCCTCACCGAGCTCCTCGATGTCGACCAGGGTCGAGCCACCCGCAGCCTCGACGAGGTCCGCCCGCCACGTCTGGACGGCGCTCTCGACCACCTCGCTGGCAGACGGCGGCTCGACGAGGGCGACGGACGCCGAGGACTGCGGACCGGCGGCGCCGACGGCCTGCGGCAGCGCGGTCGGCCCCGAACCGGTGGAACGGGCGGGAACGGTCACGCCTGGCACGGTAGCCCGGTGCCGGTGCACCCCAGCGGTGGCACGCCGAGGCCGCGCGCACCGGCTGTCAGGGCGGCATCGGCCGGGGCGGGAGGGCACCCCGGCGCCGACCCGACGGTGCCCCCCGAACGGACCCGACAGCGTCCCCGGCGCGGACGCGCAAAGGGCGGGAAGGCCGCCGGCCCTCCCGCCCTTCGGACGCTGAGACGGTGCGTACCGCGCAGGGGGCAGGCGATACGCACCGTCAAACGTGAGTGTGGCCCCGCGCGTGCCCCCTGGTCAAGTGTCCAGTACAGGGCACCCGCGGCGCCGTCCCGAGGCCGGTGAGATGTCCGTTTCGGGGGCCGGCGCCGCCCGGCGGGCCGTTCACCGCGCCGTCAGGCGGCCCGGACCCACCGGGCCAGCTGGCCGGCCGGCACCACCCGGCGCCGGGCCACCGCCACCGTGGTCAGCGCCACACCCGCGCACGCCCAGACCACCAGCTGCGCCACGCCTCCGCCGGCACCGCCGCCGCCGATCACCACCGACTGCAGCGCGTCCAGAGCCGGGGCCAGCGGCGTGGCACGGAAGAGGGTGTCGAGCACCGGCGGCGCCGTCGAGACGAGCACCGCCGCCAGCCCGACGGCAGCGACCGCCACCGCCACGAACCGCCCCACGCCGTGCAGCAGCGCCACCAGGCCCTGGTTCACCGCCGCAGACGCCACCGCGGCCAGCGCCGCGATGCCGCCGAACGCGAGCCAGCCACCGGCCGTCAGGTCGAGCGCCGGGGCCATCACCGCCGTGAGCGCCGCGCCCTGCACCACGCCGATCAGTGCGCCCGGGGCGAACGCCGCCAGTGCGAGCCGCAGCGACGAGCGTGTGGAGCCGACCACCCGGGGTCCCGTCGCACCGAGCACCAGGAAGGTGGCCAGGCCACCCAGCCACAGCGCCACGACCAGCAGGAACGGCACGCTCGTCGAACCGAGCACGGGCTCGGTCGAACCCTGCGCGACGACCGGGTCGGCGAGCACGCCGGCCAGCTTTGCGGCCTCGTCCTGCGTGTAGGAGGGCACCTTGTCCACCGCGGAGGACAGGCCGGTGGCCAGCGTGCCCGCGCCGTCGGACAGCTTCGCCGCCCCGGACGAGAGCTGACCGGCACCCGACGCGAGCGAGGACGCGCCGCCGGCGGCACCCTGCGCACCGCTGGCGAGGGTGCCCGCACCGGACGCCAGCGTGCCCGCCCCTGAAGCCGCCGTGGACGCCCCCGCCGCCAGGCTCGCAGCACCCGACGCCGCGGACCGCGCACCCGACGCCAGCGACTGCGCGCCGGACGCCGACTGGGCGAGGTAGCCCGCCAGGGTCGCCATCCCGGTCGCGGAGGTCTGCGCCTGCGTGACGAGGGTCGGGCCCTGCGCGGCCAGTGCCGCCGTGCCGTCCGACAGCCCGACGGTCGGCGCCTGGATGCCGGCGTCCAGGGCGGCCGCGCCGTCCGCGAGGCCGGTGACGCTCGTCGTCAGTGCGCCCTGGACGGACGCCAGAGCGGTGCACGCGGCCGGGTCGCCGGCGCCACCGGCGCACGCCTGCGAGTAGGTGTCGAGCTGGGCCAGCAGCGTCGGCAGGTTCGTCTTGAGCTGGGCGGTGCCGGCCGCGAGCTGGCCGGCGCCGGTGACGAGCGGCACCTGCCCGGCAGGCAGCGGGCCGTTCACGCCGGCGTTGAGCTGCGCGAGGCCGTCGGCGAGCTGCTGGACGCCCGCCACCCCGGCCTGGGCGGCGGTGGCCGACGATCCCACCTGGTCCGCCAGGTCGCCCAGCCCGGTGGCCAGCGAAGTCGCCCCCGAGGCCAGCCGGTCGACCCCGGTGGACAGCGACGACGCCCCGGACGCCACCTGTCCCACACCCGAGGCGAGCGACGACGCCCCCGAGGAGAGCGCCGACGCCCCCGAGGCCACCTGGCCCACACCCGACGAGAGCGTGGACGCGCCGGCGGCCAGGGAGGCCGCGCCGTCGCCGACCCCGCCGGCGCCGGAGGCCAGCGACGTCGCCCCGGAGGCGGCGTCGGTCAACCCGGAGCGCAGCGTGTCGAACCCGACGAACACCGAGGTGAGCGAGGTCGTCGTGAGCTGGGTGGAGAGCATCTGCACGGCGGTCGCCGTCACGGACTTCGCCACCAGCGCGTCGAACGGACGCGACCGCTCGCTCGTCGCGATGTCGACGGTGGCCTGCACGGCCGCGGCCGCGCCGGACCCCGCCGAGGTCGCCGCCGCCGAGAAGGTGCTCGGGATGGTGACCACCGTCGCGTACCGGCCGTCCGCCAGGCCGGCCGCGGCGTCGGCGGCGTTGGTGATCTGCCAGCTCAGGGTGGACGAGGACGCGGAGCCGGACACGTCCGCGGCACCGGCCCCGGTGGTCACGGCGGCGTCGCCGGAGAGGTTCACCGATCCGGTGACCAGCGCGGCGGCCAGCTGGCGTCCCAGCGGCACGGTCTTGCCGTCCACCTGCACCGGCTGGTCGAGGTTGACCACGGCGCCGGCGAGCCGGTCGACGCGCGCCGCGGGCTGCCACAGCGCCCACACCAGCAGCCCACCGACCAGCACGGGGATCAGCACCAGCCCCAGCACGGTCAGCCACGTGCCGCGGCCGGTGGACCGGGCGCGCTGAGGTCGGAACAGGTCGTCCAGGATCGTCGCCATCACGGCACCAGCACCTTCGACTCGACGTTCTGGGTCGGCAGCCGGAGCTCCACCACGGGGCCACCGCCGGGCGGCGGACCGTCCAGCACCTCCGGGTCGACGCAGCTGACGATGAGGGTCAGGGGGCGGCCGGCGCGGGCCGCGTCGGCGCGGGCGGCAGCGATCTCGTCCCGCACGCCCGCGCGCAGCACCGGGTCGCCGACCGAGTCGAGGTCGTCGATGACGACGATCGGTGCGCCGGACGCGAACGCCGCCCGCACCTCCCCCACCGGGTCGGCGCGGCGGGCCAGCGCGGCCATCGCGACGCGGCGCCGCACGTCCCGCGCGCGCACCGGGAGCACGAGCCCGCCGACCTTGAGCGTGCCGGTGTCGGCGTGCGCCCGACCGGCCAGAGTGAGCAGCAGGGGCGTGCGCCCGCTGCGGTGCGGTCCCGAGACCACCAGCGTGCCGCCCGCCGGCACCCGCACGGACACGTCGCGGTACAGCGGCGTGCCGTCCGGTGCGTCCAGGCCGACGCCGAGGGCCGCCACCGCGTCGTCGCTCCCCGGCTCGGGCCAGTCGGCCAGCCGCAGCTCGGTGGCCAGGCCCTCGCCCTCGATGTCGAACGCCGGCAGTGCCCGGTCCAGCCGCCGCGGCATCGCCCACGCGTGGCGGCCGAGCAGCTGGAGCACAGCGGGCACCAGCGTCATCCGGACGACGAACGCGTCGAACGCCACGCCGACGGCCAGGCCGAGCGCGATGGGCTTGATGTAGATGTCGCCCTGCGGCACGAACGCGGCGAACACCGCGAACATGATGGTCGCGGCGGCCGTGACCACCTTGGCCGAGGCGAGGAACCCGCTCCGGACCGCGGCCCGGGCGTCGCCGCCGTGCACGTAGTCCTCCCGCATCCGGGAGACGAGGAACACCTCGTAGTCCATCGCCAGCCCGAACAGCACGCCCATCAGCACGATCGGCATGAAGCTGATCACCGGCATCGGCGTGCCGTCCACGTTGAGCAGCCCGGCGCCCCAGCCCTTCTCGAACACCATCGCGACGACGCCGAAGGCCGCGGCCACCGACAGCAGGTAGCCCAGCGCGGCCGTGAGGGGCACCCACAGCGACCGGAACACCATGGTGAGCAGCACGAACGAGAGGCCGACCACGAAGATGGCGAACGGCAGCAGCGCCTTGCCGAGCAGCGCGGAGATGTCGATCTGGACCGCGGTGACCCCGGTGACGGCCAGGTCCACGCCGTACACCTGCTGGAAGTGGTCGTGGCGCGCCCGGATCTCGGCGACGAGGTCCTTGGTCTGCTGGGAGTCCGGGCCGCCGGTGGGGATCACCTGGACGATGCCCACGGTGGCGTCGGCGTTGGGCGTGGACAGCGGCACCGCCGCCACGCCGGGCAGAGCCGCGATCTCCTTGCCGAGATCCGCCATGAGCGTCAGCGGGTCGGTGGACCCGACGATCGTGCCCGTGACGATGAGCGGCCCGTTGAAGCCGGCGCCGAAGTGCTCGCCCACCAGGTCGTACGTCACGCGCGTGCGCGAACCGGCCGGTTGGCTGCCGGCGTCCGGCAGGGCCAGCCGCAGGTCGAGCGCCGGCAGCGCGATCGCGCCCAGGCCCAGCACGACGACGACGATCGTCAGTGCGGGCCACCGGGTGCTGGCCCGCACCCAGGCCAGGAAGAACTTGTTGGGGTGCACGTCCCCGCCCGCCAGCCCGACCTCGGCGGCGGCCGGCTGGGCGGCCGCCCGCGCCCGCGCACGCCGGGGGCGCAGCCGCTCACCGGCGAACCCCAGCAGCGCCGGCGTCAGCGTCAGCGCGATGACCACCGCCACGCCCACCGACGCCGCGGCGGCCACGCCCATCACCGTGAGGAAGGGGATGCGCGCCACGGCCAGCCCCACCAGCGCGATCATCACGGTGAGCCCCGCGAAGACCACGGCGGACCCTGACGTGGCCACCGCCCGCGCCGCCGACTCCCGCGGCTCCATGCCGGTCTCCAGCTGGGCCCGGTGCCGGGACACGATGAACAGCGAGTAGTCGATGCCGACCGCCAGCCCCAGCATGATCGCGAGCATCGGCGCGGTGGAGGAGATCGAGGTGAAGCGCGTCGCCAGGTAGATCCCGGCGAGCGAGGTGGACACGCCGAGCAGTGCGGTGAGCAGCGGCATCCCGGCGGCGATGAAGGAGCCGAAGGTCAGCACCAGCACGACGAGCGCCACCAGCACGCCGATGCCCTCGGTGGCGCCGATGGCAGGGATCGTGATGGAGAACAGGTCGCCACCCAGCTGGGCGACGGACCCCGCGGGCAGCGCCTGCTGCAGGGCCGTCTCCACGTCGATCAGCGCCTGCTTGTGCTCCGGGGTGACGCCTGAGCTCTGGCCCTTGAGCTGGATCGAGACCACCGCCGCGGTGCCGTCGTCCGACACCATCCCGGTGACCTGACCGCCGAACGGGTCGGTGACCGCGGTCACCTGGCCCACCGCGCCGAAGGCGGTGACGGCGTCCTCGATCGGTCCGCGCACGTCCGCGTCGCCCACCTGGGAGCCGGTGGGGGCGACCACCACCAGCCGCGCCGACGTGCCCGAGACCTGCGGGAACGTATGGGCCAGGCTGGTCAGCGCCTCACCCGACTCGGTGCCGGGGATCGAGAACGTGTTGTCCGTGCCCTTCTGCAGCACGGCCGCGCCGGCGCCGAGCAGGACGAGCACGGCCAGCGTGGCCAGCAGCACCCGGACCCGGGCGTCGAAGGCCCAGCGACCAAGACGGTAGAGACTCGACGACACGACGGCTCCTGGGGTCGGGACAAGGCAGGAACGATACATCGCCGTATCCGATGCACCAATGTATTCGATGCACCAATGTATCGGATAGGCTCGGCATCGCCAACGCGGAAGGAGGCCCCGATGTCCGTGGCCAACGCACCGACGCGGCGCCGCGAGGCGACCCGCGAGCGGCTGCTCGACGCGGCCTTCGAGCTGTACGCCGAGCAGGGCGTGCACGCGACGCCCGTCGAGCAGGTCTGCGAGCGCGCCGGGTTCACCCGGGGCGCCTTCTACTCCAACTTCTCGACGAAGGAAGAGCTGTTCGCGGCGCTGATGGACCGCCAGTCCGCCCGGTACCTCGACGC
>Ga0302291_10000331_pt1 | contig 13664 bp, 10 predicted proteins | sample III_Fen_N1_4_FD_194548 | JGI IMG/M metagenome (GOLD analysis project Ga0302291, IMG submission 194548) | Peat permafrost microbial communities from Stordalen Mire near Abisko, Sweden - III_Fen_N1_4 | ecosystem: Environmental > Terrestrial > Soil > Wetlands > Permafrost | place: Sweden: Abisko... | reverse complement strand
CGTCAAGCGGTTGCGGGTTTCATCGGGCGAGGTGAACACCGCTTGCGCACGCTGGCGGTACAGCTCGATCGGGATCAGCCCGTTGCCCACCAGCCGGTTGTCGCCATGCAGCACGCTGGCATAGGCCGAGGCGCGCTCGCCATGCCAGTCGACACGACCGAACAGCTGGTTCACCCGCGACGGCGAGTTGTCGCGCCAGCCGTCCTCTTCGAACCGCGTCAGCGCCACAAAGCCGCCCAGCGCGCCGTCGTTGGCCCCGGCGGACAGCTGCAGTTGGCGGCGTGCCCCGGCGCCGGCCAGCAGCTGGCCTTCCACGCCCGGCGCGCTGAACCCGGTCTTGCTGCGCACCGAGATGCCGCCGCCCAAGGTGTTCAGCCCGAACAGCGGGTTCGAGCCCGGGAACAGATCAAAACGATCGATCGCGTTCAGCGGAATCAAATCCCAGTTCACCACGTCGCCGAACGGCTCGTTGACGCGCACGCCATCGAAAAACACCGACAGCCCCTGCTGCGTGCCGATCTGCGGGCTGGCGGTGAAGCCGCGGTAGTTGACGTCGAGCTGGAACGGGTTGCCCGCGTAGTCGTTGACGCTGACGCCCTGCAACTGCGTGTTCATGTAGTCGGCGAGGTTCAGCGCGCGTGAATCGCTGATCTCTTTTTTGCCCGCGCTCTGCACGTTGGCCGGAATCTGGTCGCGGCTGATGTTCAGGCCCGGCATCGGGCCGACGTCCAGCGGCCGTCGACCCACCACGGTGACGCGCGCTGGCACCGCCGAGGCTGCCGCCGCTGCCGGCTGCGGCGGCTGCTGTGCCGACGCTGCGGCAGAAACGACGGCGAACACGACTGCCGCCAGCCGCGCGCCCGCGGTCAGCCGCCATACCCCCGCCATCGCCACTGTGCACTGCAATGAACGCCTCCGGTCTGCACCAAGCGCGGTGTCCGGGCCGCGAAGGCGCCGACGCCGCTTGGAGCAGCGGCCCCGCGCCGCTGCGATGACAGAAGGTATGAGTTCAGCGCGCTGCGCTCAAGGGAATAGCTCCCGACTCATGGGCGGGCTTTCCCTGGGCTGCCAGCACGGCGCAGCGCGCCATGGACGGAATCGTTTTGAGCCGCAGCTCAGGGTCGGCGAGCGCACAGCGCCGCGCTTGAGTCAACGCGGCAGCGCCTGGTCCAAGGCCGTCGCGAGCGCGGCCATGCCGAGCGCATTGGGGTGGTAGGGCATGCCGCCTGCAGCGGCCGGATAACCCCAAACCCAAGGCTCAGCCGAGCAAGCATCGTGTGCCAAGGACAAGCGGGACGCCGCCACCAGCAGCGCGCCGACATCGCGCGCGACCTCGGCCGTGATCGCCTGTACGCGAGCGGACACGGCGCGAGCCTGGTCGGCCTGCGCAGCCGTCAGCGGTGTAGCAGCACAGCTGCCCGAAGGCGGCAAGACCGTCAGATAGTCAACGAAGACGAGCCGGGCTTTGGGTGCCCTGGCCTGGATGGCCGCGCTGATCGCTCGCATCGAGCGATCCATCGCGCTGAAGTCCGCCTCGGTGACGGCTTTGCTGACGGGGCACTGGGCCGTGGTGACTCGACCCTGGACCAGCAAGGTGTTGCAGGACAAGGCCATCAGGTTGCCGATATAGCCAACGTCGTTGCCCCCGATGGTGATGGTGACCAGACGGGTCGCGGGCGTGACGGCATCGATCTGGGCCGGTATGTCGCCCCAGGCCTGAAGCACCGCCTCGCTGGTGGCTGCGCTGCAGGACACGTCCGTCAGCGACAGCCCACGCCGCGCGGCGAGCTGGTTGGCGAAGTTGCTGGTCGATCGCCCGCAGCGCTTGGGCGCGTCTGCCGCATAGGGCTTCAAGCCGGGACCGGCGGCAAACGAGCTGCCCATCGCCACGTAGCTGGCCTCGGCGGCGGCCGATTGCGCCAACGACGCGGTCTGCAGCCCGGCGAGCAAAACCAGGCCCCAAACCCAGGACCGACGCAGCGGCTTCATCGCGGTGCTGGCGTGCAGGCTTGGGCGCCGGCACCAACGCATGGGCAACGCGACGCCGGAGCGCCTATTTCGCGCTGCATTGCAATTCATTGAGCAGCGTATTGAATGCCGCGCTGTCGTCCAGGAACAGCGCATGGCCCGAGTTCGGGAACTCGACCACCCGGGCTTCTGGCAAGGCCGCGCGCAGCCGCTGCGCCAGCGGCGCCGTCACGATCGGGTCATGGCCGCCCAGCGCCAAGGTCAGTGGCAGCGTCTTCAGCAGCGGCAGCAGATCGCCGTTGTTGCCGGCACCGCGCGCGGCCGCACCGCGATCCAGGAACGGGCCGACGCGCATGGACGCAGCAGTGAGCTGGGCCTGCAGCTTGGCGTCGACACCGGCACCGAAGACAAAGCCGGCCGCGCGCTCGGTGGCGGCGATGTTGCGCGCCAGATCGGTCGTGCCCGCGAACGGGCGCGGTGCCGAGGCCGCCGCTGGTGGCGGCAGCAAGCCGGCCGGCGACGACACCAGCACCAGGCCGGCCAGCGGCAGATCGGCGGCGTGGTGGCGCAGAAAGTCCAGCGCCACATTGCCGCCGTAGGACCAGGCCACGACCAGCGGCTTGACCAGGCCGCTGGCCTTGATCACCGCGGCCATGTCCTCGGCCCAGGGGCGGCTGTTGTCGTAGGCACTGGCCTGCCAGGGCTGGCCCGAGTTGCCGTGGCCGCGCAGGTCGTAGGCGACCAGGTGGCAGCGCTGGGCCAGGTCGGCGCCGAACTGCGCCGACCAGCTCAGATAGCTCTGCTTGTAGCCGTGCACAAAGAGCACACCGGGCCGGCCGGCCTCGCCCTTGGCCACCACGTTCAGCGGCACGGCGTCGAAGCCGCTGACCTCGCTGAAGCGCGCGCCGTCGAACGGCGCCTTGGCCGGCGCCGGCTGGGCCAGCAGCGCGGGCGCCGACAGCGCCAGGCCGATGGCCAGCCACAGCGTCTTCAGCCGGCAAACGCGGTCAGTCATGGCGCGGGCTTGCATTGGCGCGCGGCAGCGGTGACCAGATTGGGCAGCAGCGAATCGTCCCAATCGAAACTGCCCGCGCCCAGGCGCACGATCACCAGCTTCTCGGCCGGCGAGACATAGACGCGCTGGGCGCCGGCGCCGTCGAAATACACCATGTCGCTGGCCAGGAAGGGCTCTTTGGCCGGCACGGTGGCCGGCGTGGCCGTGTTGTAGCCGCGCTTGGGCGCATGCGGGCTGGCACGCCACAGCTGGTAGCCGTAGTTGGGGTTGGCCGGGCTGGCCGCCGACATCGCCTTCAGCCACGCCGGGTCGACGACCTGACGGCCGCCCGCGCTGGCATCGGCACGGCCTTGCTGCGCGAACAACAGGCCCAGCCGCAACCAGTCCTCGGGCCGCGCGAACAGCGCGCTGGAGGTGCGCGGGTGGCCGCCGGGATGGTCCAGCGTCACATAAGCGTCCTGCGCGCCCAGCGGCTGCCACAGGCGCTTGGACAGGTAGTCGGCATAGCGCTGGCCGGTGGCGCGCTCGATGATCAGGCCCAGCAGCTGCGAGATGCCGCTGGCGTAGTTGAAGCGGCTGCCCGGCGCATCGGCCAGCACCGTGGCCAGCGGCACCGCGGTGTCGTCGGCGCCGTAGAGCGCGCGGCTGTAGGCCGAGCCGGGCTTCAGATCGAAGGGCAGCGGCGCCAGGCCGGTGGCCATCTGCAGCATCTGCTCGACGGTGATCGCACCGCGCGCATCGCCCGCCCATTCGCTGAGCCAGCGCGAGACCGGCGTCTGCAGGCTGGGGATCGCGCCATCGGCCAGCGCCTGGCCGACCAGCATGGCCAGCACCGACTTGTGCATCGACGCCGGCTCGGCCCGCGTGTCGGCGCTGTGGCTGGGCGCGTAGTACTCGTACTCGACCGCGCCATCGCGCCAGACCAGGAAGCTGTAGCTCTTCACGCGCTGGATCTCGGCCAGCGCCGGCGCCATCGCCTCGTCCTTCAGGCAGGCGCTGGCACGGCGCGGCAGCGCCGCCGCCTGGCCGCCGGCGACGCGCTCGGCCGGCCATTGTTCGGGCTTGTTGAAGTCGATCACCGACGGGCTGCCGGGCGCGGGCCGGGTGGCCAAACGCCAGTCGTACAGCCAGCCCCAGTCGGCCTGCAGCTCGGGATGCAGCGCCGCGTACAGCAGATTGGGCAGGGTCTGGTCACGCCAGGCCGGCGAGCCCTTGCCTACGCGCAGGATCAACAGCTGCTCGCTGGGAATGATGGCCAGCTGCAGACCACCGGTGCCGCTGAGGTAGTACAGATCAGGCGCGGCGCTGGGCACCAGGCTGGACTTCTGCGCCGGTGTGCTGCGGTAGAGCCGCGGATCGGTCCAGGCCGTGCCCACCGCGACCTGGAAGCCGAAATTTGGGTTGGCCGCCGACGGCTTGCGCAGGTCCTCAACAAAGCCCGCGTTCAGCAGCCGCTTGCCCTGCCATTGGCCGCCATCGAGCAGCATCTGGCCGACACGGACCCAGTCGCGCGGCAGCGACCAGATGCAGCAATAGGCCATCGCGCGCCCGCCGTCGCGGTCTAGCAGCAGCTCACCTGAGCTGGCACCCAGCGGCTGCCAGAGCCTGCGGCTCACGTAGTCGAGGTAGGGCTGGCCGGTCGCGCGTTCGACCACCAGGCCCAGCGCATGCAGGTTGTCGTTGTCGTAGGAGAAATCGCTGCCCGGCGCATAGGCCAACGGCGCGGCCGCGACGATGGCCTCGACATCGGCGCCGAAGTGCAGCTGCATGTAATGGCTGGCCGGATCGGTGTCGGGCTTGTTGCGAAAGCCACCGCTCATGGTCAGCAGCTGGCGCAGCGTGATGTCCTGGCGTGGACCGTCGCGCCATTCGCCCAGCCATTGCGAGGCCGCTTGATCGACCGAGCCGATGCGGCCGTCGGTGATAGCCGAGCCCACGGCCAGCGCGGCCAGCGTTTTGGCGAAGCTGTGCGAGCTGAACGGCGTGCTGGCCTGCGCAGCGCCGAAGTAGCGCTCCAGCTGCACCACGCCTTTGTGCACCACGATCAAGGCCTGGCCGTTGCTGGCCTGCACAAACTGTGCGGCCTCATCGAGCGCCTGCGCCGAGATCGTGGTCTGCCCGGCCGCGGCCTGCGGCAAAAACGCGCCGGGCGCGCCAGGAAAGGCCACCAGCGGCCGGTACCAGCTGCGCGGCGGCTGGAACAGGTCGGGCGGCGGGTTGTCGACGCGGTGCCAGAACGTCGCATTGCGCGCGTCGCGTGGCGGGGCGGTCTGCGCCTGCGCCGCGCCGGCCGTGATCGCGACCAGCCCGGCCGCGAGCAGAGAGAAAACGGGGCGCAGGCTCATTGCCAGTCTCAAGGCTTGCTGGCGGCGCGCGGCGCGGCCGGGGTCTGGTCGTGCGCATAGCGCTCCAGGCTGGACAGGCTGGGGCCTTCGACCGCTTCGGGCGCCACCAGGTACTTCGGGTAGCGCTCGCGCACACGCGCCAACACGTCCTTGGGGTACAGGTCCAGCGTCTCGCGCGCGGCCATGGTGCCGGTGTAGATGATGTGGCCCGGCGCCTGGTCCATCAGCATCCAGGGCAGCCAGGGCGTGACGCGGTTCCACACGCCGTGGTAGGGGATGTGGTCCAGCGTCGGGTCTTCCAGGTCGCTGCGGCGGATGATGTAGCGGAACATCTCCGACACCCGGGTCATCTTGCCGGGTGATTCGCGCGGCCATTTATCGGGCTGCATCGCGCTGGGGTAGTACAGGTGGATGTCGGACTCCAGACCCACGGTCTGCTCGTCGAGCATGCTCCAGTTGCGCAGATAGGGCCGCGGCGGGCGGGTTTCCTTGTTCAGGCCGCCGTAGCTGGGCGGCTGCGGGAAATGGTCGGCAATGATGTAGTTGTACGGGTCGTTGGCGACGTCGACCACCTTCACATGCTCGCCGGTATAGGGGTTGTCCCATTCGTCCATCAGCTTGCCGGTCTCGAGGCTGCGGTAGAACACCAGCTCGCGGCACAGGCGCTGGTAGTTGCCGTCGGCCATGCGCACCACGCGGATGGTGCTGAAGACCTCGAAGCGCATCAGCGGCCGCACTTTTTCATTGTCGCGCACGCCGGCGACCACGCCCGACACCGCGCCGTAGACGAACCTCTTGGGGTCGGCATTGGCCTCCAACCGCGCCGAGACCTCGCGGTTCCAGATCGGGTCGTCAAAGCGCAGCGGGCGCCGCGCCGCCGGCGCGGCGGCCTGGCCGCTGGCAGCGGCAGCACCCAGCGTGGCGGCGGCGGCCAGGCGCAGCGCGCCACGGCGGGAGGAAGTCGGGGAACTGGGCATGTCGGTACTCATGGGTAGGTTTGGAGCCAGGCTCAAATGACGGCGCAAACAGTCTTGATTTCAAGAAAAGCATCGACGGCCACCTGACCGCTCTCGCGGCCCCAGCCCGATTGCTGCACGCCACCGATGGGCAGGCTGGCATCGAACATCAGGTGACTGTTGATCCACACGGTGCCGCTCTTGAGCAGCGCCGCGGCGCGGTGGGCGGTGGACAGGTCGCGGGTCCAGATGCTGGCGGCCAGGCCGTAGATCGAGTCGTTGGCCAGCGCCAGCGCCTGCGCCAACGAGTCGACCGGCGTCGCCACCACCACCGGGCCGAAGATCTCTTCGCGCACGCAGGCCATCTCGGGCCGCACGTCCACCAGCACCGTGGGCTCGATGAAGGTGCGCTGCGCGCCGAGCTGGTGGCCACCGACCACGACCCGCGCGCCGTCGGCCACCGCCTCGTCGACATAACGCTGGATGCGATCGGCCTGCTTGCGGCTGACCACCGGACCGATCTGCGTCGCCGGGTCCAGGCCATGGCCCAGCTTCATGCCGCGTGCGATGTCGGCGATGCCGGCGATCACGCGGTCGAAGATCTCGCGCTGGATGTAGAGCCGCGAGCCGGCGACGCAGACCTGTCCGCTGTTGAAGAAGATCGCGTTGGCCGCACCGGGGATCGCCAGGTCGAGGTCGGCATCGGCCATCACGATCACCGGCGATTTGCCGCCCAGCTCCAGCGTCACCTTCTTCAGGTTGCCCGCCGCCGCCGCCAGCACCGCGCGGCCGACCACGGTGGAGCCGGTGAACGACACCTTGTCCACGCCAGCGTGCGCGGCCAGCGCCGCACCGACCACGTCGCCGCGGCCGGTGACGATGTTGACCACGCCCGGTGGCAGCCCGGCTTCGAGCAGCAGCTCACCCAGGCGCAGCGCGGTCAGCGAGGTGTCCTCGGCCGGCTTGAGCACCACGCAGCAGCCAGCGGCCAGCGCCGGCGCCAGCTTCATCGCCGTCAGCACCAGCGGCGAGTTCCAGGGCACGATGGCCGCAACCACACCCACCGGTGCTTTCAGCGTGTAGGCGAACATCTGCTTGCCCGCCGGCTGGTAGTTGATCGAGGTCGGCAGCGTCTGGCCCTCGATGCGCGCGCACTGGCCGGCGAAGAAGCGGAACTGCTCGGCGGCGCCGGGGATTTCGGCATAGCGGCCGACCCAGAACGGCTTGCCCTGGTCCAGCGTCTCCAGCTGCGCCAGCTCGTCGATGTGGGCCTCGATCAGCTCGGCCACCCGCCACAGGATGCGCGAGCGCGCGCTGGGCGTCAGGCCGCGCCACGGGCCTTGGTCAAAGGCGGCGCGCGACGAGACCACGGCGCGGTCGACGTCGGCCGCGTCGCTGTCGGGAAAGCGGCCCAGCACGCTGCCGGTGGCCGGGTTGACGGCGTCCAGCCAGCGGCCGGCCAGCGCCGGCACGAACTGCGCGTCCAGCAGCATGCCGTGCTCGCCGCGGGCCAGAAAGGCCAGCGCATCGGCATTCGTGGCCGGCAGATCGGGGATGTCCAGGCTCATCGCGGTTTCTCCAGGCGGTGGGTGGTGGCAGCGCGCAACGCGGCTCAGGCCTTGGGCGGGATGTGTTCGTGGTGGTGTTCCAGGTACCAGCGCGCGACCTCCTCGCGGGTGGTGAACCAGACGCCGGGCAGCGACTTGGCAAACGCCAGGAACTCGCGCAGCGCGCTGATGCGGTAGGCGCGGCCGCTGACATGCGGGTGCAGGCCGACGTTCATGATGCGGCCGGTCTTCGCGCCCTCGTCGTGCAGCACGCGCAGCTCTTCGATCAGCACGTCGCGGTACTCGGCGGTGGTGTGGCCGCGCCGCGTCAGCAGCGTGAAGTCGTTGATCTCGTTCGAATACGGCGTCGAGACGATGGGCCCGTGCGGCGTCTGCACCAGATAGGGCTGGTCGTCGTTCATCAGGTCGCAATAGAACTTCAACCCGCGCTCGGCCAGGATGTCGGCGGTGTTGAGCGTGCCGCGCAGTGACGACGACAGCCAGCCCTGGGCCGGGCGGCCGCAGGTCTGCTCGTAGACCGCCAATGTGCGCTCGATGATCGAGCGCTCGCGCGCCGGGTCACCGGCGGCGTCGGTCAGCAGCTCGCCCTGCTCGTAGTTGTGGGCGATGATCTCGCAGCCACGCTGCAGCGCGGCGTCGACCATCGCGCGCCGGCGCAGGCCGGTCACCGCGTTCATCGTCACCGCCGGCTTCACGCCCATCTCGTCGAACAGGTCGAACAAGCGCCACACGCCCACACGCTGGCCGTATTCGCGCCAGCTGTAGTTGGGGAAGTCGGGCACATTGCCCGGCAGCGAATCGGGCAGGATCGCCGGGCCGCCGGCGTAATACGGCTTGTCGGTGTCCTTGATCAGGTCCCAGGTTTCCAGGTTGATGGTCAGGAACAGCGCGACGCGGTGGCCGCCAGGCCAGCGCAGCGGCAGGCGTTGCGGCAGCGGGACATAGTCGTAGTGCATGGGTTTCTCCGGGAATCAGGGCTTGGGCTTGCGGCAGGCCGGGCTGTTGGCGCCAGCAGCCAGGAAGCGGTCGAGAAAGGCCATCGCGTCGGCCGCGCTCTGTGCGGGTTTGTCGACGATCAGCAGGTGGCCGGCGTCGGGGTAGATCACGCGTTCGGCCACGCAGGCGTTCTTCAGCGCGTCGACAAACGCGTCGGCGGTCTTGACGCTCAGCGCCTTGTTGGCCGCGCCCCATTGGACCAGCGACGGCGCGCGCACATGGGCTAGCACGCGCACCGGGTCGCCGCGCTCATAGAGTTTGCGGCCAGCGATGGACTCTTCGCCGCGCCCGACGATGTTGGCGAAGGCCAGCTTGCGCTGCACCATCAGCGGCGTGACCAGGGCCTGGTCGACCAGCACATGGCGCAGGTTCTTCTCGATCTCGGCGGCCGTGATCACCGCGTCGTAGAAGATGCTGGCGCGCGCGGCCGACGCCGCCGACGCGGCGCTGGACGCGGCTGGCGCGATCACTGCTGCGGCTTCTGCAGGCGGCTTGCCGTATTCCACGCCGGCCGAACTGGCCAGGATCAATGCGCTGACACGCTCGGTGCGCGTGGCGGCATAGCGGAAGGCCACCAGGCCGCCATAGGAGGTTCCGGCAATCGCGAAGCGCTCGCTGCCCATCTGGTCCATGAAGGCATCGATCAGCGCGCCCATGCGGTCCACCGAGTAATTGCCGCTGCGCAGCCCGCCACTGAGGCCGAAGCCCGGCATGTCGAAGCGCAGCACGCGGTAGCGCTTGGACAGCACGGCGGCCCAGCCGTCCCAGTCGGCCAGGTCGCCGTTGGTGCCTTGCATCAACAGCACGGCCGGGCCGGTGCCCTGGTCCTTGTAGTGCAGGTTGACGCCGTCGATGTCGACGAACCTGGACTGGGCGTCGGAGAACTGCGTGATGACCGATTCGCGGCTCAGCACGCGGCTGGTCTCAGCCGCCTGGCTGGACAGGCAGGCCAGCGCCAGCAACAACGGAGCGAGGCAGGGAATTTGCATGGTGGCGCCTAGATGTCCAGTGGCGTCGTCACCACGTCGAAGTCGAATTCGGCAAAGTCGTCGCGTGGCACCGGTGTGCCCTCGGGCGCCGTCGCCAGGTGCTGGTGGATGCGCAGACCATGGGCATCGGAGCGCCGCACGGTATTGGTCGCACGCGGGTAGCGCAGCCGCTCGAAACAGGCCAGGCCGGCCTCGACGCCGAGCTTCTGCTCGAAGGCGCGGGCCAGCGCACGCGCCATCAGCACGCCGTCCTCGATCGCCATCGCCGCGCCCTGGCCCAGAAAGGGCAGCATCGGGTGGGCGGCGTCGCCGATCAGGCTGACCTTGCCCTGCTGCCATTGCGGCAGCGCAGCGCGGCCGAACAAGCCCCATTTGAACGCGCCGCTGCGGCACAGGCCTTCGATCATGTCGTCGGCCTCTTCATGCCAGCCGGCGAAGTTGGCGCGCAGCTCGGCCGGGTCGGCCGGCAGTGACCAGCCCTCCTCGGCCCAGCGGTCGACGCGCGCGAACGCCACCACGTTCACCGCCGTCTGCCCGCGCACGCGGTAGCGCAGCATGGTGCGCTGCGGGCCCAGGAAGACGGCGGTGTCCGGCGTGAAGTCGGGGTGACGCAGGGTTTCGACCGGCACCACGCCGCGCCAGGCCACATAGCCGGTGAAGTCGGGCGCGCCATCGCCGTACAGTGCGGCGCGCACCGCGGAACGCACGCCGTCGGCACCGATCAGGCAGCAGCCGCTGAAGCTGCCGGCGCTGGTCTGGACGCTGACACCCTGGGCGTCCTGGCTCAGGCCCAGCACGCGGGCACCCAGCTGCAGCGCCTGGGGGTCCAGCCGGCGCAGTTCATCGACCAGCACGGTGTGCAGGTCGGCGCGCAGCAACTGCAGGTACGGGCGGCCCCAGCGGCGCGCCATCTCCGCACCCATCGCGTAGCTGCTCATCTCCTCGCCGGTGCGGTAGTGCTTCATCGCCGCGTGCTGTGGCCAGTTCGACGCCGCGCGCAAGGCCTCGGCCACGCCCAGGCTGTCCAGGGCCAGCGTCGCGTTGGGTGCCAGCGAGACGGCGGCGCCGACCTCGCGCAGCTCAGCCGCCTGCTCCAGCAGACGCACCGGCACGCCGGCACGCAACAGGCCGATGGCGGCGCACAGGCCGCCGATGCCGGCGCCGGCGATCAGCACCGGCTCAGCCTTGGTGGCGCCGCTCATGCTTGTGCCGTTTCGCTGATGATCTGGTCGTAACGCTGCTTGCTGTCGGCCTGCGTCAGCTCATGCGCCTCCTTGCGCACCAGGTAGTACAGGCGCTCGAACAAGGCCTGGCGGCGCTGCTCGCGGGCGTCCAGCGCGGCCTGGTCCAGCACCAGCGCATCGACCTGCGCGGCCAGGTCCAGGCCGTTGGCCTTGGACACCCGCTCGATGGCGTCGACGCGGTCGCTCAGCACGCTCAGCTCCTGCGCCAGCACGATGACCATCGACATCGCGTGGTCCAGGCCCGGCGTGGCGTAGAACTGCGGCCGCTTGCCGCGTGAATGGCGCTGCGGACGCACGTCGGCCTGCTCGGTGGGCTTGGCGGCGCTCATACTTGCACCGCCTTGCGTGCGATCAGCACTTCCCAGCCACCGCCGGGGGCGAACTCACCGGCGGTGAATTCGCGCTCGGCCACGGCGCTGGCCGACGCGTCGGTGTAACCGGCCGCGCCCTGCGCGGACGACTCCAGGATCGCCATCGGCGCGGTGGCAAAGGCCACGCTGTCGGCCGGGAAGCCGGCGTCGGTGGCCAGCTTGATCTGGTCGACGTCGCGCATCGCACCCCAGAACGGCTCGTTGTTGTACCAGGTCTCGTTATCGAGAATAAACTGGGTGAAAGGGCTCATCAGATCAAAAGGCGGCAGGTCGGCGTGGATCACATAACCGCCCGGCGACAGCAGCCGGTGGCACTCGCGCACGATGCGCGGCATCGCCTTGCCGCTGGTCTCGTGCATCATGATGTGGCTGACGATGAGGTCGAAATAGCCGTCCTCGAAGTCGGTCTGCTCGGCATTCATCTGGGCGAAGTTGACCTCCACGCCCAGCGCGGCGGCGCGCGCATGCGCATAGCGCACCACCGGCGCGCCGACGTCTATGCCCCAGACCTCGGCGTCGGGAAACATCAGCTTGTAGGGCAAGGTCGAATGGCCGACGGTGCAGCCCATGTCCAGGATGCGCCGCGGCTTGAAGCCGGGCAGCTTGCGCTGGATGTAGTTGCACACCGAGCGCCCCATGTCGTCGTTCAACGGCCCGGCAAAGCCCATGCCGTAGAGGTAGGCGCCGCGGTCATACAGCGCCGCAACGCTGATGTCCTTGTCGGTCACCTCGCTGGCGTAACCGCCGGGCATGCAGTGGATGTCCAGCGCCGTCACATAGCGCGGCGGCACGAAGCCCGGATCGATGCGCAGCTGCGCGCTGGTGCCGGCGGAGAAGGTCTGCGCGCAGTCGATCAGCGCCGGCAGCTGGCGCTCGACCGAGTCGATCACCGAGTTCCACAGCGTCTCCTGCGAGATGCGGTTGAGCGCCGCGTAGTGCTGGAAGTACAGGTCGGGCTCCATCGCCTCGCGGATGTCGCGCCGGTCGCGCGGCGCATGGCCGTGCAGCTCGGTATAAGCCTTGGCCGCGCGCTGCTCGTACACCGGCTGCAGCCCGGGCAACAGCCCCTGCTGCACGAAGTGCTTCAGGCTCTTCGAGAACTCCTGGCGCGCGGCCTCGTCGTGGGTGGCCACCGGCAACATCGGGTGGGGCGCTTGCTGGAAGGTGTTGAGCACGGGGTTCCTCGCGATTCGGGTCAGCGACTGCGCCCGTGGTTCGGGGCGCAGGGTCTGTGGCTGACTCTAGGCCGCGGCAGCGCGCGGCGCATCTCGGCTTGCCCGGCTGGTCACCTGCCGGATAAGCGCGGCCGAAGCAGCGACCGCAGCCGGCGCGCTCTCGCGTCGCGAACAGCCGCGCGGCGCGGGTTGAAGCGGCGCGGGCCGCCCGCGTAAGCTGGCTGCCCAGGCACTGGTGCGTCAGCCGACGATCACCAGTGACGCCCTCTTGGACGACCACCGATGAGCCCCAACCCCTTGGCCCGGCCCGCTGCCGCCACTCTCGCCCAGGCCTTGCGCAGCGCGCTGGGCGACGCCGCCATCAGCGACGACGACGCGCAGCTGGACCTGCTGTCGCGCGACGTCTACGGCCAGGGCGGGCGGCCGCTGCTGGTGGTGCGCCCGCCCAGCGTGGTGGCGCTGCAGGCCGCGGTGGCGCTGTGCGCACAGGCCGGCGTGGCGATGGTGCCGCGCGGCGGTGGCGCGTCCTACACCGACGGCTATCTGCTGAGCGCCGGCGGCCATGTGCTGGTCGACACCGGCGGGCTGCAACAGATCGATATCGACCGCGACAACGCGGTGGTCACCGTCGGGCCGGGCGTGACCTGGGCCGCGCTGCGTGAGCAGCTGACGCCGCTGGGCCTGCGCACGCCGTTCTGGGGGCCGTTCTCTGGCCTGGTGGCCACGGTCGGCGGCAGCGTCAGCCAGAACTCGATCAGCCACGGCAGCGCCAGCCATGGCATCTCCGCGCAGTCGGTGCTGTCGCTGGACGTGGTGCTGGCCTCGGGCGAGCTGCTGAGCACCGGGCTGTCCGGCGCCACCCGCCACTACGGCCCCGACCTGACCGGGCTGTTCACCGGCGATTGCGGCGCGCTGGGCATCAAGGCCGCAATCCGCATGCCGCTGATCGCCTTCCGGCCCGACTTCCAGGCGCTGTCCTTCGCCTTCGAAGACTTCGCCAGCTTCCACAACGCGCTGCGCAGCGCCGCACGCGAGGG
>Ga0302291_10000328_pt1 | contig 13713 bp, 12 predicted proteins | sample III_Fen_N1_4_FD_194548 | JGI IMG/M metagenome (GOLD analysis project Ga0302291, IMG submission 194548) | Peat permafrost microbial communities from Stordalen Mire near Abisko, Sweden - III_Fen_N1_4 | ecosystem: Environmental > Terrestrial > Soil > Wetlands > Permafrost | place: Sweden: Abisko... | reverse complement strand
TTCTCCGGAACGATCGCGTAGCCGAGACGCCAGCCCGTCATCGCGTACGTCTTGGAGAAGCCGTCGAGGACGATGGTTCGGTCGATCATGTCCGGCAGCGAGGCGATCGAGACGTGCTCGCCCTCGTACAGGATGCGGCCGTAGATCTCGTCGGCCATGACGATGAGATCGTGCTCGCGGGCAACGGCGGCGATCTGCTCGAGGTCTTCGCGGGTCGAGACCCCGCCCGTCGGGTTGGCAGGCGAGTTGAGGATGAGGAGCTTGGTCCTCGGTGTGACGAGCGAGGCCAGCTCTGCCGGGTCGAGCCTGAAGGCGTTCTCCTGGCGGATGGGGCACGGGACCGCGGTGCCGCCCACGTAGTTGATCATCGACTCGTAGATGGGGAAGCCCGGATCGGGGTAGATGACCTCATCGCCCTCTTCGATGAGCGCAAGCATCGTGAAGAACATGACGGGCTTGCCGCCGGGCACGACGACGACGCGATCCGGTGACACCGCGAAATGCTTGCGGACGGTGGCGTCGGCGGCGATCGCGGCGCGGAGCTCGGGGATGCCGACCGTCGACGTGTAGTGCGTCGCGCCGCCGTCGAGGGCGCGCTTCGCCGCCTCGCGGATGTTCGAGGGCGTATCGAAGTCGGGCTCGCCGATCTCGAGATGGATGACCGATCGGCCGGTCGCTTCCAAGGCCCTGGCTCGAGCGGCGGCCTCGAAAGCAGTCTCGGTCCCGATCCGACCCATTCGCGAAGCGAGTTTCATTTGCCGTCTCCTCGTCCACTTTCGCCGGTTGGCCTGCGGCATTCCTGCGCCGGCTCCTGCGCGCCTCGCTCACGCACGGGCTCGGTCCGAGCATGGCCGTTGGTCATACGCAAATCAAGTTCAGCTTCCTCACCTGACTGTGAAGCTGAGCTAAACTGTTGAGGGTCGGCCAAACGTGTCCGTGCCGCGCCCGCACAGAGGAGTGGATCGGTAATGCTCGGTGTCTGGCGGCTGCAGCTTCTGCGCGAGATATCGCGGCGCGGATCCATCAAGGCCGCGGCCGAGGCGATGAGCATCACCCCATCGGCGGTGTCGCAGCAGCTCGCAATCCTCGAGCGCGAGGCCGGCGTGCAGCTTCTCGAGAAGAGCGGACGGCGCGTGCGCCTGACCGACGCCGCCGTTCTTCTGGTACGCCATGCCGACACGATCACGGGCGCGATCGCCGCGGCCGAGGCGGACCTGGCTTCGATGCAGAAATTCGTCACCGGCACCCTGCGGGTCTCGGCCTTCCCGACTGCGGCCCGCGCCGTGTTGCCAGCGGTCATGACCGCGCTGAGCCGCCGGCATCCGGCGCTGCGCGTCACGCTTCGCGACCTCGAGGCGGCCGAGAGCCTGACGGCGCTCCAGATGGACGAGATCGACCTCGCCATAGTGGATGAGTACGACGAGCCCGCGCGCGTTTCCGACGGCGGTCTGGAGTTCTGCGAGTTCATGCGAGACCCGCTCTATCTGGCGCTCCCGCCCGAGGGCGCGGGCGGCCCCGGAGCGGCCGCAGGATCGGCGGCTCGCCCAGGCCCCGGAGCGGCGGTCCGAATCTCCGATTTCCGCGACGCCTTCTGGATCATGGACACCGAAGACAGCCACCTCGGCCAGATCACCCTGCGAGCCTGCCGGTCGAGCGGTTTCGAGCCGCACATTCGATCCAACTGCAAGGATTTCAGCGTGATCATCGCCCTCGTCGAGGCCGGACTGGGCGTCGGGATGCTGCCGGGTCTTGCCATCCACGACCGCGGGGTCCGGGCGTCCATTCATCCCACCGACCCGCCGCTCGCCCGCCGGATCGCCTCCGTGATCCGCCCCGAGCGCCGGTCCCACCCGATGATCGTCTCCGCGCTGGCGGAACTGGACCGATTCGGGGCCAAATATGCCGCTCCACTCGGCGGCGGTTAGAGAGACAATTCGGGTATCTGCCAGACGAGCAGCGAAGGGGGTAGGTCGGGCATGAACCCTGACGAGATCAGGTTCTTCGCAGGGAGGTATCTCGCGCCTCGGCTCACGTGGCTCAAGCGCCACGATCTTGCGTGGCCGGAGCCTTCGGAAGCCGAGTTCGTGTGTCCGGTCGAGTTCGTCGCGGCGCCCATAGGGTGGATCAAGTGCTCCCTGACGCTGACGTCGCCGCCGGCACATCTGGGCCGAGACACGCACGTCCTCGTCGGCGTCCGGTCGCTGCCCTTGTATTGCCCGGAAGCCGAAGCGCTCGATATCGGCATCAAGAGGGGCCACGGGTTACGGTCACATCTCGGAACATTCCGGCACCGCTGGGCAATTGGCTCCGGTGCGGGCGAGGAAGTCGCCACGGAACTGGCACAGGCCATCGAACGGCAGTGGCCGGCGGCGATCAGCCAAATCGGGACTCCCCAGGGTGTGGCCGCGGAGATCAAGGACGAAGCCGCGCGGAATATCCGTTGGCTGGAGACGCTGGCCTACTCGCGGGTTCTGACCGGCGATCGTGTCGGGGCCGGCCAGGCGATCGCCCAGATTCTCCGCAATCCGAATCGCACCGGAGCTGTGAACTTGCGGGCTACGCAGATCAACCGCGTTCTCTTCTCGGACCCCTCCGTCGCGGCAGACCGGCTCTTCGAGTGGCGCCGAGACCGGCTCGAGGCGCAGGGGCTCGTCGACATCGCGGCACCTCGCCCCGCGCTCGAGGTGGCCGACCCGGTATGACAGCGCCTGCGTTTATCTGGTAGGCTGACGGAGGGGAATGCCATCGATTCGATGGCCGGTAAAGAACAATGTGACGAAGTGTTAGGGAAGTCGGCCTGCTGACCAGGGCCTACCCGGCATCTTCGATCCGCTAAACGGCGCACCGATCTCGAAGTCCCGGGCCGGGGAGTGCTCGTAGCGCAACGAGGCGCGAAGTCACTTCCGTCCCTGGACGAAACCCGTAGAATGTTACTTAGCTAATCCCTTTGCGGCCCCGACGCTCCCCCTCGCGCCGGGGCCGCTTTCTATTCACGGCTGGGTCGAGGGTGCGACGGACGGTGCGACAGTGGGCGCGACCGTCGGCGCTGGCAGGGCGGGCGGCGCGCCGCACGGGTAGTACGGGTGCAGCAACGACGCCGTGCAGACCTGGTACTGCGCGGAGGGATCGCTCGAATCCGTATGGTCGGGCCCGAAGAACGGGTAGGCGGCCAGGATCGCGAAGACGAGATAGATCGAGAGCAGCAACAGCGGGTTGACTCGCCTCAGCAGCCACCAGGTCATGACGACCAGGCCGAGCGCCAGCGCGCCGGGAAACAGCGGATCGAGAACGGCGGCCTGAATGTTCAGCTGAGCGCCGGCGATCGTGACCGTGGGCGCCAGATTCACGACCACGAACTTGGCCGCGAGCGCGCCCAGGACCATATTCCCCAGCACGCCGGCGCCTTCGAGGACGCGGTCGATCGTGCCGGAGCGGAGCAGTTCGGTGACAAACGTCCGGCCGCGCGCATAACCCTGCATCCAGGCCGTGTAGCCGATCGCCACGATCACGATCGAGACCAGGACCACATAGATGATCGCGCCGAGCGGGTTGCCGGTCGCGCCGGTTAGCGTCGGCACGGCCGAACCGCTGGCGGTGCCGCCGGCGATTCCGATGCCGAGTGCCAGGAGAATCGGGGTGATGGTGCTTTGGCTGAGCGTGTCGCCGATTCCTGCAAGCGGGCCCATTAGCCCGGACTTCACCGAGTTGATCGCGTCGTCGTCGATCGCCGCGCCGTTGGCCCGCTGCTCCTCCATGGCGATGACGGTGCCGTGGACGATGTTGCCGAAGTTCGGCTCGGTGTTGAAGAAGACGAGGTGGCGCTTGAGGGCGGCCCGGATCTCATCCTCGGTTGTGTACAGGCGTCGGATGATCGGGGTCATGGCGTGGGCGAAGCCGGTGCCCTGGAGACGCTCGTAGTTGTAGTTTGCATGGGCGAAAAAGGTCCACAGGGCCCACGATCGGAGAAGATCGCCGCGGGTGAGGTGGACGCCCGAGCCGGCGCCCTCGATCCGTGGAGCGGCCGCGACGGCCGGCCCGGACACCGGCGCGACGTCCACTTCTGCCTTCACCGGCGCGAGACCGCGGACGAAGCTCAGATGCAGGTAAGCCAATGCCAGACCCAGGGCGGCGATGACGACGAGCGACATGGAGCCGTGGGAATTGGTCATCAGGATGAAGCCGATGAAGAAGTACGGGATGACAGAGCCCCGGAAGATGAACCGCATGTTCAGCGCGATGCCGATCGCCGGCAGGATGCCGCCCGCGATTACCAACCCGGTCACGATCCAGGCCGGCAGACGGCTGAGCGCGTCCTGGACGTAGGCGGGGCCGTTGAGAGCGAAAAGGAAGACCGGTACGACGCTGATGACGAGTAGCAGGGCTTGTCCGGGCAGCCAGTTCATCAGCGCGACGCCCGAAATGTCGGCCTTCTCGGCCCGCGCGTCCGCCCAATGGGCGAAGACCGAGTCGGCGGCCATCCGGCCGTAGAAGATGATGGTGCCGACCAGACCCAGGCCGAAGGCGATCGGAATCGCTTTCGTGGGGTCGAGCCCGCCGGCCAGCGCGATCGTCGTTCCGACCCAGCCCGCGAACCCGGCGTCGGCCGGCAGCGTGCCGCCCGCGGAGATGAAGCCCAGATACGGAACGTTGATCGCGGCGCCGATGAGAGTGCCCTGCGCGGGATCGCCCAGGATGCAGCCGACGAAGAAGCCGGCGACCAGCGGCCGGTACAGCGTGAAGAACGCCAGGCCGAACAGCCAGGGGCTGTTGGCCAGGTAGTAACCGAAGGCGATCAGCGCGGCCTGCCAGGCGGCGACCGTGATCTTGCCCGTGTCGGCGGGCGCTCCGGACGACACGTTCGCGCCCAGAACCGCCCCGGGCAACGCCGCTGCCACCAGCAGCACCACCATCAGGCCGGCTCCGACCGCGACGGACTTCCTGAACATGCTTCTCCTTTCGGGCGGCCGGCGTCCGGCCGCGGCCCGGTTCCCTGGGTGGCTCAGCTCCCTGAATCGAGCGAGTGGAACGGGATCGGTCGATCGTCCGCGACGATCTGGATCTCGACCCGCGTGCCCATCTGCTCCAGCTCTCGCAATTCCCGAAGCTCGTCCGGGCTGACCGAGATCGTCTTGTGAAGTCGCCGCCGGCCGGGGCCGGAGCCCATGCCTCCGAGATCGACCACTTCGATCGGAACGCCGGCATGACGGAGCTCGAGAACCGTCCGAGGCATTCGAACCAGGACGATGACCGGCTCCGGAGTCGCCGCCAGGGCGATGAGACGAGCGGCGCCGGTGGCAACGTCGTGAACCTCGACCGGCACGCCCTGCGGAGCCCCAAGCGTCAGCACTTCCCGCAGGAACTCGTCTCGGGCCGTGGCGTCGTCGACGATCACGATCCGCTGCGCGCCGAGTGCCCGCAGCCAGACGGCCACGACCTGGCCGTGGAGCAGGCGGTCGTCGATGCGGACGAGACGAAGGCTCACGCGCGCGAACTCCCGGTCAGGAGACGCGGCGGGCGCGGTGGCGTTCCGTCTCGACGATCCCGGTCCGGCCGACCTCGATGAGTCGTTCGACCAGGGCATCGTCCAGATTGCCGTCGGCAAGAGCGGCTTCGACGGCCATCGCCAGGTTGACGCCGGCGATGCAGACCACGAGCGGAGATCGGCGCCCGATGGCAGACGCCACGTTGAACGGAGTTCCGCCGAGCAGATCGCACAGCACCAGCACGGGCCGGTGGTCGCGGCCGATCGCGGCGCGCAGTTCCTCGGCGTAGTGGTCCGGTGTCTCTGAAGCCGCCAGGCCGGCCGCCGCCAGATCCGGGACGTCGCCGCAGATCATCTCGGTCGTCGCAAGCAGGGCAGCGGGCAGCGTCCCGTGACCGGCGATGACGATCCGAAACCCGCGCACTCGATGCCTCCGGCATTATTGGCTGCAAAGATTCTCACGACACGACTTGCAGCGGACGTATTGGCAGTATACTCGGGGCTCGAGGTTGGGATTGTCAAGCCGAGGGCATGCGTGGGCGATCCGACGATCGGCAATGGAAAGGCCGGGTCCGAAGCGGACCAATCCGCGGCGAGCCAGCGCGAGATGCTCCGCCTCGTTTCGGAGCTGTACTACGTGCGCCAGCTCGGCCAGCCCGAGATCGCGACGCTGACGGGTTTCTCGATATCCAAGGTGTCGCGATTGCTTGCCACGGCCCGTGCCGCCGGGGTTGTACGGATCTCGGTCGAGGGCGCTCCCCAGGAACCCGCCCCGCTGGCTCGGGCTCTTTCCGCTGCGCTCGGGGTGGAAGTCTGGGTTACGCCCGGCCACGAAACCGATCCGGCACTGGCCGCTCGTCTGTGCGGAGTGGCGGCCGCTCCGCGGCTGGCCGAGGAGTTGCCCGAGGACGGCGCCATTGGGTTGACCGGCGGCTACACGGTTGAATCGCTGGTCGCGGCGCTGCCGGCGGTGAGCCGGCCACGGACCGTTGTCGTGCCACTCGTCGGGGGCTGGGACTCGAGCAACCCGCACCTCAACAGTAACGAGATCGCGCGACGGCTGGCCGAGCGGGTCGGGGCGTCGGTGCGTCTGCTCCATGCCCCGGGTTTGCTCGACGACGAGGCGACGACGGCGGCGCTCCTCGCCGACAGCGCGGTCACGGCGACCACGCGCTACTGGGGCGAGCTCCGTCTGGCCCTCGTCGGCATGAGCGGCGCGCCTCGGTTCGCTCCCGGATACGGCACCGTCATGGACCGTCTCGACGACGCGGGTCGAAGCCGGCTGACGGCCCGCGGAGCGGTCGGCGACGTGGCCGGCCACCTGGTCCGCCTCGACGGCTCGTTCGTCGCCGACGAGTGGGAGCGGCGCACGATCTCCATCCCGGTCGACACGCTGCGCAAGGTGCCACGGGTCGTCGGCATCGCCGCCGGCTCGAACAAGGTGGAGACGATCGTCGCGGGGGCGCGCACGGGGCTGCTGCACCTTCTGATCACGGACGAACCGACCGCGACTGCGGCTCTCGCTCTGCTCGGATACGCAGGCGCAGCTCCAGGTGCGGCGCTGGCGACCGCTCCAACCGATTAGCTCCGTCGGAGCGGCCACGGCGCTATAGTCCGATCCAGAACGCCGGGCGTCGGGCCGAGCCGGTTCGGCCGAGAGTGGGGGAGTGCGAATGACAGAGGAGGCCCCGTCGGGAGCGATGGACGGCCGGGCAGCCCGGCTGAGCGCGGTCGCGTTCGGAGCCTTCGGCGCCTGCCTCGTCCTGGTGGGAGTCCTCTCGATCGCCACGGGCATCCCAAGCCGCGCCCACAACATGGCGCCTCTCGCCGGTGCCGCGGATATCGGCGGGCGGCTGGGCGAGATATCGCCGCTCATCGCCGCGATGCTGGCGGCGCTGGTCGTGGTCTCGATCGTTCTGATGCTGGCGACGCGAAGGCTGCGGCCCGAAACGGCGGCTGCCGAACTCGTCGTGCTCGGTGGGGCAATCGCGATCTGCGTCGTCGGCGCGATTGGGCGGATCGGGTATGCGGCCGATGGTTCCGTCCTGCTCGCCGGCGTCGCGTGTCTCACCGGCGGCGCGGCAGTCGTGGCGGCCGGAGTGCTGACCGCCCTGGTGCGCGAATGAAGCCGGCGATAGGTTTGCAGCGCCGAGCCGGAGCGATTCTGGCGATCGACGTACTCGCCCTGGCGGCCGTTCTGGCGACCGCCCCGGCAGCCTTCGTCTGGCTCGACGGCTCCAGGCCGAGCCCACTCGCCGTCGACTCGTCCGGATCGGGGTCCGGTTCGGCCCACTCGCCGGGGCCGACGCCAAGCGTATCTGGGGTCGCGACTCAGGCTCCGGTGCAGACGGCGCGACCGGCGACGGCGGTTCCGACCACGAAGATCGTCTACGGCGACGGAACGTGGGATTCGCTTCCGCCGATGCCGAGGTCGCTGTGGGGCGCCGCCTCGGCGGTGCTCGCGGACGGCCGCGTTCTGGTCATCGGAGGTTTGAGCGGCCCCAACAGCGCCTCGGCTCTGGCGACCGTCGAGGTCTTCGATCCGAAGTCGAATTCCTGGGATGCGGCGGCGCCGATGCTCCAGGCGCGCGCCTACCCAGCCGCCGCGACCCTGGCGGACGGATCGGTGCTGGTAGCCGGCGGGTCGCGTGGCGGAGTTCCTCTGGACGGAGCCGAACGCTACTTCCCCGACAGCGGCACCTGGGTTTCCGCCGGAGTCATGAGCTCAGCGCGCACTGAGGCGAGGGCCACGCTGCTGCGTGACGGTCGTGTGCTCGTGACCGGCGGCGGTTCGGAGGCACCTCCCAGCTACCAGTCGACAAACGCCGCCGAGATCTTCGACCCGGCGACGGGGTCGTGGACGTCGACCGCTCCGATGTCGACGGCGCGGGCCTTCCACACTGCCACGCTTCTGTCCGACGGCGAGGTGCTCGTCACCGGCGGCGCCAGCATCTATCACGGGAGCAAAGGCGCGGTCGTGGCCACGGCCGAGATCTACGACCCGAAATCGGCGACATGGCACGCGGCGGCCCGGATGTCCGTGGCCCGATACCACCACGTGGCGGCGCCACTCCCCGACGGCCGCGTTCTGGTCGCCGGCGGGTGGGCGTTCACGACCAACAGTGACAAGAGCTTCGCCACGGCCGAAATCTACGATCCGGCGAAGAACACGTGGAAGGCCACGGGATCGATGGCAACGGGGCGTGCTCGGGGCAGCGTCGCTTCGCTCCCCGACGGCCGCGTGCTCGTGGTCGGTGGCGTGGATACGGCCTACCGGGTCATGGCCACGGCCGAGATCTGGGACCCCTCGACAGGCAAGTGGCAGCCAACCGGCCGGCTCACCGCCGCGGTCATGTGGCCCGCTCTCGCCTTGCTCCACGACGGGCGAGTCCTGCTGGCCGGCGGAGCCGTGGACGTCGGAGCTGCGCACGCGACGTCGGCGAGCGCCATATTCGTGCCGCCCGCCCCGTAGCGATCAGGAGCCGAGGTAGGCCAGAACCGCAAGGACGCGACGGTGCGCCGTCTGTGTCTCGGGCAGCTCGAGTTTGCCGAAGATGCTGCTGATGTGCTTCTCCGTTGCGCCTTCGGTGATGCCCATCGCTTTGGCGATGCCGAGGTTCGTCCGGCCCTCGGCCATGGCTGCCAGGACTTCGCGCTCCCGCGGCGTAAGCGTTGCGAGGCGGTCGTCTCGACGGCGCAAGACCATGAGCTGGGCGACCACGTCGGGGTCGAGAGCCGTCCCACCACCGGCCACCCGATGCATTGCGTCCATGAACTCGGCGATGTCGGAGACGCGGTCCTTGAGCAGGTAGCCCACGCCGCCGGCGCCGTCGGCGAGCAACTCTGTGGCGTACTGGCGCTCGACATATTGGCTCAGGACCAGGACCGGAGTTCCGGGCACGAGACGTCGGGCCTCGATCGCGGCGCGCAAACCCTCGTCGCGCTGGTTTGGTGGCATTCGCACGTCCACGACCGAAACGTCCGGCCGGTGCTCAAGAACGGCGGCGACGAACGACGGCGCGTCGCCGACCTTGGCCACGACGCTCCCGCCGGTCTCCTCGATCAGCCGCGCCAGGCCCTCGCGAATGAGTGCCGAGTCTTCGGCGATGACCACGCGAATCGGGCTTGTATCCACCAAAGGATCATGCACCAACCGCGGCCCCTGTGAGCGCTGCGTGCCGCGCCGTGCCGCTCGGGCGGGGGCCGCGTGGGGCCGCCGTTACGCCGCGGGCCACCCCTGAGCCGCCGGCATTTCTGCGTGGAGAAGGGTCGGGCCACCGGCGGGGCTGTCGATCAGCAGGACACCGTCGAGCGCCTCAACCCGATCCCGCAGCCCTGCCAGTCCGCCGCCGGGAGCGACCGCCGCACCGCCGACGCCGTTGTCCCAGACCTCGACGATCAGCCGGTCTCCCTCGCGGCGGCAGCGGATCTCGCAACGCGTCGCCGAGGCGTGTTTGGCAACGTTGGTTAGCGCCTCCGAGACGACGAAGTAGGCCGCCCGTTCGACCGCATGAGGCTGCCTTTCCCCGGGGGCGAGGGCGCTCTCCACGATGGTCGGCACGGGGCAGCGGCCGGCGACGGAGCCGAGCGCCGCGACCAGGCCACGATCCAGCAAGATGGCGGGCGCGGAACCGCGGACAAGGTCGCGCAGCTCGGCCAGGGCTTGACGCGCCTGCTCCCGGGCGTCGTTCATCAGGGCCTTTGCGCCGGCCGGGTCGCTCTCGATCCGGTCGCTCGCGAGGCTCAGGTCGATTGCGAGCATGACCAGTCGCTGCTGGGCGCCGTCGTGGAGGTCGCGCTCGATTCGGCGCAACTCGGTGGCTTCGACCTGCAGCATCGCGGAGCGGCTCTCGCGCAGGGTCTCGACCCGAAGCCGTAGCTCCTCTCGCTCATTGGTGCACAGCAGGCCCTCCACGACGGCCCTGTGGAGGCGCATCAGACCGCGCGAGAGTGAAGCTGCCACGGCGAGCAGGAAGAGCCCGAGGACGAACGCGACGGCTACCAGGAGGATCGGCGCCCCGTTCGAGAGCGAAGCCGGCATCCGATCGCCGGCCGCAACGGCGATGACGAAGTAGGCGACCGTCGAGACGAGCAAGGCGAACGAGCTGGCCCAAACCGCAACGCAGACCACGAATTCGAGGATGGTGAGCGGGAACGAAATAAGCACATAGATGACGTCCCGCCAGCGGTTCTCGTCCAGGAATTCGGCTTCCGCGGCAGCGCGCAGACCGTGACCGTAGGTCCGATAGGGATGCGCTCGAAGCGGTCGGGAATCCACCAGGGTCATTCGCCAGCGTTCGACCCGGGCCACGATACGGGCGATCTCAACGCCGATGCCGACGACCGCGAAGCCCACGAGGATGATCAAGAACGAGCCGCCCGTGGAGAAGAGCGCGGCCACGAGCGCGAACGAAAAGCTGCCGATGAAGAGCCCCATCAAGATCGCGCCGGCGGCGCGCCACGACGCAGGGTCGAGAGGGGACAGCACGAAGTTGCGCAGGAGGGTGCCCGGTCGATATGGCCCGGTCGCGAACGAAGGCTTCAAGGTAGTCATCATGTCGCACAAGCTAACGCCCCGCCGGCCGGTCGAACAGCAGGCCAGCCGGGGTTCTTGGCATGGGGCTAGCACCATGGTCGGCCCAGCGAGCCACGGCTACGATCGGACGGAAAGTCCGCTCCAGACCCGGAGGTCGAGACCATGGCCGCCCTTCAGCCCGCCGCCCCTTTCCGGCTGAGCCCCACGCGGTTCGGCCTGCTGGTCGACCGATTCGAGCGGTTCGCCGCTCGCGTCCAGGGCTACTTCGATCGCCACGGCCCGGGGCTCGGGCTGTACGTTCTCTCGCCGGTGGTGGCGGAGCTCGTGCTGGGCTCGTCACCGCCGCTGACGTTCCTGTTCTTTGGGTGGATAGACCTGCTGATGTACGGCGGCGGGGCCGTGATAATTCGCGAGCTGGTGCGCCGCTGGGGCAAGGGCTGGCCGAGCATCCTCGCCCTGGGTGTAGCTTACGGGATTGCCGAAGAAGGCCTGGCCATACGCAGCTTCTTCAACCCCAATTGGGGCGGCGCCGTCGGCCTGGCTGGCTACGGCTACGTTGGTGGTATCAACTGGTTCTGGGCCACCGAGATGGCCGTCTACCACTCGGTCGTCAGCATCACTCTGCCGATCCTGCTCGTCAGCGTCGCCTACCGCAGCCGGCAGGATCAGGCCTGGATCCCGGGCGGCTCGCTGGTCCGGGTCGCGATCGGTTTCGTCGCGTCCATCCTGGTGTGCTGGGCGATCTTGCCCTTCGCCGTCGGTGGAGGGGCCTTGCTCGGCTGCGTGGCCGCGATGGCGGTCTGCTACCTGGTTGCGCGCCGACTCCCGGCCGGGGTTTCGTGGCCCGCCGGCTGGGGTTCGGGCGGAACCAGACCTGCGCCCAAGCCCAGCACGGTCTTGAGGCTCTCTCTGGCGGTTACGACCCTCTCGTTCGTCCTTGTGTTTGCGCGCGGATTCGGGCTCCCGTTCGCCGCCGCCTCGGTATTGCTCGTCGCCATCGTCCTGGCGATGGCCGCCTGGCTCCTGCGTGCCTCGGCGGGCACCGGTTGGAGCGATCGCCACAACGTTGCCGTCCCATTGGGCGTGATGGCCTTCTTCGTGGGCTTCAGCCCGCTCGTGGAACTGACTGGCGGGCACGGGCAGCTCGTCGTAGGTTTGGTCACGGCGGTGGTTCTGCGGCGCATCTGGGTTTCGATGGCCGCGCCTACGACCGATTGACACCGGCGACGCAGCGACGTAATCGCCGCGGTAGCAGAATGTATTGGTCGTTGCGGCCGGGGCCGAACGCGTCGTCGGCGGTGGGCTGGGGCATTGCTTCCGGAGGTAGATCGAAAATGTCGGACTCTCCGGACGGCCGGTTGGAGCCGCCGAGCACATACGGCCGACCCCCGGCAGGTCGCGTGCTCGTGCTTGCGGCTGTGGCGGCGATTTGCCTGCTCGGCTCGGCCGTGTTCCTGCCGTGGATCCATTGGGGCTTCTCCACCCAGGACTCCGTCGACCTGGGCTCGACCGTCAGTCTGTGGGACATCATGACGGCCGGCACCGCAGCCGACTTCGGTGCCAACTGGATGCAGGGCGTTGCGGCTGGCATGGCTGCCGCGGTCTTCGGATGCCTTGTCGAGTTGGTTCAGCGTCCGGTGACCAGAGCGCCGCGATGGATCACCGTCGCAGGATTCGGCCTGGTCGTCGGCGCTTCCTGTCTCGGGTTGGTGGCGGGAGTGAGGCCCTTCAGCGCCTCCGCTTCCTTTCCCTTGTCCGACACCTTCACGGCCAACCTCGATCTCGGATTCTGGGTTGCCGTTGGATTTGGCGTAGTCGGGATCGTCCTGTCACTCGTCCGCCTCACCGAACCCCCGAACCCCGCCCGTCGGCCGCTGCCCTTCGCTCGAAGCCCGTGGGGCTCGTTGCCGGCCGTTCAGCCGGCCGGCTATTACCCGCCCGGCACCGACCCGTCCGAATACCTCGAGCGCGGCGAGATTCCGCCGGGTTTCGTTCCACCTTCATACAAGCCGGCCGTGTACCCCAGTCCAGGACTCGTCACCACGGCCTACACGTGGCCCAGCTATCCGGGCTCCGATTCGGGCCAATCTTTCGCCCCCGTCGAGGGCGAGCGGCCCGGGCCCGGCCATCTCGTCGTGCTCGAGGCGGGCGCTTCGAAGGCGCTGACCGTGGAGTCCGGCAAGCGTCTGCTCGTCGGCCGCGATCCCGAGGCGGAGATCCGCGTCTCCGATCGGCGTGTCAGCGAACGCCACGCCACGATCGAGCGTCGTGGCGACGAATGGGCAGTTCAGGACGTCGACGCCATGAACCCGACCCGGCTGATCGATGGCTGGGGTACCAAGCGCCAGGTGCGCGGCGAAACGACGATCTCGTCCGGGCAGCTCATCGTCGGCGACGTCCTGATCACGCTCTACGCGAACCAGACCTAGGCCAGGCGCGGCCCCGGCCGGTGCGACGCGCCCGGATCGGGGACGGGACGCGTGGCGGTGCAAGGCGTCGGCAGGCTACTATCCACCGGACGCACAGGGGCGGATGGCTAGTTCGGCTTCGCCGCCCTGGCGAACTGCGCGCAGCGTCTCCGGGGCCGTTAGCTCAGTGGTAGAGCCGCCGACTTTTAATCGGCTGGTCGTGGGTCCGAATCCCACACGGCCCTCCAACATCTCGCCGCCGGCCGGCCGATGCCTTCGTCGCCGCA
>Ga0302291_10000327_pt1 | contig 13729 bp, 13 predicted proteins | sample III_Fen_N1_4_FD_194548 | JGI IMG/M metagenome (GOLD analysis project Ga0302291, IMG submission 194548) | Peat permafrost microbial communities from Stordalen Mire near Abisko, Sweden - III_Fen_N1_4 | ecosystem: Environmental > Terrestrial > Soil > Wetlands > Permafrost | place: Sweden: Abisko... | reverse complement strand
GTGGCTCGTCGCCGGCCGCGACCGAGCTCGCCGCCGAAGAGACCGAGCTTTACCTGACCTGGGGCGAGCCGCCCGCCGCCGTCGCCGAGAAGATTGCGGCCGTGCGCGCCGCCGCCGAGAAGCGCGGCCGGAAAGTGCGCTTCGGCATCCGCCTGCACGTCATCGTGCGCGAGACCGAACAGGAAGCCTGGGCCGACGCCGAACGCCTCATCAGCAAGCTCGACGACAAGACCGTCGCTGCCGCGCAGGCCGTGTTCGCAAAGATGGATTCCGTTGGCCAGAAACGCATGGCCGAGCTGCACAAGGGTGGTGGCGGCCGGACCCGCGCCGATCTGGAAATCAGCCCGAACTTGTGGGCGGGCGTGGGACTGGTGCGCGGCGGCGCGGGCACGGCGCTGGTCGGCTCGGCCGAGCAGGTGGCGGCGCGCATCCGCGAATACGAGGCGCTCGGGCTCGACAGCTTCATCCTCTCGGGCTACCCGCATCTTGAGGAAGCCCGCCGCACCGCCGAACTGCTGTTCCCGGCCATCGGCTTCAAGGGCAACACCGCCGCGCCGCTGCTCGGCGGCTCGCTGACCGGCCCCTTCGGCGAGATCGTCGCCAACCACATCGTGCCGGCCGCCAACGAGCGCGTCGTCTCGGCGGGCTGACGCCATGTCCCACGTCTTCGCTCGACAACCGCAGGCAGGATCGGCGGCGTCCTTCGGCTCTACGCCGGACGACGCGGCACTCCGCCCGGCGGACAGTGATGTCGCTGACGCCGCCCGCGCCGGGGTGGGCGCGGTGCGGCCGATCGCGACACACGCCGTCGAGCTGGCGGATGCGGGACCGGTGCTGTTCGAGGCCGATGCGCCGCGCGGCAAGGGCGCGGTCGGCGCCGCGCTGCTTGGAAAGCTCGGCGCCCTGCGCGACGGCAGCGCGCGCCGCGCAACGCTCGCCGCGCTCAAGCCGTGGATCGTGCCGGTGCTGCTCATCATCGTGTGGCAGGCGGCGGCGCAGAGCGGCTGGCTGTCGTCGCGCGTGCTGCCGGCGCCGCTGGCGGTCGTCGTCGCCGCGTGGGAGCTGGCGTGGTCGGGTGAACTGTGGCGCCACGTTGGCGTGAGCACCTTGCGGGCGCTGAGCGGCTTTGCCGTCGGCGGCGGCATCGGGCTGGCGCTCGGGCTGCTCACCGGTTCGCTGCGCAGTGCCGAAACCCTGCTCGACACCAGCATCCAGATGGTGCGCAACATTCCGCCGCTGGCGCTGATTCCGCTCGTCATTTTGTGGTTCGGCATCGACGAAGGCGCGAAGCTTTTCCTCGTGTCGCTCGGCGTGTTCTTCCCGATCTACGCCAACACTTTCCACGGCATCCGCTCGGTCGATCCGCAACTGATCGAGATGGCACGCAGCTATGGCCTGAGCCGCTGGGCGCTGTATCGCGAAGTCATCCTGCCCGGCGCGCTGCCGTCGATGCTGGTCGGCGTGCGCTACTCGCTCGGGCTGATGTGGGTGATTCTCATCGTCGCCGAAACCATCTCGGCGCAGGCCGGCATCGGCTACATGACGATGAACGCACGCGAGTTTTTGCAGACCGATGTGGTGCTCGTCGGAATCCTGCTCTACGCCCTGCTCGGCAAGCTCGCCGACCTGATTGCGCGCGGCCTCGAACGCCGGCTGCTGCGCTGGAACCCGAGCTACCGCAGCGCCTGAAAAATGAGGACCAAGATGAAACGACGCGAACTCCTGAAGGGCGCGGTCGGGGCCGTGCTGGCCGCCGGTCTGGCGCCGGCGCATGGCGCCACGCTCGATGAACTCCGGCTCGACTACGCCTATTACTCGCCGCTGAGCCTCGTGCTCAAGCGCTTCGGCTGGCTGGAAGAGTCGCTCAAGGCCGACGGCACGCGCGTCAAATGGGTGCTGAGTCAGGGCAGCAATCGCGCGCTCGAATACCTGGGCAGCAACAGCATCGACCTCGGTTCCAGCGCCGGGCTGGCCGCGCTGCTGTCGAAGGCAAACGGCAATCCGATCCGCACCGTCTATGTCGGCTCGCGGCCGGAATGGACCGGGCTGCTGGTCGGCCGCGATTCGCCGATCAGGTCCGTGGCCGAGCTGCGCGGCAAGAAGGTCGCCGCGACCAAGGGCACCGATCCCTATCTGTTCCTGCTGCGCAGCCTGCGCGAATTCAAGGTGCCGAAGGGCGAGGTCGAGATCGTCCATTTGCAGCATCCGGACGGCCGCGCTGCGCTGGAGCAAGGCAAGGTCGATGCATGGGCCGGGCTCGATCCGCACATGGCCGCGAGCGAGCTCGATGCCGGCTCGCGCTTCCTGTATCGCAACGTCGGCTACAACACCTACAACTTCCTGAGCGCGCGCGAAGCCTTTCTCGCCGAGCAGCCGGCGGTCGTGGGCAAGGTGATCGCGGCCTACGAAAAGGCGCGGCTGTGGACGCTGGGCCATGTCGATGAAGCGGCGCGCATCCTCGCGGACGAAGCGAAGGTCAGCGTCCCGGTCGCGCTGCTGCAAGTGAAGCTGCGCACCGATTTCAGCAACCCGCTGCCGTCGGCCGAGCATGTGAACGCGCTGCGCGCCGCCGCGCCGATCCTGCGCGAGGAAGCGCTGGTGAAGCCCGGCACCGACCTCGACCGCACGGTCACCGCCCTCATCGATACCAATTTCGCGCGCCCGCTGATCGCGGCGTCCGCGAAGGCCGGCTGAGGCGTCGCGGCGATGAATACGCGCGCAGCCTTCGGCCTCGGGCCACGCACGGCGCCCGACGCGCCGGCGTCCGTCGAGTGCGACGCCTGTGCCGTCGTGGCGCCGGTGCGCACAAGCGTTCGCGGCCCCAACCGCTGGCTGCGCGCCGCGGCCGGGCTGCTGCTGCCGGTCGGCTTTCTCGTCGCGGTCGAAGTTCTCGTGCGCGCCGGACTGATCGAAGCCCGCTTCCTGCCCGCGCCGAGCGAGCTGGCGCAAACGCTGGCCGAACTCGCGCGCGGCGGCGAGCTGGCGGCGCACATCGGCATCAGCGTCGCGCGGGTGCTGGCCGGCTTTGTCATCGGCTCGATGCTGGCGCTGCTGCTTGGCGCGCTGGTCGGCCTGAACCGTCGCGCCGAGGCGCTGCTCGATCCGACGCTGCAAGCCCTGCGCGCGATTCCAAGCCTCGCGTGGGTGCCGCTGCTGCTGCTCTGGCTCGGCATCGACGAACTGCCGAAGATCACGCTGATCGCGATCGGCGCCTTCTTCCCGGTCTATCTCGGCATCACCTCGGGCATCCGCGATGTCGATCGCAAGCTGGTCGAGGTCGGCGCAATGGCGGGCCTCGGCCGCATCGCGCAGGTGCGCCGCATCTTCCTGCCGGCCTCGCTGCCGGCGCTGATGACCGGCCTGCGCGGCGGCCTCGGCCTCGCGTGGATGTTCCTCGTCGCCGCCGAACTCATCGCCTCGACGCGCGGCCTCGGCTATCTGCTCAGCGATGGTCGCGAGACCAGCCGCGCCGACGTGGTACTGGCCAGCATCGTGCTGCTGGCGCTGCTCGGCAAGCTCGGCGATTCGGTGCTGCAAACCATCGAGCGGCGCGCGCTGGCCTGGCGCGATACGCATGATCAACGCGCGGCCTGAGGCGACGATGACGACCGCCCTCCTCCAGGTGCGCTTGCGCGGCAAGCATTACGGCGCGCGCCGCGTGATCGACGCGATCGACTTCGATGTCGCGCCCGGCGAGATCGTCAGCCTCGTCGGCCCGAGCGGCTGCGGCAAGAGCACGCTGCTGCGCCTGATCGCCAGCCTCGACCGCGACTACACCGGCCGCATCGCCCTCGACGGTCGCGCGCTCACCGGCATCACGCGCGACATCGGCCTCGTGTTCCAGGAACCGCGCCTCTTCCCCTGGCTCGACGTGGCCGACAACGTCGCCTTCGATTCCGGCCGCAGCGGACGCCGTGACCGCCTCGCGCTCGACCTGCTCGCCGAAGTCGGCCTCGCCGGCTATGAGCGCGCGCTGCCGCGCTCGCTGTCAGGCGGACAGGCGCAGCGCGTGGCGATTGCGCGCGGCCTTTACACCAAGCCGCGCCTGCTGCTGCTCGACGAACCGTTCAGCGCCGTCGATGCCTTCACGCGCATGAAGTTGCAGGACCTGCTGCTCGGCGTCGCGCGCCATCACGGCATTGCGCTGCTGCTGGTCACGCACGACCTCGATGAAGCGCTCTACCTCAGCGACCGCGTGCTGATGCTCGACGCCGATCCGGGCCGGCTGCATCAGGAATTGCGCGTGCCGCTGGCCCATCCGCGCGATCGCCGCGATCTGCGGCTGGCCGAACTCAAGGCCGACGCCCTGACCGGGCTTCAGGCAATCCATTCCTTCTGAGCTCCCACGAGGACCCCGACCATGAGCCTTGCCCAACCGGCACTGCGACCCGACGCGAACCCGCACGCCAAGCACATCAACGGTTTCGAGGCGCCCTTGATCACCGAGGCGCTGCCCGAACTCCCGCAGCACGGCCGCCTCGTCGCGCCGGCCGATCCCCTCGCCACCGCCGACCAGCTCGCCGCCGAACTCGCGCGCACCGCCGTCGAACGCGACCGCGCTGGCGGCCATGCCGCGCTCGAACGCGAACGCATCCGTGCCAGCGGCCTGCTCGCGCTGTCGATCCCGGTCGAGTACGGCGGTGCCGGCAGCGACTGGGCCACGGTCTATCAGACGCTGCGCCGGCTGGCGCGCGTCGACAGCGCGCTGGCCCATGTCTACGGCTTCCATCATTTGCAAATCGCCGGGCTCTATTTGTACGGCGACACGGCGCAGCAAAGCCTCTGGCTGCATCGCACGATCGAGCACGGGCTGTTCTGGGGCAACGCGCTGAACCCGCTCGACACGCGCACGCTTGCCGTCGAGACCAACAGCGGCTTCGTGCTCAACGGCAGCAAGAACTTCTGCTCCGGCTCGGTCGGCTCCGACGCGCTGACGATTTCCGCCTGGCATGAACCGACCGCAACCGCCCTCATCGGCGTGCTGCCGACACGCCGCGCCGGCGTCACCGTCAACGCCGACTGGGACGCCTTCGGCCAGAAGCAGACCGACAGCGGCACGGTCGATTTCAACGCCGTCGCGCTGCACGCGCACGAGGTCATACAGCGCCCCGGCATCGTGGCAACGCCGTGGGCGACGCTGCGCTCCTGCATCGCGCAACTGGTGATGGCGAACCTTTATCTCGGCATCGCCGAAGGCGCGTTCGAGGCCGCGACCGGCTATAGCCGCGACCGCGCGCGGGCCTGGTTCGCATCCGGCGTCGCGACCTCGCTCGACGATCCGTTCATCCAGAAGCGCTACGGCGAACTCTGGGTGCTGCTGCGGCCGGCGCAAGTACTGGCCGATATCGCCGCGCAGGAACTCGACCGCACGCTGGCGCTCGGCCCGGACGCCGTCACCGCCACCGATCGCGGCCGGGTTGCGATCGCCATCGCCGAAGCCAAGGTCACGGCGCATCGCGCGGCGCTTGAAATCGGCACGCAGCTGTTCGACATCACCGGCGCCAGCGCCACGGCGGCGCGCAACGGCTTCGACCGCTTCTGGCGCAACGCCCGCGTCCACACGCTGCACGACCCGCTCGACTACAAGCTGCGCGATCTCGGCCGCTACGCCGCGAGCGGCCGCCTGCCCGATCCGACGGCCTATTCCTGAGCCCGCGATGAGCACCTCCCAGATCCTGCTCGACGGTGTCGCCAAGCGCTTCGCCCTGCCCGGCGGCGCGCATTTCGACGCGGTGCGCGACGTCACGCTCGACATTCCGCGCGGCGGCGCCTTCGGCATCATCGGCATGAGCGGTGCCGGCAAATCGACGCTGCTGCGGCTCGTCAACCTGCTCGAGCGGCCCGACGCCGGCCGCGTCTTCGTCGATGGCACCGAGCTGACCGCGCTTGCATCAAGGCAGCTGCGCGCCGCGCGACGCGGCATCGGCATGATCTTCCAGCAGTTCAACCTGCTGCTGAACGCGACCGTCGCCGACAACGTCGCCTTCCCGCTCGTCATCCATGGCCAGCCGAAGGCGCAGATCGCGCAGCGCGTTGCCGAATGCCTGTCGATCGTCGGGCTCGACGACAAGGCGCGGTCCTATCCGGCGCAGCTGTCGGGCGGACAGAAGCAGCGCGTCGCGATCGCCCGCGCGCTCGCCACGCGGCCCGGCGTGCTGCTCTGCGACGAGCCAACGTCCGCGCTCGATCCGCAGACCACGCGCTCGATCCTCGACACGCTCGCCGGCATCAACCGCGATCACGGCGTCACGCTCGTCATCGTCACGCACGAGATGGAGGTGGTGCGCCGCGTCTGCGACGAGGTGGCGGTGATGGAGGACGGCCGCGTCGCCGACCGCTTCCGGCTGCGCGATACCGCGCACCAGCCCGCCACCGGCCTCGCGCGCGAACTGCTCGCCAGCCTGCAACGGCCGACGCCGCTCTACGTCGCCGCCTGAGGAGCCGCCATGTTCGACAACTTCATCGAAATCCTGCCCGAGCTGTGGGTCGCCATCGGCCAGACCGCGCTGATGCTCGCGATCGCGGTCGGCGCGGCGATTGCGCTGGGCGGCCCGCTCGGCGTGCTGCTGGTGCTGACGGCGCCCGGCCAGTCGATGGCGCGGCCGGCGCTGAACGCGGCGCTCAACTGGTTCGTCAACCTCGTGCGCTCCTTCCCTTTCATCATCCTGCTGGTCGCGCTGGTGCCGGTCACGCGGACGCTGGCGGGCACATCGATCGGGCCGGTCGCGGCGGCGGTGCCGCTGTCGTTCGCGGCGATTCCCTACTTCGCGCGGCTGGTCGAGCAAGCCTTGCGCGAGGTGCCGCGCGGCGTGATCGAGGCCGCGCACGCCATGGGCGCGAGCGAGCTTGAAGTGGTGGTGCGCGTGCTGCTGGTCGAGGCGCGACCGGCGCTGGTGCTGGCGCTGACCGTGCTCGTCGTGAGTTTCCTGTCGTACTCGGCGATGGCCGGCGTGGTCGGTGGCGGCGGCATCGGCGACATCGCGATCCGCTACGGCTACTACCGCTTCCAGACCGATGTGACGGTCGGAACCGTGGCGCTGCTGGTGCTCATCGTCCAGGCAATCCAGTGGGCCGGCAGCCGATGTTCGCGCCGGCTCGATCACCGCTAGAAACCGCAATTTCTCTGAATCTTTTGTCGGCGCCATCCAGGCGCGGGCCACCGTCTTGCCGAAAGGAACATGTATGAAGCTCCAAAGCCTCAAGCGCCGCCTGCCAGTCGTCGCCCTCGCCCTCGTCGTGACCGCGCTTGCACCGCTCACTGCCCGCGCCGCCGATCCGCAGAAGAAGGAACTCGTCTTTGGCGCAACCGCCGGCCCCTACGCCGACCAGATCAAGTACGGCATCAAGCCGCTGCTGGAGAAGAAGGGCTACACGGTGAAGATCGTCGAGTTCAACGACTACATCCAGCCCAACTTCGCGCTGGCCCAGGGCGCGCTCGACGCCAACGTGTTCCAGCACGAGGTCTATCTGAAGAAGTTCACGACCGAGAACAAGCTGGAACTGAGCGAGGTGCTCAAGGTGCCGACCGCGCCGATCGCGGTCTACAGCCGCAAGCACAAGACGCTCGGTGAGGTGCGCGAAGGCACGACGGTCGCCATTCCGAACGATCCGGCCAACGCGGCGCGCGCGCTCGTCGTGCTCGACAAGAAGCTCGGCTGGATCCGGCTGCGCGAGGGCTATGACCCGATCCGCGTGTCGGAGAAGGATGTGGCGGTCAACGTCAAGGGCATCAAGCTGGTGCCGCTCGAAGCCGCGCAACTGCCGCGCTCGCTTGACGACATCGACTACTCCTTCGTCAACGGCAATTTCGCGCTCGCGTCGGGCCTGAAGCTGACCGAGGCGCTCGCGCTCGAAGACACGAACTCGACCTATCAGAACGTGGTCGCGGTGCGCACTGCCGACCGCGATCGCGAGTTCGTGCGCGACATCGCGGCGGCCTGGCGCTCGAAGGAATTTCTCGCGACGACGAACCAGCGTTTCGCCGGCTTCGTGAAACCCGACTGGCAGGCCGCGCTCGAAGCGCAGCTCGCCGCAGCCAAGTGAGCGCGCCCGTGAAGCGCATCCGCTTCAACGCCTTCGCGATGAACGCCGCCGTGCATCAGTCGCCGGGGCTGTGGCGCCATCCGGCCAACCGCTCGCACGAATACACGCGGCTCGGCTACTGGACCGAGCTTGCGCAACTGCTCGAACGCGGGCTGTTCGACGGCATCTTCCTCGCCGACGTGACCGGCGTGTACGACGTGCACAACGCCAGCCCCGACGCGGCACTGCGCGGCGGCGTGCAGGTGCCGCTCGACGACCCGATGCTGCTGGTGCCGGCGATGGCGCAGGTCACGCGCCACCTCGGCTTCGGCATCACGGCATCGACGAGCTACGAGCAGCCGGCGCTGTTTGCACGCCGCATGACGACGCTCGACCATCTCACCGATGGCCGCGTCGGCTGGAACATCGTCACGTCCTATCTCGACAGCGCCGCGCGCAACGCCGGCCAGGTGAAGCAGACCTCGCATGACGAGCGCTACGACCGGGCCGACGAGTTCCTGCAGGTCGTCTACAAGCTCTGGGAAACCAGCTGGGACGACGATGCCGTGCCGCGCGACGCCGCGCGCAACGTCTACGCCGATCCGGCAAAGGTGCATTCCATTGGCCACAACGGGCGCTGGTTCAGCGTGCCCGGCATTCACCTGTGCGAGCCGTCGCCGCAGCGCACGCCGGTGCTGTATCAGGCCGGCACGTCGGCGCGCGGATTGGCCTTCGCCGCCGCCCATGCCGAATGCGTGTTCCTGATCGCGCCGACGCAGACCGCGCTTGCGCGCCAGGTTGCCGAGGTGCGCGCGGCGGTGGCCCGCGCCGGCCGCGCGCCCGAGTCGGTGCTCATCTACGCGATGGCGACCGTCATCACCGATGCCGACGATGCAAGCGCCGCCGCCAAGCACGCCGACTATCGCGGCTATGTCGACATTGACGCGTCACTCGCGCTGCTGTCGGGCTGGACCGGCGTCGATTTCGGCGCCGTGCCGCTCGACGCAACCATCGAGTACTTCGATACCGATGCCGGCCGCACCGCGCTCGCCGCCTTCAGCAAGGCCGATCCGTCGCGCCGCTGGACCGTGCGCGAGGCCGCCGAATTCATCGCCATCGGCGGACGTGGACCGGTCATCGTCGGCGGCCCGCAAGCGGTGGCCGACCAGTTGCAGGACTGGGTCGCGAGCACCGGCATCGACGGCTTCAACCTCGCCTACGCAATCGCGCCCGGCAGCTGGGCCGATGTCGTCGAGCACGTCGTCCCCGAGCTGCAACGGCGCGGCGCCTATGCCACAAACTACGGCGCCGGTCCGCTGCGCGAACGGCTGTTCGGCCACGCCGCGCTTGCCGCCGATCACAGCGGCGGCCGGCTGCGCGATGCGGTGCGCGCCGCGCGCGCCGACGCCGACGCCGATGCGGCGGCGACCGTCAACGTCGCCACCGCTCGCGCGCAGATTCCGGGCAGTCATCGCGACGCCGCGCCCACCCACGCCGACCACGCCATCGAGACGCCATGAGCAGCCCTTCCACCCTCGCCGCCGATAGCGGCCGCTCGCCGGCCGAGGCCGGCGTCGCCATCCAGCTGCGCGATCTCGTCAAGCGCTATGGCGATCGCCGCGTACTCGACAGCCTCGACCTCGACATCCGCCCCGGCGAGTTCGTCGCCATCGTCGGTCGCAGCGGCTGCGGCAAGAGCACGCTGCTGCGCGTGCTGGCCGGCCTCGAAAGCTTCGAGAACAAGGCCGTCATCGACGCTGCCGCGCCCGCCGCCCGGCGCGACGAGGTCCGCGTGATGTTCCAGGAGCCGCGCCTGCTGCCGTGGAAGCGCGTGCTCGACAACGTCGCGCTCGGGCTCAACCAGGCCCACGACCGCGAGCGCGCCCAGCGCCTGCTGGCCCGCGTCGGTCTCGCCGACCGCGCCGACGACTGGCCGGCCCAGCTCTCGGGCGGCCAGCGCCAGCGTGTCGCACTGGCGCGCGCGCTGGTGCATCAGCCGCGGCTGCTCTTGCTAGACGAACCGCTTGGCGCGCTCGACGCGCTGACCCGCATCGAGATGCAGCGGCTCATCGAGGATCTCTGGCTCGGCCTCGGCTTCACTGCGGTGCTGGTGACGCACGACGTGCAGGAAGCCGTCGCGCTGGCCGATCGCGTGCTGCTGATCGAGGACGGCCGCATTGCGCTGGACCGCCCGGTACCGCTATCCCGCCCGCGCTCGCGCGGCCGGCCCGAGTTCGCGGCGATCGAGGAAACCGTCCTCGATCGCGTGCTGCAAACCACCGCTTGAAGGAGCACGCATGTCCATCGCCGCCATCAACGTCCGCAACCAGTTTCGCGGCCGCGTTCGGGAAATCATCGAAGGGCCGGTCGTCTCGGAGATCGATGTCGAGACTTCGTCGGGACTCATCGTCACCTCGGTCATCACGACGCGCTCGGTGAAGGAGCTCGGCCTCGTGCCGGGCAGCGAGGTGATCGCGCTGGTCAAGTCGACCGAGGTCGCGATCGCGGCGTTGTAAACCGCAGGAAGCCCGGCGCCGCCCCGGGTCAGCCGCGCAACCGGAACACGCCGACAACCTCCGCGAGCCGGTCGGCCTGTTCCTTCATGCTCGCGGCGGCTGCGGCGCTTTGCTCGACCAGTGCCGCGTTCTGCTGCGTCATCCGGTCGAGCTGGCCGACCGCGCCGTTCACCTGACCGATGCCCGCGCTCTGCTCGCGCGCCGCCGCCGCGATCTCGCTGATGATGTCGCCGACCCGCTTCACGCTGGCGACGATCTCGCCCATCGTGCGGCCGGCGTCGCCGACCAGCGCGCTGCCCGATTCGACGTTCGCGACGCTGGTGCCGATCAGCGCCTTGATCTGCTTCGCCGCCTCGGCGCTGCGCTGCGCCAGTCCGCGCACCTCGGTCGCCACGACCGCAAAACCGCGCCCCTGCTCGCCGGCGCGCGCCGCTTCCACGGCCGCGTTCAGCGCCAGGATGTTGGTCTGGAATGCAATGCCGTCGATGGTCCCGATGATGTCGCCGATCTTGCGGCTGCTGACGTTGATGTCCTCCATCGTCTGCACCACGCGGCCGACGATCTGCCCGCCGCGCTCTGCGATAGCCGAGGCCGATGACGCGAGCTGGTTCGCCTGTGCCGCCGAATCGACGCTCTGCTGCACGATGCTGGTCAGCTCTTCCATTGAACTGGCGGTCTGTTCGAGGTTGGCGGCCGCCTGCTCGGTGCGGCCCGACAAATCCTGGTTGCCGGTGGCGATCTCGCCGCTCGCGTCGCGGATGTTGCCGGCCGATTCGCGGATGTCGCCGACCATCGATTGCAACCGCTGCTGCATCGTCGCCAGCGCGCGCAGCAAATCGCCGACCTCGTCCTGGCGATCGCTTCTCGCGTCGCGCGTCAGATCACCGTCGGCCACGGCGCTCGCCACCGAGCGCGCCCGCGTCAGGTCGGCGACGATGCGGCGCTGCGTCGCGATCGAGCCGCCGACCGCCGTCGCAGCGACCGCCACCGCGCCCAGGGCCAGCAGCAGCGTGGTGCGCCGCGATTGCGCCGACGCATCGCGTGCCGCCGCCTGCGACAGCGCATCGATGCGCGCAATCACCACGCCGACCGTCTTCGCGAGTTGCTCGAAGCTCGCATCGGCGCCCTGCATCGCCGCGATGCCGGTGTTCGGATCGATCGAGGCCATGTCGATCGCGTCGTCGGCCTGCTTCACGTAATGGTCGATCGCGCCGGCCGCGTCGGCGATCGCCTGATGCAGCGCGGCGTCGTCATGCGCCTGCGCGCCAACCGCCGCGAAGCGCTGCTTGATCTCGGCCATCTGCGTCGCCAGCGCGGCGCGCGCCGCCTTGAGCTGGGCATCGTCGAACGAGCCGACCAGCGCGACGGTGCGGTAGTTGTAGGCATGCACCCTGCCGAGCCGCGCCTGCTGTTCGCTCAGTTGCCGGAACGACTCGATGTCGGCGCGAAAGCCGACCTGCGTCTCGTCGGCCTGCCGACTCGTCAGCACCGAATTGAGGCCACCCGTCGCCAGCAGCACGCCCGCCGTCATCAGCGGCGCGAGCAGCAGTTTTGTTCCCAACTTCATGGCCATTCCCTCAAGCGCCGCAACGGCCTATTTGTAGATGCCGCCGCAGACGACGGTTTCGTCGAGCCGCTCGCAATACATCGCCTTCGGCTCGATTTTCTTGGTCTCGGGATTGGTGAACTTGTAGTCCTGCCAGAAGCTCGGCTTGGCGCGCGCCATCTCGACGCGCTCGTGCACGAAGGCCTTGCCGTCCACATCCTTCAGGTCGATGAGGTTGCGGCCGACCATCTTCTCGTTGGCACCGTGCGCGCGCACCGTGCCGTCGAGCCCGTAGACCACGAGGTAGAGGTCTTCCTGGCGGAACTGGCCGGTCTTGCTGGTGATTTCGGCATAGCCCTTCTCGGCGCCGCTTGCCTTGATGAAGGTGACGCCCTTCTTGACCATGGCGACGGCCTGTTCGGCGGTGGCGCCGCCGTCAGCGGCCTGGGCGAGCGATGAGAAAGCGACCAGCCCGGCAAGGGCGGCGCGGTAGACAAGTTGCTTCATGGGCAATGACTCCGGAACGGGAACGGACCGGCGAGCGCGTGGCGCGAGCTGCCGATATTCCGGATAACGGCATGCCACGGGTCTTGCTGAGCCGGTTCCTGCCCGCGCCGCCGCCTTCGTTCTGCCGATAAGCGGCCATTAACTTCCCGCCTGCATTTCGGCGCCGGCGCGGGTGCCGGCTCACGAGTGCGGGCGCGCCCGCCGGCGTCGGCCGTAGACGAGCATCAGCGGCGTCACCGACACGCCGTGCACGACGATCGACGTGACCACGACCGACAGCGTCACCGCCGTCAGCGTCGTCGCCAGATCGGGCGGCAGGCCGTGGGTTTCGGCATACGCGAGGTAGTACATCGAGCCGATGCCGCGAATGCCGAACCAGCCGATCAGCCGCTTCTGCGTGCGCGTCACCGAGGCACGGATCAGCCCGACATGCACCGCCATCGGCCGTATCGCCAGCAGCAGCAGCGGCACGAACCACCACACGGCGCGCTCCCATTGCACCGCCCAGAGCACCGAGCCGATGGCCATCACCACCGCCACCTCGCCGATGCGCTCGACCTGCTCGTTGAAGCTGAGCACCGCGTGCGCCATGAAGGCCGGCGCGTTGACCGGATCGGTCGCGGCGTCGCGGCTGGCGGCATGGTCGGGGTTGGCGCGCGCCTCGATCGCCACGTCGGCCGGCGGTTTCATGCCGGCGCTGTCGTCATCGGCGGCGTCGCGCGCGCACTGGCTGTGGCGCTGCTCGGTGCGGCGTAGCGCCACGCCGGCGGCAAACACGGCGAGGAAGCCGTAGCCATGGATCAGCAACGTGACGCCGTAGGACAGGCCGATCAGCCCGAGCGCGAGGAAGTCGTCGAGGCCGGTCGCTTCCTTGTGGCGCAGGCGCAGATAGAGCACGAGCTTGCCGATGCCGGCGCCGAACAGCGCGCCGACCAGCAGGCCCGAAGCCGCCGCCCAGACCACGTCGATTGCGAGCCAGCGCCAGCCCCAGGCGCCGAGATCGTGCAGGCCGAGCAGGCCCAACCCGAGCATCACGACAGGAAAGGCGGTGCCGTCGTTCAACCCGCCCTCGCCGGTGAGCGAGAAGCGCAGCCGGTCGCGATCCATCGGCTCGGTGACCTGGACTTCGGACGCAAGT
>Ga0302291_10000325_pt1 | contig 13783 bp, 10 predicted proteins | sample III_Fen_N1_4_FD_194548 | JGI IMG/M metagenome (GOLD analysis project Ga0302291, IMG submission 194548) | Peat permafrost microbial communities from Stordalen Mire near Abisko, Sweden - III_Fen_N1_4 | ecosystem: Environmental > Terrestrial > Soil > Wetlands > Permafrost | place: Sweden: Abisko... | reverse complement strand
TCCTCGCCCTGAGCCTCCTTGCCCGCACACTGGGCGGCGAGCGCGGCGGCGTGCCGGAGTGGGCCTGGCTGGGCACGGTCGGGGGGCTGCTGGGCCTGGGCCTGGCGCGCGACCTGCGGGCACCGTTCGCGGCAACGCGCGCGCGCGTTGCCGCGGACCGCGCGGCGGGTGGTGGCCGAGGCGGCGCCCTGACGGTGCTGCGGACGCTCGTGGACGAGCTGGTACCGGGTCGCGAGGCGGGCAGGGCCGAGGCCGTGGAGGACGAGCGCGGGCGGCTGGCCGCGGACCTGCACGCGGACGTGCTGCCCTCCCTGCGGCGTGCGCTCGCGGAGGCGGAGGCCGGGGGCACGGTCGAGCGCCTCGCCGCGGACCTGCGCGCAGCGGTGGACGAGGTGGAGTCGCTGCTCGTCTCGAGGCGGTCCATCGTGCTCGAGGAGATGGGCCTCCTCGCCGGGGTGGAGTGGCTGGCCGAGCGGGTGGAGGACCGGTCCGCGGTCCGCGTCCTGATCGAGGTTGGGGCCGCCGAGGCCGACGGGCGTCCACCGCGCGAGGTGGAGCGGGCCGCGTTCCGGGTCGCGCAGCTCGCCCTGGACAACGTGATCCGGCACGCGCCCGGCGCGACCGCGCGCGTCACCGTCACCGCGTCGCCGTCGCTCGTCCGGCTCCGGATCGAGGACGACGGCGAGGGGCCGCCCGTGGACGAGGCCGCGGCGATGCGCGGCGGCCGGCGCGGGATCGCCGACATGCGCGCGGAGGCGCGCGGGTCCGGTGCGGCGCTCCGGATCGGGCGCGCTCCGGGCGACCGCGGGACCGCCGTCGAGCTGCGCTGGCCGGGCTGAGCCGCCCGTCCGGTCGTACAGGCAACCCATCGGGGATCGCCCGTACGGGTTTGCACGCCCCTCCACCGAGCCCCCCGAGCGTGGCCCGGGCACGGCCCTAGCGCTGCGTGCGCTCCCCGATGTGCAAACCGCGGTCAACCGCCGATGCTGGGCGGACGCCGGCGCAAGATGCGCCACGCACGGCGCAAGGACGCGAAGGCAGGACATCGCCCATGACCGAGATGGAACGCCACTTCCGGGCCGGCCGCGAGGCACGAGCCGCCGCCGGACCCATCCTGGCGGAGTACGCGATCGTGCTCGCCCTGATCATCCTGATCGGGGCCGTGGCCCTGGCCGAGGTGTCCGGGCTGCTCGGCGCGTTCGTCCACGACATCACGTTCACGGTCTGACCCGTCCGCCCCCTCCACGTTCGGGGCCTCCCACCTCCACCAACGTGGGATGGGCCGGCGCGGACCGGCGGAGCACTGTGAGCCCGTGCCACACACCGGCCGCGGGACGTCGGTTCCCGGGGTCGGACCAGGGCCCGCCGGTCCTTCCTCCCTTCCGGCGGGCCCAACCGCAACACCTGCGAACCGTCGGTCAGTCCTCCTCGACCGGCGGTTCGTCGGCGTCCGGGGCCGGCGCATCCTGTAGCCTCCTCGCCGGGAGCGCCCGCGGATGGCGGGCGCACGCCTGGCGGGCACGCGACGGAGGCGGCATGGGCGACATCGAGGCGCTGCGCGGGGTCTGGAACATCGTGCCCACGCCGTTCACCCCGGACGGCGCCCTGGACATCGCGTCGATTCCCGGGCTGGTGACGTTCGTGCGCGGCACCGGTGTCGACGGCATGACGATCCTCGGTGTCCTCGGCGAGGCGGGCCGGCTGGGCGACGCCGAGCGGACCGCAATCCTCGACGCCGTCCTCGGGGCCGCCGCGGGCTCGATCCCCGTCTGCGTGGGCGTGTCGCACGCGTCCACGGACCGGGCGATCGCGTTCGCGCGCGAGGCCCAGGCGGCGGGCGCCCACTCGGTCATGCTGGCGCCGCCACCCCTCGCACGGCCGACGGACGCCGCGCTGCGCCGCCACTACCTCGCCGTCGCGGACGCCATCGACCTGCCGATCGTCGTCCAGGACCACCCTGCGAGCTCCGGCGTCCCGATGACGTCCGACTTCCTCCTCGCGCTTTCCGCCGAGTCCGCCCAGTGCCGGGTCGTCAAGCTCGAGGAGGAGCCCACGCCGCCCAAGGCCGGGCGGCTGGTCGCGGGATCGCCGGACGTGATCGTGCTCGGCGGGCTCGGCGGCGAGATGCTCCTCGAGGAGCTGCGCCGCGGCAGCCACGGGACGATGACCGGCTTCGGGTTCCCGGAGGTGCTGGTGGCCGTGGTCCGGCGCTGGAACGCGGGCGACAGGGCGGGGGCCGCGATGGTGTTCGACCGCTACGCGACGCTGATCCGGTTCGAGAACCAGGCGCTGCTCAACCTGCCGATCCGCAAGGTGGTCTACCGGCGGCGTGGCGCGATGGCCCATGACACGGTGCGGGCCCCCGGCGTGGCGCCCGATGAGGGGACGCTGGCGGACCTGGACGACGTGCTGGCACGGACCGGGCTCGACGCGCACCTCGCGGCCGGCTCCGTCCTGCCGCTCCTCCTGGGCTGAAGCCGGGGCGCCGCGCCTACGGCAGCGCCCGGATCATCCCCCCGTCCACGGGGACGATGGCGCCCGTCACGAACGACGCGGCGGGCGACAGGAGGAAGGCGCCCACCCGGCCGATCTCGGCGGTGTCGCCATAGCGGCCCAGCGGGATCGTGGCCTGCGTGCGGCGTGCGATCTCCTCGCGCGTGACCCCGGCCGCCTCGGCCCGCTTGCCGTCCAGGAACGCGATCCGGTCGGTGGCGATGCGCCCGGGCGCGAGGCCATTGATCCGCACCGGCGCGATCTCGGCGGTCAGCGACTTGACGAGGCCGGCGAGACCCGGGCGCAGGACGTTGGACGTCGTGAGCGCCGGGATGGGCTCGCGCACGGACGACGACAGCACGATCAGGATCGACGGGTCGCGGCCCTCGCGCAGGTGCGGCAGCGCGGCGCGCAGGAGGCGCAGCACCGACTGGAGCGTGCCCTCGATCGCCGTCTCCCAGTCCGCCTCGGAGAGGGTGTCGAAGGTGCCGCCGGGAGGCCCGCCGGTGTTGACGACGAGCAGGTCGAGCCCGCCCAGCGCCACGACCGCCTGGTCCACGGCATGCGCCGGTCCCTCGGGCGTGGCCAGGTCCGCCAGGATCGCCACGCCGCCGAGACGCGCGGCCTCGGCCCCGATGCGCTCGCGGGTCCGGCCGATGAGCGCCACGTGCGCCCCCTCGCCGGCCAGGGCGGTCGCGATGCCGCCGCCGATCCCCGAGCCTCCCCCACCGACGAGCGCCCGCCGGCCCTGCAGTTCCAGATCCATCCCGTCCTCCGATGCGTTCCGCACAGGGTAGCCGTCCGCGGGCTCCGCGGGTCGGCTACGCTCGCCGGGAGATGACCGAGGGAACCGTCGACGGCCTGCTGCCCATCGAGCTGTTCGTCGTGCTCGTCGCGGTGGGCGCCGGGGTGGCGCTGCTCGCGCGCCGGACGGTGCTCCCCTACTCGCTCGCGCTGGTGCTGGCGGGCCTCGCGCTGGCGGTGGTCATCCCGGGCACGCACGTCGCGATCACGCCCGAGCTGATCCTCGCCGTCCTGCTGCCGGGCCTCGTGTTCGAGGCGGCCTACAAGATCGACGTGCGGGCGCTGCGCGACACGTTCGGCATCGTGCTGTTCCTTGCGGCGCCGGGCGTGATCATCACGGCGGGGCTCGTCGCGGTCGCGGTGCACGTTGTCACCGGATTGGACCTCACCCTCGCGTTCCTGCTGGGGGCGATGATCTCGGCCACGGACCCGGTCGCGGTGGTGGCCCTGTTCAAGCGCCTGGGGGCGCCGACCCGGCTGGCGACCGCCGTCGAGGCCGAGAGCCTGCTCAACGACGGCACGGGCGTGGTGCTGTTCGCGATCGCCCTCACGGCGCTCTCGGGGCCCGTCACGCTCGTGGACGGGGCCGTCTCGTTCGTCCTGACCGTCGTGGTGAGCACGGTCATCGGGCTCGGGGCGGGCGCCGTCGCCTACCGGATCATGCGCCTCACCAACGACCATCTCATCGAGGTGGCGATCTCGCTGGTCGCCGCGTACGGGACCTACCTCGTGGCGGACCGGCTGCACGAGTCCGGGATCATCGCGACGGTCGTGGTGGGGGTCGTCTTCGGCTGGCTGTCCGGGCCACGGCCGCTGAGCCGCCGTACGACGGAGGCGCTGGACACGGTCTGGGAGTTCGTCGCGTTCCTGCTGACGGCCCTCACCTTCCTCCTGGTGGGCCTCGCCATCAGCCCCAGCCTCCTGGTGACGGCCGCGCCCGTGATCGTCGTGGGCTTCGTCGCGATCACGGTCGCCCGCGCGCTCGTCGTGTACGGGCTGATCGGCGGGGCCGAGCGGCTGCTGCCGGGGCCGGGCATGCTGCCGCTCGGCTACCTCCACGTCATGTTCTGGTCGGGGCTGCGCGGGGCGATCGCGGTGGCGCTGGCCCTGGCGCTGCCGGTGGACCTGCCGCAGCGCGACCTGCTCACCGGCGCGGTCTACGGGATCGTCCTGGTCACGCTGCTGGTCCAGGGCACCACGGCCGGCTGGGTCGTCCGGCGGTCCGGGATCCCGATCAGCCCGCCGGACGACGCGGAGGCGGGGGCATGAGCGAGGGCGTGAGCGTCGATCCCGAACGGCGGGCCCGGGTGTTCCTCGTCCGCCACGGCGAGACCGAGTGGAACGCCATCGACCGCCTCCTCTCATTCACGGACGTGCCGCTCAACGAGCGGGGGCGCGGGCAGGCTGCCCGGCTCGGCGCGGAGCTCGCCGCCGACGGCGTCGCGTTCGACCGGGTCCTGTGCTCGCCGCTGCGCCGCGCGACCGGGACCGCCACGATCGTGCTCGATGCGCTGCCGGGCTCCCCGGCCGTCGAGCCGGATCCGAGGCTCGTCGAGGTGGACTTCGGACCGCTCGAGGGCTGGACGCACGAGGAGATCGTCGACGACGAGGCGGCCCTCGCGTGGCGTCTCGGCGGCGAGTACCCGGGCGTGGAGACGTTCGCCGCCGTGGCCGCCCGTGCCCGTTCCGTCTGGGAGGACCTTCCGCTTACCGGGACCACGCTTGTCGTGGGGCACGGGCGATTCCTGCGGAGCCTGATCGCGACCTGCGTGCTGGAGCTCGACCTTGCCGCGTCGACGCGGATGCGGATGCGGAACTGCCGCCCGGCGATCGTGGAGCCGGGACCGGCGCCGCTGCTGCTGGCGCTCAACGGCGGCCCGCCCTACCGGCTCTGAGCCTGCCGGCCCGGGGCCTCGCGCGGGCACGTCCTGGGAGCGCACCGACGTGCCAGGGCCCCCGCTGCCGTCGCCGGCCTCGTCGCCATCGGCGTGTCCGCGACCACGGCGATTTCCTCGCTCGGCCACGGCGCCGTCGTCGGCAACCCCTGCCAGATCGTCGTCCTGGTCGCCGCGGTCGCGGCGAGGGTGACGGACGCACAGCGCGCCACCTTCATCATCGTCAAGCACCATCGTGATGCTCGTGGAATGTCCCGCTCGGGATGCGGGCCCTGGCCCACGGGGAGGAGATGCGTTTCGACCTCGAGGTCCACGGGGATGCCGCTTGCAAGGTCTGGCCAGCTCGCGCCGCCCCGGCCGCCGGGGACGCCTGGGCGGCGTTCCGGGGGCGGCGCTCGTGGGGCCCCCGCCCCGGCCGCCGGGGCCGCGCTCGCCGGGGAGGCGTTCCGGGGGCGGCGCTCGTGCGGGCCGCGCTCGCGGGAGGCCGCGCCGCGAGGGCGAAACCAAATCGCAACCGGTGCGATGCCGGTTCGGACATCGTGCGCGACGGTCGAGGCGTGCACGATCCGGTTCCCCACGGATCCGGTCCCGGTCCGTCAGCCCGCTCCGGCCCACGGCCGGCCCGTCCGACAGGGAGGACAGCCCGCCATGACCTACCCCGCCTTCGACTCCAACGGCATCACCGGCGCGGCCGAGCCCAGGAACGGTCCTGTCACGTGTGCGTCCTGCGGCTGTCGCCTGGAGCGCTCCTCGGATGGCCGCGGCGCCTGGTACCACTTCTCGCCGATGGCCGGTCGCGACGCCCGCGGCTGCAAGGTCGCCTGCGCGGACAGCGCACACGACGCCACCGGGCGCACCGCCGGCTGAGCGCCGCCCGACAGCCTGTCGGGCCCCATCACAACGACACGGCCCCGGGCACGCCCCCGGGGCCGTTTCGATTCGAGGAGTCGGCGGGACTTCGTGGAGTTCCGCGGAGTCCCGCGGAGTCCCGCGGAGTTCCGCGGGGTCCCGCGGGGTCTCGCTCGCCGGGCGGCGGGTTCGGGAGGGTTCCGCGGAGTCCCGCGGGGTCTCGCTCGCCGGGCGGCGGGTTCGGGAGGGTTCCGCGGAGTCCCGCGGGGTCTCGCTCGCCGGGCGGCGGGTTCGGGAGGGTCCCGCGGGGTCTCGCTCGCCAGGCGGCCCATACGCCGCTCGCGATCGCTGTTCCGCTCGCTAAGAGCGAGCGGCGCATGCAACGCCGGCCTCCTGACGCCGGGGTTGCTCGCTGTTGGCGAGCGAGACGTCGTCCGCGGGCGATGGATCGCTCGATGCGCGGCCGGCGGCCTCCGGGCCACGCATCCGACGCTTTTCGACCGGGTGGCTAGGATGCGCATGCGTGCCGTCCGTCCGACGGCGCTCGCACCGGCGCAGCGACGCTCTGCGATCTGCCCCTGGAGGATCCGAATGCGGCGTCCCATCCTCACGCTCGCGGCGGTCGCGATCCTCGTCCTGGCCGGCTGCGGAGGTTCCAGCTCGACGGCGTCGACGCCCTCGGTCTCGGCCGCGCCACCCTCGGTCGGGCCGGCCGCGGCCGGCGGCGACCAGTTCGGCGGCGATGTCTGCTCGGCCCTGACGAACGACGAGGTCGTCGCCGCGACCTACCCGCAGGGCAAGGCCACCTTCGATTCGACCGACACGCAGAAGGACGCGGCCACGGGCAAGGCAGTCGTGTGCCAGTACCTCGTGACGTTCGACGGGAAGCCGTCCACGGTCGCGGTCGCGGTCAGTCTCATGGACGACACGGAGTACGGGACGCGCGCCGAGGTCTCGCTCATCGCGCCGCCCTCGGCCGTCCCGGGCGTCGGCAGCGAGGCGTGGCTCGTCCAGCCTGCCCCCGGCCTGTTCGAGGCCTGGGTCAGCGGGGCGCACGGCAAGTTCAAGCTCGGCACGCAATCGAGGGACACGACCATCGCCCTGGCCAAACTCGCGGCTGGCCGGGACTAGGAGCGGCGGGCGGCCACCCAGAGACCGGAGCGGGCGGCCGCGTGTCGGCCCAGCGGTCGGCCACGAACTGCGTCTCGGCCGCTGCGCGAGTCACTTGGCACGTCGCGACAGGATGCGGGGCGTGTTGCCCGACGGGCGGCAGAACCAGCGGTCGCGGGCACCGCACGGGCCGCTGCGCGGCCGGGGACGAGGTGCACGCCGGGGACGAAGCAGGGCCCAGGGCGAGGAGACCGCCGGCCAGGTGCGTGGACCGACCCCGGGCGGAGGATCCGCGCCGGAGCATCAACCGGCCCCCGGGCGGAGGATCCGCGCCGGAGCATCAACCGGCCCCCGGGCGGAGGATCCGCGCCGGGGCATCAACCGGCCCCGGGCGGAGGATCCGCGCCCGGGGCATCAACCGTCCCCGGGCATCGACCGGCCCCGGGCGGAGGATCCGCGCCGGGGCCGGCGGTCTGCGTTGAGCGGCGGAGGACCTACGCGGCCTCGTCCGCCTCGATCCGGTACCCGACGGACCGGACCGCGACGATGCGCGGCCCGCCGACTGCCTCCAGCTTGGAGCGGAGCCGGGCGAGGTGCGGCTTGAGCCAGAGCAGGTCGGGGTCGGGCTCGGCAGGCCAGCCCGCGCGCGCCAGGCGATGGTGCGCCACGAGGTCGCCGCCGGCGCGCACGAGCGCCTCCAGGAGGCGGAACTCGGTGGGCGTCAGCCCCAGCGAGATGGCCCCGACGCGCGCCTCGTGGCGCGCCGGCTCCAGGGTGAGCGACCCGGCGGTCAGGACGCCCGGCGCCCCGCCGTCCGACCCGCCGACGCGGCCCGCGCCCGCCAGGTCCACGCGGCGCATCACCGCGGAGATCCGGGCGAGCAGCTCCTGCTTGCCGAACGGCTTGACGAGGTAGTCGTCGGCCCCGATGCCCAGGGCCTTGACCTTGGCAGCCTCGGCGCTCTCGCCCGAGACCACGAGCACGGGGACATTGCCAGACGCGCGCAGCTGGCCGATGACGGTGAACCCGTCCGGGCCCGGCATCGCGAGGTCGAGCAGGACGAGGTCCGGCCGCTCCTCGCGGAAGCGCTTGACGGCCGTGAGGCCATCGTACGCGGTGATGACCTGGTGGCCTTCCGTGCCCACCAGCGCGGTGATGGCTCCCACCATCGCGGGGTCGTCGTCCACGACCAGGATCCGGAGCGGTCTCGTACCGATCACAGGAGGTGCCTCACTTTCAGCATCAGGCGGCGACGGAGGCGGGCAGCGCGAGCACGAACCGCGCACCACCCCCCGGCGCTGGCTCGCACCAGAGCCGTCCCCGCATGGATTCCGCCAGGCGCCGAGCGGCGTAGAGCCCGATGCCGGACCCCCGCGCCGTGAGCGTGTCCCGACGGGAATAGGGCTCGAAGATTCGCTCCCGCCACTCTGGCGGGATGCCGGGTCCCTCGTCGGAGACCCCGATCCGGACCACACCCTCGACGAGGGTCCAGTCCAGCTCCACCCGCGTGTCGGGCGGCGCGTACTTCACGGCATTCTCCAGCAGGTGCTCCAGCACCTGGCGGAGGCGGGCCGGGTCCGCCAGGACGTGCAGGTGCCGCGACCGCGCGATCCCGGGCGTATGCCGGTGCAGCAGGGGCGCCACGTCCTCGAGGAGATCCTCGACGAACTCGTTGAGGTCGATGGAGTGCTGCTCCGCGGGCCGGTCGGGCACGACGCGGACGGACTCCAGGATGGAGTCGACGAGGCGGTCAAGCCGCTCGACCTGCTCGACGGTGCCCTGGTGCCAGGCGGCGCGGGTCTGGCGCCGCACGGGGTCGCGAGAGAACCGCCCGTCGAGCTGTGGCTCCTCGGCGAGGAGGTCCGTGTAGGCGCGGACGACGGCGAGCGGGGTCCGCAGCTCGTGGGTCACGAGGGCGATGAGCTCGTTGCGGGCCTGGTCGAGCGCCTTGAGCTGCGCGACCTGCGCCTCCGCCTCCCGCTGGAGCCTGCCCTTCTCCAGGATGCCGGCGAGCAGGTCCGCGATGGCGGACAGCTGGGCGACGTCCTCCTCGGTGAACCGGCGCCGCTCCTCGGTCTGCACGTTGAGGACGCCGATGACCTGGTCGTGCCAGGCCAGGGGCACGGACAGCATCGAGGTGATGAAGCGCCGCTGGTCCAGCCCGCGGACCCACAGGAAGCGGGGGTCGTCGGCGATGTCGTCGACCATGATCGGCGTGCGGGTCTCGGCGGTGCGCCCGGTGATCCCCTCCCCGAACGGCACGACCGCGCGGCCGATGTGGTGACGGTCGATGCCGTTGGTGGCCGCGAGGGTGAGCGACAGCCCGTCGCGGTCCATGAGGTAGAGCGACGAGACCGCGGCCCGCATCCCGGTCCGGGCCCCGTCGATCACGGTCTCGAGAAGCTCCTCCCACGTCCGCGCGGTGGTCGCGAGACGCAGCAGCTCGTGAAGGAAGCGGAGCTGCGCCACGGGGTCGTGCGGCGGTGGGGCATCCGGCAGGTGGGGCTCGGGTGGGGCATCAGGCTGGTGGGGCTCGGTGGCGCGCGCAACCTCCCCATCACCGCGCCCGACGTCTGGCATCGGGTCGGCGTGGGCGGCGTCTCCGTGCTTGGCCATCTTGATCACACGTCAAGCCTAGGCGTCTCCGCTACCGAGGTCGGTTGCGGCCCGGTAGCGGGACGGTGCCCTTGCAGTCGAACCGTAACCCACGGACGGCTGACATGCAGGTGCCGTACCGGCATGATTCCGCCGATGACACCCCGTGCCGAGCACCCGCACCGGTCCGGGTCCGCGCGAATCAGGGTGGCCCGCTTCCCGGCGGTCGCCGCGGAGCCCGCAGGCCCCGGGCTGGCGCGCGCCCGCGACCCGCTCAGCCGCGAGGTCCGCCTCCTGGGCTCGCTGCTGGGCCAGGTCGTGGCCGAACAGGGCGGTCGCGAGCTGTTCGCCCAGGTCGAGCGCATCCGCCGGCGGATGATCGCCGTCCGGCGCGGCGAGCCGGACCTCCCGGCCGAGCCGGACGGTCAGCGGCAGAGGCTCACCGCGGAGATCGTCGCGGAGTTCGCCGCGGAGATCGCCGCGCTGGACCTGCCGTCGCTTGCCGCCGTGGGCAAGGCGTTCACGATCTACTTCCAGCTCGTCAACCTCGCCGAGGAGCGTCAGCGGATCCGGGTCCTGCGTACGCGGGCGCGGCAGGCCCGGGGCCGCGCGATCGACGACTCCCTGGGTGAGGCCGTCGCGCTGCTGGGCACCACGCGGGACCGGGCGCAGGTCGCGGCGATGCTCGTCCGGACCGAGATCCACCCGGTCCTCACGGCCCATCCGACCGAGGCCCGGCGCCGCACCCTCCTCGTGGCCCAGCGCCGGATCCGGCGGCTGCTCGACGCCCTGGACGACCCGCTCACCACGCCCGACGAGGACGCGGATGTCCGCCGCCGGCTCCGCGAGGAGATCACGCTCCTGTGGCACACGGCGGACCTGCGCTCGATCGCGCCGACGCCGCTCGACGAGGTCCGCTCGGAGCTCGCGATCTTCGACGAGACGCTGTTCGTGGCCGTACCCCACTTCCAGCGCGCGGTCGACCGGGCGCTGGACGCGCTCGGCGGCCGCCCCGGTCCGCTGGCCCTCGCCGGCGATGCCGGGCGGACAGGGACGCGGCCCGTCGAGACGCCGGCGCTGCTGCGGCTGGGATCGTGGATCGGCTCGGACCGCGACGGGCACCCGGGAGTCACCTCGGATGTGACCCTCCAGGCCGCTCGCCTCCAGGCGGACCACCTGCTCCGCGGCTACGAGGCCGTGGCGGGCCGCCTGATGCAGACGATCGCGGCCCGGGTCCCGGCCTCGCGACTCGACCGGGCCCTCGACACCGCGCTCGTCCGAGACGCGGAGGAGCTCAATGACACGGTCCGCCAGCTCCAGCGCCGCTTCCCGGACGAACCCTACCGCCAGCGCCTCGGCGCCATCGCGGAGCGCATCCGGCGGACGCGGGCCGCGCTCACCGGCGAGACCGCGCCGCGCGCGGGCGGCTACCGCGACCCGGCGGCCCTCGACGCGGAGCTCGCCGTGCTCCAGGAGGCGCTCGTCGCCGACGGCCTGGCACGCGTCGCCTTCGGCGAGCTCGCGGACCTGCGCTGGCAGCTGGCGACGTTCGGGTTCCACCTCGCCTCGCTGGAGGTCCGCCAGCACGCGGAGGTGCACCGGGCCGCGCTCGAGGCGCTCCGGGCCGGCGCCGGTCCCGACCTCGAGGTCTCCGACGGCGTGCCCCTCGCCGAGGTCCTCGCGACGTTCCGGTCCATCGCGCGGATCCAGGCCCGCTTCGGACTCGAGGCCTGCCGCCGCTATGTCATCAGCTTCACCACGTCGCCCGAGGACGTCGCTAACGTGCTGGAGCTGGCGCGCCTCGCCGCCGGGCCGGAGCCCTTCGGGCGCCCCAGCCCCGCCCTCGGCGACCTGCCAGCGGCCCTCCCCGTCCTCGATGTCGTGCCGCTCCTCGAGTCCGCCGACGCGCTCGGCGGCGCCGCGGCCCTGCTCGACGACCTCCTCTCCGACCCCGCGTACCGCGCGCACCTCCGGTCACGCGGCGACGCCCAGGAGGTGATGCTCGGGTACTCGGACTCGTCCAAGGAGAGCGGCTTCCTGGCGGCGAACTGGCTGCTCTACCGGGCGCAGGAGGCGCTCGTGGGCGTCGCCCGCCGGCACGGCGTCACCCTCACGCTGTTCCATGGCCGCGGCGGGGCCATCGGACGCGGCGGCGGGCCGGCGAACCGGGCCATCCTCGCCCAGGCGCCGGGCTCGGTCGACGGCCGCCTCAAGTTCACCGAGCAGGGCGAGGTCATCGCCGCCCACTACGCCGACGTCACCATCGCGCAGCGCCACCTCGAGCAGGTCGCTGCCGCGGCGCTCCTCGCCTCCACGCCCGAGCACGAGGAGGTGGTGGCCGCCGCCGGAGCGACCGGGACGGCCACGATGGCCGAGCTCACCGCGATCTCGCGCACCGCGTACCGGGCACTCATCGAGCACCGCGGGTTCGCGGCGTTCTTCTCGGCCGCGACGCCGATCGGTCTCATCGGCGGCCTGGGCCTGGGCTCGCGGCCCTCGTCGCGGCCGAAGGGCGGCATGGGCGACGCGAGCGATGCGCTGGACCTGGGCTCGCTGCGGGCGATCCCGTGGGTCTTCGCATGGTCCCAGGCGCGCGTCAATCTGCCGGGCTGGTACGGCCTTGGCACGGCCCTCGAGGCGATCACGGACCGCGGCGGACGGGAGGTCCTCGCGCACCTGGCGGAGCTCTACCGGCGCTGGCCGTTCTTCGCGTCGGTCCTGGACAACGGGGAGCTCAGCCTGGCCAAGGTGGACCTCGCCACGTTCCGGCGCTACGCGGACCTCGCCGGCGGCGCCGAGGCGGTCGCGATCCGTGGCCTCATCGAGGCCGAGTTCACCCGCTCGGTGCGCCTCCTGATGCTGGTCACGGGACGCCACCGCCTGCTCGAGGGCCGCGCGACGCTCGCCCGCTCCACCGAGCTGCGCGCGCCCTACATCGACGCCCTCTCGGCGGTCCAGGTGGAGCTCCTCGCCCGGCTCCGCGCGGCGGAGGCCGCCGGCGCGGGGCCCGAGGTGACGGGCCCCATCCGCGCCGTCGTGGGCGCCACGATCAACGGCATCGCGGCGGGGCTGCAGACCACGGGCTAGCCGGGGCACCATGGCACCACGCGCCGGCCCGGCGCACGAGACAGCGGAGGCGGCGCGGTGCGCGAGATCGAAGCGGCGGTCATCAACGCGGCCGGCCAGCCCACGGCTATCGAGACGCTGGTCCTCGACGACCCGCGCCCGGGTGAGGTGCTCATCCGCATGACGAGCGCCGGCGTGTGCCATTCCGACCTGCACGTCCGCGACGGCGACTGGGTGCGCCCGGGGCCCATCGTCATGGGCCACGAGGGCGCCGGGGTCATCGAGGCGGTGGGCGCCGGGCTGGACCCCTCGGCCGTGGGGCGACCGGCGGCGCTCTCGTGGTACGCGCCGTGCCTGCGCTGCCGCGAGTGCCAGCGCGGCCGCCAGTGGCTCTGCTCCGGCTCGCCGTCCCTCCGCCATGCGCAGGCCGACGGCACCACGCGCCTCTCCCGACCGGACGGCTCGCCGGTGCTCGCCTACCTGTCCATCGGGACGATGAGCACCTACCAGGTCGTCCCCGCGAGCGCCGTGGTCCCGATGCCGGACGGCGTGCCGGCGGAGGTGGCGGCGCTGATCGGCTGCGGCGTGTCCACGGGCGTGGGTGCCGTCCTCAAGACCGCCGGCGTCCCGTACGGGTCGACGGTCGCCGTCATCGGGCTCGGCGGCGTGGGCCTCTCGTGCGTGATGGGCGCGGTGCTCGCGGGCGCGCGCCGGATCGTGGCCGTGGACGTGAGTCGCGCCAAGATCGACCTCGCGGGCCAGCTCGGGGCCACGCACTGGGTCGAGAGCGACCCTGCCGACCCGGCCGGCGCGGTGGATGGGATCAAGGAGGCGGCCGGCGACGGCGGCCCCGAGTACGTGTTCGAGGCCATCGGCCTCCCGCAGACGATCGCCCAGTCGATCGCCGCGCTGCAGCCCGGCGGGACCGCCGTCCTCGTGGGGCTCACGAAGTTCGGGCAGGTGGCGGCGTT
>Ga0302291_10000321_pt1 | contig 13862 bp, 8 predicted proteins | sample III_Fen_N1_4_FD_194548 | JGI IMG/M metagenome (GOLD analysis project Ga0302291, IMG submission 194548) | Peat permafrost microbial communities from Stordalen Mire near Abisko, Sweden - III_Fen_N1_4 | ecosystem: Environmental > Terrestrial > Soil > Wetlands > Permafrost | place: Sweden: Abisko... | reverse complement strand
TCGAGACGGCTGCGGGAGAGCGAGATGTCGGTGCCGGGGGCGGCCATGGCGGCCAGGGAATAGCGCAGGGCGTCGGTGCCGCACTCCTCCATGGTGGCCAGCGGGTCGATGACGTTGCCCTTGGACTTGGACATCTTGGCGCCGTGCTCGTCGCGCACCAGGGCGTTGAAGTAGACGTCCCGGAACGGCACGTCGTCGGTCCAGGTGAGGCCGGCCATGACCATCCGGGCCACCCAGAAGAACAGGATGTCGTAGCCGGTGATGAGCACGCTGGTGGGGTAGTAGCGCTTCAGGTCGCTGGTCTCGTCGGGCCAGCCGAACACGCTGAAGGGCCAGAGGGCGGAAGAGAACCAGGTGTCCAGGGTGTCGGGATCCTGATCCAGCTTCGGGCTGGCGCATTTCTCGCAGACGGCCGGGGTCTCCTCGGCCACGGTGATGTGCCCGCAGGCCTGGCAGGTCCAGGCGGGGATGCGGTGGCCCCACCAGAGCTGGCGCGAGATGCACCAGTCCTGGATGTTGGTGAGCCAGTGCTCCCAGACGCCGGCCCAGCGCTCGGGGGTGAACTTGATCCGGCCGGAGCGCACGGCCTCCAGGCTCTGCTGGGCGGCCTCGCCGACGTTCATGAACCACTGTTCAGAGACGAGGGGTTCCAGCACGGCGCCGCTGCGCGAGCTGACGGAGACCTGGTGCGTGTAGGGCTCGATCTTGTCCATGAGGCCCTGGGCCTCCAGCGCCGCGACCACCTTCTTGCGGCATTCGAAGCGGTCCAGGCCGGCGTAGGCCGGGCCCGCCGCGGCGGTCATCTTCGCGTCGAAGCCGATCACGGTGATGGAGTCCAGGCCCAGGCGCAGGCCGGCGGCATGATCGTTGGGGTCGTGCGCGGGGGTGAGCTTGACGCAGCCGGTGCCGAACTTGGGGTCGACCATGGCGTCCGCTACCACCGGGATCAGCCGGTCCGTGAGGGGCAGCCTGAGCATGCGCCCGACCAGGTGGCTGAAGCGCTCGTCGTCGGGATGCACCGCCACCCCGGTGTCGCCCAGCATGGTCTCGGGCCGGGTGGTGGCCACGGTGACGAAGCCCTCGCCTTCGGCCAGGGGATACTTGATGTGCCAGAGCTTGCCCTGGCGCTCGACGTAGTTCACTTCCAGGTCGGAGAGGGCGGTCTGGCTGGCGGGGTCCCACTGGATCATGCGCGGGCCCTTGAAGATCCGGCCCTGCTTGTAGGCGGTGGCGAACACCTTGCGCACGGCCCGGTTGAGGTCGGGGTCCATGGTGAAGCGCTTGCGCGTCCAGTCGACCGAAGCGCCCAGGCGGCGCAGCTGGTTCTCGATGGCCCCCTGGTTCTGCTCCTTCCAGTCCCACAGGCGCTGGACGAAAGCCTCGCGGCCCAGGTCGTGGCGGCTCTTGCCCTCGGTTTCCATGAGCTGGCGCTCCACCACCATCTGGGTGGCGATGCCGGCGTGGTCGACCCCGGGCACCCAGAGCGCGTCGAACCCCTGGGCGCGCTTGAAGCGGGTGAGGATGTCGTGCAGGGTGAACACCAGGGCGTGGCCCATGTGCAGGTTGCCGGTGATGTTGGGCGGCGGGATGACGATCGACCAGGGCTTCTTGCCGCTGTCGGGCTGGGCTTCGAATACGCGCGCCGCCTCCCACTTGGCGTACCACCGCTCCTGGGCGGTCTTGAAGTCGAAGGCTTTGTCCATCTCGTGCATCATCGGATCCTATCTAGGCTTTGACGGGGGTTTCCACGCGCATGCCCAGGGCTGCCAGCAGGCGGTGGTCGTGGGATTCGCCCGGGTTGGGCGTGGTCAGGAGCTTGGCTCCGGTGAACAGGCTGTTGGCGCCTGCGAAGAAGGCCAGGGCCTGCATCTCGTCGCTCATGGCGGTGCGCCCGGCGCTGAGCCGGATGCGGCTCTTCGGGAAGAGGATGCGAGCGGTGGCGATCATCCGGATGAACTCCATGGGCGGCGGCGGTTCCACCCCGGCCAGCGGGGTGCCGGGTACGGCCACCAGCTGGTTGATGGGGATGCTCTCCGGCGGGGGATCCAGGAGGGTGAGCTCGTGCAGGAAGTGGATGCGGTCCTCGACCTTTTCGCCCATGCCGACGATGCCGCCGGTGCAGACCTCCAGCCCGGCCTCGCGCACCGCCCGGATGGTCCTCAGGCGGTCGTCGAACTTCCGGGTGGAGATGATGGTCTCGTAGAATTCCCGGGAGGAATCGATGTTGTGGTTGTAGACGGTGGCGCCGGCCGCCTTGAGCCGGCGGGCCTGCTCCACCTGGAGCATGCCCAGGGTGACGCAGACTTCCAGGTCCAGCTTGGCCACTTCGGCGACGATCTCCAGCACCTGCTCGAAGGCCTCGCCGTCGCGCACTTCGCGCCAGGCCGCGCCCATGCAGTAGCGGGTGGAGCCGTTCGCCTTGGCCTCCAGGGCGCCCTGCAGCACGCGCGCCTTCTCCTTGAGCGGCTCCACCTTGAGCCCGGTGTCGTAGCGGGCCGCCTGGGGGCAGTAGGCGCAGTCTTCGGGGCAGGCGCCGGTCTTGATGGAATCGAGGGTGCAGAACTGGATCTCCCGGGCGTTCCAGTGGGCGCGGTGCACCTGGGCGGCCCGGAACAGCAGATCGGGAATGGGAAGGTCGTGGATCGCCAGGATTTCGGCGGTGGTAGGCATGGGTATTCCTTGTGACTTAAAGAATCCAGCCTACCATGGAGGCGCGCTCAGCCCAGGCCCCGCTTTCGCAGGAGCGGCTCCACGCTGGGGTCGCGGCCGCGGAAGCGCCGGTAGAGCAGCAGCGGGTCCTCGCTGCCGCCCTTCTCCAGGATGTTGGCGCGGAACGAGCGGGCGGTGGCCGGATCGAAGATGTCGCCCTTCTCCTTGAAGGCCTGGAAGGCGTCCGAATCCAGCACGGCGGACCAGAGGTAGCCGTAGTATCCGGCGGCGTACTCGCCGCCCATGCTGTGGGCGAAGTAGGGGGTGCGGTGGCGCACGGGCACCTGGGGCAGCAGGCCGATCCGGGCCATGGAGGCCTTCTCGAACGCGGCGGCGTCCACCGGTTCGGGCTCCGTGAGGGTGTGCCAGTCCAGGTCGAGGAAGGCGGCGGCGAGGAATTCGGTGGTGCCGAAACCCTGGTTGAAGGCCCGGGAATCCTGGATCCGGGCCACCAGGCCGGGCGGGATGGGCGCGCCGGTCCGGTAGTGCCGGGCGTACATGGCCAGCACTTCCGGCTCGGTCGCCCAGTTCTCCATGATCTGGCTGGGCAGCTCGGAGAAGTCCAGGGCGGTGGCGGTGCCCGACAGGCTGCGGTAGCGGCAGCGGCTGAGCAGGCCGTGCAGGGCGTGGCCGAACTCGTGGAACAGGGTGCGCACCTCCACCAGGTTCAGCAGGGCCGGGGTCTCCCCCACCGGGCGGGGGAAATTGGCGACGTTGTAGACCAGCGGCCGGACGTCCCGGCCCTCGCGCAGCCACTGGCGGCGGAAGCTCTCCATCCAGGCGCCGCCGCGCTTGCCCGGGCGCGGGTGGTAGTCCGCGTAGAAGATGCCCAGGAAGCTGCCGTCGCGATCCTGCACCAGGTAGGTGAGCACTTCCGGGTGGTAGGTGGGCAGGTCCTTGCGCTCGTTGAAGGTGAGGCCGAAGAGCCGGTTGGCGGTGCGGAAGGCCCCCTCGCGCACCTGGTCCAGGGGGAAGTACGGCAGCAGGGCCTGGGAATCCAGGTCGAAGCGCAGCTTGCGCAGCTTCTCCGCGTAGTAGCGCCAGTCCCAGGGCTCCAGCCGGGCGCCGGGCAGGTCCTGGTCCATGACCGCCTGGAGCTCCGCCTTCTCCCGGGCGGCGTGGGCCAGGGCGGGCCGCCAGACCTGCTCCAGGAGGCGGTAGGCGTTGGCCGGGGTGCGGGCCATGCTCTCCTCCAGGGCGTATTCGGCATAGGTGGCGTAGCCCAGCAGCCGGGCCTTTTCGCAGCGCAGCGCGGTGATCTTGGCGGCCAGCCCGTTGTTGTCCTGGGCGTTGCCCCGGTCGCAGCGGGAGAGGTAGGCGTGGTGCATGCGCCGGCGCAGGCCGCGGTCGCGGGCGTGCTCCAGGAACGGCCAGAGGCAGGGGGCGTGGAGGTTGAAGATCCACTTGCCCTCCTGGTCGTCCATCTTGGCCAGGGCCTCGGCCGCCTCCAGCTCCCGGGCGCCGAGCCCCTCCAGCTGCTCGGCCCGGTCCACCACCAGGCGGAAGGCGTTGGTCTCGCCCAGGAGGTTCTCCTCGAACTTCAGGCAGAGCAGGGCCAGTTCGGCGTGCACGGCCCGCAGCCGGGCCTGCTGCGCGGCCGGCAGGGCGGCCCCGCCCCGGAGGAACCCGCGGCAGGTCTTTTCCAGCAGGGTGCGCGCCTCGGGCGGCAGGACCTCCTGGCGCCCGCAGACCGCCTGCACCCGCCGGAACAGGGCCTCGTTCTGGTAGATGTCGTCCTGGTGCCCGGAGAGCAGGGGGCCCACGGCCAGGGCCACGGCCTGCAGCGGCCCGTTGGTGTCGGCCTCGACCAGGGCTGAGAACACGCCGTTCACCCGGTCCAGGAAGCTCCCGGAATCCTCCAGCGCCTCCACGGTATTGCGGAAGGTGGGGGCGGCGCGGACCTTGAGGATGTCGCGGATCTCCTCGTTCTGGCGCCGGATGCCGGCCTGGAACGCAGGCAGGTAGTGGTCCGGCTTGAACAGGTGGAACGGGGGCACCCCGAACGGGGTTTCCCATTTCTGGAAGAAGGGGTTCTGGCTGTTCGGGTTTTCTGGCGCGTGGACGGCCATGGGCGCACCGTGAGGAATCAGTGCAAGACGATTGCACAAAAACAGGATGGAGGACGGGCAAATGGCGGATTTTTTTCAAGGGCCGGGAATTAATGACATTGCTTGTGCTGTTAATATTAAAATTCATGAAACAGGCAAAGGACCGCAAGAAACGGGTCGCCGCGAGCCGGCCCGGGCGCGGAAACTGGAGCCTCGACCCCGGAGAATCCCGCCATGCCCCAAGTGTTCGCACCCGGTTGCGCCCTCATGATCTACAAGCCCGAACTGGCCGGGAAGCTGCTGGCAGGCCTGAACGCGGGCGCCGAACGGGTCCCGGAGCACCTCACCTGCTGCCGGCACGATCCCGGGCTGCCGGCCGGGACCGGGATCATCAACGTGTGCGCGGGCTGCGACCGGCGCTACCGGGAACTCTACCCGGGCATCAGCACCGTCTCCCTCTGGGAGGTGCTGGCGGACAGCGCGAGCTTCCCGTTCCCGGACTACGGCGGCGCCGAGATGGCCATCCTCGACGCCTGCCCGACCCGCACCGAGACGCGGGTGCACGACGCCATCCGCACCCTGCTGGCGCGGATGAACATCACCGTGCGCGAGCCCGAGCGCACCCGCACCCGGGGCACCTGCTGCGGCGACAGCTTCTACGGGACCCTGCCGGTGGCGCAGGTCAAGGAGCAGATGCGCAAGCGCGCCCTGGAAATGCCCTGCGAGGACGTGGTGGTCTACTGCGTCTCCTGCGTCAAGGCCATGCACATCGGCGGCCGGCGCCCGCGCTACATCGTCGACCTGCTGTTCGGCGAGCCCACCGGCGCCGGGGTGTTCGAGCCCGACGAGTGGCACGCCCAGATCCAGGCGTTCATCGACGGTCACTGACCGCCGGTTTCCAGGGCCAGCTGCAGCTTGAGCTTCTGCCCCCGGCGGTAGACCTCCAGGGTGACGGCGCTGCCGGGGGGTTCCTCCTCCACCAGGTCGAGCAGCTTGTCCAGGTCCTGCACCGGATGGCCGTTGACCCCCAGGATCACGTCGCCCAGCACCCAGGCCCCCTCCTGGCGGGTCAGGCCGCGCAGGCCGGCGCGCTCGGCCGGGCCGCCCCGGCGCACCCGGCCGATGACGATGCCCTTGGGCACGTCCAGGTTGGCGGCCCAGGCGTCGGGGATGGGGTCGAAGCCCAGGTCGACCCGGACCGACCGGCCCCGGGCGATGAGCTGGGGCACGATGCGGTTGACGGTGTCCACCGGCACGGCGAAGCCGATCCCGGCGGAACTGCCGGAGGTGCTCTGGATCGCCGTGTTCACGCCGATCAGCCGGCCGGCGCTGTCGAGCAGCGGGCCGCCGGAGTTGCCCGGGTTGATGGCCGCGTCGGTCTGGATCACCCCGCTGATCCGGCGCCGGGTGGCGCTCTGGATCTCCCGGCCCAGGGCCGAGACCACGCCCAGGGTGAGGGTCTGGTCCAGGCCGAACGGGTTGCCGATGGCCATGACGCTCTGGCCCACCTGCAGGTCGGCGGAGCTGCCGATCGGGATGGGCCGCAGCTTTGGCCCCTTGGCCTGGATCAGGAGCACCGCCAGGTCCTTCTCCGGGGCCACGCCCACCAGCCGGGCCTTGGTGCGGGTCCCGTCCGCCAGCGCGACCTCGACTTCCTGGGCATCCTCGATCACGTGGTAGTTGGTGACCACGTGGCCCTCGGCGTCCCATACGAATCCGGAGCCGGTGCCGGTGGGGACGGTCTGCACGTCCAGCGAAAAGAAATCCTGCTGGTAGGCCAGGGAGGTGAGGTAGACCACCGAGGCGCGCGCTTCCCTGAACCGGTCGACGACGCTCTGCTCCGCCGGCGGCAGGGGGCCGCGGGGCGTGATGGCGCGCGGCGCGGCGGCACGCCGCGCCAGGGTCTGGCTGGCGCACCAGCCCGCCCACAGGCCGGCACTGAGAATGATGAGGACGCCCAGGATCTTGCGCATGGTGTGTTCCCGCCGTATGTCCCATACTTGAGCCGTATGGGAAATATCAATTATTTCCAACAGCCCGCCACGCAGTTCATTGAATCCAAGGTAATCATGACGAAATCGGATAGCAACCCGGAACCGGAAGCGGCCCCCGGAACGCCGGATCCCGCGGCGTTGCCGCGCAAGATCGCCATGCTGGGCAACCACACGCCCCGGCAGTGCGGAATCGCCACCTTCACCACCCACCTCAGCGAGGCCATCGCCGCCGAGTTCCCCGGCCTCGACTGCCGGGTGCTCGCCATGAACGACGCCGGCAAGCGCTACGCCTATCCCAGCCGGGTCTGCTTCGAAATCGCCGAGGGGGATCCGGCCTCTTACCGGCGCGCCGCCGACTTCCTGAACGTCAACGCGGTGGACGTGCTGAGCGTCCAGCACGAGTACGGGATCTTCGGGGGCAAGGCCGGGGGCCACGTGCTCGCGCTCCTGCGCGAGCTGCGCATGCCGATCGTGACCACCCTGCACACCATCCTCGGCGAGCCGAACCCGCAGCAGAGGGTGGTCATGGACGAGCTGCTCAGGCTGTCCGAGCGGGTCGTGGTCATGAGCCGGCGCGGCGCCGAACTGCTCGAGGAGGTCCACGGCACGCCCAGGCGCAAGATCGACCTGATCCCCCACGGCATCCCCGAGGTGCCGTTCGACGACCGCAGCAAGGACCGGCTCGGGGTGGAAGGCAAGGCCGTGATCCTCACCTTCGGCCTGCTGGCGCCGGACAAGGGCATCGAGTACGTCATCGACGCCATGCCCGCGGTGCTGGCCAGGTTCCCGGACACGGTCTACATCGTGCTCGGCGCCACCCATCCGCACGTCAAGGAGCACCAGGGCGAAACCTACCGGCTCATGCTGGAGAACCGGGCGAAAAAGCTCGGGGTGGGCTCGAAGATCATCTTCCACAACCGCTTCGTGAGCCAGGAGGAGCTGAACGAGTTCCTGGCCGCGGCCGACATCTACATCACCCCCTACCTCAAGGCCGAGCAGATCACCTCGGGCACCCTGGCCTACGCGGTGGGCTCCGGCAAGGCGGTGATCTCGACCCCCTACGTCTACGCCAAGGAGCTGCTGGCCGAGGGCCGCGGCATCCTGGTGCCCTGGCGCGACGCGGAGGCCATCGCCCGCGAGGTGACCGGGCTGCTCGGCGACGACGGCAAGCGCCTGGCCATGCGCCAGAAGGCCGCGGACCACGGCCGCGGCATGACCTGGCCGGCGGTGGCGCGGAGCTACATGGAGTGCTTCCGGCGCGCCCGCGAGGAGCGCAGCGACTACCTGCGCACCCGGTTCCAGGCCAAGACCCTGTCGGAACGGCCCGCCGAGCTGCCCGAGATCAACCTGGAGCACCTGACCCTCATGACCGACCCGACCGGGATGCTGCAGCACGCCCATTTCGGCGTGCCGCGCTACGCGGAAGGCTACTGCGTCGACGACAACGCCCGGGCCCTGCTGCTGATGACCCTGCTCGAGGAGGAGGGCGAACTGGACGCCCGGGTCATCCGCGCGCTGACCTCGCGCTACCTGGCCTTCGTGAGCTACGCCTTCAACCCGGAGCGGGGCCGCTTCCGCAATTTCATGTCCTACTCGCGGCTCTGGACCGAGGAGCACGGTTCCGAGGACAGCCACGGGCGCACGCTCTGGGCCCTGGGCAACGTGGTGGGCCGCTCCGGCGACCCCGGGCGGCAGACCATGGCCCGGGACCTGTTCCATGCCGCCCTGCCGGCGGTCAAGGCGTTCTCCAGCCCGCGCGCCTGGGCCTACACCCTGATGGGCCTGCACGAATACCTCCGGGCCTACGAAGGCGACACCCGGATGCGCCAGACGGTGACGCTGTTCTCGGAAAAGCTCATGGACCTGTTCCGCCGGGCCAGCGGCCCGGACTGGCACTGGTTCGAGGAACGGGTCACCTACTGCAACGCCCGGCTGCCCCAGGCGCTCATCCGCTCCGGCTCGCTGCTGCAGCGGCCGGACATGGCCGAGCTGGGCCTGCGCGCCCTGGAATGGCTGGCGCAGCTGCAGAGCGCCGACGGCTACTTCGCCCCCATCGGCTCGAACGGGTTCTACACGCGCGGGGAGGAACGGGCGCAGTTCGACCAGCAGCCGGTGGACGCCTGCGCCATGGTGTCGGCCTGCCGGGAGGCCTTCCGCGCCAGCGCGGACCCGCGCTGGACGGAACGCGCGGACTCGGCCTTCCACTGGTTCCTGGGGCAGAACCAGCTGCAGCAGGCGCTCTACGACCCCCGCTCGGGGGGCTGCCGCGACGGCCTGCACGCCGACCGGGTGAACGAGAACCAGGGCGCCGAATCCACCCTTTCGTTCCTGCTGGCGCTGATGGAAATGCGTCAGGCGGGCCGGTCATGACCGGCGGGCGGAAAGCCCGCGCATGGTGAACGTCGTCCGTATCGGTCCGATGCTCAAGCCCGATCCCGCCCGGGTCCTGCTGCGCCCCTTCGGGCCCTTCGAGGAGCCGCGCCTGACCCGGATCCTGGCCCGGGTGCTGACCCTTTCCGAGCCCCAGGTGGCCGGCCTGCTCGCCGAGATGCTCACCGGTTTCGCCGGCCGGCACCACCAGCTGGAGCGCTTCTGCCTGGCCCGGTTCGAGCAGGTGCGCTCGCACCTGTTCACCGACGAGCCGCTCTCCCTGGCGCGCCGGACCCTGATCGGCGCCTACTTCACCAAGGAGCACTCGGTGGAGTCGGCGGCGCTGTTCAACCCCTCCATGGTCTGGCACCCGGACCAGGCGGGGCTGGCGAAGGGCGCGCGGCGCTTCATCCTCAGCCTGCGCTCGGTGGGCGAGGGGCATCTCTCCTCCATCTCCTTCCGCTCCGGGGTGATCGACCGGCGCTGCCGGATCACCCTGGACCCGGTCTCGCCCTTCGTCACCGCGCCGAGGATCCTGGACGACCCCTTCTACGACAAGGAGCTGTTCCGGCGCAAGCTGGGCGAGATCGGCCACTCGGACGGGTTCGCGGAGGAGGTGCTGGCGGGCCTGGACGACCGCTTCACCATGACCGCGCTGCGCCAGAGCGTCGCGAACGCGCACAGCGCCCGGCGCTGGCGCCGGAACCCCGATCCGGTGCTGGGCCGGCACCCCATCATCGCCCTGGCCGAAGCCAACTACTCGGCGGTCTACGACCCGGAGACGCCGCTGTCCGAGCGCATCATCTACCCGCACTCCCCCAGCGAGGCCAACGGCATCGAGGACGCGCGCTGGGTGGAGCTGAAGGAGGAGGACGGCGCCAGCCAGTACGTGGCCACCTACTCGGCCTACGACGGCCGCCTGGTGCTGCCCCAGCTGGTCACCACCCCCGATTTTCTGAGCTTCAACGTCGCCACCCTCAACGGCTCCCAGGTCCAGGACAAGGGCATGGCCCTGTTCCCCCGGCGCATCGGCGGGCGCTACGCCATGCTTTCGCGCCAGGACGGGGAGAACATCTACCTCATGACCTCGGACGCGCTGCAGTTCTGGGACACCCGCGAGATCGCGATCAAGCCCCGGCAGCCCTGGGAGTTCGTGCAGGTGGGCAACTGCGGCTCGCCCATCGAGACCCCGGAAGGCTGGCTGGTGCTCAGCCACGGCGTCGGGCCCATGCGCCAGTACTCGCTGGGGGCCTTCCTGCTGGACCTGGAGCAGCCCACCCGGGTCATCGGGCGGCTGCGCAAGCCGCTCATGAGCCCGGATGGGGCCGAGCGCGAGGGCTACGTGCCCAACGTCCTCTACAGCTGCGGCGGCCAGGTGCACGGCGGGCACCTGGTGCTCCCCTACGCCATGAGCGACTGGGCCAGCGGGTTCGCCCTGGTGCCGATGCGGGAACTGCTGGATGAGCTCAAGGCGGGCTGCTAGTCCCTGGGGCGGAACCGTTTGAGGACGTTTTCCACGGCCCTCGCCATGATCAGCAGCTGGGTGACGAGGCCCTTTTCGCGCGGTGCGTAGCTGGCCTCGATGTGCTCCATCTCCCGGCCGATTTCCACCTGGATCGATTCGGATTTGTGCATGGACAGCACCTGGGAGTGGTAGACGCTCCGGTGCCCGGTCATCAGGAAGCTGATGACGCAGGCCACCGTGGCATAGGGCGCGACCGCCGGCCCGAACAGCTCCACCGAGAGGATGCTCGCCGCGATGGGGGTGTTGGCCGATCCCGCCAGGACGCTGACGAAGCCCACGGCGGAAAAGGTGGCCGTGTTCAGGCCCATCAGGGTGGCGAATACCACGCCTGAGGTGGCGCCCACGAAGAAGATGGGCGTGACGATGCCGCCGCTGCCCCCGAAATTCAGGGTGATCGAAGTGAAGGCGGACTTGACCAGGAAGGCGTACCAGGAAACCTGCTCGCCCCGGAGGCAGGCTTCGATGGTGTCCAGGCCGAGTCCCAGGTAGCGCTTCGAGAACACCAGCGCCAGGACCACCACGAGGGCGCCGCCCACCAGGCCCTTCAGGGGGCCCCAGATGCGGATCCGGGCCGACAGCCGTTCGCCCAGTTTCAGGGTTTCGATGAGCAGCATGGAGCACAGCCCGAAGAACACCCCGGCCAGGATCACCTTCAGGAAGAACAACTCGGTGAACTGGGGCACGACGTTGACCGGGTGGTAGAAGTAGCGGATGCCCAGGGCCGAGGAGACCTGGTACGCCGTGATGCCCGCGATGAAGGACGGGAGCAGCACATCGTACAGGATGGTGCCGACGAACAGCACCTCCACGCCGAAGATGGAGCCGGCGATGGGGGTGCCGAAAACCGCCGCGAAGCCGGCGCTGATCCCGCAGATGACCAGCTTCTTGCGATCGTGCTCATCGAATCTCAGCAGGCCGGCCGCGATGGAGGCGACCCCGGCGCCGATCTGGGCGCAGGGCCCCTCCTTGCCCGCGGAGCCGCCGACGCAAAGGGTGAGCAGGGTCGCCAGGAGCTTCACGGGCACCACCGCGGCCTTGATCCTGCCGCCGTGCTTGTGGATGGCTTCGATGACCTTCTCCGTCCCGTGCCCCTGGGCGTCCGGGGCCAGCTTGATCAGCAGGGCGCTCAGGAAAAAGGCCGCCGGGATGAGCAGGAAGGTATAGGGATGGCGCAGGCCTTCCGCCGTGCCCGAGGCCAGGAGTTTCAGGAACACCGTGGTGACGCCCCCGATCAGGGCGCCGACCCCGGTCGCCAGGACCACCCATTTGACGACGCTGACGAACAGGATGGTTTCTTCCGTTAAGCGATTGCGCATGAGCGGCTTCTTCTGCCCCTTTCCATGGCAAGTTGACATGATTTGCTTTGGAATGCAAAACCCGGCCCAGGTCCTGAACCTGCATGCCCCGTTTTTTTTCGGAGCGGTGACGCGGCCGGCGTGCCACCGTGGTGGACCGGGAGGGAGATGCGACCATGCCCTTGGCAGTGCTGACAGGAGGCCACAGCTCGGCGGAACTGCTGATGGTGATGGCGGTCATGCTGCTCCTCGCCAAGCTCGGGAGCGAACTCTGCCACCGCCTCAAGCTGCCGCGGGTCGTGGGCGAACTGGGCGCGGGCCTGCTGCTGGCGGCCGTGGCCAAGGCCGCCCCGGGCGTCCTGCCGCAGCCGGCCCACATCCCGGCCATGGACTATCTCGCGGAGATCGGCATCGTCGTGCTCATGTTCGCCGTCGGCCTGGAAAGCACCGTGCCGCAGATGGTGCGGGTCGGCCTCCCGAGCCTGCGGGTGGCCGTCCTGGGCGTCCTGCTGCCCATGGGCCTGGGGCTCCTGGGCAGCATGCTGCTCCTGCCGGCGGGCGCGTCCTGGGTCCTGGGCCTCTTCATCGGCGCCTGCCTATGCGCCACCTCGATCGGCATCACCGCCCAGGTGCTGGGGGAACACGGGGCGTCCAGGACCCCCGAGGGCCGGGTGATCCTCGGGGCCGCCGTCCTGGATGACATCCTCGGGCTGCTGGTGCTGGTCTTCGTGTCGGGGCTGGTGAGCGTTTCCGGGAGCGGGGCGGCCCTGCCGCTGGGCACCCTGGCCCGGACCCTGGGCCTGGCGGCGGGGTTCCTGGCCGCGGCCTTCACCCTCGGGCGCTTCGCCACCCCCCGCCTGTTCCAGGTGGCCGACCGCTTCCGGAGCGAACAGGTGCTGCTCCCGTTCAGCCTGGGCTTCGCGTTCCTCCTGGCCTGGCTGGGCAGCCGCGCCGGCCTCGCCACCATCGTCGGCGCCTACGCGGCCGGCCTGATCCTGGAACCCGCCCACATCCGGCAGCTGGAGCAGCGGGAGCTGCACACCCTGGAGGGGCTCCTGCGCCCCCTGGTGGTGAGCCTTTCGCCCCTTTTCTTCGTGCTGATGGGGGCCCGGGTGGATCCGGCGGCGCTGGTCTCCCCCTGGGCCCTGATGCTGGCCGTGGGGCTGGCGGCCGTGGGCACCCTGGGCAAGTTCGTGGCGGGCTACGGCGCCGGCGGCGCCCTGCGGCCCGCGGTGATCGGCTGGGGCATGGTGCCCCGCGGCGAGGTGGGGCTCATCTTCGTGGCGGCCGGCGCGCACCTGACCCTGGGCGGGCAGCCCCTCATGGACGCCCAGGTCCAGGCGGGCGTGGTGGGCGCCATCCTCCTGACCACGATCGCGGGCCCCATCGGGCTGGGCCGGGCGCTGCGCGGGCGCTAGTCTCACCCCAGCCGCAACCGCCGTTTCAGTTCCGGGGTCGCCCCCCGGCTGGCCTCCAGTTCCGCGCCACCCATCATCCGGATCAGTACCCGGTTGCCGTTCCCCGAGGAACGGATCCCCAGGACGGCGGCGGGCCGGATCAGCAGGTGACGATGGATCCGGAAGAGGCCCGCATCCGGGAAGAAGGTCTCGACTTCGCCCAGGGTCCTCCACTTGGTGCGGTAGCGCTCACCCATGAAGGCCCAGACGACCTGGTCCTCCACCTCGAAGAAGGCCGTCTTCGCCAGGTCGAGGAGCACCACGCCGGAGCCGGCGATGACGGGGTAGCGCTGGTCGACGGGCGGTGCGTCCCCGCATGCGGGCTGGCCCTGGGCCAGGGCCCGGCGCACCTTCGCCACGGCCTTGGCCAGGCGCTCGGTGGTGACGGGCTTGAGCAGGAAGTCGACCGCGTCCAGATTGTAGGATTCCACCGCATGGTGCGGGTGGGCGGTGACGAAGACCAC
>Ga0302291_10000320_pt1 | contig 13868 bp, 12 predicted proteins | sample III_Fen_N1_4_FD_194548 | JGI IMG/M metagenome (GOLD analysis project Ga0302291, IMG submission 194548) | Peat permafrost microbial communities from Stordalen Mire near Abisko, Sweden - III_Fen_N1_4 | ecosystem: Environmental > Terrestrial > Soil > Wetlands > Permafrost | place: Sweden: Abisko... | reverse complement strand
CAGCACCATCAACATGAAGGCGGTCCAGGCCGGCACCTTCGACGAGGAGATCCAGGCCCGGCTGCTGCGCTCGCGCGACGCCCTGCTGGAGATGCCCATCTACATCAACGACCAGGCCGGCATCACGGTGCGCGAGATCACCGCCATGGTCGACCGGCACATGTCCCGCTCCAACCAGAAGCTGGACCTGCTGATCGTCGACTACCTGCAGCTGATGACCAGCCCGGAATCGTCGCGCGCCGCCAAGCAGAGCGAGGCCGTGCGCATCGGCGAGATCAGCCGCGGCTTCAAGCTGCTGGCCAAGGACCACGGCATCCCCGTGGTGGTGCTGAGCCAGCTGAACCGCGAGGTGGAGCACCGCCAGGGCGGTCGGCCGCAGCTGTCGGACCTGAGAGACTCAGGCGCCATCGAGCAAGATGCAGATATGGTTATGTTTATCCACCGGAAGATGAAGGCCGTGCTGGAGGGCGAAGAGGAGGACCGCAGCGCCGAGCTGCTCATCTCCAAGCACCGCAACGGCCCCACCGGCGCCGTCGCCCTCTACTTCGAGGGCGAGTACGCCCGCTACCGCGAGCTGGAGCGCACCACCGAATCCGAACTGGGCTGACCCCGATGACCGAAGCGCTGCCCCGGTTCCCGCTCACGGCGAAGGTCACGGCCCTGCGCGGGGTGGGGCCGGTCTACGCCGAGGCCTTCGCCGACGCGGGCATCCACAGCCTGAAGGACCTGCTCTGGGCCCTGCCGCACCGCTACATCGACCGCGGCAGCCTGCGGCCCATCGGCGAGCTGGGCTTCGGCGCGGATGTCGGCGAACGCGAGATCGTCACCGTGCTCGGCACCATCTCGGACCTGCGCCAGAGCACCACCCGGGTGCAGCGCATGAGCCTCACCGAGGCGCTGGTCTCCGACGGCACCGGCAGCCTGCGCCTGGTCTGGTTCAACCAGCCCTTCGTGGCCCGGCTGTTCCGGCCCGGGGACCGGGTGCTGGTGTACGGCCTGCTGGCCTCGGGCCGGCACGGCCTGGAGATGCGCGGGCCGGCCTTCGAGCTCATGGGTCGGGGCGGCGACGAGGAAGGCCTCTGGGTGCGCCGCTACCTGCCGCTCTACCGCAAGCTCGGCCCGGTCATGGGCCGTGCCCGCCAGCGGCTGGTGCAGGAGGCCCTGGCCCGGGCCGCGGAGCCCGAGGAGTGGCTGCCGGCGGAGCTGGCCCGGGGCCTGCCCGGCAACCTCGCGGCCCTGCGCCTGCTGCACCAGCCTCCGGACGACTGCGACCCCGCCGCCCTGGACGCCCACGCCACCCCCGCCCACGGGCGCCTGGCCAGCGAGGAGCTGTTCGCCTTCGCCCTGGGCGTCACCCTGCGCCGGGCCGGGCGCATGTCCCGGCCCGGCCAGACCGTCGCCACCACCCCGGAACTGCGCGAGCGGCTCAAGGGCTACCTGCCGTTCCGGCTCACCGCGGCCCAGCGCAAGGCGTTCCGGGAGATCGTCCTTGATCTCACCTCGGGCCGGGTCATGCACCGGCTGCTCCAGGGCGACGTCGGCAGCGGCAAGACCCTGGTGGCCTTCCTGGCCATGGCCATGGTGGCCGAGACCGGGGGCCAGGCGGCGCTGCTGGCGCCCACGGAGGTCCTGGCCCGGCAGCACGCCGCCACCTTCCGGCGCCTGCTCAAGGACGGCGCCGGCAGCATGCAGCTGCTGCTCGGCCCCATGAAGGCTGCGGAAAAGCGCCTGGCCCTGGAGCGCATCAACGGGGAGGCCTCCTACATCATCGGCACCCACGCCCTGTTCCAGGAATCGGTCGCCTTCCGCAGGCTGCAGCTGGTGGTGGTGGACGAGCAGCACCGGTTCGGCGTGCGCCAGCGCGAAGCGCTCAAGGAGAAGGGCCTGGATCCGCACTGGCTGGTGATGAGCGCGACCCCCATCCCGCGCTCCCTGGCCCTGGCCCTGTTCGGCGACCTGGAGCAGTCGGTGCTGGACGAGCTGCCCCCGGGGCGCCAGCCCATCACCACGAAGCTGGTGGATCCGGCCGAGGCCGAGCGCGCCTGGGTGATCGTCGAGCGCGAGCTGAACGCCGGGCACCAGGCCTTCGTGGTGAGCCCGGCCATCGATCCCCAGGACGAAGGCAAGGTGCCGCTGCGGGACATCCAGGCCATGGAGGCCCTGCTGCACGCCCAGTTCCCGGACCTGGAGATCGCCGTGGTGCACGGCCGGCTCAAGGCCGACGCCATGGCCGGGCGCATGGAGGCCTTCGTCTCCGGCCGGGCCCGGATCCTGCTGGCCACCACCGTCATCGAGGTGGGGGTGGACGTGCCCAACGCCACGGTGATGGTGGTGGACCACGCCGAGCGCTTCGGCCTCAGCCAGCTGCACCAGCTGCGCGGGCGGGTGGGCCGGGGCACCGCCCCCAGCCACTTCCTCATGCTCTCCGGCAGCGAGACCGACCGGCTGAAGGTCCTGGTGCAGACCCAGGACGGCTTCCGGATCGCCCAGAAGGACCTGGAGCTGCGCGGCCCGGGCGAGTTCTTCGGGACCCGCCAGGCCGGCCTGCCGCAGTTCCAGGCCGCCGACCTGGTGCGCGACCGCCAGCTGCTGGCCCAGTGCCGGGAGGCCGCGGAAAAGGCGGTCCAGCGCGGGCTCAGCGAGCAGCAGCTGGTCTGGCTCAGGCAGGAGCAGGCCCGGCTGAAGCTGGCGGAAATCTCATAGGATTGATTTGTCATATTTTTGCCGTTTACTTGCCGCATAATCGACTTTTCCCGAGGCATTTATGAGACGAAGCATCTTCCTCGCTCTGTTGGCGCTCTCCGGCGCCGCCTTCGGCAGCCACGCGGCGGCCGCGCTGCCCCCGACCGTCAAGATCGGCGCGGTCGAGTCCCTCACCGGCGACAACGCCTCCTACGGCATCCCCATCCGCAAGGGCATCGAACTGGCCGTGGCCGAGATCAACGCCTCGAAGATGCTGGGCAAGACCCAGCTGGTCCTGACCGTCATGGACGACAAGGCCGACAAGCAGGAAGGCATCAGCGTCTTCACCAAGCTGATCAACGAGGAGAAGGTCGCCGCCATCATCGGCCCGACCCTCAGCTCCACCGCCTTCGCCGCCGACCCCATCGCCCAGAAGGCCGGCGTGCCGGTCATCGGCACCAGCACCACCGCCATCGGCATCACCGCCATGGGCGACCACATCTTCCGCGACAGCCTGCCCCAGGCGGCGGTCATCCCCGGCACCCTGGCCAAGGTGATCGCCAAGTACAAGGTCAAGAAGGCCGCCATCCTGTTCGAATCGACCAACGAGTATTCCAAGAGCGAAGCCGACGTCTTCAAGGCCGCCCTGCCCAAGCTGAACGTCCAGATCACCGGCAGCGAAAGCTACAGCAAGGGCGATTCCGACTTCCGCACCCAGCTGAGCAAGCTCAACGCGCGCAAGCCGGACATCCTGGTGTTCTGCTCGCTGATCGGCGAGGCCATCCCCGTGCTCCAGCAGGCCCGGGAGATCGGCATCACCCAGCCCATCGTCGGCGGCAACGGCTTCAACAACCCCAACGTGCTCAAGAACGCCAAGGAGGCCTCGGAGGGGCTGATCGTCGGCTCGAGCTGGTTCATCGAATCCACCGTGCCCCGGAGCAAGGTGTTCGTGGAGGCCTTCCGCAAGAAGTACGGCAGCGACCCCGACCAGTTCGCCGCCCAGGGCTACACCGGCGCCTACATCCTGGCCGCCGCCATCAAGTCCGCCAATTCCGCCGAGCGCGGCGCCATCCGCGACGCCCTGGCCAAGGTGCGCAACCTCGAGACCGCGCTCGGGACCTTCTCGTTCGACGAGAACCGCGACCCCCAGCATCCCAGCACCCCCCTGATCGTCCAGAACGGCCGCTACACCCTCTTCCAGTAAGCCGCCCGTGGACCTGAGCCTCCTTTCCGACCCCGTCTTCCTGCTCCAGAACCTCATCGACGGCCTGTCCCGCGGCGCCCTCTACGCGGTCTACGCCATGGGCCTGACCCTCATCTTCGGGGTGCTGGACATCATCAACCTGGCCCACGCCGCCACCTTCATGTGGTGCGCGATCACCGGCTGGCTGGTGATGGCGGGGCTCGGACTGCCGCTGCCGGCCGGGCTGCTGGCGGCGATGCTGGCGGGGGCCTGCATCGCCCTGCTCCTGGAATACGTCGCCTTCCGGCCGCTGCGCCGGGAAGGCTCGGACCGCCTCTCCACCATGATCAGCAGTATCGGCATGTCGCTGATCATGGTGAGCATCGCCGAGGCGGTGTTCGGGGTCGAGACCCGGCGCTTCCCGAGCTCCGTGCTCAACCCCAGGCCGTTCCACTTCGGCGGCCTGCGCATCAGCCCGGCGCAGATCCTCATCGTCGCCGCCTCGGTCGTGCTGATGGCCGCCCTGGGCTACTTCATCCGGCGCACCCGCATGGGCAAGGCGATCCGGGCCATCGCCGCCAACCAGAAGGCCGCGCGCCTCCTGGGCATCCACGTGGAGGCGGTCATCGCCGTCACCTTCGTCACCGCCGGCGCCCTGGCCGGCGCCGCCGGCATCCTGGTGGGCCTGCTCACCAACAACATCGTGCCGGACATGGGCGGGCAGATCCAGCTGCGCGGCCTGGCCGTGGTCATCCTCGGGGGCATGGGCAACATGGAGGGCGCCGTCCTGGGCGGGCTCATCCTCGGGGTGATCGAGACCTTCACCATCGCCTACCTGCCCGGCGGCAGCGACCTGAAGGACGCCGTGGTCTTCCTCATCCTCTTCCTCATCCTCTTCGTGCGGCCCAACGGCATCATGGGGCGCAAGTCGGCGGAGCGCGCATGAGCGGGCGCCGGTGGCTGCCCTGGGCCGTGGTCCTGCCGATCGTCGGGCTCGACCTGTTCATCTGCGTGCGCAACCCCGGCGACCTGGACCGCCTCCTCATCAACATGATCCTGGCCCTGAGCGCCTTCGTCACCCTGCACGCCAAGCTGCTTTCGCTGGCCAACGCCGGCTTCATGGCCATCGGCGCCTACGCCTCGGCCATCATCTCCATCAAGCTGGGCCTGCCCATCGCCGTCTCGATCCCGGCCGCCGTGCTGCTCTGCGCCGGGGTGGCCCTGGTCATCGGCATGCCGGTGCTCAAGCTCAAGGACGTCTACCTGGCCATCTGCACCCTGGGCTTCGGCGAGATGGTGCGGGTGCTGATCATCCTCACCCCGGACCTGACCGGCGGCTCCACCGGGGCCAACCTCTCCACCGGCTTCCCCTACGAGGCCATGAAGCAGACCCGCACCTGGATGCTGGGGGTGCTGCTGGCGCTGCTGGCCTACCTGTTCTGGGCCCTTTCGCGCTCGCGCATCGGCCGGGCCTTCCGCGCCCTGCGCGAGAACCCCCAGGCGGCCTCCACGATGGGCATCGATATCGTCGCCTACCGGCGCTTCGCCTTCGTGCTGAGCGCCATGATCGCCGGGGTGGCCGGGGCCTTCTACGCCCACTCGGTGGGCTCGCTGGACAACGGCGACTTCAAGTTCAACCGGGCCCTGGACATCCTCAGCTACGCGGTGCTGGGAGGTTCCGGCCAGTGGTTCGGCTCGATCCTGGGCGGGGGCTTCCTCACCGCCCTGCCGATCCTGCTGCGCGAAGTGCTGGGCGCCTCGGTGGGCTTCCTGAAGAACTTCGCCCAGCTGCCCAACATCATCAACGGCCTGGCCCTGCTGCTCGTGGTCATCTTCCTGCCGGGCGGGCTGGCCTCGGTGTTCGGCGCCGGCCGCAAGCGGCCCGGGCCGGCGGCCGCGGGGCCGGTGCGCGAGCTGCCCGACCCCGACAAGGCCACGGCGCCGTCCGAAGCTCCGCTGCTGGTGCTGGAGGACGTCTCCCGCCACTTCGGCGGCCTGGAGGCCCTGGGCAAGGTCGGCTTCCGGATGCAGGAGGGCCTGATCTACGGCCTGATCGGCCCCAACGGCGCCGGCAAGACCACCCTGATCAACCTGGTCTCGGGCCTCTTTCCGCCCAGCTCCGGGCGGATCCTGTGGCTGGGCCGGGAGATCCAGCAGCGCCCGGCGCACCGCATCGCCCGGGCCGGCATCGCCCGGACCTTCCAGAACATCCAGCTGTTCCGCGAGATGACCGTGCTGGAGAACGTCATCGTCGGCCGGCACACGCACATCCGCACCAGCCTGCTGAGCACCCTGCTGCGCCTGCCGCGGGAGGGCCGGGAGGAGCGTTCGGCGCGCGCCGATGCGCTGGCCCTGCTGGAGCGGCTCGGCCTGGCCGAGCTGGCCGGACAGCGCGCCGGCAACCTCTCCTACGGCGACCAGCGCCGGGTGGAGATCGCCCGGGCCCTGGCCATGCATCCGCGCCTGCTGCTGCTGGACGAGCCCGCCGCGGGCATGAACGAGATCGAGACCCGGAAGCTCGGGGCCTTCATCCTCGAGCTCAAGAAGCACGGCTACACCCTGCTCATCGTCGAGCACCACATGGACCTCATCATGAAGATCTGCGACGAGATCGTCGTGCTCAACTTCGGCCGGAAGATCGCCCAGGGCACGCCCGCCGCGGTCTCCCGGGACGAGCAGGTGCTCGAAGCCTACCTGGGGAGGGACTGATGGCCGCCCTCCTGGAAGTGCGCGACCTGGAAGTGCGCTACGGCAGCATCGAGGCGGTCTGCGGCCTGAGCTTCACGGTGCAGGCGGGGCAGGTGGTCTCCATCATCGGCGCCAACGGCGCCGGCAAGAGCTCCACCCTCCTGGCCCTGAGCGGCCTGGTGCGTCCCTCCGGCGGCAGCGTGGTGTTCCAGGGCGAGGACATCACCGGGCTGCGCGCCGACCGCATCGTGCGCAGCGGGCTGGTGCAGGTGCCCGAGGGCCGGGCCATCCTCAACCCCCTGACCGTGGACGAGAACCTGGAGCTGGGCGGCTGGATCCGCAAGGACCAGCGCGCCGTCCGCGCCAGCATGGAGCAGGTCTACGCCCTGTTCCCGGGCCTGGCCGGCCGGCGCAGGCAGCTGGCGGGCTCCCTGAGCGGCGGCGAGCAGCAGATGCTGGCCATCGGCCGGGCCCTCATGGCCGAGCCCCGGCTGCTGCTGCTGGACGAGCCCTCGATGGGGCTGGCGCCCCTGCTGGTCAAGACCATCTTCGACACCATCGCGGCGATCACCCGGGCCGGCACCACCGTCCTGCTGGTGGAGCAGAACGCGCGCCAGGCCCTGCGCATCTCCGATCAGACCATCGTGCTTGCCCACGGCCGGATCTTCCGCGAAGGGCCCAGCGCCGAACTGCTGGCCGACCCCGTCATCATCGAGGCCTTCCTGGGCAAGGCCTGAGCCAGCCGGCCCGGGGTGAAGGCGTGATGGGGCCGCACTGATCACTGCTGGTAAATCCAGATCTCGTTCCCGGAACCGGGACCTGGGGTCGTGTCCAGGTACCACCCCACCATGGCGTAGCCGCGCAGCGGAGCCTGCCCGGAACACAGCTGAAAGGGTCGTGGAAGGGTGTCACCTTGCACCCGAGTGCCCACCAGCAGGTAGCCGGAGGTGTCATTGCCGCCCAGAGCCGTGAGGATGTATCCCCTGGCTGAGAGGTCAGCAGCCTGGGCGCACACCTGTCCTGCCGCCGCCGCAGCCACCTGCGTTTCATAGACCGTGCCGGGGTCGCCGTCCCAACCATAGGAAAAGGCATAGACCTGGCCGGCATAAAAGGTCAGCGCTGTGATCACCCGGCCGGCGGCCCCTTCCTGGGCGACCAGGGCCGGGAAGGCCGAGGGGGCGACGGTGTTTTGGATACAGGTGTAGTTGCCTGGGAAGGTCGTCGTGGCCCAGGCCAGGCCGTAGGATCCCTCCGCGCCAGGGATGTCCAGCGAAGTGATGACGGTTTTCGGCCCCAGCAGGGGCTCAAGATCGGTGGACAGGTTGGCGAGCCAGCTGCCCATGACCCCGAAATCCCGCGATGGAACCCCCACGGGCAGGGCGAAGAAGCCTGCTCCCCAACTCCAGTAAGGGGTTGCATCCGGAGTCGCGGGCACCGAGCCGCCGATCGCCAGAGGCGACCCGAGCGCATTGTGCTGGATCCGCTCGAAACCGGTAGAAAAGGCAAGGGCGCCCAGCCCCTGGATGGTGAACGGAAAGGCGTCCACGTCCTTGAACCGAAGGTCCCCTTTCACCGGCGCGCGCGGTGCCTGAGCCACCGTCAATGCCGCCGCCGTGCTGGTAGCCGAACCGGCCGCATTGGTCACGGTGACCTGGAACCGGGAGCCGTTGTCCGCCGCCACGGACGGCGCCACCTGGATGGTGGGCCCAGTGCCGTACAAAAGCGGGGTGCCATTCCAGGTCCACTGGTAGTTCAGGGGCTCAGTCCCTGCCGCGGAGACCGAGAAGGACCAGGCTTCGCCCACCGCCACCGTCTGGTCCGAGGGCTGGACCACGATGGCGGGGGGAGCAGGGGGGCGGTTGCCGCCGCAGGAGAGTGCCCAAGGCAGGAGCATGGCTGGGAAAGCGAGTAAGGGCAATCTCATGGGTTTCACCCAGGCTATTAACAGAACTCGAGACTAGGCTTTCGCCGGCGGCGCGACGAAGGACTGCACCACCAGGAAGCGGCTGGCCTCCAGCGCCCGCACCGAGTGCATGACGCCCCCGGGCACGCGCAGGAACTCGCCGACCTCCACCTTGCGCCAGACGTCGCGGACGAGGAACTCGATGGAGCCCGTCAGCAGCAGCACCGTGGCCTCGCAGGGCATGGGGTGCGGCGGGATCGTGACGCCGCCGTCCAGGGCCGCCAGGACGACCTTCGCCGCCCCGGGCAGGTTGAGCAGGTGCAGGAGTTTGCGCTCACCCGCATGGAACGGCAGGACGGCTTCGAGGTTGGTGATGGGCAGGGTGTTCATGGATGCTCCTGGGGTGGTCAGATGCCGCCGAGTTCCACGGAAAGGATGCCCTGGCAGGCAGGGCAGGCGATCACGTGGCCGCGTCGGGGAAGGGAGGATACGAAATTGACCCGGCCGCGCAGCAGGCGCACGATCACCACCGAGCCGATCATCTGGCGGCAGTGCGGGCAGGGCAGGGGCTTCTCCATCATGTATTCGGCTTCGCCGAAGCAAACCGGTGGGGCTGTGGGCTCGTCCATGGAGGTACCTGCCTTGGGAAGGGTGATGGCAGCTTACCCCAAACCGGCGCGCAGCGGGCCGCTCAACCCAATTGGGCCGGATTCTTCAGGCGCGAGGTGATGCGCTCCACCAGCATTTCCGGCACCAGGCCGGAGATGTCGCCGCCCATGGCGCCCACCTCGCGCACCATCCGGCTGCTCACCACGCTGTACTCCTCCTTGGGCATGAGGAACACCGTCTCCAGGTCCGGGGCCAGCTTGCGGTTCATCAGGGCCATCTGGAACTCGTACTCGAAATCGGAAAAGGCCCGCACCCCGCGGACGATGAAGTGGGCGCCCTGCTGCTTGGCGAAGTCCACCAGCAGCCCGTGGAAGGTGGTGATCTCGACGTGGGGGGTGTCCGCCAGCAGCTCCCGGAGGAAATCCACCCGCTCGGCCACGGAGAAGGCGCAGGTCTTGGCGGGGTTGTACAGGACCGCCACCACCAGCCGATCCACCAGCCGTTCCGCGCGCTGGATCAGGTCCCAGTGCCCGAGGGTGACGGGATCGAACGAACCGGGGTAGATGGCGACGCGCAATGGGACTCCTGCGGTGGGCGGAACCCCTAGTCTAAGCCGTAGCGCGGAAAAACCTGAGGATTTCGTCGAGGCTTGGCGCCCGGGCCGGCCCAGCTTAAACTGCGACCATGGCTGATGAACGTCTTTCCGTAGGTCTCCTGTTCGGCGGCGAAAGCCCGGAACACGAAGTGAGCATCGTCTCCGCCCGCAGCATCGCCGCCCATCTGGACCCGGACCGGTTCGAGGTGCGGCCCATGGGCATCGCCCGCAACGGCGTCTGGGTCATGAACGGCGATCCCCTGGCCCGGCTGGCGGCCGGGGAGCTGCCCCAGCGCGGCGAGCACCCGTTCCTGCCGCTGGAGCAGGGCGCCGAGTCGACGCCCCTGCCGGACGTGTTCTTCAACGCCATCCACGGGGCCGGAGGCGAGGACGGGCAGATCCAGGGCTACCTGGAACCGCTGCACCGGCCCTACACCGGCGCCGGGCTGCTGGCCATGGCCGCCGCCCTGGACAAGTGGATCACCAAGCGCATCTGGGAGTCCGACGGGCTGCCGGTGGTGCCCTACCGGGGGCTCACCGAGGAGCGCTGGCGCCGGTCACCGGAGCCCATCCTGCGCGACCTGGAGGCCCTGGGCCTGCCGGTGTTCGTCAAGCCGGCCAACCTCGGCTCCAGCATCGGCATCGAGAAGGTCGGGGCGGCCGGGGAGCTTCCGGCGGCCCTGGACCGGGCCTTCGGCTACGACCGGCGCGTGCTGGTGGAGCAGGGCCTGCGCTGCCGGGAGCTGGAAGTGGCGGTGCTGGGCGGGGACGACCCGTTCGTCAGCGTGCCCGGGGAGATCATCGTTGCCGGCGCCTTCTACGACTTCAAGGACAAGTACATCGACGGCAAGAGCCACGCGCGCATTCCGGCGGAGCTGCCCGAGGGCATGGCCAACCTCATCGCCCGCCACGCCGTCGCCGCCTTCCGCGCCCTGGACGCCTACGGCATGGCCCGGGTGGATTTCTTCCTGGACCGGGACACCGGCCGGCTGTTCCTCAACGAGATCAACCTGATCCCGGGCTTCACCAGCATCAGCATGTATCCCAAGCTCATGGAGGCCAGCGGGATCCCCTACGCCGACCTGCTCAGCCGGCTGATCGACCTGGCGATCAAGCGGCACCGGGACAAGGACGCCAAGACCCGGTTCTTCCAGAGCGGGAGCCAGTGGTTCGTATAGCGCCGTTGCAGGATTCAACCTATCCTGGTGTCGAGGGAGGGCGTGGCCATGGATGGGATGTCGGCGAGCCTTTCCGGGCTGCAGGCGGCGGGCCAGAGCATCGCCTTGTCCGCGAACAACGTGGCGAACCTCAACACCTCCGGATACCGGGCGAAGAGCCTCGTGCAGCAGTACCTGCCCCACGGCGGGGTGTCCGGCGCGGCCGTGGCGGAGAGCGCGGCGCCCATGAACCCCGGCGGCTCCAACGTGGACCTGGCCAGCGAGGCGGTGAACCTCGACACCCAGGGCGTCGCCTACCAGGCCAACCTCAAGTTCCTGGAGGTCCAGAAGCGCATGCTGGGAACGACGCTGGACCTGAAAGCCTGAGGCCGCCCCGCCGTTTGCTGGCATTCTGAGGGCATGGAATCCAAACCCGGCCCACGCGCGCGCCTGCCCGTCCTGGTGACGGTGGCGCTGCTGGGCTACACCTCCGGCATCCCCTACAACCTGATCGGCTCCACCCTCCAGGCCTGGATGCACGACTCCGGGGTCGACCTGAAGACCATCGGCTTCTTCGCCCTGGCGGGCCTGCCCTTCACCCTGAAGTTCCTCTGGTCGCCCCTCATGGACCGCTACCAGCCGCCGTTCCTGGGCCGGCGCCGGGGCTGGATCCTGGTGATGTTCATCATGGTCATGGCGCTGCTCGCCCTGATGAGCCTGGCGGACCCCGCGGGCAACCTGCGCCTCGTGGCCCTGCTCGCCCTGGTGCTGGCCTTCTTCAGCGCCAGCGTGGACATCAACGTCGACGCCTACCGCACCGAGGTGCTGCCGGCCCGGCTGCTGGGGCCCGGCATCTCCCTGCACATCACCGCCTACCGGATCGGCATGGTCTACGGCGGCGCGCTGGCGCTCCTGCTCGCCGACCTGATGCCCTGGCGTGTGGTCTACCTGATCATGGCCCTGGGGCTCCTGCCCGGCGCCGTCGGCACCTTCCTGGCACCGGAGCCGGTGGGCCTGCCGGCCCCGAAGACCCTCCAGGAGGCCGTGGTGGGCCCCTTCAAGGAGTTCCTCGGGCGCCGGCGCGCCTGGGAGGTCCTGGCCTTCATCCTGCTCTACAAGCTGGGCGACAACCTCTGCACCGCCATCAACACCCCGTTCCTGCAGGTGCTGGCCTTCTCCAAGACCGAGATCGGCCTGGCCAACAAGGTGGTGGGCATGAGCTTCCTGATCGGGGGCGGCCTGCTGGGCGGCATGCTCATGGCCCGGTGGAGCCTGCGCCGCTCCCTGTGGGTCTTCGGGATCCTGCAGATGCTCTCCATGACCGGCCACCTCGCCCTGGCCATGGTGGGCAAGAACCACGCCCTGCTGCTGATCACCGTCGCCGTGGAGAACTCCATCTTCGCCATGGGCACCGTCGCCTACCTGGCCCTGATCCAGCGCTGCTGCGACCGCCGCAGCGCCGCCACCCAGTTCGCCCTGCTCACCAGCCTCTCGGCCCTGGCCCGGGTCCTCTTCGCCAGCCCCGCCGGGGTGCTGGCCTCGGCCTTCGGCTGGCCGGTGTTCTTCCTGATCTGCATGGCCCTGGCCATCCCCGGGCTGCTCCTGCTGCGGCGCTTCGATGCCTGGGAACTGCCCGAAGCGGTTCATGAGTAAACCATTTCCTTATGCAGGCGGAACGGATTAGTATCACGGTGCCAACCCAGGGGAGCTGTCATGTTCGAATCCGCCGAACTCGGCCATACCATCGAGAAGGCCGTCTATGACCAGGAGCTGCCGCAGCTGCGGGAGGCCCTGCTCAACGCCCAGTTCGACCTGGAGACCAGCCGGAAATTCCCGGTGATCATCCTCATCGCCGGGCTGGACGGCGCCGGCAAGAGCCTCACCGCCAACACCCTGAACGAGTGGATGGACCCGCGCTACATCCAGACCCACGGCACCAGCGAACCCTCCGACGAGGAACTGGAGCGCCCGCACATGTGGCGCTTCTGGCGCCAGCTGCCGCCCAAGGGCCGGATCAGCATCTTCGACGGCAGCTGGTACGCCTGGCCCATCTTCGAGCGCGCCGCCGGCCGCATCAAGAACCCCAAGTTCGACCAGGCCCTGGAGGAGGTGCGCCGCTTCGAGCAGATGCTGATCGACGAGGGGGCGCTGGTGCTGAAGTTCTGGATGCACCTGTCCAAGGAGGCGCAGAAGAAGCGGCTGAAGAAGCTGGAGGCCGACCCCCTCACCCGCTGGCGGGTGACGGAGCGGGACTGGAAGCACTTCGCGCTGTACGACACCTTCCAGGAGGTCAGCGAGCGGGCCCTGCGGCGCACCAGCACCGCCTCGGCGCCCTGGATCCAGGTGGAGGCGGTGGACCCCCGCTACCAGAAGCTGGTGGTGGGCAAGACCCTGCTGCAGCACCTGCGCCAGCGCCTGGACAGCCCCGCGCCCGCGCCGGAGCAGATCCAGGCGCCCCCCGCCCGGCCCGCCCTGGACGGCCTGAACATCCTGAAGTCCCTGGACCTGGGCCAGAAGCTGGACAAGCCCGGCTACGAGCGCGAATTGGAGAAGTACCAGGGCCGGCTCAACCTGCTCACGCGGCACAAGGCCTTCCGGGAGCACAACGTGGTCCTGGTGTTCGAGGGGGTGGACGCCGCCGGCAAGGGCGGCGCCATCCGCCGCATCACCCAGGCCATCGACGCCCGCCTCTGCCACATCACCCCGATCGCCGCGCCCACCGAGGAGGAGCGGGCCCAGCCCTACCTCTGGCGCTTCTGGCGCAACCTGCCGCGCCGGGGCCGGCTCGCCATCTTCGACCGCAGCTGGTACGGCCGGGTGCTGGTGGAGCGGGTCGAGGGCTTCTGCCGCGAGGCCGACTGGATGCGGGCCTACGGCGAGATCAACGACTTCGAGGAGCAGATCGTGGACAGCGGCGGCATCGTCGTGAAATTCTGGCTCAGCATCAGCCAGGAGGAGCAGCTGCGCCGGTTCCAGCAGCGCCAGGAAAGTCCCTTCAAGCGCTTCAAGATCACCGAGGACGACTGGCGCAACCGCGAGAAGTGGGACGCC
>Ga0302291_10000317_pt1 | contig 13874 bp, 13 predicted proteins | sample III_Fen_N1_4_FD_194548 | JGI IMG/M metagenome (GOLD analysis project Ga0302291, IMG submission 194548) | Peat permafrost microbial communities from Stordalen Mire near Abisko, Sweden - III_Fen_N1_4 | ecosystem: Environmental > Terrestrial > Soil > Wetlands > Permafrost | place: Sweden: Abisko... | reverse complement strand
CGGCAGCACGAGGCCGGCAAAGTTGAAATCAACCTGCGCGGCTTGTGCCGGTGGGCTGGTAGCGATCAAGGCGATCGATGCAATCCCGATCGCAAACGCGGCGTGGCGAGCCGTCATGGCGTCTCCTCCCCCGGCACGGTGCCGGTTCGACGGCCGGATTCTCGATCGCGCCCGCGCGAAACACCGCGTGCTTACAAAGCGGTTTCAATCGGCATGGCGCCGCCGCTCAGCGCCCGTTCGCCGCCAGCGCCTCGCGCTCGCGACCCAGCGTCGCCAGCGACGACACCAGATCGGCGAAGCGTTCGCCCTGCACGACCACATGGCTGCGCAGGCGCTCGGCGGCAACATCGCCATCGCCGCGCAGGATGGCCTCGACCACCGCGCCGTGCTCGCTGAATGACGTCGTCATGCGGTTGCGCACGCGCAGTTGCAGGCGCCGGTAGGGCCGCAGCCGGCGATGCAGCGTCAGCGCCTGTTCCTCCAGAAAGCCGTTGTGGCTCGCGGCGTAGATGCGGGCGTGAAAATCTTCGTTGAGCTGGTAGTAGCGGTCGGCGTCGCCGGCGTCGCGCGCCGACTGGCAGGCCTCGTGCGCGGCGCGCAGCGCGAGCTGTTCGGTCGGGCCGATGCGGCGCGCGGCAAGCCGGCCGCACATCGCTTCGAGCTCGGCCATCACCTCGAACATCTCGCACAGCCGGTCCGAGCCGATCTCGGCCACGACCGCACCCCGGCGCGGCCGGATTTCCACCATGCCGATCGCCGCCAGCTGGATCAGCGCCTCGCGCACCGGCGTGCGCGACACCGCGAAACGGTCGGCGAGCTCCTGCTCGTCGAGCCGCGTGCCGGGCCCGAAGCTGCCCGTGACGATCAGTTCCTCGATCGCATCGCTCAATTGTTCGGAACGGCGGGGCGGCTGGCTGCTCATGAGTTTTTCTCCCTGGGGATGGCAGGGCTGATTATACGAGCCGGCCAAATATTGTATTCGCTCAGTACTAACGTGCATACAAGAAAGCGTTTTGAAAATACAGAATGCGCGGGCCGAGTCGTCTTCCGCGTTATGCGGGCGGCTCGCTCAGCCATCGGACCCTGGGGCCGGGGGCAGTCATTCACCCCGGAGAGGAGACACTCCATGAACCACCACCGCCGCAGCCTGCTCAAGGGCCTGGCCGCCACTTCCGCCTTCGCGCTGCCCGCCTGGGCCAATCGCGCTTCGGCCGCCACCAGCCTGAAGATTTCGCATCAGTTCCCGGGCGGAACCATCACCGAGGGCGATTTCCGCGATCGCCTGTGCCGCAAGTTCGCCGCCGAACTTGAAAAGCGCTCGGGCGGCGCGCTCACCGGGATGGTCTATCCCGGCTCGTCGCTGATGAAGACCAACGCGCAGTTCAGCGCCATGCGCAAGGGCGCGCTCGACATGTCGCTGGTGCCGCTGTCGTATGCCGGCGGCGAGGTGCCGGAAGTGAACATCGGCCTGATGCCGGGCGTGGTCACGTCCTACGAGCAGGGCATGGCGTGGAAGACCAACGAGATCGGCAAGGTCCTGTCGGACACGCTGGCCGACAAGGGCGTGCTGCTGGTGAGCTGGATCTGGCAGGCCGGCGGCACCGCGAGCCGCGGCAAGCCGATCATCGATCCCGAAGACGCGAAGGGAATGAAGGTTCGCGGTGGCAGCCGCGAGATGGACATGGTGCTCAAGCAGGCCGGTGCCGCCGTGCTGACGCTGCCGTCGAACGAGATCTACGCCGCGATGCAGACCGGCGCGCTCGACGCGGCCATGACGTCATCTACCAGCCTGATGTCGTTCCGGCTGGAAGAAGTGGCCAAGCAGCTCACCACCGGACGCGGCAAGACCTACTGGTTCATGTTCGAGCCGTTGATGATTTCGCGCAGCCTGTTCGAGGCGCTGCCGAAGGATCAGCAGCAGCTCGTCATGACCGTCGGCGCCGAGATGGAGAAGTTCGCGCTCGACGCCGCCAAGGCTGACGACGAGATGGTGGCGAAGGTCTACGAGAAGGCCGGCGGCAAGGCCAGCGACATGAGCCCGGCATCCGTCGCGAAGTGGCAGGCCATCGCGCGCGAGACGGCGTGGAAGGACTACGCCGCCAAGAACGAGGGCTGCGCCCGCATCCTCAAGCTGGTGGAGAAGACGGTATGAGCCACGGCTTCGAGATCGAGAACAAGGCCACCGCGACGCCGGTGCTGCCTGTCACCGGCGTGCTCGGGCTGGCCGCGCGGCTGCTCGGCTACATCAACCGCAGCGTGCTGTTCGTGTCGATGCTGGCGCTGCTGGCGGCCTGCGCCATCCTCACCGCGAGCGTGGTGCTGCGCTATTTCCTGCACATCCCGACCGACTGGCAGGACGAGGCGGCGGTGTTCCTGCTCGTCGGCGCGACCTTCCTGTGCGGCGCGCACGTGCAGGCGCTGCGCGGCCACATCGGCATCGAGGCCGTCGCCGGCCTGCTGCCCGATGGCATCAACCGCGCGCGCATCGTGTTCTGCGACTTTGCCTCGGCGGCCTTCTGCGGCTTCTTCACCTGGAAGTCGTGGACGCTGTTCCACGAAGCCTTCACCGACGGCCAGACCACGTCTTCGTCGTGGGCGCCGCCGCTGGCGATTCCCTACGGCCTGATGGCGGCGGGCATGACGCTGCTGACACTCCAGCTGCTGCTGCAACTGGTCATGCACTTCAACCGGGAGCCGCGCACATGAATGCCGCCACCATCGGAGCCATGTATGGCGTCGGCACGCTGCTGCTGATGTTCTCGGGCATGCCCATCGCGTTCGCGCTCGGCGCGGTCGCGGTGCTGTTCATGTACTTCTTCATGCCGGGCGCCTCGCTCGACACCGTGACCCAGAACGTCTACGAGGAGATGGCCAGCATCACGCTGCTGTCGATCCCGCTGTTCATCCTGAAGGGCGCGGCCATCGGCAAGAGCCGCGCCGGCGCCGACCTGTATTCGGCGATCCACGCCTGGCTGCACAAGGTGCCGGGCGGACTCGGCATCGCCAACGTGTTTGCCTGCGCGCTGTTCGCTGCGATGGCCGGCTCCAGCCCCGCCACCTGCTCGGCCATCGGCAGCGCCGGCATTCCGGAGATGCGGGCGCGCGGCTATTCGCCGGGCTTCGCGGCCGGGATCATCGCGGCCGGCGGCACGCTGGGAATCTTGCTGCCGCCGTCGATCGTGATGATCCTGTTCGCGGTCGCGGCCGAGCAGTCGCTCGGTCGGCTCTTCCTTGCCGGCATCGGGCCGGGCGTGCTGCTGGTGCTGCTGTTCTCGGGCTATGCGGCGTGGAAGTTCAAGAGCGAATACGCGGTGGCGCTCGCGGCCTTCGAGGGCGGCGGCAACAAGTCGGCCTACCTCAATGAAGAGCACTTCACGCTCGCCGACAAGACCCGCATGCTGCCGCGCGTCCTGCCGTTCGTGATCCTGCTGATCGGCGTGATGGTCGCGCTCTACGGCGGCTTCGCCACGCCGTCGGAAACCGCCGGCCTCGGCGGCCTGCTCGCGCTCGGGCTGATCGCCATCATCTACAAGGTCTGGCGGCCGTCGCAGATCAGCCCGATCCTCGCCAGCACGCTGAAGGAATCGACGATGCTGATGTTCATCATCGGCATGTCGCTGCTGTACTCGTACGTGATGAGCTATCTGCACATCAGCCAGAGCGCGGCGGAATGGATCGTCAGCCTGCAACTGTCGCGCTGGGTGCTGCTGGCCACCGTGCTCGGCTTCGTGATCGTGCTCGGCTTCTTCCTGCCGCCGGTGTCGATCATCCTGATGACCGCGCCGATCGTGCTGCCACCGCTCAAGGCCGCCGGCTTCGACCTGATCTGGTTCGGCGTGCTCATGACCATCGTCATGGAGATGGGCCTCATCCACCCGCCGGTCGGGCTGAACATCTTCGTCATCAAGAACGTCGCGCCCGACATTCCGCTCAAGGACGTGATCTGGGGCGTCATGCCCTTCCTCGCGCTGATGTTCGTCGCCGTGCTGCTGCTGTGCATCTTCCCGGGGATTGCGACGGCGCTGCCGGATGCGGTCATGGGCACGTCGGGTCGCTGAGCATGAACAGCGTTTCCGACACCGCCATCCAGCGCGACCGGCTCGGCCGCAAGCGCGCCGCCGCGCTCGACCGCGCCGCCGCCGTCAGCCCGACGCGCAACGTGCCGCCCGACCGCATCGTCGCGCTGCTCGAAGCCGTCATCGACGCCGGCGACCGGCTCTGCATCGAGGGCAACAACCAGAAGCAGGCCGACTTCCTGGCCCGCGCGCTGGTGCAGACCGATCCGCAGCGTGTGCGCGGGCTGCATCTGGTGCAGTCGGTGCTGGCGCTGCCCGAGCATGTGGACATCATCGAGCGCGGCCAGGTCGATCGCATCGACTTCAGCTTCAGCGGCCCGCAGGCGGCGCGGCTCGCGCGGCTGGTGGAAAGCGGCCAGATCGCCATCGGCGCGATTCACACCTACCTCGAACTGTTCGCGCGCTACTTCGTCGACCTGACGCCGAACGTGGCGCTGATTGCGGCGCAGGCGGCCGACCGCGAGGGCAACCTCTACACCGGCGCCAATACCGAGGACACGCCGGTCATCGTCGAGGCGACGGCGTTCAAGGGCGGCATCGTGATCGCGCAGGTGAACGAGATCGTCGACAAGCTGCCGCGCGTCGATATTCCGGCCGACTGGATCAACTTCCACGTGCTCGCGCCGACGCCGCATTACGTCGAGCCGCTGTTCACGCGCGACCCGGCGATCATCACCGAGACCCAGGTGCTGACCGCGATGATCGCCATCAAGGGCCTGTACGCCGAGTACGGCATCCGCCGGCTGAACCACGGCATCGGCTTCGACACGGCCGCGATCGAGCTGCTGCTGCCGACTTACGGCGAGGAGCTCGGGCTGCGCGGAAAGATCTGCACCCACTGGGCGCTCAATCCGCATCCCACGCTCATCCCGGCGATCGAGGCCGGCTGGGTCGAGTCGGTGCACTGCTTCGGCTCGGAAGTGGGGATGGAGAACTACGTCGCGGCGCGGCCCGACATCTTCTTCATCGGCGCCGACGGCAGCATGCGCAGCAACCGCGCGATGAGCCAGGCCGCCGGCCATTACGCCTGCGACCTGTTCATCGGCTCGACGCTGCAAATCGACTTGCAGGGCAACAGCTCGACCGCCACCAAGGGCCGCATCGCCGGCTTCGGCGGCGCGCCGAACATGGGCGCCGACGCGCGCGGCCGGCGCCATGCCAGCCCGACCTGGCTCAAGGCCGGCGCCGAGGGTCGGGCGCCGGGCGCGATGCCGCGCGGCCAGAAGCTGGTGGTGCAGACAGTGGAAACCTTCCGCGAGCAGATGGCGCCGACCTTCGTCGAGAAGCTCGACGCCTGGGACCTCGCCGAAGCCTCGGGCATGGACCTGCCGCCGGTGATGATCTACGGCGACGATCTGACCCATGTGATTACCGAGGAAGGCATCGCCAACCTGCTGCTCTGCCGCACGCCGGCCGAGCGCGAGCAGGCGCTGCGCGGCGTGGCCGGCTACACGCCGGTCGGGCTGGCGCGCGACCGGCAGGCGGTCGAGAACCTGCGCGATCGCGGCGTGATCCGGCGCGCCGAGGACCTCGGCATTGACAAGCGCCGCGCGACGCGCGACCTGCTGGCGGCGCGGAACATCAAGGACCTCGTCCACGCCTCGGACGGGCTGTACGACCCGCCGCAGAAATTCCGCAACTGGTGAGGACGCGATGGAACACATGAGCTTGAGTTTTCCGGCGCCGACGGCGTCCGGCGATGACGCCAGCAAGGCGCGTGCGGCCGCCGTGATCTGCGGCGTCGTCGCGTCGGGCAACCTGGAAGTGCTGGTCGAGGCCGGCGACGATCCGGCGTTCTGCGACATCGTCGTCAACACCTCGGCCGAGGGCTTTGGCGACATCTGGCGCGCGGTGCTGCGCGACTTCGCGGCGCGCCACGCGGTCGGCGGGCTGACGCTGTCGATCAACGATGTCGGCGCGACGCCGGCCGTGGTGAGCCTGCGGCTCGATCAGGCTTTCGAGTCGTTCCGGAGCGCGTCATGACGGCGCGCGGCATCAGCTATTACGAGGCCACGGCGCGCACGCGCGTGGCGGCGCTGGTCGACGCGGGCAGCTTCACCGAGTTCTGCGGCGCGGCCGAGCGCCTGACCAGCCCGCACCTCGCGGCGCTCGGCGCACCGGTCGCGTTCGACGATGGCGTGGTGGCAGGCAGCGCGACGCTTGGCCGCCGGCCGGTGCTGCTGGCGGCGCAGGAAGGCAAGTTCAACGGCGGCGCGGTCGGCGAGGTGCACGGCGCGAAGATTCGCGGCCTGCTCGATCGCGCCTGCGTCGAGCGGCCGGCGGCGGTGCTGCTGCTGGTCGATTCGGGCGGCGTGCGGCTGCACGAGGCCAATGCCGGGCTGATCGCGATCTCGGAAATCATGCGGGCGCTGCTGGCGGCGCGGGCCGCCGGCGTGCCGGTGATTGCGCTGGTCGGCGGGAGTTGCGGCGCCTTCGGCGGCATGGGCATCGTCACGCGGCTGTGCAGCGCGGTGGTGATGTCGGAGGAAGGGCGGCTGAGTTTGTCGGGGCCGGAAGTGATCGAGACGGTGAAGGGCGTGGAGGAGTTCGATTCGCGCGACCGCGCGCTGGTCTGGCGCGTGACCGGCGGGAAGCTGCGCCGCGCGCTTGGCGAGGCGCAGCTGCTGGTGAATGACGATGTGGCGGCGTTTCGGGAGGGGGTGATCGGGTTGCTGGCGAGCCCGGCGGCAGTGGCGGCGGAGGACGGCGGACTGGCGCAACTCCGCGCCGAGCACGCGGCGCTGGCCGATCGCGCCACGCGCTTCGCCACCGCGCGCGATGGCCGCGAGATCTGGCGCGCGCAAGGCTTCGCCGCGCCCGAGCGCGTGCCGATGCTGGCGGCGGACGAGTTCAATCGCGCGCTGGCCGAGGCGGTCGGCGCCAACGGAGGCGCGGCATGACGAGCGAAGCGATTTTCCCCCCGGTCGCCACCGACGCCGGCGCGCTGTTCGACGCGCTGTTCGGCGCCGGCCGGCATGGCGTGACGGTGGACGGCAGCTTCGTCCACGGCACGGGCGAGGTCGATGGCCGGGCGGTGCACGTCATCGGCACCTGGAACCGCGCGGCGGTCGATGTGACGCTGGCGCTGCGCGTGGCCGGCGCGGTGCTCGATGCGGTTGCGGCCGATGACGCGGCAGGCGGTGCAGCGCGCACGCCGATCGTGTTCATCGCAAGCACCTCGGGCCAGGCGCTGTCGCGGCATGACGAGCTGCTCGGCCTCAACGGCTATTTCGCGCACATCGCGCGCTGCGTCGATCTGGCGCGGCGGCGCGGCCACCGCACGCTGGCGCTGATCCACGGCGAAGCGGTCAGCGGCGGCTTCCTCGCGTTCGGGATGCTCGCCGACCGCGTCATCGCGCTGCCCGACGCGCAGGTGCGCGTGATGGACCTGCGCGCGATGGCCCGCGTCACGAAGATTCCGCTCGACGACCTGCAGGCGTTCGCGAAGGTGTCGCCGGTGTTCGCACCGGGTGCCGACAACTACTGGCGCATGGGCGCGGTGCACGACATCTGGCCGGCGGGGGACTGGCCCGCGCTGCTGGCGGCGGCGCTGGCGGCGCTGGCGGCGCGGGATGAACTGGCGGCGGGGGACGGCGCATGGGCGGCTGACAACCGCGCCGCGCTCGGCCTCGAACGCGGCGGACGCGGGCTCGCAGCGCCGGTCGCGGCGCGCGTGCGCGGCACCGGAGCGGGCGCGTGATGCCGCGTGCGTTGTCTGGGCCTGCACCGACCGGGTCGGCACCGTTGCCGCTGTTGCGCTTGCCGGCGTTGCCCGCCGACGCGCCATGGCGCCGCCACGATCTCGTCTGGCTGCGCCGCGACTTGCCGGCGGACGCGCCCGGCTGGCACGCCGCGCCGGCCGATCACGCGCTTGCGGCGGCCTGGATCGACGCCGGCCGGCCGCTCGTCGTCAGCCGGCAGATGCCCGACGCCGATCCCGCGCAGGGCATTGCCGCCGGCGTCACGCTGCCGGGAATCGGACCGCGCCGGCGGGTCGCGCTGGCGCTGCTGCCGACGGCGGTCGAACGGCGGCGCGGGCCGCTGACGCTGGATGAAGTCCTGCCCGCCGCGCCGCCCGCGTGGCAGCCCGCGCTGGCGCGGCTCGCGGCCGATGCGCGCCGACTTGGGCTGAGCGTCGGCGTCTACGGCTCGCTCGTCACGCAGGCGGTCAGCGGCGAGCGCTGTCTGCGGCCGGCGAGCGATCTCGACCTGATCGTCGATTGCGCCGATGCGGACGAACTGCGTCGCGCGCTCGCGTGGCTGGCGGCGGCCGATGCCGGCATGGCGTCGCCGCGCCTCGACGGCGAGCTTCGGCTTGGCGGCTGGGCGGTGGCGTGGCGCGAGCTGGCCGCGCTGCTGGCCGTTGCGCCGGCCACCGCCGCGCGCCGCTGCCTCGCGAAGTCCGACCACGCGGTTGCGCTGCTCGCGCTCGACGACTGGCTTGCCTGCCGGGGAGAGGCGCATGACGCCGACCGCCGCGCCGCCTGAACGGCTCGCCGAGCATGCCGCCGGCCGTCTCGCGCGGTTGCGGTTGACGTGGGCCACGCCAGCGCTGGTCGCGCCGGCCGAGACCATCGCACCGCCCGCCACCACCGCCGCGCGCATCGACGCGCTCTGCCTCGCCGCGCTGCATCACGAGGCGATGGCCTGGCCGAAGCCCGGCCTCGTCACGCCGCGCGATTCCGGCAGCCATCGCGACATGGACATCCGCACCTTCGTCGCCAGCATCGGCGCGCTCGACGGCGCCTTCGCCGCGATGGCCGAGGCCGGCGCCGACGACGCCCCGCTCGCACGCCTGCGCGACATCGGCATCGCGGCCGAACTGCGCATGCGCGCCGCGACCGCCGGCGTGAACACGCATCGCGGCGCGATCTTCAATCTCGGCCTGCTCGCTGCTGCCGCCGCCCTGCGCGCGGCGCGGCCGGCGCGTTATCGCGGACTCGATTGCGGCACGGTGGTTGCGCGGCGCTGGGGCGCGGACATCGTCGCCGCGCGCGCGACTTCGCCCGGCACGCACGGCAACGCGGTGTTCCGCGAGCACGCCGTCGGCGGCGCGCGCGCCGAGGCAGCGGGCGGATTCCAGTCGGTCTACGGCATCGGCCTGCCGGCGCTGCGCCAGTTGCGCGCGGCCGGCGCCGACGACGACGCGGCGCTCGTCGGCTGCCTGATGGCGCTGATCGCGCGCATCGACGACACCAATCTGCTCTGGCGCGCGGGCGCCGACGGCCTCGCCCACGCCCGCGCCAGCGCGCAAGCCTTCGTCGACGCGGGCAGCGTGTGCGCGCCGGACTGGATCGCGCGGCTGGAACACATCCACGCCGACTTCGTCGCGCGCCGGCTCAGCCCCGGTGGCAGCGCCGATCTCGTCGCCGCAACGCTGGTTGCCGATGCGCTCGATGCCGCCGCGCCGAACGCCATCGACGGCGCGCCATGCACGGCCGGCGGTGTTGCATCCGGCCGACCGTGAACCGCCTCGCCATCCTCTGTTCCGGCCAGGCCGGCCAGCAGCCCGGCATGCTCGACGCGCTGATGACCGCCGCCGATCTCGCCGAGCTGCGCCGCGTCGCCAGCGCGGTGCTCGACGAGGACATCGCCCGCTGGTGGTCCGCGCTCGACGCCGACGCGATCTACCGCAACGGCCCGGCGCAGTTCGCGATCGCCCTCCATCAGCTCGCCGTCTGGCAGCGCCTCGGCCCGACGCTGCCGTCGCCGGCGCTGGTCGCCGGCTATTCGCTCGGCGAGCTGATCGCCTACCACGTTGCCGGCGCGCTCGACGCCGCCGAGACGCTGCGACTCGTGCGCCGCCGCGCGCAACTGATGGACGAAGCCGCCGCAACGTTGGCCGACGCCGACGCCGACGCCGACGCCGATGCACCAGCGCCGCCCTGCATGCTCCTCTGGCGCGGCCCGCAGGCGCGCCGCCACGAACGCCGCCTGCTCGACGCCATCACCCGCGTCGGCGCCGCCGTCGCCATCCACCGTCCCGGCGGCGATCTGGTCATCGGTGGACCGCCGGCCGCGCTTGCCGCATTGCGCGCCGAGCCCTGGCTGCCAGGCGGCCATCTCGCGCCGCTGCGGGTCGGCGTGCCGGCGCACACGCGCTGGTTGGCATCGGCCGCGACAGCCTTCGCCGCCGAACTCGCCGCCAGCGCAATCGACGCGCCGCGCTGCCCGGTCCTCGCCGGCATCGACGGTCGAACGGTGCGCAGCCGCGTCGCCGCCATCGAGACGCTTGCGGCGCAGATCGCCGCGCCGCTGCGCTGGGACCGCTGCAACGACGCGCTCGCCGAAGCCGGCATCACGCGCGCGCTCGAACTCGGCCCGGGCAACGACCTCGCGCGCCTCGCCGGCAGCGTGCTCGCGCCCGACGCCGCGCGCGCGGTCGGCGAATTTCAGGCGCCGGGCGCGGCCGCGCGCTGGGCCGTGGCCGACTGATCCGCGCTAGCTGGCCGGCGCCGTCCGCCGGGCACGCCGGCGCCCGAGCCAGCCGAGCAGCGCCAGCCCGCCACCGAGCGTGGCCCAGGTCTCCGGCTCGGGTACCGCCGTGACCCGGTGCATCTCGGTGATGCTGAAGTCGTAATCGAGCACCGTCGTGTCTTCGGAGCGGCCGGGCAGCGCCTGGATCTCGTCATAGACGTAGGTGATGTTCCGCGTCGCCATGGCGGGGTTGAACCCGAGCTTGTCGAGATCCCGGCTTGTGAGGGTGCCGACGGGGCCTTGAAGATTCATCGACAGGTCGAGGAAGGACGCGGGCCGCTGGCCGGGGTCCTCGAAATAGCTGTACAGGTTGAAGCTGTCGCTGGGCGGCTCGCCCTCGAAATCAGTCCGTTCGGTAAACAGTCCGAACTCGCGCCAGGTGGCCGGCGACACCGATGTCGTCTTCACGCTGCCGTCGGGATTGACGAGGCGGTAGTTCAGCCAGCCAAGCTCGGCCTGCCCGCCCCAGACGGCTCCGTACGGGTTGCTCAGGATCTGGACGCCCGGCACATCGGTATCGAACGACCATGAACCGCTGACGCTGCGTCCTTCCCAGTCGCCGAGGCGGTCGGTGGTGACGATGCCGGTAAACGCGAACTCCCCCGTCGCGGCCTGCGCGGCGGACAGCGTGGCGGACAAGGCGACGGCGAGCGCCGCGCGACGCAATGCAATCCGGGCATCCATGGCGTACTCCCGCACGAGATGACTGGCCGCAGTCTCGCGCCGCCGGCGAGTCTTCGGCGCATGGTTACAACAACCTTTCAACGCCCGTTTCGGTCACCCCGCAATGATCCGCACCGGCACCGATTTCGCCGCCGGCGTCTTCGACGCCAGGTCGTGATGCGACAGCGCAATCAGCGGGTTCATCTCTGGGTAGTAACCGCCGAGGCAGCCATCCGGCAGCGAGAACGGCAGCACCTTCAGCCCGCCGACCGCGCGCAGCACGCCATCGCCGGCATCGCTGACCAGCGACACGATCTGGCCTTCGCTCAGATTGGCGCGCGCAATGTCGGCCGGATTCATCAGCAGCACGCGGCGCTCGCCCTCGATGCCGCGCAGCCGGTCGCTCATGCCGTAGATCGTGGTGTTGAACTGGTCGTTCGAGCGCATCGTCAGCAGCCGGTAGCGGCCCGGCGCGTCGTCGAAACCGGTCGCCGACAGGTGCTCGGGCGTCGTGAACTCGGCCTTGCCGCTTGCCGTCTTCCAGATGCGCTCGCGCGCCGCGTTGCCGCGCCAGAAGCCGCCCGGCGTGAACATGCGCGCGCTGAAATCGTGCAGCTCGTCGGGATAGGTTGCGGCAATCAGCGCGCGCACGCTGGCGTAATCGCCGGTCCAGGTGTCCCAGCAGAGCTTGGGATTGGGCGTGAGCGTGGCCTTCGCCAGCCCGGCGACGATCGCCAGCTCCGACAGCAGATGCTCGCTCGCCGGCTTCTCGATGCCGAGCGAACCATGGATGCACGACAGGCTGTCCTCCACGCTCACGGCTTGCCGCACGCCGCCCTGCACGTCCTCCTCGATGCGCCCGAGGCAGGGCAGCAGCCAGGCAATCTCGCCATGCACGAGATGGCTGCGGTTCAGCTTGGTCGCGATCTGCACCGTCAGGCGCAGCGAGCGCCACGCTTCCTCCATCGCCACCGTCTCGGGAATGGCGCGCACAAAATTGCCGCCCAGCCCGATGAAGGCCTTCACGCGCCCGTCGCGGATCGCCTCGCAGGCCTCGACGGTGTTCAGCCCCTTCTCGCGCGGCGGCTCGAAATCGAACAGCGCGGCGAGCTTGTCGAGCGGCACCAGCTCCGGCTTCTCGGAGATGCCGACGGTGCGCTGGCCCTGCACGTTCGAATGCCCGCGCACCGGACAGATGCCGGCGCCATCGCGGCCGAGGTTGCCGCGCATCAGCAGCAGGTTGATCAGCATCGCAATGCTTTCGCTGCCATGGACGTGCTGCGTCAGCCCCATGCCGTAGACGCCGATCACGCGTTCCGACTCGACATAGACCTGCGCCGCCTCCTCGATCGCGGCGCGCGGCAGGCCCGATTCGGCCTCGATCTCGTCCCACGACGTGGCGCGCACCTTGGCCTCGAAAGCGTCGAAGCCGTCGGTGTGGCGCGCGATGAAATCGACATCGAGCACGCGCTTGCCGACGGTCTGCGCCTCGTCGTCGGCCGCGAACACGACCTTGCACATCCCGACGATGGCCGCGATGTCGCCGCCCGCGCGCAGCTGGTGGTACTGGCAGCTGATCACGCTCTCGTTGCCGGTGAGCATGTCGGTCGGGCTTTGCGGATTGAGGAAGCGCTCCAGCCCGCGCTCGCGCACCGGGTTGAAGGTGACGATGCGCGCGCCGCGTCGCACGGCGGCCTGCAGCGGATGCAGAAAGCGTGGGCTGTTCGAGCCGGTGTTCTGGCCGAAGAAGAAGAAGGCGTCGGTCTTGGCGAAGTCGTCGTGGATGACGGTGCCGACCGGCGAGCCGATGACTTTCTTCAGGCTCACCGAGGTCGTCTCGTGGCACATGTTCGAGCTGTCGGGCAGGTTGTTGTGGCCGTAGACGCGCGCGAACAGCGCATAGAGATAGGAGGTTTCGAGGCTGGCGCGGCCCGAGGCGTAGAACACGGTCGATTTGGGTTCAAGCCGCGTCAGCTCGGCGCCGATCGAGGCGAAGGCTTCGTCCCAGCTCACCGGCAGATAGCGGTCGGAATCGGGGTCGTAGCGCAGCGGATGCGTGAGCCGGCCTTCGCGTTCGAGGTCGTAATCGGCCCAGCCGCGCAACTCGGCCAGCGTGTGACTGGCGAAGAAATCGGGGCCGCAACGGCGCGAGGTCAGCTCCCACAACGTGGCCTTGGCGCCGTTCTCGCAGAACTCCAGCGGATGGCGATCGGCCGGCTTGGCCCAGGCGCAGGACACGCAGGCGAAACCGTCGGGCTTGTTCTGGCGCGCGAGGCTGCGCAGCACCAGCGGCGAATCGAGCTCGGTGCCGAAGATGCGCGACACGCCGCGCAGCGAACCCCAGCCGCCCGCCGGGCCGTCGTAGGTCACTGTGTTGTCGTCCGCCATGGCGCCGCTCCTGTGGGGGCATAAAGCGGATGAATCTAGGCGGCGTCTGGCGCGCGAGACGTGTCGGGTTGTGGCGGGAGATTTCGCGCCGAAACATCGGCTTTCGGGAAGCTTTAGCGCGCGGCGAGGGCGGCGAGCCGGTCGAGCGCGCGCAGGGCGTGGTCGATGGCGCGGGCGGTGCCGCCGGGGACGCGCAGTGCGTCGCCGACCATGCGCGCGCTGGCGCAGATGCGCAGTGCGCTGAGCGCGATGCCGTCGCGCGTGCCGCAG
>Ga0302291_10000315_pt1 | contig 13907 bp, 13 predicted proteins | sample III_Fen_N1_4_FD_194548 | JGI IMG/M metagenome (GOLD analysis project Ga0302291, IMG submission 194548) | Peat permafrost microbial communities from Stordalen Mire near Abisko, Sweden - III_Fen_N1_4 | ecosystem: Environmental > Terrestrial > Soil > Wetlands > Permafrost | place: Sweden: Abisko... | reverse complement strand
TGACCTTCGAGGGCGAGGGCCACGGCTTCCGCCGGGCCGCGACGAAGCGTGCCGTCTACCGGGCAGAGCTCGCATTCCTGGGCCGCGTCTTCGGGTTCACGCCGGCGGACGGTGTCGAGCCGATGGAGATCCGCGGGCTCTGACGGCCGGTCGTTTTCGTCGTGCACACGATCAACTCGGCCTGCCCCACTCAGGACGGCACTGGACGAGACAGGGACCTATGGACTCTTGACAAGGAACATAAGATCCTGTATAGAAATCGTTCCCCCGCGCCCCGGAACCGGCACCCCGCGGCGCTCGCAGGGAGGTGACGCCATGCGTCCCACCGGCAACATGCGCGACGGGCCTGGGCCGACCGCCTTCAATTCCATGCTTGCCTCAACCTACGAGGCGGATCGCGACCGTGGTGAAGCGCGACGCCACGAGCACAGGCGTGCCGTGGTCGGGGGGCAGGCTGATCACGTATCGATCCAGGCCCGGGTCATGGCCGTGGTCAGGGGGCGCGTGAGGCTTGCCGGCGCTCGTGCCGACGACCACTCGCTGACGGACTACCCGTGCCGTCTTCCCGACGGGCGCCTGGGCCAGGTCGCCGTGATCAGGGAACGCGGGGACTGGGTGATGGTCTGCCGGATGGCCTAGCGTCGCCGGCATTGCGCTGGCCGCGGCCTGCGACGGCGCTGCTGCGTCAGGGCCAGCCGGTCGGCGGTGGTACGCTCGCCGGGATAGCCGCAGGCCCACCGGGAGCGCGCATGAGCATCGTCGACTCGGAGCACTACCTGTTCACCTCGGAGTCGGTCACCGAGGGCCACCCGGACAAGATGTGCGACCAGATCTCGGACGCCATCCTGGACCGGATCCTCGAGGACGATCCCGACGCCCGGGTGGCCTGCGAGACCGCGACGACGACCGGCCTCGTGCTGGTCCTGGGCGAGATCTCGACCTCCACGTACGTGGACTTCCAGGCCGTCGTCCGGGACACGGTGCGCGACATCGGCTACACGAAGGCCGAGTACGGGTTCGACTACCTCACCTGCGGCACGCTGGTGAGCGTCAAGGAGCAGTCGCCCGACATCGCGCGGGGCGTGGACGGCGCCGAGCTGGGCGCCGGCGACCAGGGGATGATGTTCGGGTACGCGTGCCGCGAGACGCCGGAGCTCATGCCGCTCCCGATCGCCCTGGCCCACCGCATGGCCCGTCGCATGGCCGAGGCCCGGAAGTCGGGCGAGCTCCCGTACCTGCGCCCGGACGGCAAGACGCAGGTCACGGTGGAGTACGAGCACGGCGTGCCGAAGCGGGTCCGGACCGTGGTTGCATCGGCCCAGCACGACCCGGACGTCCGCCACGAGCGCCTCCAGGCCGACCTCATCGAGTGCGTGATCCTGCCCGTGATCCCGGTCGACCTCCGGCCCGAGGATCCCGTGATGCACGTGAACCCGACCGGGCGCTTCGTCACAGGTGGCCCGATGGGCGATGCCGGCCTGACGGGTCGCAAGATCATCGTGGACTCGTACGGCGGCATGGCCCGTCACGGCGGCGGCGCATTCTCGGGCAAGGACCCGACGAAGGTCGACCGCTCGGCGGCCTACGCGGCGCGCTGGGTGGCGAAGAACATCGTGGCCGCCGGGATCGCGGACCGGTTCGAGCTCGAGGTTGCCTACGGCATCGGCATCGCGAAGCCGATCTCACTCTCGATCGAGGCGTTCGGGACAGGGAAGATCGCCGACGACAGGATCCAGGCGCTGGTGGAGGCCCACTTCGACCTCCGCCCGGCGTCGATCATCGACGCGCTGGACCTCCGCCGCCCGATCTACCGGCAGACTGCCGCCTACGGCCACTTCGGCCGGGAGGACCTCGACGTGCCGTGGGAGCGGACCGACAAGGCCATGGCGCTCGCGGCGGACGCGGGGCTGCCGGCACCGGAGCTCTAGCCCGCGTCGCCTCGTGTCCCGCGCTGCTTCCCCGCGCGCCCGTCCGGGTGCCGCGCGCGGTTCCCTACAATGTGCCGATGTACGTCGTGATCATGGCCGGCGGCGGCGGGACCCGGCTCCGCCCGCTCAGCACCGCGGCCCGACCCAAGCCGTTCCTCCCACTCCTCCCGACCGGCGAGACGCTGCTCCAGCGAACGATCGCCCGCCTCCGCGGGCCGGAGCTCGATCTCGGCGAGGGGGACATCTGCGTGGTCGCATCGGCACGATACGCACCGCTCGTCCGGGAGCAGGCGCCCGGCGTCCAGGCGGTCGAGGAGCCGGAGGGCCGCAACACCGCCGCGGCGATCGCGCTGGCCGCCCTGACCGTGGATCGTGACGCTGACGATGTCATGCTGGTGCTGCCCGCGGACCACCGGATCGATCCCGCGCGCGAGGGCGTGTTCCGCAGCGTCCTCCGGTCGGCCGCGGACGGCCTGGCGACGGGGGCGTTCGGCATCGAGTCGCCGCTGGTCACGCTGGGCATCCAGCCCTCACAAGCATCAATCGAGTACGGCTACCTGGTTCCGCGCGAGAGCGCGGGCGAGGACCTGGACGGCCTCCGTGCGTATCCGCTGGCCGCCTTCCGCGAGAAGCCGGCGCTCGCCGACGCGGAGACGCTGGTCGCCTCGCCGGGCGTCGCCTGGAACGCCGGGATGTTCCTGTGGCGCCGCCGGGCCATCCGGGCAGCGCTCGAGCGGCACGCACCCGAGGTGATCGGGGGGATCGCGGCCGGCCTCGCGGCCGGCGACCTGGCCGCCGCGTACCCGCGGCTACCCTCGCTCTCCATCGACTATGCGGTCATGGAGCCGGCCGGCGCCGCCGGCGAGGTCGTCATGGCCGGCCTGGACGTCGGCTGGAGCGACATCGGCACGTGGCCGGCGCTGCTGGACGTGCTCGGGGCGGCTGGCATCGAGGGCGGCGTCGTCGAGGCCGGCAATGCCGCAGTGGCGACCGCCGCCGACCTCGTGGTCGAGCGCGGGGTGGGAGGGCTCGCCGTTCTCGACGCGCCGGAAGGTACGATCGAACCCCAGAATCCGATCGCACTGCTGCGGGGGGCCCATGCTGCACGGCCGATCGTGCAGGCCCTGCTGGATCGGTGTGCTGCAGCGGAGGCCCGTGCGTGACCAACCTGGCGGAGGCGCCCACTCCCACCCGTATCGTGTTCGGGACGGACGGCTGGCGAGCCCGGGTCGCCGACGAGTTCACGTTCGAGAACGTCCGGCGCTGCGCCGACGGGGTGGCCCGCTACGTCGTCGGCCGGGGCGAGCAGGCGAAGGGCGTGGTCCTGGCCTACGACCGCCGGTTCGCGTCCGAGCACTTCGCCCGGGCGGCGGCCGAGGTCCTCCTTGCCCACGACATCCCGGTGGCGATCAGCCGCACGGCGGTGCCCACCCAGATGAGCTCCTACGAGGTCGTCCAGCGCGGGTCCGCTGCGGGCGTCGTGATCACGGCGTCGCACAACCCGTGGACCGACAACGGGTTCAAGGTCAAGGCGCCCACGGGCGCCGCGGCCGGGGCGGAGATCCTCTCGGTCATCGAGGCGGGGCTCGCGGCCAACGCCGGGACCGCGATCGAGCGCCGCCCGTTCGAGGACGCCGAGGCCGCGGGCCTGGTGGAGTGGTACGACCCGTTCGACGGCTACGAGCAGTACCTGCGGCGCACCATCGACCTGGACGCGCTCCGGGCGGCCGACGTCTCGATCCTGGTGGAGCCGCTGTTCGGCGCGGGCTCGGGCTGGATCCCGCGGCTGCTGGCCGGCGGCCGGATCCGGGTCACCGAGATCCACAACGAGCGCAACCCGTTCTTCGGCGGAGTCAACCCGGAACCGATCCGGCCGCACGTGGACCAGGCGCTGTCGATCCTCGCCGGTGGCGGGTACGACCTGGGCCTGCTGCTGGACGGCGACGCGGACCGCGCGGGCGCTGCCGATGAGCGCGGCACGTTCCTCCACCAGCTGGAGGTCACGGGCCTGCTGATGTACTACCTCGCCGAGCACCGCGGGCTCCGCGAGCCTGTCGTCGTCTCTGTGAACAACACGTCCACCGCGGCGAACCTCGGTCGCCATTACGGCATCGAGACCCACGAGGTCCCGGTCGGTTTCAAGTTCATCGGCCCCAAGATGATCGAGACCGGGGCGATGCTCGGCGCCGAGGAGTCCGGGGGCTACGGCTTCGGGATGCACCTGCCCGAGCGCGACGGGATCTACGCGGACCTGATGCTGCTGGACCTCTTCCTGCGGGAGAAGGCGCGCGGGAACTGGCCGGTCTCCCGGGCGGTGGCGATGTTCCACGAGCTCGCGGGACCGTCGTTCTACCGCCGGATCGACGTCCACTTCGACCGGCCCACCTATGACGCCGTCAAGGCCCGGGTCCTGGTCGAGGTGCGGGACCAGCCCCCCGCGGAGCTGGCCGGCGAGCCGGTGGTCCGGACGCAGGTCCTGTCCACCAACGACGGCTTCAAGTGGTTCCTTGCCGACGGTTCCTGGCTGCTGGTGCGTGCGAGCGGCACGGAGCCGCTGGTCCGGGTCTACACGGAGGCGAGCTCGCCGGCGCTGCGAGACGAGCTGGTCCTGACCGGCGAGCGCCTGGTCCGGGGCGGCTGAACCGCGGCTGAACCACCGCAGAATTGCGGGTGAACGTCGCCTCGGCCACCCGGACGGTCCATCCGGCGTCATCGGAAGGGCCGCACGGCCCACACCGATGGGGCCGATTCCGGGGGCTGACCGGCGGCTGCCACGGGTGTAGGCTACGTGGAGTGACCGCTGTCTCCGGTCTCGTGGGTCCGACCGGACGGCTGGCCCTCGTGGACGCCCTGCGCACGGGCGACTGGAGGTAGATCGGCGATGCACTCCTCTCTCATCGGCAAGGTCGAGAAGGCGAATCGCTACGCTCGCGAGCTGGATCGCATCTCGATCGAGCGCGTCGCCCTGACGTTCCGTGGTGACAACGACACCCATCACGTCAGCCTCGACGCCGGCCAGTGGCACTGCACGTGCCACTACTTCGAGAGCTGGGGCTCGTGCGTTCATCTCCTCGCGCTGGAGAAGATCTTCGGCGTCATGCTCCCCGAGGAGGTCCAGGTCTCGATCTTCAACCCCGTCGCGGCGGGCTCGCTCGCCTGAAGCCTGCCGGCCTTGCGGCCGGCTCTCCCGCAGATCGGACGGAACGCCGCCGGGCCAGCGCCCGGCGACGTTCGCATGTGCGGCGCCGGCGACCGGACCGCGGACCGCGGGTCACGGCGCCACGTCGATGCTCCAGTACCAGGCGGCCTGGCGGCCCTCCGCGAAGGTGATCTCCACCTGGAGGCCCCAGGTGCCGGGCGCGACCGGCGCGGCCACCGTAACGGCCGCGTCCGTGCCCGATCGGGTCGCCGCCGGATCGCCCGCGGAGCCCGCGACCACGGGCGCCCAGCGGGCGGCCCATCGCCCTGGTGCGAGGGCCGGGTCCAGCGTCACGGTGATCGGGGCTCCCGCCGCGACCGGCACGGAGCCCGGCGGCACGATCCATGGGCCGTCCGAGCCCAGCCCGTCCCAGGTGAACGCACCGAGCTCTCCCTGCACGATGCCGGCGCTGCCTCCGGCGATGGACGCGCGCGGTGGCCCCGGCACCTCCGTCGGGCGGGGCGTGGGGGCGACGCTGGTCGTCGCCGTGGGGCCGGCCGCGGTTGTCGGTGCTCCAACGGCGGCCGCGGGGGTGGCGCCGGCCGATGTGCAGGCACCGGGCGCGATGGCGAGAGCGATGACGAGTGCCGCGCCCGGCAGCCCGCGCGGCGGGACGATGCCGGTCATGCTCGACACGGCCGCCTCCACGGGCTCACGGGGCCTGGGGTCCGACGGACTGCGGGCAGATCACCTGGGTGCAGCCCGCGGTCACCGCGACGGTCACGGTGGCCGAGGTCGACGTGCGCACGCCCTCCGATGACGTCTTGCGGTACACCGCCCGGTAGTCCCCGGTGGCGCGCATCGCCCGGCTCCCCGTGTAGGAACCCGACGTCACGCTCGGGGCGAGGGTCAGGAAGTCCGTCCAGGTCGTCCCGCTGCGCAGCTGGAGGACGACGACCCGCCCTGCTATCGGGTTGTTGGACAGGCGCCCCGAACCCGCGCTCGTGAGGGTGGCCGTGAACGTGACGACGGAGCCGGCGACCACGTCGGTGGACGTCGCCGTGAGCGTCGTCCGGGTCGGGACGTCCAGGCACGTGCTGTAGGGGGTGGACCACGAGGCGACGTCGTACTGCTGCTGGAGCGTCGCGATGTCGCACCGTCCGAAGACGTGCGCGTTCCAGCCGACGCGCGGCTTCGTGTGGGTGTACGTCTGGACGACGGCATCGGCGTAGTCGCTGTCGTCGGCGTAGTTCACGTGGTGATCCAGGCCCAGGACGTGGCCCAGCTCGTCCAGCACGACGTTCTCGGCGTCGTAGCAGCCGTCCGGGTCCCCGTTCATCTCGCACCAGCGGAGGACACCCCAGTCGTACCGGTGCCCGTTCTCCCGGAGCCAGAGGCCGAACCATGTCGGCGCGTCGCGGCGGAAGCAGGCCAGGCCGTTGACCCCGCAGGGGACGTCCACCCCGTAGTAGACGGTGTTGCTGCCGCCCGAGTCGTACGTGAACGTGGCGGCCTTTGACCGCCGGGAGGCGTTCGAGTCGTCCGCCGCGCCATTCACGGCGGTCCTGATCGCCGAGGGAGGCGTCCCGCCGGTGCCCCACCGGTACCGCAGGGCGGCGTTCTGGGCGAAGAGCCCGCCGGACAGGACCGGATCGGGAGCGTGGGCGCTGGCAGGCGCAGGCGAGCCGGCGAGCGCGGCAACGAGGGCGAGGGCCGTGACGGCCGAAGAAGTGACGCGGATCGGGTTCACGGAACGACCTCCTCGAGGCGATCGACGGTCAGGGCAGCGGCATCCACGAGGCGTCCGTCCGATGGGCGGTCGAGCCTCCCGCTCGGTGCGAGGAGCACGTCACCTCGGGGCGTGTCGGCGCCGCTCGTGGCAGAGGACGTCCGCCGGACCGGCAGGAGTCCACGGTTCGCGGCCACATGCACACTGTGCCCACGTGCGACGTCCATTCCGACCAGGGAGCCGTCCGCGGCCTCGAGCACGAGGACGCCATCCGCCATCGCCGCGGGCCCCGTGCCGTCCACCAGGACGCTGTGCCGGCCGGTCCGCAGGTCGACGGCCTCGATCGGGCAGGGGAGGCCCGTGCAGGCGCCCAGTGCCACGCCGAGGTCTCCGGCGACGCCGAGCAGCGGGCCCGTCCCGTCGAACGTGGCAGTCCGGCCCGTCACCGGGTCAAGAACGCGTGTCCGGCACGCACGTTCCCCGCAGGATGCGACACCGAGCCGGCCGTCGCCGAGCCACGACAGCTCCGTCACGTAGGTGGGCCCGAACTGGTCGTCCGGCGCCAGGCCCGGCAGGACGCGCCTCGCCACGCCCCCGGCCAGCGAACGGCGCCAGACGCCCTCGTCCGCGCGCGTGACACGGTTCACGCGGTGCTCCCACGCACTGGCCCCGTCCGGGGCCAGCAGCGCGCCCCGGATCACGGATCCCTCCCGGGCCAGCACTGTCTCACAGGCACGTGCGGCGTCCACCAGGCGGAGCCGGGACTCGATCCCGTCGTCCTCGCTCACGAGAACAGCGCCATTGGCGGGCCCGGATGCCGACGACTCGGGTGACAGGTCCATGTGCCGCGTGGAACCACCGAGCAGGCCCAGCGTCAGCCGCTCGCCCGCCAGCGACCCACGGTCGTCCAGGACCGGGTCCAGCCGGTACCACGCCGCGGCGCCTCCCTTCGCGACGGTGCCGCCAACCCCGGCGGCACCCCCGGCCGCCGCCACCTCCCCGCACGACGGCGGCTGCCACGGCGGATCCGCGGCCGCCAGCGCTGGTATCCGTGCCGACCCAAGGACGCCGGCCAGCGCCACCACGGCGAGCGTTCCGGTTCCTGCCAGGCATCGCACGAGCTCCACGAGGGGCCTCCTCCGGCGGGTGGGTTGGGTGGCGGGAGGAGGGCGAGGTGGCCATGATGAGCAGGCCGAATTACCTGCGGCTTATCCCCGGCCCCGGTGGTACGCTCCGCGGGTCAACGGGACCCGAGGTCCCCGCAGATCCGACGCGGTATGGTCGCGAAGCCGGTGTGATTCCGGCACAGTCCCGCTACGGTGACCGTCCCCACGGGGGGCGGAAGTCCGGTCGCCGACCTGCCGTCGCCGCTCGAACCTTCGAGAGAAAGGTCAGGCGTCGTTCGTGCGATCCACCGCCTGACCCCTTGCTTCGCCCCGAAGCCAAGGGGTCTCCTGTTTTCTGTCGCGCTCCCTGTTGTCCGCCACCCTCCGGAGTTCCCGTGATCGCACGCTTCCGCCCGTTCCCCGTCCTGATCACCCTCGCGGCGTCCCTCCTCGTCGGCGCCTGCTCGACGGGGCCGGCCGCCACGCCGTCCCCGGTGCCCGTCGCTCCCGTCCCCTCGACCGCGCCCGCGGTCGCCCCCACGCCCGCCCCCACCGCCACGCAGGCTGGCGCGGCCCCAATGCCCAGCACCGTCGCCGCCGCGGCCTTCCCGGTCACCATCACCGATGACGAGGGCACGGCAGTGACCATTCCGGCCGAGCCGAGACGGATCGTGTCGTTGACGCCGGCCATCACGGAGTCGCTGTTCGCGCTCGGTGTGGGCGACCGCATCGTCGGCAAGAGCCAGGACGTCCTCCTCTACCCGCCCGAGGCGGGCTCGATCCCGGACGTCGAGAAGTTCGACGGCTCTGCTGTCGTCGTCGATGTCGAGAAGATCGTCGCGGACAAGGCCGACCTCGTGATCGCGGGCGGCAACTTCGGCACGCCGCCGGACGCCGTCCAGAAGCTGCGCGCGCTCGGTATCCCCGTGCTCGTCCTGTACGCCCCGGACGTCAAGACCGTCTACGGCGACATCCAGCTCCAGGGCCAGGCGGTCGGCAGACCGGCCGAGGCCGCCGGGATCGTCGACGCGATGAAGGCCGCGTTCGCGGGCGTCGCCGGCGCGGTCGCCGGCGCGGCGCGCCCGCGCGTCTTCTACGAGATCGACGCGACCGGCGCGTTCTACGGCCCCGCGGACAAGTCGTTCCTCGCCGAGATGATCTCGCTCGCCGGCGGTGACCCGGTCACCACGGGTTCGCCCGACAAGTACGACATCTCCGCCGAGCGGCTCCTCACCGCGGATCCCCAGGTCATCCTGCTCGGCGACGCCGCCTACGGCGTGAAGCCCGCTGACGTCGCGAAGCGGCCGGGCTGGTCGACCATGACCGCCGTGAAGGACGGCGCGATCCGCCCGATCGACGACACGATGATCACGCGGCCGGGGCCACGGCTGTTCAGCGGCCTCCAGCTGCTCGCAGCCGCCATCCACCCCGACGTGGCCATCCCGTCGGCGAGCCCCATCCCGCCCGTCCCGTGATCTCCCCCGCGACCACGGTCGGCGACACCAGGGCCAGGCTCCAGGCCGCGTCTCGTGCGCGCGACCGGCGGGTGCAGCTCGTCGTCGTCGGCCTGGTCGTGCTGGCCGTGGGTGCGGTGCTCGGGATCGGGCTCGGCACCGTGGCCATCCCCATCGGCGACACGCTGGCCATCGTCGCGGACCGGCTGCTCGGCACGCACCTCTCGAGCGCCGATCCGGCGATGGTGGCGATCGTCTGGGACCTGCGCGTGCCGCGCGTCCTGACCGCGATGGTCGTCGGCGCCGGCCTGGCGGTCGCCGGCGCGACCTTCCAGGGGCTGCTGCGGAACCCGCTCGCGGATCCCTACGTGCTCGGCACGGCATCGGGAGCGGCGCTGGGAGCGGCGATCGCCGTGCTCATCCCGGTGCGGGCGCTGTTCCTCGGCTTCGGGCTCGTGCAGGCGTTCGCATTCGCGGGTGCCCTCCTGGCGATCACGGCGGTCTACAAGCTGTCGCGGGTGAGCGGCCTCGCGCCACTCACCAGCCTGCTGCTGACCGGGTACGCCGTCGCCTCGCTGCTCTCGGCCGGGCTCGCGATGGCGATGTACCTGTCCGGCGCTGCGCTCCGCCAGATCTTCAACTACCTGCTCGGCAGCTTCGAGATGGCGTCCTGGGAGCGGCTCGTCGGGGCGCTGCCGATCGTCGTCGTCGGCTCGCTGCTGATCATGTCCCGGGCGAGGTCGCTTAACGGGCTGCTGCTGGGCGAGGAGGCCGCCAGCAACCTCGGGATCAACGTGGGCCGGGAGCGGGCCGTGCTGCTCGGCCTCGCCTCGCTCGTCACCGCGGCCGCCGTGACGATCAGCGGGCTGATCGGCTTCGTCGGGCTGGTGGTGCCCCACGTCGTCCGCCTGCTCACCGGGCCCAACGCGCGGGCCGTCCTCCCGATCTCGCTCATCTGGGGCGCGAACCTCATGGTCTACGCCGACCTCGTCGCGCGGCTGGCCGGGGACATCCCCGTCGGCGTCGTCACGGCGATCATCGGCGCGCCGTTCTTCCTCGCGCTGCTGCGTCGGGCTCGAACGGGGTACGAGCTGTGAGCCGCCCGGCCCTGTGGGTCGACGGGGTCACGGTCGAAGCGCGCGGCCGCGCGATCCTCCGCGACGTCTCGCTCACGCTGGACCACGGCGAGCGCGTGGCGCTCATCGGCCCGAACGGCGCGGGCAAGTCCACGCTGCTCCGCGTGCTCGCCGGCGTTCTCCGGCCGGCGGCCGGCCGGGTGGAGCTTGACGGCACGCCGGTGGGATCCCTCGATCGGTCCGAGGTCGCCCGGCGCCTCGCCGTCGTCCCGCAGCAGACGGCCCTGCCGTTCTCGATGCGCGTCGAGGAGGTCGTCGCGCTCGGGCGGCTTCCCCACGAGTCGGCCCTGCGGGGTGCGTCGCCGGGGGACCGCGCGTCGGTGGCGGCGGCGATCGACCGCGTCGGTGTCGGGCACCTGCTGGGTCGCGACGCGCGCGAGCTGTCGCTGGGGGAGCGACAGCTGGTGCTCCTTGCCCTGGCCGTGGCCCAGGAAGCGCCGGTCCTGCTGCTGGACGAACCCACCGTGCACCTGGACCTGCGCCACCAGGTGGAGGCGATGGAGCTGCTCCAGGACCTCAACGAGCGCGACGGAACGGCGCTCGTCGCCGTCCTCCACGACCTCGGCCTCGCGTCGCACTTCTTCCCGAGGCTGGTGCTGATCGCCCACGGGCGCATCCTCGCCGACGGCACGCCGGACGAGGTGCTCACCGACGAGCGGATCAGCGACGTGTTCGGCGTGAACCCGGCGCTGGTGCGGCTCGCGGCGTCCGTCGCCGGCGGCTGAGCCCCGTCGGCGGCACCGTCTGCCGCCGACGGGTACGCTTCGTCCGTGCCCAACCCTCGGCCACACCCCGCCCTGACCCTCGCCCTGACCCTCGCGCTCGTCCTCGCCGCGTGTGGCGGGGCGGCGCCGTCCGGCGGCGCCACGGGCAGCTCGCATTCCCCAGCCGGGTCGATCGCGCCCGCCACGGCCCGGCCGGGTTCGACGAGCGCCGTCTCCATCGCCCCCGGCGGGACCTGGGCGCCCCCGACGAAGGCGCCGGCGACGAAGGCGCCCCCGACGAAGAAGCCCGTCGAGACGGCCCCCGCGGCGTCCGCCGATCCCGGCGAGTCGCCGGCACCGGGCGAATCCGGGGATCCGACCGCGTCGCCCGAGGCGTCGGACGGGCCCGCGGCCGCCTGCTCCGGCACTAAAGCCAACCGTGACTTCTATGCCGGCGCTGCCTCCCGTGTCGACTGGACGGTCCTGTGCGCCGTCCTGCCAAAGGGCTGGTTCGTGTTTGGGTCGTACCGGCTGGCGGACGGCGGCAAGCTGCTGATGGTCTTCAAGGGCCCGGCTGGCGCCAGGCTGGAGCTCTCCGAAGGCGCGTACTGTGTCGACGGTGGAGCGTGCGTTCCCCCGGGCACGACGGGCGACGCGGTCCCGCTGGGACCGATGACGGGCACGCTGGTCCGCCTCGACGACGGCGGCTTCGCCATCGTCGCCGACCGGGGGCTCAACCCGAGCTGGCTCCTCGTGTCTCACGGGCTGGACGAGGCGACCTCCCGGGGCTTCGGTGCCGCGCTGCAGGTGGTGTCGCCCTAGCCCGGACCTGCTCCCGGAGTCGCGGGCGTTCGGCCATGATGTGCCCATGCGGATCGAGGACTTCGAGCTCGAGCGGTTCTTCGCCCGGTACGAGTTCGCCGTGCGCCACATCCTGTGCGCCTCCGACGTGGAGGGCTGGGCGATGGCCGACCTTCTCGCCCTCGCAGACCCGGAGACCGCCGCGCTCTGGCATGGCCTCGGCCTGGGTTACACGGAGGCACCAGGCCACCCGCTGCTGCGCGCCGAGATCGCCGCCCTGTACGAGGGGATCGCCCCTGATGAGGTCCTCGTCTTCTGCGGGGCCGAGGAGGCGATCTTCGCGGCGTCCAACGTCCTGCTGGGACCGGGAGACCACGCGATCGTCGTCTGGCCCTCGTACCAGAGCCTGCACGCGATCGCCCGTGCGGCCGGCGCGGACGTGACCCTGCACGAGCTGCGCGCGACGGACGGGTGGGCCATCGACCTCGACCTGCTGCGCCGCCAGGTCACGCCGCGGACGAAGCTCATCGTCGTCAACGTGCCGCACAACCCGACGGGGGCCCTCCCGGACGCCGCCACCTATCGCGCCGTGGCCGACATCGCCGCCGACGCCGGCGCGACCCTCCTCTCCGACGAGGTATACCGCTTCCTGGAGGTCGATCCGCAGGACCGGCTGCCGGCCGGGGCGGACGTGGGACCGCACGGCGTCTCGGTGGGGGTCATGTCGAAGTCCTTCGCGCTGGCGGGCCTGCGCATCGGCTGGCTGGCGAGCCACGACACCCGGCTCCTGGACGCCGCCGCACGGTTCAAGGACTACACGACGATCTGCGCCTCGGCCCCGGCCGAGATCCTCGCGCTGATCGCCCTGCGGGCGCGCGAGACGGTCCTCGCGCGGTCGCGCTCCATCGTGGATGCGAACCTCGGCCTGCTGGACGCGTTCTTCGCCCGGCGCCCGGGGCAGTTCGGCTGGGTCCGGCCGCGCGGGGGGTCCATCGGCTTCCCGGAGCTCCGGGCCGGCGTCCCCGTCGGCCGGTTCGCTGAGGAACTCGTCGCGGCGGAGGGCGTGCTGCTGGCCCCCGGCTCGATCTTCGGTCATCCGGGCAACCACTTCCGCATCGGGTTCGGCCGGACCGACATGCCGGAGGCGCTCGCCGGCCTCGAATCCTTCGCGGATCGGACCCTCGGCCGGCCCGGCTGACCCTCCCGGGCGATGCGCCGCGGCCGCGAGATCGACACGCAGGGACACCCGCGACCGGACCGCCGCTGGCCGCGGAGCCGTTGCGCCCCCGCGTCGGGGCCACCGGTCCTGACGAAGCGACCCGTCCGGCCCTCCGGGATCGCCGGCACCGGGGGCATGCTCGCGGTGCGCTCAACCGCTCGGAGTCTCCGCATGCCCGCTCGCGCGCCTCGTCGCGCCACGTTCTTCCTCGCCGTGCCGGCGGTCGCCGGCCTCGCTCTCGCGATCGGCCTCGCCGCCTGCGGCCTGCCGCCGCTCTCCTCCCAGGCCGCCCCGGTCCAGGGCACGGGAGAGGTGGTCTCGCAGGACCGGACCACGACGCCGTTCCACCACGTCAGCGTCGGGGCCGGCATCAGCGTCATCGTCGGGAGCGGCGATACGTCGGTGACGCTCGCGGCCCAGGAGAACCTGCTCACGCTGATCACCACGGAGGTCCGCGACGACCAGCTCGTCGTCGAGGTGACTCCCCCGGGCGTGACCTCCACCAAGCCGATCGCCCTGACCGTCCAGGTCCCGGAGCTGGCCTCGATCACCCTGAGCGCGGGCGCCAACGGGACGATCGAGATCGAATCCGGGTCGCTGGCCGTCGACGTCTCCGCGGGTGCCACGATCAAGGCGATCGGCACGCTCGACACCCTGAAGCTGACGGCCTCGAGCGGCGCCACCGCGAAGC
>Ga0302291_10000312_pt1 | contig 14019 bp, 4 predicted proteins | sample III_Fen_N1_4_FD_194548 | JGI IMG/M metagenome (GOLD analysis project Ga0302291, IMG submission 194548) | Peat permafrost microbial communities from Stordalen Mire near Abisko, Sweden - III_Fen_N1_4 | ecosystem: Environmental > Terrestrial > Soil > Wetlands > Permafrost | place: Sweden: Abisko... | reverse complement strand
AGTAGGCCTGTTTCCGGGCCGCCGACCAGCCTGCGGGGGGCGCCCCGAGGACGTCCCGAAGGTTGCAGATCTTGTCCGCCAGCTTCACCAGCTTGGCCTCGGTGGAGAGTCCTGCAGCGTGATCGATCTGGTGCTGCTTCCGGACATGCTTCTCCAGGTTCTTGTCATCCGTGACTTCCAGCACGATGGCGGCCACCTGGGACCCGAACCGCCCTTCCAGTTCCGCCGCCGTGGTCTCCGTGTCCTCGATGGTGTCGTGGAGCAGGGCTGCGGACAGGACGGCCAGATCCTGGATGCCCCCTTCGCGGGTCAACACATGGGCCAGGGCGATGGGGTGATTGATGTAGGGGGAGGCTTCGGCATCCTTGCGGCGCTGGTGGCGGTGCTTTTCGGCGGCGAAGGCCAGCACTTCAAAGAGCAGGGCCGGGGCCCAGGGTTCCTGAGGGGGGGTTGTCAGTGGTTGCTCCATCCGGTGCGCTCCTGGCTCAGCTTCATGCATGCGGGACTCCGGGGCAAGGGGGAAGCAACCCCTCACTCCCCCAGACAGAGGCCCACCCGATGGCCCAGGCCGACGCCACTGGCCCGAAAGCCTCCAGGCACGGGCTCCACCCCGTCGGCAGGACTGGGGAGGGCACCCCAGCCCAGGACTGAGGCGAGGCGGCGGTGGGCCTCGTCAAAGGTGAAGGTTCTTGAGGACCTGGAGCCCACCACCATCAGCCCCCAGACTCCCTCCACCAGGGTCACGGCCAGGGCGGAGACCGGCTCACCGAAGGCCCGCTCCAGGTCCTGGGCCCTCCAGGTCCGCTGCCAGGGGCGGGACTGCCCTGCCCCATGGCGACCGCAGTCCTGGATAGCCCGGTCATCGCCCCCCCAGAGAGCATGGGCGCTGAGGGGGTGGCCGCCACAGTGACTGGTCCAGTGGCTGGGACCGGGACGTCGGGCCAATTCAACCATGGCCAACCATTCCGAGTCGCTGAGGGTCGGCTCCGGGGGAGCCCCCCCCAGCACCACGCGATCACCCCTGGGCCACTCCACCCGGGGCCCCCTCCCGATGAACCAGGCGCAGTGGGTGGAATCACAGACATCCGCCTCCGGGTGGCGCGGCCCCCGGGCCAGGAAGCGCTGGACCGCTGCACCCAGCTCAATCCGCCTGGATTCCGTGGCCCCCGGCAGCTCCGCGGCGAGGACTCCCTGGGTGTACTCCCGAGGCCCCATGGTGGCCAGCAAGGTTCGCCTTCCAGGACAGCGCACCAGGGCCTCCACCCGCCGATGCAGGCCCGTGCCCAGGGCCTCGATCTCCAGCAGGCCGGGGCCCACCCAGTCGTCCTTGACCAGGTCCTGGGTGCCCCCAGGGCCCAGGAAGCCCCCCCGGGAGGAGGGGATGGAGGTGAGCCCGAGGTTGCGGACCCGCCACCCCCTGGGTCGCAGCAGCTCGAAGAGTTGGACCGTGACCCCGGATGTGCCAGGGGTGTCCTCCCCGGGGGAGGGTCGGAACCCGGAGGTGCCCAGAGCCGCGGCGGCTTCCCGGCCCGTGCCGGGCTCCAGGCGGGCCAGCACGGCGCCACCCCCATCCTCCACGGCCAGGGCCAGACCGCAGGTCTGCAGGGGATTGCCGGGAAAGGGCACCGTCCCGGTCTTGGCCCAGCAGCCCCGCCGCTTCAGGGCGCTGGCGGTGCCGGAGAAGGCGGCCTCCCGGAGCCCCGCGAGGAGCTGACGGCGAAGGGGCTCCCCCTCGATCCAGGGCGAATTTATTAACTGATTATATTTCATCAGCAACACTGAGGGACGGATCAACAGCGGGGGCTGGCCATCCGGCAGGCCGATGGCGGCCTCCGCCGAGTGGGCGCTGCCCTGGAAGCCTGCCCGCCGCAGGTGGGCGTTGACCACCTCCAGGGGCGTGGCGGCCGCCAGCTGGCGGAAGTATGCGTTGCAGGAGAGGGCGGTGGCCCTGGCGAGGCCGATCTCTCCGTGCCCCTGGTGGAGCCAGCAGCCCGAGCGGGGGGTGCAGGCCAGACGGGGTGCCGCCTCGCCGGGATGGGCCACCGCCCAGGCCCGGGCCACGAAGGGTTTCTGGAGGGAGCCCACGGCCATGGGGGCGTCCGTGGCCCCCGGCCCCGGCTGGAAGCGGGCGTGCTCCAGACACCAGGTCTGCAGGCGCTGGGCCCGAGCGGCCCCGGCCAGGGCCAGGGCCAGCAGGAACCAGCGCAGCAGGCCCCGCACCCCTACTTGCCCTGGCTGCCAAACGTGACCTTCTCGGTCCACCCGGTGGCGGTCTTCCGGCGTTCCACGGCGATGGATGTGGCGGCGGGCATCCAGCCCAGGAGGCCCAGCACTCGATCCGAAAGGGGCCGCACCTGTTCGGGTCGGGCGGGGCCCTCCACCTGGGCCCAGCGCCTCGCCTCCCCCCGCACCGCCCCCAGGTCCACCTGGGCCCAGCGGATCAGGTCCCCCCCTGGCCTGGGGAGGGGCACGCCCTGGAGACTCTTGGCACTGGGGCCGACCCAGAGGAAGGCCCCCCTGCGCCGTAGGGCCAGGACGGGCAGCCCTGGCCCCACCCGGATCTCCTGGGCATCACCGACGGTGGCCCGCCCCGCTCGCCGGGCCGCGGTGACGCGGCAGCCTTCCAGGAAGGCACTGTCCTGGGATTCAGGCCAGGGGAAGACCATGCGCCGCACCCCATCCTGCCCCACCCAGTAGCCCCAGCTGGATATGGGGATTCGCTGCAGCAGGGCCTTCCAGGTGGCGAGATCCCCCTCCTCCCAGGGGGAGGCCCCCTCGGCCACCCTGGGCCGGGTGAAGTCCACCAGGTAGCGGTCCTCCGGGGAGGCGGCGGTGGCGCTGGGCAGGGGGCGAACCATGGGCACCGGCTTGTCGAGTAGCACGGGAATGGGTTCCAGCAGGCCCCTGCGGAAGGCGGCCCAGAAGGGCGTCCCTTCGGGCTCCCAGCCAGTGGCGACCCCCGGTGCCTCGAAGGTGAACACGGGGTTCCGGGGCTCGTTCACCCCCTCCCGGACCTCGATCAGGTGGCCCGACTCCCTCCGCAGGGCCGTCCGGAGCTTCCCGGTTTCCGGCCCCCCGGGAAAGAGGAACTCCCGGCGGAAGTAGCGGTCCCTCCGCAGGGCATCCAGGTCCAGCTCCATGGAGATGAAGCCCGGCAGCGGTGCGGAGACACCGCGGCCCCCCAGGGACTCGTCCAGGACCAGCTTCAGGGCCCGCTCACTGGTGGCCAGGAAGAGGAAGGAGCCCTTCCGGGCCCAGGCCAGCCCCATGCGCCGATCAGGGTCCTTGGAACCATCTGCGGCTCCTGAAACCACCAAGGTGTAAGGGACCCCGCCATGGAGCTTCTGCTCCCCCCCCGGCAGTTGCAGGGGAAGGGCCGCCAGGGGGGTATCCAGCACCAGCACCGCCTCCAGGTGTCCGACCTGGAGCAGGGCAAGACCCATGGCCCGGGGCTGGAGCCTGCGGATCTCGTCCCAGGTGAGGGGGAGGGAACCCGCCAACTTGGCCCACTGGTCCTCCAGCTTGGAGCCCACCTGAGTCTTCCGCCAGGCGGAGACCACCGGATCCCCGCCCCTGGGATTCCCGTTCAGGGCCTGACGATAGGCGCCGGAAAGCTCGCCATCGAAGGCAGAGACCTCGGGAATCACCATGCGCAGGGGGGCCTCGGGCAGAGGCAGCTTCAGGTCCCCCGCCCCCAGGGCGAGGGAGGCCAACAGGAATGGCGACAGGCGCGACATCATCGGACCCCCTCCGTCTTCAGGATCTGGGCCAGGAGGGACCAGGTGAGGTCCCGGGGCCGGATTGGGGTGGGACGCCCGTCCACCACCTGGAAGGTCTCCGGGTGCAGGGAGGGACGGAGAGCCAGTTCCGCCCTCAAGGCCTTGAGATTCGGGGCCTTCCGCTCGGAAAGCAGGCCCAGGGCCGTCTTGACCTGGACCTCGTCTCCTCCCTGGCTGGCCACCCGGGCGAGATCTGCAAGGGCCGCGCTGATATCCGCGGACTTCAGCTTCCGATCCACCATCACGCGATTCAACTCCTCCAGCCCCAGGGAACCCAGGGCCGTGCGGGCCGCCCGCCAGGAGCTGGGCAGCAGCCCCCGGGCGGTCCGGAGGCTCAGCAGGGACCGGTCATCACTGCGGAAGGTCTCACCCAGGGCAATCGACACCCGCAGCAGGGGGTCCTCCGTCGCCGGGGCGGGGCTGCGCAGTGCCGAACGGGCAGAAAGCAGATCGAAGGGATGGGCCTTCAGGCGATCCCCCAGGTCAGGCGTGGTTGGGTTGGGTTTAGTTACCCAATAGGGCAAGGCCGCACTCCAGGTCCCGGGGGCCTTGGGCTGGGGGGTCCCCAGCCGTCGCCAGAAATCGAAGGCCTGGGTTTCTTCCCCGAGGGACCAGAGGCTTCGCTGGCGGCAGTCGAAGATCACCTGGGCCGCCTCGGAGGGCTGCTTGAGGGAGACCAGGATGGCCGCCCGCTGGCGGGCCTGGGCAAAGCCCCGGCTCTGGGGCCAGCGAGCCAGCCACCGGGGCGTCTCCCCCGGGAGCGCAGTGGCGAGGATCTCACAGAGGCTGCCCAGCTGCTCCGGTGCGACCTCCCCCCGGAACCAGGCCTGATCCAATTCCTCTGCAAGGGCAGCGCGTTCCATCGCCGGGGTCAGCTGGAAGGCCAGTCGCCAAGAGGGGATGGACACCGCACCCTCCTCGCGTCTTTCCTTCAGCACCCTGCGGAAGCGGGCCTCCACGGCCTCCGCCCCCTGGACATCCCGGAAGGGCTTCAGCCAGATCAGCATGCGGTTCACCAGGGCGTCGTGGGCGGTGAAGGTCGGGACTGGCGCCTCCTCCCGTTCCTCGCCCTCCTCAGGGCTTTCTGCCTCCGGGTAGCCGTGGGCCAGCCCCAAGGACCGGCCCTGTCCCAGATCCTCCAGCATCCGGTCCACCAGCCCCAGGGCCTGGTCCCGCTCCCCCCGGAGGAGGTGGCAGCGGAGGGCCAGGAGCCTGGGCACATCGTCGGCGGTGTCCAGGGCCAGCCTAACGAAGAGGCGGGGCCTGGCCACGGCCGGATTCAGGACCTCCTCCAGGGCGATGAGGGCCGCCTTGCGCTCCGAAGGGGGCTGACGCTGCAGCCATTCCCCCGCATAGGGCCAGGCCCCACCGAGCTTGGAAAGCCCACGCAACGGGAGGGGCACGCTATCCACGGTCCAGAGTTCGTGAATCCAGTAGCGGATCTGCTCCGGGGAAAGCTGGGCCTCCCGCCGACGCCAACGCTGGGCCAGGGCGGCCTTGAATCCCGCGGGATCCGAGGTGTGGAACTGCTCGGCACCCTCCAGCCTGCGGTCCACCAGATAGGCCAGGAAGGCCGGGGCCACGGGTTTCTCCGGGTCCAGGGACTCCAGGGGGGAAGGCAGGTCATGCTCCTCGGCCAGGGCCACGTGCCAGCGGAATTCCTCCACGGTCAGTCGAGCCTGGGCCTGGAGCAGGAAGTCCTCCCAGGTCTCCTGGGCCTCATCTCCCCGATGGGCAGCCAGCAATAGGGAGATGCGGGCTTCCAGGCGCCGCCGGTCCCTCAGGGAACCTGGGTGGGTTTCATCGAGTTCCAGGGCCAGGGGCAGCTCCTTCAGGGCCCTGGCCAGGCGGATGGCCAGCAGGGTGCGATCGGTTTCTGTACCCCGGCCCGGCACGTCCAGGGGCACCAGGGGAGCGCTCCGGTCACCCTTGCGATAGCGGGCGAGGGTTTCCAGCACGTACCAGGCCTCCCCGGGGCGCTCCCCCCAGAGGGCTCCCGGCACGCGGCCTTCATCCACACCGGAGCCCAGGACCCGGTGATCCCCCTCTTCCAGGAGGTCGCCCTTGGCGTTCCTGCGGAGGGCGAACTCGGACCAGACCCACTGGCCGCTGTGGCCCAGCACCTCCCCCACGGTCTGGGGGCCCCGCAGTTTCACAATCAAGGGATGCTCCGCAGCCCCGGGACGCCCCTGCACCAGGGCCCCCAGGGCCAGGGTGGCGGACTCCACCTGCAGGTTCCGAGCCAGGAGGATGGGATCCACAGGGGCCTGGGAACCCCAGAAGCGGAACCAGGCGGTCCGGGACTCCTGGGAGAGCAGGGTGACCAGGGGCGTGGTCTGCCAATGCCGGGCCGCCAGGACCCAGAAGCGGTCCCAGTGCCAGCGGTCCCCCATGATCTCCGCCAGTTCCCGGGCCTTGTTGGGGTGGGTGCTGGCGGCGCGGGCCCAGGCCTGGAGGATAGCGGCATCATCCAGCCAGGCTGTCCAGGGCAGTCGTTCTGTCTTGGCGTCCAGTCTGCCCGTCCCCTTGACCTGGGCCAGGAGCCCCTGCCATTGGGGTTCCAGGAAGGTCAGGAGGGCTTCAGGCCGGTCCCGCCGGACCAGATCCCGGACCCACAGACGGGAGAGGTCCGGCTGCTGGAAGACCAGGATGGGCTTCCCCTGGAAATCGGTCCGGGGAACCACCAGCTCCGCCCCCAGGGCTTCGAGGAAGGCCAGGGGGGCCTGGCCCTGCCAGGGCCCGGGCTGGGCGGCCAGGTATTTCTCGGCCATCCCCAGGCGAACGCTGGGTTCCAGCCCGGAACCGCCCAGGAAGGGCCACCAGCGGGTCAGGAGATGGCTATCGGGCTTCCCGAGCTGCTTCAGGAGGAAGGTCCGAACCTCCTCCTTCTGCTCGGGCCGCCCCTGGTTCCTCAGCACCGACGCGGCGGTTTGCAGGAAGGTGGCATCCCCACTGCGCTTGTTCAACAGTCGGACGTACTGGCTCGTGAGCAGGGCCAGGACGCATTGGCGATCCGCCCCCAGGCGGCTGCCCGCCAGGGCGGTGATGTCTCCGGTGGGAGAGTAGAGTCGCAGTGCCAGTCCGGGGAAACCGTATTCCATAAGTCGCTGGCAGGCCCGGGCGCGGCGGTCCGCCGCCTCCACGGGGTTGTCCGCGGTCTCCCGGACATAGGCTTCCAGGGCCCCCTGCTCGATGGCCAGGGCGCGCTCCCCCTGCCCCGCGCGGGCGTACAGCTCGCTGCGCCAGCGGGCCACGCCTTCGTCCGCCGGGCGCGGCCGGTTCCAGCCCTCCAGGTAGTCCGCGGCGTCCTGGATGCGGTCCGCCAGCACCAGGAGTTCCGAGGCCTCGCGCCACAGGTTCTCCTTTTCGGGGCGCACCGCCACAGCGGACTTCGCAGCCTCGATGGCCCCTTCCACCTGATGGAAGGCCCGCTTGATATCCCGCACGGCCACCGCCCAGCGCACATCCCGGGGGCTGCGCTGGTGCTGCTTCTCGAAGAAACCCAGGAGCTCCTCACCCCGGTGGGCGCGCTGGGCGGAGCGACCTGCGGACTGGAGCCAGTCCCGCTCCGTACGGCGGTTGAGGGCCTCGATCCAGAGGCCCAGGGCGGAACCCCAGGCGGATTCCAAATCCGCCGCCCGGGCCAGTTCATGGAAGAGATCTGCGTGGCTTTCGGGCTTGAGCTTGGGCAGCTCCCCCTTGGCCAGGGGCATGGGATCCCAGGCCCCGTTCTCCCGGTAAGAAAGGCGCGCCAGCAGGTGCAGGGCGCTGAGGCGGCGGGCATCCTCCAGGGTGCCCTCCGCCAGGAGGCTGGAGACCGCACGGCGAGCCCTGGGCAGCTCCGAAGCCACCAGGGATTCCTGGGTGAGGCGTTCCAGGAAGGCCTCCCGGTGACCCGCCGCCGCCTTGGGGGCCACGGCCTCCAGAAGATTGCGAGCCTCCTCCCCCATATCGTTGCGGTTCAGGAAGGCCAGACGGTCCTCCAGAAGGCCCAGGCTCCAGGGATACCGGGCGCTGAGGCGCCGCCACTCGGCGGCGGCCACCGGCCCGCCCTTGGCCCGTTCCAGATAGCCCGCCCGGGCCGCCTCGGCCTTGAGCCTGGCGGCTCCCTCCGGCAGGGTGGCGATGCTCCTGTCCAGGCTGGCCCACACCCCGTCCGCGGCCTGAAGGCGCTTGTGCTCCGCCAGGAAGCTGGCGCGATCCATCTCCAGGCGGATGCGCTCCTCAGCGTTTGGAGTCAGCTCCGCCTGGCGAACCTTGACGCCATTCTGGAAGTCGAGGATCTGCTCCTCCTTCCAGCGGGTCTCCACCAGGGAGCCCGTAGTGGACACCAGGGCCTCCAGGAATTCCCGGGCCGTGGCCCTGGGGGCCATTTCCCGGGTCTTGGCCAGGAGGAGATCCCCGATGCGCTGGATGGCGGTGTACTCCTTGGGACGGTCCTTCGCCTTCTGCTCGCTTCGCGCCTCGCGACCCAGGGGGTCGTTGGGCTGGTCCACGGCATCTATCCAGGCGTCGGCGTCCCAGGACTGGCCTGGGACGGGAGGTTCGATCCCCGCCAGGGGGAGGAAGGCCGCCAGGGCCCGCTCATCCTCCGGGTTGCCAGGCTTCAGGCCCTGGATGCGCCGCTCCACGATCCGGTAGACTCGGTCCCGGGCCAGGAGCTGGGCGAGGCGCCGCAGGGAGCGCTGGTCCTGCTCAAAGAAGGAGCCGTACCCTCCCTGGCCCTCGGGACGCACGGCGTCCAGATACTCCCGCACTGCGCCCTCCAGGTCCTTGAGGTTCTCCCGCAACACGCCGGTCTCGAAGGCATAGAAACGGGGGCGATCCAGGCGCTTCCGCCCCTCCTCCACCACCACCAGGGCCTCGGCATCGTGGCCGTAGTCCCACAGGAGGGTCGCCAGCTCGGAGATGCGCTGGGGATTCCGGGGTTCCCCCTGGACGATGTGCTGCCAGGCGAGGATCGCCGCCTCCGGGCGGCCCCGCTCTTCCTCCAGCTCCCCCAGTTCCGTCCAGAGGGGCGCGGCGTCCACCAGGGCGGGGGCGGTGCGTTCCACCAGGGCCCGGGCGGGGGCCCCATGGCGGGGATCCAGGCCATTGAGGGAGCGGTGCAGGGACAGCACCCGCTGGGCCAGGGCACCATCGCCCGGGTAGCGCTGGGCGAGGCGATCGGCGGCGTCCGTGGCCTGCTCGAAGCGGGAGAGGCGGGCCCAGCCCTCGAAGAGGAGCAGCTCCTCCACGGGGGTGCGGTCCCGGTGCTGGTCCAGGGCCAGGAGCTTCGCCTCCAGGGTGCCCTTGGCCATGGCTTCGCTGAAGTACGCCTCCCGCTCATTGCTTTCCGTGAAAAGCAGGGCCCAACGGCGCTCCTCCATCAGGGAGTCCGCCACCACCACGGGGGCCGTGGCCTGCTTGGCGACCTGGTCCTGTTTGTAGTTCCGGGCCCAGTTGCCCTGGGTAACCAGGCGCTGGGCCTCGCGGTACACCGTGGGGCTGTGGGGGAAGCGCTCCAGGGCCCTGAGGCGCACCCAGTCGGCCCAGAGGACCATGCGCACCCGCCCTGCCACGGGGGGCTGTTCCGGGATCTCCACCCGGACCTCGCCGGAATCCTGGGCCCGCTCGAAGATGGCCGCCCCACGAAATCGCGAGGCCACTTCGCTGGCGAGGCGGCGCAGGTCCCCGTGGTGGCTCCTGTGGGCGTACCACCGCGCACTGCGGGACCAGATCCCGCTCCCCTGGAAGCGCTGCAGGGCCTGCTCATAGCGGGGCCCCAGCTCGTCATCCAGGTTCCAGCCCTCCAGCTTGGCGGCCAGGGTCATCCAAAGGGCTTCGGCGTTGGGCATCCGATCCATCTCCCCCAGGATCAGGCCCAGGGAGGTGACGTGGGAGCGGTCCCGGGATTCCAGGCGCGCCAGGGATTCCTCCAGCACCTCCGCGTACCCCATCACCCGGCCATGGCTGCGCTGACGGGCCCAGGGGCGGGACTCCGCAACCTCCTCAGAGACGCCTTCCTCAACTTGGGCTTGGCCGGGCTGGCTGCCATCCGGGGCCAGGAAACGGAGCCGCGCCTTCATGAGACGCAGTTCCTCAGGAAGGGACACCTCCACCTGGCGCATGGCCAGGAGGGCGATGCGGCGGCCCTGGTCGGCGGCCCCGGGGGAGGCGGATTCCACCTGGGGCAGCAGGGCCAGGGCAGCCTGCCCTTCGCCGCGCTCCACATGGCGCTCCATGATGGCAATGCGAAGGGTCGGCAGTTCCGGGTGCCGGGCCTCCCGGCGGGCCAGTTCATCCGCCAGGGCCCGGGCCAGGGTGAAGGTCCGGTCCGGAAGGGACTCGCTCTCCAAGTGCGCCAGGGTTTCTTTCCAGTCCAGCCCCGTGAGGAGGAAGGAGGCACCGCCGGTCCAGAAGCCCGGGGTCCGGTCCACCTGGGCGGCCCAATGGTAGGTTTCGTCGTTGTAGCTGCCCAGGGCGAGAGGTCGCCCGGCGGCCTGGAGGGCCAGGCGGGACAGGAGGGCCAGGTCCCTCTTCTGGTCCTCGGGGTTGCCCAGGTGGGCTGCGGCCAGGGTGGCCCGGAAGGCCTCGGGGGTGGCGTCGATCTCGGCGTAGAGCCGCCCCAGGAGCTGGTGGTCAGGACGGGTGAGGCTCGCCTCGTGGCGCCGCTCCATCTGCCTCAGCAGGTCCAGGACCGCGTCCCCCCTGCCCTTCCCCTGGAAGTAGGTGGCCAGGCGCACCAGGGCCGGGGCCTCGAAGCCCCGCTCCAGGGTGGCCCGCCAAGTGCCGGGCAGACTCGGGAGGGCCCTGTCCACCCGGGCGGCGTAGGCCTTCCGGAGATCGATGCTCCAGGGCTGGGGCACGGCCTGGTCCAGCACCTTGAAGGCCTCGGCCGGGTTGCCGTGGTCCGCCAGGAGATCGGCCCGCAGCAGCAGGGCGCGCTCGAGCCCCAGGGCCCGGGAGGCCGCCAGGGCCCGGTCCGCCTCCTCCAGGCGGTTGGCCTTTTCCAGCTTGCGCAGCCAGTCCTCCAGCGCCCCGGCGTCCTGGGGGAAGAGTTCCGCCCTGGCCCTGCGCAGCGCCATGGGGTCCGCCTGTTCGGGATATCGATCGGCCCACTGGACCCGTTCGTCGGCCAGGCGGCGCTTTTCAGGTTCCGGCAACCCCTGGAGGCCGTGCTCCGCGGCCCTGAAGGCCATCGCCACCTCCTGGTGGGCCATGGCCCAGCGGGCGGTCTCGGCCCAGGCCCCGGGGCCCTCGGCCTCGGCCCAGCGGTTCATGGCGGCCAGGGCACCGGGGCGATCCCCCAGTTCCAGCCGGGTATCCGCCAACTGGCGCAGGGCTGCGCTCTCCTTGCGGGCCTCCAGGAGCTTCGCCAGCTCCTCCGGGGGCGTCGGATAGTGGACCCGGTGGCCCTCCACCACGGAAAAGCGGGTGGCCAGGGCATACATCCAGTCGGCTTCCGTGAGCTCGGACCAGGGCACCCGGGCCGCCCCCAGGAGGGCCAGGGGCAAGGCCACCGCCAGGGTCAGTTTCAGCTTGGGCAGACGGGCGAGGGACCTCATGGCTTCACCTCCACGGTGCTGCGGGCGAAGCCCCGGTTCTTGGCACCGTCCACGGCCTCAAAGAGGACTTCTTGATTGCCTATTAATTGTTCATTTATTCTCAACAGCCCCACGGAGCGCTTGCTTTCGGGATCCCAGCGCAGGGGCACCGGCGGGGCATCCCCCACCCGGGCCGTGAGTTGCACCACATCGGCATCGGTGCGCACCTGGACCTTCAGGACCTCCCCCGCCCGGACGCTGGCCGGCAGTTCCGGCAGGATCACCGGGGCCTTGCCATCCAGGATGAAGTACTTGGTTTCTGTCAGGGTGGCGCCACTGCTGTCCCGCAACAGGATGCGCACGGGGTAGCGACCATCGGCGAAGCCCTCGGGCACCAGGAAGCGGCCCTCCCAGAGATTGCTCTGGGGACGGCGCACCAGCGCCAGTTTCAGGCCGAAGGGGAAGAGGGCGGTGGCTGAGCGGGTCCCGGCATCGCACTCCACCCGCAGCACGGGATCCCCGGGCTGGATGCGGCGGGGACGCAGCAGGGAGCGGGGGGCCGCCAGGAAGGCGGTGTAGGGGGTCACGAACTTGTAGCGCTTGGAAAGAGCGATGATCTCGTCCACCCACTCCCGGCGCTCCCCCTCGGCCTCGATTCGGGCCAGGAGGTCGTCCACCCGGGCCCGGGCCCAGCGCCGGGGGAGATCCCGGGCCTCCAGGGCCTTCTCCGGCAGGGCGGCCTTGAGGGTCTCGCGCCCCAGGGGCGACACCAGCTCGAAGGTGAGGTCGGGCTGGGGCACGGCGTAGCGCCCCACCCACCCGGAAAGGCTCCCAGGCTCCAGGGGGTGCACCATCACGGGATAGATGTGCCGCAGCTTGGGGTTGCCCCCGGTGACGGTGAAGGGGATAGCTTCGGCGGTAGTCTTGGTGGACCTGGCCTCGCCGGATTCCGGGGGTGCCAGCAGGCGCTGGAAGAAGAGGTCCGTCTCCAGCTCCGTGGCGGTGGGGGAGATGAGTTGGGCGGAGGCGTTGCGCAGGGCTTCCTTGGCCTCGCCGGAGCTGATGGCGATGTAGATGGGGAGGGGTCCGGCGGCCTCCCTCAGGGCCTTGGAGCTCAGGGGTTCCTGGCCGCTGGTGAGCAGGAGGATCCGGCCCTGACTGCCCAGGGCTTTCCGGGCCGCCGCGAGGGCTGAAATGGCATTGGCCCCCGGTGCCAGGGGGCGGTTGCGGAGGGCCGTGAGTTCCGCTTCGATATCCTGGGGGGTCGCGGCACGCAGATGGGCGTTGGTTGAGGGTTTCCGGTCGAAGGGCACGAGCAGGAAGCGATCCTCCCGGTGAAGGGCTCCCAGGGTGCGGACCAGGTGGGCATAGGCGGTCTCCAGGCCCCCCCAGCGGTGGCTGAGGGAGGTCTCGAAGAGGATGGCCACAGACTGGGCGGGGTGTCTGGCCTCGGGGACCTTGGACTTCGGGGTCGCCCCCTTGGCGGCTCCCGGGAAGGCCTCCAGGAGGAAGAAACCGTCCTTTTCCGGGGGGATCTCCGAGGGACGCTCCCAGGGGGCCAGGGCCAGACCCTCGGGTAGGTGGCCTTCGGGGTTCCGGAAGGCGCTCAGCCTTAGCGGTGCCATGCCCCGGGGGCGGATCCGCAGCACCAGATCCCGGTCCAGGCGCACCTGGGAGCCAGAATAGGCCGCCCCCTCGGGGGTACCCTGAAGGGGAAGCCCCGCCGCCACGGCCTCGAAGGTGCCATCCTCCAGGCGCACCCGCACCGTGAAGGTGCCCGCCACCGGGGCCTCGCCATCCGGGGGACGCAGCACGAGGCGGAACTCTCCTTCGGTATCGATGATGGGCACCTCCTGCTGGAACTGCAGCTCCAGGCGTTTGGTGGCCATGGGGGGGATGGGTGCCACGGTGACCGAGAAGAGGGCACCCCCGCTGGGTCGCGGGGAACCCTCCCCGGCGGTCGCCTCTTCCTCGCCCTGCTGGAGCAGGCCCGGGTCGATGCGCTGGCGGGTGAGCTCGTTGTAGATGGAACGGGCCCGCTGCTTTTCGAGGATCACGCCGGGGATGCGCTGGAGGCCGTCCCAGATGGCGAAGTCGCCCACGGCCGCCGAGGGCGGCAGGGCGAAGCGGTAGGTGCCCTCCTGGATGCTGGGGGTGTGGTTCTCGAAGACCTGGCGCACATTGACCCGGGCATAGCCCCGGGCGATGCCCACATCGACGACCATCTCCCGCAGGGAGAGCACCTTGGGATCAGGCCGACCGGAACTGGTGGGCACCAGCAGCCCGGCCTGGGCCCGGAGCACCCCAGACAGGGCAGCGAATACCAGAAGCAGACAGGAGCGCATCGGAGGCGGCATCTCAGTTCCCTTCACGGAGGGTGGCAAGGGGCAGGCGGGCAAGACCTTCATCCGTGCCGACATAGAGCCAGTCACGGTCCGACAGGAGGGCGGTCACCCGCCGGGAAGGCAGGGGTAGGGTGAGAGGCAGGAAGTGGCGGCCCTCGGCATCCAGACGGAAGAGCCCCCGGCCATCCGTCCCCAGGAAGAGGCGGCCCCCGGCCTCCATCAGGCAGCCGGAGTTGATCTTGAAGCCCTGGGTTTCAGCATAGGAATCGAAGTTGCCCATCGGGGATCCCAGCCCCTCTGACCGGGTGCGCCGGGTGACCCCCCCCCCGTAGGTGCCCACGAACAGAGCATCCCTGAAGAGGGCCAGGG
>Ga0302291_10000311_pt1 | contig 14027 bp, 14 predicted proteins | sample III_Fen_N1_4_FD_194548 | JGI IMG/M metagenome (GOLD analysis project Ga0302291, IMG submission 194548) | Peat permafrost microbial communities from Stordalen Mire near Abisko, Sweden - III_Fen_N1_4 | ecosystem: Environmental > Terrestrial > Soil > Wetlands > Permafrost | place: Sweden: Abisko... | reverse complement strand
CCCGCGGGCGATCGCGACGGCGTCCCAGACGTAGAAGATCACCAGCAGCGGCAGCACGGCGAGGACCAGCCTTCGGGGCCGCCGGTACACCCGGGCGCCGAGGACGAACTCCAGCGGCAGGGTGATCGCGACGCAGGCAAGCATCAGCAGCAGGTATTCCGCCGGCATCGCACCTACCCTTCGTCAGGCTCAGGGGACGTGGGTGAACCAGGCTCGGGGAACGTGGAGCGAGGGCCGGCGACCATGATCGACGCGGCGGTGACGGCCTTGCGCCAGGTGGGCACCCGGGCGCGGTCGGAGAAGACGTCGTAGTCGCGCGCCTCGATGCGGTCGAGGATCTGCGAGTACAGGGTGAGAGCCGTGGCGACGCAGCGGGCCGACCGTGGCGGCAGCATGGCCACCCCTGCCTGCGCCTGCACGTACAGCTCGCGGTTCCTCGCGATCTCGAAGGCCATCAACTCGCGCCAGGCGTCGTCGACCTTCCCGGGCCACGGGGAAGCACCGAAACGGTCGAGGTCCTCCCGCGGAAGGTACACCCGGCCGCGTCCCAGGTCCTCGCCCACATCTCGCAGGAAGTTCGTGAGCTGGAAGGCGAGGCCGAGTGCCCTCGCCGGCTCCTTCGCTGCGGGGGTCAGGGGCTGCAGGACCGGGAGCATCATCTCGCCGATCACTGCTGCAGAGCCCTCCATGTAACCGCAGAGTTCGTCCCAGGTGTCGTAGCCCGCGATGTCGAGGTCCATCGCCATGGCGTCGAAGAACCGGTCGAAGCACTCCGTGTCGATGCCGCACTCCACGATCGTGTGGGCGATGGCTGCCATGGTCGCGTCCGGCGGATCGCCAGCGAGGGCCGCGGCGAAGCCGGACCGGAAGTCGGCAAGGGCGCGCCTCGTTGCGGCAGGGCTGTACTTGGTTGCGCCCTCCGCGTCCACGATGTCGTCCGCGAGCCGGCACAGCGCGTAGACGGCGTGCACATGACGCCGTTGCGGCTTGGGCAGCAGGACGGCACCCCAGAAGTAGGTGGTGCCGTACTCCCGCGTCAGCCGGGCGCACTCGGCGTAGCCGGCGGCAAGGTCGGTATGCGTGCCGACGATCGTCATCGCTGCCCTCCCAGGTAGTCACGGACGCGATCCGCGGCCAGCTCCCCGCTGATCAGCACCATGGGAACCCCGACGCCCGGCGTCGTGCCGCTCCCGGCGAAGAACACGCCCGGGACCCGCGGCTCCGCGTTGGAAGGACGGAACGGCCCGGTCTGGCCGAAGGTGTGGGCCAGGCTGAACGGAGTACCCATCGCCATGCCCTGCGCGGCCCAGTCCGCCGGCGTGACCATCTGCTCGGTCACGATGTCATCGGGGTAGCCATTGGCGGAGAGGAAGCGGTGCAGACGTTCCCGCGCGGGTCCGCGTTCGGCCGTCCAGTCGATGCCGGACCCCTGGTGCGGCACCGGCTCCAGCACGAACAGGACGCTGTGCCCTGCAGGGGCCATCTCGGGAGCGTCAAGGCTCGGGATCGTCACGAGACGTGACGGGTCGGTCATCAGCTCCCTGCGCTTGATCAACTGCTCGAACGACTCGCTCCAGGCGTCGGCGAAGTGGATGTTGTGGTGCGCGACGCCGGGCTTGGGCGCGCCGCGAACGCCCACGTGCCAGACCAGGGCGGACGGCGACCAGGCCGCCCGGTCCAGAACACGGGGCGCACGCAGGTCGGGAAGCAGTTCGGAGTACGCGGTGGGCAGGTCGAGGGTGATCACGACGGCGTCGGCGGAGATCTGCTCGCCACCGGCGCTGACGCCGGCGACCCGTCCGGAGGAGTCGCGCAGGATCGCGCCGACGGCTGTGCCGTAGCGGAGGTGGACGCCCGACTCGCAGAGCGCCCGTGCCAAGGCGCGCGGCACGGCATGCATGCCACCCTCGGGGAACCAGACGCCCGAGACGCAGTCCATGTAGGTGATCACGGCGTAGATCGCGAGCGCCTCGGACGGCGACAGTCCGGCGTACATCGACTGGAAGGTGAACAGTCGCACAAGCCGGGAGTCGGCGAAGCGCCTGCTGACCGCCTTCTCGAGGCTGCCGAAGCCACCAAGTCGCACCAGCTTCGCCGCTGCCGCAGGGTTGGCCATCAGGTCGAGCACCGAGTCGAAGTTCTTCTCTATGAAGTTCGGCATCTCCAGCTCGTAGAGCTGTTCCAGCCAGTCGACGAAGCCCGGGTAGGCCGCGGCGTCCTTCGCGAGGCCGCGCGTGCGGATCTCCTCCACCTGGTCGGCAATCTCCGCCCGCACCAGCAGTTGCGTGCCGTCGGGGTACACCGCCCGGTAGGCGGGGTCAAGGCGCCTCATGGGCACCTCTGTCGCGCGATCGCGTCCCAGCCGGGAGAAGGCCCGGTCGAGCAGGTGGGGCATCGTGAAGACCGTCGGTCCGGTGTCGAAGGTGAACCCGTCCGCCCGCTCGATGCCGTTACGCCCGCCCGGTTCCGCGCCCCGCTCGATCACGGTGACGTCATGCCCGTCGGCAACCAGCCGGCTCGCTGCGGAAAGCCCGGCGAGGCCTGCGCCGACGACGACGACGCGACTCATGTGGTCCGCCATGCGACGCGGCGTGCGAGATCTTCCAGGCCGGCGGCCGCCGAGCGGTCGATGGCTGGGTCCTCAAGGGCGACGAAGGCCGTCGAGACAGCGCCGGAGATCATCGTCTCCACGTCGCCGATCACGTCCGAGCGGACGAGTTCGGCCTGCAGTGCTGCGATGTCGCCACTGGCGACCCGGCCACCACTCCCCGCCCGCTGCAGCGCGCGTCGCCAGCGCGGTGAGAAACGCTGCGTTGCAAGGGCCAGCAGGACAGTCGGCTTGCCTGCGATCAGGTCATCACCCACGGGCTTCCCGGTGGCCATCGGGTCGCCGATCACGCCGAGGATGTCGTCGCGAAGGGCGAACGCCTCCCCCACAGCGATGCCGTAGCGCTCGAGTGCGGCGAGCGTGCGGGGCCCTGCTCCGGCTGCGGCTGCGCCGAGTTGCAGCGGCCGCCACACGGTGTACGCCCCGGACTTGGCACGTGCCACCTCACGGGCGTGCTCGAGGTCGCGGCGTCCGTTGGCAGCCCCGACGAGGTCACGGCCCTGGCCCATCATCAGCTCGATGGCGAGCGTCCGCCACAGGTCCTGCATCGGAGCCGGCAGCCCGGCCACCAGCAGGCCGGCCTCACTGTGGGCGAGGTCACCGGCGAGGATCGCGATGTTCTCCCCGTAACGCTGCGGGTCGCCGAAGCCGTGCAGGCGGACGTGCTGGCGCCGTGCGCTGGCATGCACGGACGGCTGGCCGCGGCGGGTCTCCGAGGCGTCCATGACGTCGTCGTGGATGAGGGCGAACACGTGCAGCATCTCAAGGGCAGCACCGACGCGCACCAGGTCGGCGTAGCCGCGCAGGTCGCTCGTGCCGCCGGCGGCGACCCAGCCCCAGTGGGCCATCCGCGGGCGGAAGCGCTTGCCGCCGGAGTTGACCATCCCGGAGAGCAGGTCGAGCACCGAGTCGGTGTGCAGGACGCCGGGGCGAGGGACCACGGTGGCCGCCAGGTCGACCCATCGCTCCCGGAGGGACTCCAGGGTTTCCGCAATGAAGACCTCCACGGCGACCACCGTGGCATCGTCACCGGTGGCAGGCCGGGGGGCCTGTTCCAGCCTCCGGTGACCGGAACTTGTCAGCGTCATGCTGCACCCACCTTCGAATCAGCTGCGGAAAGCTGTGGCACCTGTGCGACGCACCACGGGCTCAGCATGGCCGGTGCGCTGTCCACCAGTGCCACAAGGTCGAGCCAGGCCACCCAGGTGATCTCTGCCACCTCGTTCGGATCGGGCTGCAGGGGTCCGGCCAGACGGGCGACCCAGACCGGGCAGAACTCGTTCTCCACCACTCCGGACGCGTCGACCGCCCTGTACCCGAAATCGGGCAGTACCAGGTGGACGTCGGTCACCACTGCCCCCAGCTCGTCGGCGAGCCTGCGCCGAACGGCATCCTCCGGTGCCTCACCCGGACGCGGGTGCCCGCAGCACGAGTTCGTCCAGACCCCCGGCCAGGCAACCTTGGTGAGGGCACGGCGCGTCAGAAGGACGCGGCCCTGGCTGTCGAACAGGTAGCAGGAGAAGGCGAGATGGCGGGGGGTGTCCGTGCCGTGCACACTCGCCCGCGGGGCGGTGCCGATCGGCTGGTCATGCTCGTCGAGCAGGATGACCTGGTCGTGACTTGCGTGGCTCATGATCTCCCTCAGTGCTCGTACGCGTGTTCGGTGACCGTGCGGTGGGCCGGGCGTCCGAGCAGCACGAGTGCTGTGGCCACCACGACGACGGCTGCGGCGATCGCTGCCGTGACACCGGCAAGGTCGGAGGCAGGCTGCCCGGTCAGGCGGCCGACGGCGATCCAGAACAGGCCCCAGGTCATCGCGACGGCGACTCCGATCCGTCCCCCGAGGACGCGGGCGAGGATGGCGCCGAGGACGGCCGCGACGGCCAGCACGGCGACGGCGAGGTACTCGGCCACTTCAGCACCGGGATTGACGCCGGATGCCACGAGGGTCGCTGTGATGTTGGCGAGCGTCGCAACTGCCACCCAGCCGAGGTAGAGCCCGAAGGTGCCGTCGACGAGCAACTTCTCGCCGACGCCTGAGGCGGGGGAGGTGCCGAGACGTCGCATCAGCTCACCGAGGGTTGCGGCGAGGGCGACGATCACGACGACGCTCAGCCAGAGCGCCCCGAGCTGCACGACAAGGAGCCACAGCCCGTTCAGCGCCATGGACAGTGCGGAGAGCCAGCCGATCCGGCGCGCCCGCACGGAGGCGGTGTTCGCCGGCAGCCACTGCCAGATCACGTATCCGATGAGGCCGAGGTAGATGACCGACCAGATCGAGAACGCGCGCACGGCAGGAGCCAGCAGAGTGGCCTCTGCGGACAGGCTTCCACCGGACGACTGCTCGACCGGGGTGCCGATCAACCCGAAGCCGTACAGAGTGCCGAAGATCATGAAGATGGCACCGGCTGTCACCAGCCACTGCCGCATCCGGTCGGACATGCGATTACCTCCCACAACGTTGAACATGATCGTCGCAAACTTCGAGGTACTGTGCCAAGCCTGAGCGTCAAACCTTAGACAAAGTGCGTACAAGTGTGTCGCTTTGCGACAATCTGGGCTTAACATGGGCCCCGATCATGGTGACCATAAAGAAGGCCTCAGAGCTCACGGGGGTGCCCGAACACACGCTACGCGCCTGGGAACGGCGCTACGGCCTTCTTGCGCCATCCCGAACGGCGTCCGGCTATCGGAACTACGACGACGAGACCCTTGCGCGGGTCACGGCGATGCACGAACTGGTGCAGGCCGGCTGGGCGCCGCGGGCCGCTGCCGTCGAGGTCGCGCGCAACCCCTACAGCAGCGACCCCACCGTCGATCCCCATGCTGAACTCCTCGTCGCTGCCGCTGCCCTCGACTCCACGGGTGTCGCGCGAGTGATCGAGGAACGCTTTTCCCACAGCGCCTTCGAAACGGTGGTGGATCGCTGGCTCATGCCTGCCCTGCACCGGATCGGGCTGGAGTGGTCGGAGGGCACGGTGTCGGTCGCTGCGGAGCACCTCGTGTCCAACGTCGTCATGCGCCGCCTCTCCACGTACTACGAAGCTGTCGGACGGGGACAGTCCGGGCGTCCGGTACTGATCGGCGCACCGCCGGGGGTCGACCACCAGATCGGACTGATGGCTTTTGCCGTCGCCGCTCGAAGGGCGGGCCTCCCCACGATCTACCTGGGCGCACAGGTGCCCCTCGTGGCCTGGACTGAGGCCGCAACGAAATCGGACGCGTGGGTAGCCGTCACCACCGTTCCTCGCAGCCGGGATGTCGCCCGCGCCCGGGGTGTCGTGCAGTGCCTCGGTGAGGCCCGGTTGCCGGTGTGGGTCGGCGGCAAGTACCAGCACCTCGTCGCGCCCCCGGAACTGCGACTGGGACACAGCATCGCCACCGCAGCTGCAACGCTGGCCGCGCAGGCGGCGGGTGTCGCAGCACACGACCGATCCGCGGAGGACGGCGACCCCGCGATGGTCGATGGCTGAGGCAGCCAGCCTGCTCTGGCTCCGTCGCGACCTGCGGCGCGCCGACCACCCTGCCCTTGCCGCAGCAGCGGAGTCCGGGCGGGTGCTGCCCGTCTTCGTGATCGACCCGGCCTTCTTCGACGATGCGGGCCCTGTGCGCCGGGGCTGGCTCGCAGCCACCCTGAAGGCCCTCGACGAGTCCTACGACGGCAACCTGTGCCTGCGCCACGGCGACCCGGCGACGCTCATCCCCGCCCTTGCCAGGGAGGTCGGGGCCACGCAGGTGCACGTCTCGACCGAGACCGAGCCGGGCGGTGCGGCGCGCGACGGACGGGTTCGCGCAGCGCTCGCCGACCATGACGTCGAGTGGGTGGAGACCGGTTCCCCGTACGCGGTCACGCCCGGACGCGTCCTGAACCGGACCGGCCAGCCGTACCGGGTGTTCACCCCGTTCTCGCGCGCCTGGCAGGACCACGGCTGGCGCCTGCCCGCGACGGAGCCGGCCGCGCTGGAGCTGGCCACGGCCCCGAGCCACGAGGACGCGTGGCGCCTGATCGGTGCGGCAATCGCGGCCTGCCCCATCGAGTTGCCCCCGGCGGGTGAGCGGGCGGCCCTTGACCGGTGGGCGGAGTTCCTCGACGAGGGGTTGCGTGGGTACGACGGCGACCGCGACCGTCCCGACCTGCACGGCACCTCCCGGCTGTCGCCCTACCTGAAGTTCGGCGTCGTGCACCCACGGACCCTGCTCGCCGACCTGGCCGGGCACTCCGGCAAGGGCGCGCAGCGCTACGTGGCGGAGCTGGCCTGGCGCGAGTTCTACGCCGACGTCCTGCACCGCAACCCTGACTCCCTCACGAGCGACCTGCACCAGCTCGGCGTCGACTACGACGACCCGGGCGAGGCGTTCGACGCCTGGCGCGCGGGCCGCACCGGCTACCCGATCGTCGACGCCGGCATGCGGCAACTCCTTGCGACCGGCTGGATGCACAACCGCGTGCGGATGATCACGGCCAGCTTCCTCACGAAGGACCTGCACGCCTGGTGGCCGGTCGGTGCCCAGCACTTCCTCGACCACCTGATCGACGGCGACCTTGCGTCCAACACGCACGGCTGGCAGTGGACGGCCGGGACAGGCACGGACGCTGCGCCGTACTTCAGGGTGTTCAACCCGATCACCCAGGCCGAGTTGTTCGACCCCGACGGTGAGTACGTGCGGCGCTACGTGCCGGAGCTACGCCACCTTGCCGGCGCGGCAGCCCACCGTCCCTGGGAGGCAGCGGACGGGTATGCGCACGGCTATCCCGGGCGCATCGTCGACCACGCAGCGGAACGCGCCGAGGCGCTCGATCGCTACCAGCGGGCCCGGAACCGGGCTTGAAGGTGCTCGACGTTCGTACGGACCCGATCAGCGGAACTCCTCCTGAAGGCGCTCCGCTGCGTCAGAGTTGAGGTACCTGCCCACCGTGAAGGGAGGGACGTTGGTGCACGAGCGCCGGGTGTTCGTCCTCCGGAGGCTGGTCGTCGCGCTGGCAACCACCGCCATGGTCTCCTCCTGCGCAGCGCCGGGGCCCCACCAGACCCCGGCCGACCCAGCCAGCGCGCCACCGACGTCCAGCCCGTCCTCGCCAGCCACCGCGACGACGGCGATCCCCACGGCCAGCTCAGGAAGCTCATCGGCCGACCCGAGCCCGACGCCGATCACCGCACGCAGCACCATCGGGCACAGCAAGCCGAGCAGGATCAACGACATCGACGGCGACGGCCGGGTGGACATCGTGTGGAGCGGGTTCAACTCGGCGAGCGTGCACGAGGTGCAGGTGGCCTTCGGCGACGGACGCGTGCAGGCGATCAGTGCCACCGACGTGGGGGAACAGGTCGCTGCGGACGCAACGACGTTCTTCGGCGCGATGATCGTGGTCGCCGACCTGAACCGCGACGGCTACGCGGACATCGTCGCCACCGACCCGTTCGTCACGTACAAGGGCAAGGACGTGACCACGATCTGGGCGTTGTGGGGTGGCCCGGACGGCATCTCGGGAAAGCGCGCAACCCTCCTCACCAGGGCGCCGTGGTCGGCCTACAGCCTCGCTTTCGTGCCCCTGCCGGAGCCGGTGCTGGCCCTCGGCACGGATGAGCACCGCTGCGGCTCCGTCCGCCTCTACCCGGTGCGGGCGGACGGCAGCCTTGGCAGGCACCGCCTGATCACGCTCCTGACACCGGGGATCGAGGGTGGGCCCGACATCGTTGGTGGGACCAACTTCGGCCGTGGCCTCGCTGCGTCAGGGAACCTGCTGGTGCTCGGTGACGAGGCCCATGGAAGGGTCGAAGCCGGCGCGGTCTGGGTCCTGCACATGCTGCCGGGTGTGGCCTTCAAGGCGCTCAGGGTCACCCAGGACAGCCCGGGGATGCCCGACAAGGCGGAGTCACGGGACGCCTACGGAGTTGCGGTCTCCATCCTGGGCGACCGGGTGGTGGTGGGGGTACCGGGCGAGAGCTGGCCCGGGCACGAGGATGCCGGGGCGGTGGCATCCTTCAGGGTCCGACTGGTCAACGGGCAGCCCCGGGCCTACGACGGTGTCCAGATGACGCAGGACTCAGCCGGCGTTCCGGGCACGGCCACGACACAGCAGATCTTCGGCACGCACGTGCAGGCCACGATCCTCTGCGACGGAGTGCCGGGCGCGCTGGTGCAGACGGCCGCCGACAGCGGTGTCGGCGACGAGACCCTCTTCGGCACGGTGTCCAGCGTGCCGTTCGACCACGCGTCCGGCTGTCCCGGCGTCGTCCTCGCCACGTGGGTGCGGGATGGACGGCAACCCCTGTCGGTGGCGCGCACCGACCCCGCCGGCTCCGCAGGAGAGCTGCCTGTGGTCGGGCTGCAGGACGAGAACCGGCTCGGGATCGGGTGGCTCCCACGGCAGGACATGGTCGGTCCACTCGGCGCCGACCCTGTGGGGGTCGAAGTGCTCGCCGTTCCCACTGCGTGACCGCTCAACCGCGCGCGTAGACCCTGCCGGCCACCATCGTGCCGCCGAACAGTTCGGGAACCGTGACCAGCGTGAAGCCACGGGCGCGCAACCCGTCGATGATGTCGCCATAGGCCGCGCGTGTGGTCTTCAACGAGTCGTGGGTCAGGATGATCGAGCCCCGCCTGGCCTGCTTCACCACGCGGTGGGCAACGGTCGACGCCTTGCGGTCCTTCCAGTCGACCGGGTCGACGTCCCAGATCACGACCGCCTTCCCGAGCTGGCGAGAGACCTGCCTCACCTTTGCTGTGACCTCACCGAACGGTGGGCGCATCAGGACCGGATCGCGCCCGATGGCCCGGTGCACTGCTGCGTCGGTGTGCACCAGTTGGCCGCGGATCGCCTTCGCCTTCATACCGAAGAACTCCGGATGGTTCCAGGAGTGGTTACCGACGACATTCCCCTCGGCAACCATGCGTCGCAGGATCGCCGGGTGGCGGCGGGCGAGTTGGCCAACGACGAAGAAGGTCGCGTGCACGCCCTTGCGCTCCAACAGGTCGAGCACATGGACCGTCCCGGGCACCGGCCCGTCGTCCATGGTGAGTGCGACGCACTTCAGCTTCGAGCAGTCCGGCGGACCGGTCTTCTCCGGCGGGTTGCCGGGCGAGGACGGGCCCGGTGTCGGTGCGGCGGGCGGGTCCGGCAGCGACGTGTCCACCGGCAGCAGGGTGCGGGCAGCCGGCCTCGCCACAGCCAGTGGCTGCGCCACATGGGCCACGTCAGCGGCGGCGGGCTGCGCCGGGAGCTGTGGAGCCAACCCGGCGAGGACTGCGACGCCGAAGAGCATGGCAAGAAGGCGCCGGGTGCTCACTCCCCGACCTTAGACGCGTTGCGCCGAGGTGGGCAGCTGGATCAGGTGAACTCTGGAAGAATTCTTCACCCGGTGGTGACGTCGCCCATCGCTACGACTTCGAAGTTGCTGCCGGCTACGGATTTCAGCGCTCCGAGCTGGTCATCGCTCCAGCGCTTGTCCGGCGCGCCGGAGACGTACCAGTCCGACCCGTTGTCGGCGACGATCATGCCGTAGGTCTTCATCGCCTGCAGCACGATCCTTGCCTGGCGCGGGAACCCGGTGATGACGAAGCCGGCCTTCAGCCGCACCCGCATGCCCATCGGCGGCAGGTCGGCGCTGGGATTGTCACTGGCGTAGTGGCGTGCCGGCGACACGTAGGCCTTCCGGGTCTCCGCGACGGTGAAACGCAGGGCGTGGGTGATCACGCCGGCCTTCACCTCGTCGTAGCGCACCAGTCCGGGGAAGATCGGCAGGCCCGCGGCGTCCGCGCTCGTCCACCCCGCGGGTCGCAGCTTGTTGGACCTCAGGTCGAAGATCGCGCCGGAGCCCGCCTTCCAGCGAGTGGTGCCCGCGACGCGCCGTGCGTTGAACAGCTCGTACAGCTTCCAGTGGTCACGGTCGAGGACGAGTACGTGCCGATCGCCCTTGGCCTTCGACCCGCCCTCGATCGGGGCGTTCTTCGGGATCGGGTACTTGCCCTTGTCGCTCTCGGAGGCGTACCTGAACGACACCTTGACCTTCTTCTGGCTGCCCTTCACCACCACGTAGGGGATGCCGAACGGGCCCTTGGGCCAGTGGGCGCCGAAGTCGGGGTGGAGGTTGGTCTCCAGACCGATCGAGTTGATCAGTGCCGCTGAGTTCGGGTCGACGTCCGCCTGGTCGACGGGGGTGTTCCACGGGTTGTCTGCGGGGAAGACCTGCTTGCCGCCGAGGCTGGCACCCGCACCGAGGCTGACCTTGAAGACGGCTGCAAGAGACGTCGCGGGCGCTGTGGCGGCCGGGCGGGCGGCCTGTGCGACGGGACGCGGTACTGGCGTCGGTGCTGCGGCGCAGGCGGACAACGCAAGGGCGGTACACAGGATGGCTGCGGTCAGCCGGGGGGCGGGCTTCCTCACCCGGACAGGCTAGCCCGCCTAGACTCCCGCCGTGATCGGAACCTGGATACGCCTCGACCCGCTGCGCCGCGACGACGTCCCGGGGCTCATCGCTGCCGCCTCCGACGGACGGCTGTGGGAGTCGGCGGTGACGTGGATCCCCGCGCCGGAGGGGATGCCGGCGTTCATCGACGAGCGGCTCGGCGCCGTCGCCGACGGTTCGTGGCAGGCGTTCACCGTCCGCCGCCTCGCGGACGACCGGATCGTCGGCCTCACCAACTACCTGCACATCGACGAAGTGAACCGGCGCAGGGAGATCGGCGGCACCTGGTACTCGGCCTCCGCCCAGCGGACGGCGGTCAACTCGGAGGCGAAGCTCCTGCTGCTCGACAACGCCTTCGGGCCGCTGGACTGCATCGCCGTCGAACTGCGCACCCACGCGCGCAACGCTGCGTCCCGGGCTGCCATCGAACGGCTCGGCGCCCAGCAGGACGGCATCCTGCGCCACCACCTGTTCATGCCGGACGGCTCGCTGCGCGACACGGTGGTGTACTCGATCCTCGCCGGCGAGTGGCCCGCGCTGCGGGAGCGGCTCGTCGCCCGGCTGGCAGCCGGCTGACATGGCCGTGGACAATGACGGCATGGAACCCCGTCCCCTCTACGACCGAATCGGCGGCCACGAGACCTTCGTGAAGCTGGTTGACGAGTTCTACCGCGGCGTCGCTGCGGACGCCGAACTGCGCGCGCTCTACCCCGAGGACGACCTCGGTCCGGCGGCCGAACGGCTGCGCCTGTTCCTCGAGCAGTACTGGGGCGGCCCGCACACCTACTCCGAGACCCGCGGCCACCCGCGGCTGCGGATCCGCCACGCACCGTTCCCGGTCACCCCGGACATGCGCGACCGCTGGCTCACCCACATGAACGCAGCCCTCGACTCCCTCGACCTGCCCGAGCCTGAGCTCGGCGAGTTCCGCGAGTACGTGACAAGGGCAGCAGCCTTCATGATCAACAGCTTCGGCTGACCCCGTCCGCGGGTCCTTGCGGAAGTCAGGGGGTGGTGGCTGCCGTCGGCTCGGTGGTGACGGTCACGGTGGACGAAGGGACGGCCGTCTCCGTCGGCTGCGTGACTGTCGGCGCGGGCGTGGTGGGCTGATCGCTGACCGACGGGGTCGGCGTCATGGTGGGCGTGGTCGCCGTCACGGACGGCGACGGTGTGGCGGACGGCGTGGGTGTCGGCGTCGACCTCCGCTCGCGCCCCACCTGCGAGATCGTGGTGCCTTCGCCACCGTCGAGGGTGCGGCCGAGGCCGAGCTCGACGACCGTGATGGCCACGAGGGCGACAAGGAACGTGGCGGCAACGCTCAGCCCCATTACTTTCCAGAGCCTGCGGCGGGACTCGTCGCTCCTGCCCTCGCGGACCGGTTCGATGCGCGTGGCCTCGCCTGCCTCCGCCTCAGGTGCCGGGTCAAGCCCTGGCAGCGTGGGACTCGCCGCGTCACCCGCGAGCGAATGGGGCGATTCGGGGTCGTACTCTGCCGAGGTGCGCACCTTTTCGTAGCCGCGGCTGATGGCTCCGGCGACCTTGCGATGCGTCCGGTCGATGCCCGCGCTGTAGAGCGTGCCGCCCACGCCGCCGATGATGCTGGCAACGGCAGCCCCGATGAGGGTGCCGCCGACGCCGAGTCTCGAACCGATGGCGGCCGCCGTCACAGCAGCGAGTGCGCCGCCGGCGAGCTGCGGCCAGGAGAAGGAAACCTTGATCGGTTCCTTCGGTTCGGGCTCGGTCTGCTTTTCTTCCTGCGTCAACGTGGCTGTCTCTCCTTGTCGGGGTCCGACGTTCAACGGTAGCCGGTGCCCGCGAAGGTCAGTCGTGGATGCCCACCTGGTCGGCGATCAGCCGCGCGATCGATCGCGCGGCCTTCGGCTTTGCGACCCTGCGGCTGGCCGCGGCAGCGCGCGCGCGTTCCTCCGGATCGTCCACCCAGCGCCGGACGGCTTCGACGACCTCACGCGGACGCGGCGCCCACACCCCGGCGTGCTCGTCCACGACATAGCTGACGTTGCCGTCCTCCTGGCCGGGAAGGCGGGCGTAAAGCACGAGCGGGAGCCCGCTGATGAAGGCCTCACTGATCGTGCCGGGCCCGGCCTTGGTGACGAGCATGTCCGCGGCGGCCATGAACTGCGGCATGTTGGACGTGAAGCCGTAGAGGTGCACCGGCATGTGCCAGTCGACGTCCTCCAGGTCCTCACGCAGTTCGACGTTGCGCCCGCAGATCACCACGAGGGTGGCCTTCAGCCGCGCCTCGTTGATGGCCTTCGCCACGCGCTTGAGCGGACCCATCCCATCCCCGCCACCCACCAGCAGGATCACCGGCAGGTCGGTGCGCCAGCCCTGCTTCTCGCGCCAGGCGTCCCTGTCGAGGAGCTCCTCGCTGAACCGGTCGGCGACCGGCAGGCCGATCACGCGCAGGTTCCCCTCGGGAATGCCGTAGTCGATGGCCTTCGCCTTGGCCTCCTCGGTCGCGACCACGACGAGGTCGGCGCGGCGGTCGAACCAGAAGGCGTGCGTGGAGACCAGGTCGGTGACCACCGTGATGTAGGGCCGCGGCGACTTCCGCATGGCCCGCATCAGGGTGGTGTTCACCAGCGGGTGCACCGAGACGATCAGGTCGCAGGGGTTCTCCTTGACCAGCCGTTGCGCTGCTCGACGCAGGTACGGATAGGCCAGCTCGCTGACAACCTTGGTGCGGCCCTTGCCGTCGGACACCTTGAAGGACAGGCCCCAGGCCTGCGGGACCCGCGAGATCGGCGGATAGATCTCCGGCGCGAACTTCAGCGGCTTCGGGTAGTACTCGCGGAAGAAGTCGACCTTGTTCGACTCGAACCGTCCGGGGAACTCAAGGTCGAGGGCCTCGATCATGGCCTCCGTGGCGGACCGGTGTCCGCCGCCGGTGTCGGAGAACAGGAACAGGATCCGCTTCTTGGGCTCGGACGGGCCCTCGGGGTCCGACGTGGCACTCATCTGCTCTCCAGTTGCTCCGCCAAAGGTGTGCC
>Ga0302291_10000309_pt1 | contig 14032 bp, 11 predicted proteins | sample III_Fen_N1_4_FD_194548 | JGI IMG/M metagenome (GOLD analysis project Ga0302291, IMG submission 194548) | Peat permafrost microbial communities from Stordalen Mire near Abisko, Sweden - III_Fen_N1_4 | ecosystem: Environmental > Terrestrial > Soil > Wetlands > Permafrost | place: Sweden: Abisko... | reverse complement strand
TCGCGGCTGTCGGTCAGGTAGCGCTCGTTGTGGTACTTGCGGCCCTTCTCGCGCACGGTGTCGAGCAGCGCCTTCTGCTTGTCGCGGATGTCCTTCGTCGCCTCGCGATAGGCCGCCTGCGCCTTCTCGAAGACCGCGTCGGCCTCGCCCTTCTGCGCCAGCGGCGCCTTCTCGTCGAAGGCCGTGTTGGCGAAGAAGGCCTGGAGCTGGAAGTAGTCCTTCTGGCTGACCTTGTCCGACTTGTGGTTGTGGCAGCGCGCGCAGCCGATGGTCGCCGCGAGGAAAGTCTCGCCGACGAGGTCGGTCATGTCGGTCGTGATCTGGTACTTGCGCTGGACCAGGTCGCGCGAGTTGAAGTTGTCGGGATAGCCCGCGAGAAAGCCGGTCGCGATCTTCGCGTCCTGGCTGTCGGGGTAGAGCTCGTCGCCGGCGATCTGCTCGCGGATGAAGCGGTCGTAGGGCTTGTCGTCGTTGAACGCGGTGATGACGTAGTCGCGATAACGCCAGTTGTTGGCGCGCGTGATGTCGTTCTGGAAGCCCGAGCTGTCGGCGTAGCGCGCCAGATCGAGCCAGCGCCGCGCCTGGCGCTCGCCGTAGTGATGCGAGGCGAGCAGCCGGTCGACGAGATGGTCGAAGGCGTCGGGCGACTTGTCGCTGACGAAGGCGTGCACTTCCTCGGGCGTTGGCAGCAGGCCCCAGGCATCGAGCGTGGCGCGGCGGATGTAGGCCGCGCGATCGGCATCCGGTGACGGCTTGAGGCCGGCGTTCTCCATCCGCGCCAGCACGAAGGCGTCGATCGGGTTGCGCACCCAGTTCTTCTGCGCGACGGCGGGCGGCGCCGGCTGGCTCACCGGCTGGTACGGCGACCAGGCCTTGGCGGCGGGCGCGGCGGCCGTGGCCTCGGCAGTGGCGGCGGACGGCTTCTCGGTGGCGGCCTGCGCGGCCAGCGAGGACAGCCCCAGCAGCAGCGACAGAGTCAGTTTCTTGTTCATTCGTGGGCTCCGGATCTTGAGGCGGCGCGCCCGATGGGCGTCAGCGCATGCCTGTCCATTGCAAGCGCCGAACCAGCCCCGACGGGCCCCCCGCGATGCCCGCGAGTCGTTTGCAAGTCATTGATGTGAAAGGGGAATGTTTCTGGCGACGCCGCCGCGTGTGAATCGCTGTTCGATCCGCAGCAGGCGGCGCTGCTGCGGAACTAGCAATCCGCGCGGGCCGTCTTGCTGGAGAAGCAGCAGCGCCGCGAAGACGTGGGCGGGACCGGAACGGGCGTGGGCTGCGCCGGCCGGTCGGTCGCACCGGCCGCGCTAGGCCACTCCACGCCGGGCGCGGACGCGCGCCGTCGCCGCGCTCGGCCACGGGATGGGCAGGCACGGACGGAAACGGGAATCTGGGAAGGGAATCGGGGGAGGAAAAGCTGCGCGGCCAGCCGGACGGCCGCCGCGCCTTGGTGCGTCAGCGCGAGAGCGTTGCGGGCAGGGTGCCGAACGATCCGGCGCGATCGCTGCCGCCGTCGCTGATGAGGCCGTAGCGCTTGAGCATCGTGCGCAGCGTGTTGCGCGTAATACCGAGTACCCGCGCCGCCTGCACCTGATTCTCGCCGACATGGGCGAAGGCCGCGCGCACCAGCGCTTCCTCCACGTCCTCGAACAGGTCCGGGCCGGCTTCGGTCAGCAGCGTCCCGAAGGCCGCGAGCAGCTGGCGCCGCCCCGCGCCCTCGACCGCATCGTTGGCCGGCTCCAGCGCCGACGCGCCGACCGGCGTGGCGGGCGGCGCGGGCGCGATGGTTTCGCGCGGCGGCGCGTGCGGGGTCGAGACCGCCGCGACCAGCTTCAGGTCGGCCGGCTGGATCGTGCCGCTGCGGCAGACGATCAGCGCGAAGTGGATGACGTTCTCCAGCTCGCGGATGTTGCCCGGCCACGGATAGGCCAGCAGCGCCGCCTCGGCCTCGGGTGCGAGCCGCGTGTCCTGCGCGCCGAGCCGCGCGCCATAGCTGCCGATGAAGTGGCGCGCGAGCGGCAGGATGTCGCCGATCCGCTCGCGCAGCGGCGGCAGGCTCACCGTTGCGACGCTGAGGCGGTAGTACAGGTCGGCGCGAAAGTGCTGGGCCTCGACCGCGCGCAGCAGGTCGATGTTGGTCGCCGCGACCAGCCGCACATCGAGCGGAATCGACTTGCGCGAACCGAGCCGCACCACCTGGCGCTCCTGCAATACGCGCAGCAGCTTTACCTGCAAGGGCAGCGGCAGGTCGCCGATTTCGTCGAGGAAGATGGTGCCGCCGCTGGCCGACTCGAACCAGCCGGCGCGCGCCTGCGAGGCGCCGGTGAAGGCGCCGGTCTCGTGGCCAAATAGTTCCGCGTCGATCAGCGATTCGCTGAAGGCGCCGCAGTTCACGGCGAGGAAGGGACCGCGTCGCCCGCTCTGCGTGTGCAGATGACGCGCGATCAGCTCCTTGCCGGTGCCGGTCTCGCCGATGACGAGCACCGACGCGTCGCTGCGCGCAATGCGCTCGACGTGTTCGAGCAGATCGGCCGAGCGCGGATCGTGGAACAGGAGCGCCTTGGCGCGGATCGACAGCACGCCCGAGGGCGACTCGGGAAGAGTCAGCACGCGGTGGCTGGAGAGATCGGCGGAATGAGGCATGGCGCGGTGGGGATGTTCTTTTGCGTGGAGTTGGCGCTAAACATAGGTCGCCGCCGCCGCATCCCGAACCCACGGATTCGTCTTTGCTTATGCCTTGTAACTATGTATGAGCCGGTGTCAGCAAAACCCGGCCCGCGAGCCCAATGCGCCGATCGGCGGTTTCCGTCTTCACATCGAGAGCGAGGATTGCCATGACCAGCCCAGCGCCGGACCGTAGCGCCCCGACGCCGTCAGCCATGCCGACGGCGCCAGTGGCGCCGATGACGCGGCGCCGGTGGCTCGGCCTCGCGCTCGGCGGCGCCACCGCGACCTTGTCCGGCTGCGCCCCGGGCGACCGTGCCGAGGCTGCCGCGCAGGCGCTGCGGCGGCCGCTCGTCATCGCCCCCGCCACCGACGCCGACCTGCGCCTGCGCGCGCTGCTGCGCTACGCGACGCTCGCGCCGTCGAGCCACAACACCCAGTGCTGGCGCTTCCGCCTCGCGCCGGACGCAATCTCGATATCGGCCGACCGCGCGCGCCGCTGTCCGGTGGTCGATCCCGACGACCATCACCTGTTCGTCTCGCTCGGCTGCGCCGCCGAGAACCTCGTGCACGCGGCGCTCGCGCAAGGGCTGCATGCCGAGGTCGCGACCGACGCGGCCGGCGCGATCGGCGTGGCGCTGACGCCGACCGCGGCGAGCGAGACCGCGCTGTTCCGCGCCATCCCCGCGCGCCAGTGCACGCGCGGCGAGTTCGACGGCCGGCCGGTCGCGGCGAGCGAACTGCGCCAGCTCGAACAGGCCGGCACCGGCCCGGGCGTGCGCGTGCTGCTGCTGACCGAGCGCCCGGCGCTGGAGACCGTCCTTGACTTCGTCGTCGCCGGCAACACGGCCCAGCTCGACGATCCGGCCTTCGTCGCCGAACTCAAGGCATGGATCCGCTTCGACGCCGACGAGGCCCTGCGCACCGGCGACGGCCTCTACGCCGCCGCGTCCGGCAATCCGACGCTGCCGCGCTGGATCGGCAGCCGGCTGCTCGGGCTGGTGCTGCGGCCGGGCGCCGATAACGCGCGGTACGCGCGGCAGATTCGCGGCTCGGCCGGCATTGCGGTGTTCATCGGCGAGCGTGCCGACCCGGCGCATTGGGTCGAGGTCGGGCGCTGCTACGAGCGCTTCGCGCTGCTCGCGACCGCGCTCGACATCCGCACCGCGATGCTGAACCAGCCGGTCGAGGTGGCGGCGCTGCGGCCGCAATTCGCGGCGGCGCTCGGGCTCGACGGGCTGCGGCCCGATCTGGTGCTGCGCTTCGGGCGCGGCCCGATGCTGCCGTGGTCGCTGCGGCGGCCGGTCGCGGCGGTGCTGGCCTAGCCGCGCGCTTCCAGTTGAAGGCTCGACCCGAATCCCCTAACCAAGTTACGGGCATATAGAACGATCAAGACCGTCGTTAACGCGGGGTCGGCCACTCCCTAGTCTGCGGACCTGCTGTCTATCGCCATCAAGTCCGCTACCAGATCAAGGAGTCGCCATGTCCGCCGTGCTCGCCGAAGTTTTCTCCGATCCCGTTCTCGAGCGCGCCCGCCGCGACGCGCAGGCCGCCGGGCTGCCCTACGCCGGCAGCGTGCCGCCGGCCGATGCCTGGGCACTGGCCCAGGCCGGCGCGGCGGTGCTGGTCGATGTGCGCTCGGCCGAGGAGCGCAAGTTTGTCGGCCAGGTGCCGGGCAGCGTGCATGTCGCCTGGGCCACCGGCACCAGCCTCACGCGCAACCCGCGCTTCGCGCGCGAGCTCGAAGCGAAGGTGCCGAAGAACGCGGTGCTGCTGCTGCTGTGCCGCAGCGGCAAGCGCTCGGCGCTGGCTGCCGAGGCCGCGACCAAGGCCGGCTTTGCCAGCGCTTTCAACGTGCTCGAAGGCTTCGAGGGCGAGATCAACGCGGCGCAGCAGCGTGGCGCGGCCGACGGCTGGCGCTTTCGCGGCCTGCCGTGGATCCAGGATTGACGCGCGATGGGCATCGATGAACTGAATCGCGTGGCGCTGCCCGTGACCGCCGCCGAGCCCGATCACGTTTTCGGCCACGGCGTGACGCTGGCGCTCGACGGCATCGTCGCCGAGCTGCGCGGCGTGCGCGAACGCTGGCGCGACGCAACCCGGCGTCCGCGCGAGATCGGCGGGCGCGAACTGCCGTCGCGCGAGGCGCTGGCCGACATCGTCGCGAGCCTGCGCGGCGCGCTGTTCCCGATGCGGCTCGGGCCGCCCGACCTGCGCCAGGAAAGCGAGGACTACTACGTCGGCCACACGCTCGACGTGGCGTTGAACCGGCTGCTCGCGCAGGTGAAGCTGGAGCTTGGCTATCACGCGCGCCACGGCGGACCGCCCGATGCCGACATCGACGCGCACGCGCTGAGCGTGGTGCGCGACTTCGGCGCCTCGTTGCCGGCGATCCGCGCGCTGCTCGACAGCGACGTGCTCGCAGCGTTCCAGGGCGACCCGGCGGCGCGCAGCGTCGATGAAGTGCTGGTCTGCTATCCGGGCATCCGCGCGGTGATTGCGCATCGCATCGCGCACCGGCTGCACCGGCTCGGCGTGCCGCTGCTGGCGCGCATCGTCGCCGAGATTTCGCACGGCGAGACCGGCATCGACATCCATCCGGGCGCGACCATCGGCGCCGGCTTCTTCATCGATCACGGCACCGGCGTGGTCATCGGCGAGACCGCCGAGATCGGCTGCAACGTGCGGCTCTATCAGGCGGTGACGCTCGGCGCCAAGCGCTTCGAGATCGACGCCGACGGCCATCTGGCAAAGGGTGGCGCGCGCCATCCGCGCGTCGAGGACGACGTGGTGATCTACGCCGGCGCGACGATTCTCGGCCGCATCGTCATCGGGCGCGGCGCGACGATCGGCGGCAACGTGTGGCTCACGCACAGCGTGGCGCCGGGCAGCCGCATCAATCAGGCGAGCACGCGCGATGACTCGGGGAACGACCGTGCGGGGCATTGAGCCGCGCGGCGCCGAGCCGGCCGGCGGCGCGGCGGGCGTCGGCGAGCGCTTCGGCGCCGTCGTGCGGCAGCTGCGCGAGTCGCGCCGCTGGTCGCAGGAGGCGCTCGCGAATCGCGCCGAGCTGAACCGCTCGTACATGGGCGAGATCGAGCGCGCGAGCGTCATGCCCTCGCTCGCGACCGCCGCCAAGCTGGCTGCAGCGCTCGGCGTGCCGCTGTCGGAGCTGATTGCGCGTTGCGAGGCGCCGCTCGAATCGGCCTGAACCGCGCGCCGCGCCCATCGCGCGTCGGGCTTGATCCAGCGCCTCGCGTCCGCCATTTCCCATCCAGATTGCTGGCTATAGCCGGTTGATCCGGCCATCGGCCGGGTTCGACACTCGCTTAGCCGTTCTGGTCATAAGCAAATTGCTCCGCCGTCTAAGGAATTCTTCATGTCTGATACCCAGCCCACCCAGCTCGCGCTTGGCGACAACGCCGCGCGCCAGCTTGCCAATGCCACCAAGACCGCGCCGGTACTCGCGACCATCAGCCCGCGCTGGCTGACGCACCTGCTGCAATGGGTGCCCGTGGAAGCCGGCATCTACCGCCTGAACAAGGTGAAGAACCCCGAGGACGTGCAGGTGCTGTGCACCTCGCGCGACGAGTCGGAACTGCCGACGACCTTCGCCGATTACGAAGAGCATCCGCGCGAGTACTTCCTGAACGCGGTCAGCACCGTGCTCGACGTGCACACGCGCGTGTCGGACCTCTACAGCTCGCCGCACGACCAGATCAAGGAGCAGCTGCGCGTCACGATCGAGACGATCAAGGAGAAGCAGGAGCGCGAGCTGATCAACAACCCCGACTACGGCCTGCTGGCCAGCGTCCATCCCGACCAGATCGTCTATCCGCTGACCGGCGCGCCCACGCCCGACGACCTCGACGAGCTGCTGACCAAGGTCTGGAAGGAGCCGGCCTTCTTCCTGACGCACCCGCTGGCGATTGCCGCGTTCGGCCGCGAATGCACGCGCCGGGGCGTGCCACCGCCGACCGTGAGCATGTTCGGCTCGCAGTTCCTGACCTGGCGCGGCATCCCGCTGATCCCGTCGGACAAGGTGCCGGTCGCCGACGGCAAGACCAAGATCTTGCTGATGCGCGTCGGCGACAAGCGCCAGGGCGTGGTCGGCCTGTACCAGCCGGGACTCGCGGGCGAGCAGAGCCCGGGGCTGTCGGTGCGCTTCATGGGCATCAACCGCAACGCGATCTCGTCCTACCTGATCTCGCTGTACTGCTCGCTCGCGGTCTACACCGAGGACGCGCTGGCCGTGCTCGACGAGGTCGAGGTCGGCAAGTTCCACGACTACGCCGATAGCTACAAGTGAGCGGCGCGATGTCCACGCCCGATTTCCCGAGCGGCGCCGCATCGCCGGCGCTGCCCGATCCGATGACGATTGCGCGCATGGCCGCCGAGATCTTCGCCGCGCTGCCCGGTGCGCCGGCCACCGGTGGCGTGCCGCTGCCGGTGAATCCGCAGCCGGCGGGACTGTCGCTGCCGCCGGGCATTACCGGGCCGTCAACGCCGGCCGCCGTGCCCTTCGGCGCGCTGCCGCCGGGCGCGAACCTGCTGCCGACCTCGCCGCAGAGCGCCGCGAACGGATTCGCCTCGCTGCCGGCGCTGCGCCCGCATGCGCTGGCGCCGAACGGCACGCCCGATGTCGTGCTGGCCGCCGCGCCGGCCTATGACGGGCGGCTCGGCAGCCATGTGCTTGGCGTGCCCGAGGCCTACGCCGCTGACGTGCCGGGATTGCCGTCGGCCGGCGGCCATCCCGCGCCGTCCGTGCCGGTGCTGTCGCCGTCCGCGCTGCCGTCATCGGCACCGGCCGTGCCTCAGCCGCCGCGCGCGGCGGCGGTCGAATCGCCGTTCTACTTCCTGAATGCCGCGCCCGCAGCCCCGCGCGTCAACGTGCCGGGCGGTGCGCCGATCCAGGCGCCGGCAACGCCAGCGTTCTACTTCCTCGACGCGTCGCCAGCCGGCGAGCGCAACGCCCGCGCCGTGCCGCAGACGCCCGCCGCCGCGCATCCGCCGTTCGACGTGCATGCGGTGCGGCGCGATTTCCCGATCCTGCGCGAGCGCGTCAACGGCCGTCCGCTCGTGTGGTTCGACAACGCCGCCACGACGCAGAAGCCGCAGGTCGTGATCGACCGGCTCGCGCATTTCTATGCGCACGAAAATTCCAACATCCACCGCGCGGCGCACGAGCTGGCCGCGCGCGCGACCGACGCCTACGAGGGCGCGCGCGAAACCGTGCGCCGCTTCATCGGCGCCGGCTCGGTCGAGGAGATCGTGTTCGTGCGCGGCACGACCGAGGCGATCAACCTCGTCGCGAAGAGCTGGGGCGCGCAGAACATCGGCGCCGGCGACGAGATCATCGTGTCGCACCTCGAGCATCACGCCAACATCGTGCCGTGGCAGCAGCTGTGCTCGGCGAAGGGCGCGAAGCTGCGCGTGATTCCGGTCGATGACGACGGCCAGGTGCTGCTGGACGAGTACCAGAAGCTGCTCAACGACCGCACCAAGCTGGTCTCGGTGACGCAGGTGTCGAACGCGCTCGGCACCGTCGTGCCGGTGAAGCAGATCGTCGACATGGCGCATCGCGCGGGCGCCAAGGCGCTGGTCGATGGCGCGCAGTCGGTGTCGCACATGCGCGTCGATGTGCGCGCGCTCGACGCCGATTTCTTCGTGTTCTCGGGCCACAAGATCTTCGGCCCGACCGGCATCGGCGCGCTTTACGGCAAGCGCGACATCCTCGAAGCGATGCCGCCGTGGCAGGGCGGCGGCAACATGATTGCCGACGTGACCTTCGAGAAGACGGTCTATCACGCGCCGCCGACGCGCTTCGAGGCTGGCACCGGCAACATCGCCGACGCAGTCGGGCTGGGCGCGGCGCTGGAATACGTCGAGCGCCTCGGCATCGAGAACATCGGCGCCTACGAGCACGCGCTGCTCGACTACGCAACCGCGCAGATGCGGCCGATCGGCGGCGTGACGCTCATCGGTACCGCGCGCGAGAAGGCCAGCGTGCTGAGCTTCATCCTCGCCGGCCACACGACCGAGGAAGTCGGCAAGGCGCTCAACGCCGAGGGCATTGCGGTGCGCACCGGCCATCACTGCGCCCAGCCGATCCTGCGCCGCTTCGGGCTCGAAACCACGGTGCGGCCGTCGCTCGCGTTCTACAACACGCACGAGGAAGTGGACCGGATGGTCGCGGTGGTGCGGCGGCTGGCGGGCAAGCGGCGCCACGACGCGGCCTGACGCCTGCAACGTGGCGGACCGGCGCCCGTTGCAGTTGGCGCCGGCGCCGTTTCACGCAATGCCGGTGCAGCTGCACTGGCCGTCGGTGCAGCAGCAGACATAGACCTCGCCGTCGAACTCCAGGTATTCGCAGCCGTCCTCGACGCCCTGGCTTTGCGGCGGCGCGCGGCGCAGGCGCCGGCTGCTGGCGGCTTGGGCGCCCGCTTGCGTCAGCGCCGCGCCGAACCGCGCGGCCGACGCCCGGGCCTGGGCGAACAGCCGCATGAAGGCAAGCGCCTCGGTGTTGGTCGCGTCGGGCGCGCGCAGCGTGAGCTTGACGAGCGGATGGCGGTGATCGGCGCAGGCCACGTCGCGCAGGTGATCGACCGACTCGATGAGCGCCAGCGGGATTGCGATCCAGTCGCGGCAGCCCGGCCCGCTCGAAAACAGCAGCGTGCTGGCGTCGTCCGCATTGGCCTGCGCGAGGCCGTGGATTGCGAGCGGCGTGGCGTCGGCAAGCGAGCCGGACGCGAGGCGGGACAGGAAGTCGTCGGCGGTGTAGTTGGGCATTGGCGTGGCTCCGGCAGGGGCGGTGTGGTGTTGGAACTGAAACGCTCGCATGCGCCCGGCGCGACGCGGATTTGCTTACGCCACGGCGCGCAGCCGCGCGCCGACCGGCCCGGCTCGGCGACGGCCGTGGCAGCATCGGTTCCCCTTCGTCCACGGCGCCCCGAGCGCACTTTCCATGACCGCCGCGCGCACCAGCCACAGCCACCCGTTGCAGATCGCCGAGGTGCGCGCCGACCCGGCGCACGGCCGCATCGGCATCACCTTCTGCCCCGGCAAGCACGATCGCTCGGCGGCCACCGGCGCCTGGGCGCGCGATCTCGATCTCGATCTCGACGCGATCGCCGGCTGGGGCGCGCGGCTGCTGCTGACGCTTGTCGAGCCGGCCGAACTCGTGGCGCTGAAGGTGCCGGAACTGGGCGCGCAGGCCGAACGGCGCGGCATCGCGTGGCGCCATCTGCCGATCCCCGATTACGGCGTGCCCGGCGCGGAATTCGAGCGCGAATGGATTGCGCGCGGCGCGGAAATCCGCGCGCTGCTGCGTGGCGGCGCCGACGTGGTCGTGCATTGCAAGGGCGGCCTCGGCCGCGCCGGGATGATTGCCGCGCGGCTGCTCGCGGAACTGGGCATGGACCCGGAGCAGGCGGTCCGCGCGGTGCGCCACGCGCGCAAGGGCGCGATCGAGACGCCGTCGCAACTGGCGCTGGTGCGCGCCACGCGGCCGATCCTGTAAGCGCCGCCATGACCCTCGACGAACCCCGGCTCGACATCGCCGCGATGCAGCGCGTGGGCGGCCAGCGCGGCAGCAATCTCGCCGGCATCTACGAGGACGCGGCCGGTCGGCGTTATTACGTGAAGACGCTCGACTCGCCGGCGCACGCGCGCAACGAATGGCTTGCGGCGCAGCTCTACCGGCTGGCCGGCGCGCCGACGCTGCACTACTGGCGCACCGTCGCGCCCGACCAGATCGCGACCGAGCTGGTGCCGCTCGACAAGAAGCATGTGTCGCGCCTCGACGAGCACGAGCGCCGGCAGGCGCAGCACTGGCTCGGCGTGCACGCGTGGACCGCCAACTGGGACGCGGCCGGCTACGACGGCGACAACCAGGGCGTCGCCGACGGCAGGGTGCTGACGCTCGATGTCGGCGGCGCGCTGGAATTTCGCGCCCTCGGCGATCCGAAGGGCAGGGCGTTCGGCAATCAGGTCGGCGAACTCGACCGGCTGCGCGCCGACGCCGACAACCCGCACGCGCGCCGGCTGTTCGGCGACATGAGCGACGCCGACGTGCAGGCGGCGATCCGGGTCGTGACGCGGCTCGACGACGCGCAGATCCGTGCGCTCGTCAGCGACTGCGGCCGCCGCGCCGCGCTGGCCGACAAGCTGATCGCGCGCAAGGCCGACATGGCCGCGCGGCTGAGGGGCTGACGGGCCGACGCTCAGGCCGCCTGCCGCGCCCGGATGCGCCGCGCCTCGGCATCGGCCGCAGCCGCGCCCCGGTCGCCGAGCGCGCGCAGGCCGTCGGCGAGCGCGGCGAGCGCATCGGCCAGCGCCGGGCTGCGCTGCGTGTCGACCAGCGCGCGATGCAGCGCCACGGCCTGTTCCAGCACCGGCCGCGCCTCGGCCGCGCGCTGTTCGCGTAGCAGCGCGCGCCCGAGCACCAGCGTCGCGCGCGCCTCGTGATCGCGCTGGAAGTCGGCCGACTTGCCGGCCGCGATCGCCGCCAGCGTCCGGCGCGCCTGCGCCTCGGCGCCGGGTGCGTCGCCGGCTTCGAGCGTGAGCCAGGCCGATTCGTCCTGATCGCCCGCCGGCTCGCTCGCGGCGGGGACGGCCGGCAGCTTCTGCGCCGCGCGCGCGGCCTGGAAATCGGCCAGCGCCTGCGCGGCCTTGCCGCTCGCCACCTGCCAGCGCCGCCGCGCCGGGTCGACATGCGTCGACGGCATCCGGCCGTCCTCGGCCTTGACCATCGCATCGGCGCGCTCGATGGCGGCGCGCGCCTCGTCGAGCCGGCCCAGATCGACCAGCGCCCGCGCGCGAAAGCTAAGCAGCGGCACTTCCAGCTCGGGTGCCGATTCGAGCTTGGCGGCCATCGCCTGCGCCTCGTCGAGCGCGGCCAGGCCGTCGCGCACGCGGCCGTAGGCGACCAGCGCGCGACCGTGCGCGGCCGGCAGCATCGCGACCTGCGCGCCAAAGCTCTCGCCCTTGTCGCGGGCCCAGTCGCGGGCCGGCGCGATCACGTCGATGCTTTCGCGGAAGCGCCCGGTGTCGTAGAGGAAATTGGCCAGCTGCATCTCGCTGAAGTGCAGCGTCATCGGGTCGTCATTGCGCTGGCGTTCGAGCGCGAGGCCGCGATGCAGGTTGGCCAGTGCCGCGTCATGGGCGCCGAGCGCGCGCTGCGCATTGCCGAGCGAGCCGTAGAAGAAGGCCAGCGACGACGCGCCGTATTCCGGATGCGCCTCGGCCAGCGCGATGGCGCGCGTGAAGGCGGCGCGCGCGGTCTCGTTGTCGCCGACGTAATAGGCGTTGTCGCCCTGCATGTGCAGCGCGTCGACGAGATCGGCGCTCGGGCCGTTGCGCTCGGCGAGCGCCACCGCGCGCGTGGCGGCGGCCAGCCCGTGCGCCGGATCGATGCGGCGGTCGAGCGACGCCTGCATCAGCTCGATGCGCAGGCGCGCGGGCGAATCGTTGTCGTGGCGCGCGTCGAGGAGGGCGGCGCCGTCGCGCAGCAGCGTCAGCGCTTCGTCGCGGCGCTCAAGGCTGGTCAGCGCGTGGGCCATGTCGGCCATGGCGAGCACGGTTTCGTCGCTGCTCGGGCCGGTGCTGCTGCGCGCGAGGTCGAGCCGCTTGGTCTGCATCGCAAGCTGCTGGTCGGTCAGCACCATGTCCTCGTACATCGAGGCCAGCACGCTCAGCAGCCGCAGCCGCGCGGCCGGCGCCTGCTGCAATTCGCCGTCGATGCGCTCGGCGCCACGGTCGAGCAGCTCGGCGGCGGTGGTGGCGCGCGCCGTCGCCGGATCGGTCTGGCCGCCGGCATTGGTGCGGAACACGCTCTCGATGAAGCCCTGCACCGCGCGTGCCGTCGTGGCCTCGGACTGCGCGCGCGCCGCCTGAAGCCGCGCCTCGTGCGCCTGCCACAGCGCCGCCGACGCGCCGCCGACCAGCGCAATCAGCGCCACCGCGCCCGCGCCGACTTGCAGCCGATAGCGCCGCACAAAGCTCGCCGCGCGATAGCCGAGGCTGTCGGGCCGCGCCTCGACCGGCTCGCCGGCCAGATGCCGCCGCAAGTCGTGCGCGAAGGCTTCCATCGTCGGATAGCGCTCGGCGGCCGACTTCTTGAGCGCCTTGTTCAGGATCGAATCAAGATCGCCACGCAACTGCCGCGCCAGCCGCGCGTCGGCCACGCTGGCGCTCGCAAGCGGCGGCTCGACCGAGGCGATCGCCTCCTCCAGCTGGGCCGCGCTCGCGCGCTTGAGCCGGTAGGGCCGGGCGCCGGTGAGCGTCTCGAAGGCGACGACGGCCATGCTGTAGATGTCGCTCGACGTGGCCAGCGGCTCGCCGCGGATCTGCTCGGGGCTGGCGTAGTCGAGCGTGAGCGCGCGGCCGGCGAGCTGGGTCAGCGCGGTCTCGCGCGTCAGTTCGCCTTCCATCAGCTTGGCGATGCCGAAGTCGAGCAGCCGCACCTGACCGTCGTTGGTCACGAGGATGTTGCCGGGCTTCAGATCGCGGTGAACCACCAGCCGCGCATGCGCGTGCGCGACGGCGGCCATGGCTTGCAGCAGCAGCCCGATGCGCGCGCGCAGCGACAGCGCGTGGTGGCGGCAATAGGCGTCGAGCGGTTCGCCCTCCACATACTCCATCGCCAGAAACGGCCGGCCATGCGCGTCAATGCCGGCGTCGTAGAGCCGCGCGATGTGCTCGTGCTCCAGCGACGCGAGGATGTCGCGCTCGCGCGCCATGCGCTCGGCCAGCGCGTCGCCCCAGACGATGCGCGGCAGCTTGAGCGCGACTCGGCGCTTGAGCAGCCCGTCGGCGCGCTCGGCGAGCCAGACCGTGCCCATGCCGCCCTGGCCGATCTCCTCGATGAGCCGGTAGCCGCCGACCTGGCTGCCGGCGGCAAGCGTGCTGGCCGGCGCGCCCAGGTCGAGCTGCGGCAGCGTGCCGAGGAAGTCGTGCGACTCGATCTCGCCCTGGCGCGCGAGCAATTCGGCGACGGCCTCGCGATGCGCGGCGCGTTCGTCGGCGAGGCCGGCGAGCCAGTCGGCGCGCTCGGTCGCGGGCAGGCTCAGGGCCTCGTCGAGCAGGGCGCTGATCGCGGGCCATTGCCCGGACAGTTTCGCGAGCGGCGTCATGGGTGGCTCCGGGGCAGGGTGGCGCTCAGCCGCGCAGCGCGTGTGCGAGCAGCAGCCGGGCCTTGTCCCAGTCGCGCGTGACGGTGCGGGTCGAGAGGCCGAGGACGGCTGCAATCTCGGCGTCGTCCATGCCGCCGAAGTAGCGCATCTCGACCACGCGGGCGAGCCGCGGATCGATGCCGGCAAGCTCGTCGAGCGCCGCATGCACGTCGAGAATCTCGGCGGCCGCGTCGGGCGGC